>Ga0335398_10004161_pt1 | contig 20421 bp, 16 predicted proteins | sample BON03_FD_205742 | JGI IMG/M metagenome (GOLD analysis project Ga0335398, IMG submission 205742) | Freshwater microbial communities from Lake Bonney liftoff mats and glacier meltwater in Antarctica - BON-03 (spades assembly) (version 2) | ecosystem: Environmental > Aquatic > Freshwater > Ice >... | reverse complement strand
TCGGTCACCATAGGTACGGCATACTCTTTCCCATTGATCAGGAAATTAGGAGCTACACCCATTGGCATATAGAAGTTGGTTACGGTATTTTCTATAAACTCATCGTGGAGTTTTTGGAGTTTTTCATCACTGTGCCAGTAGCTTTCTAGCGTTTCTCGTGCTCCATTATCGCCATCGAAATAGTTATCTATTAACCATTCTATTTTGGCCTCCTTAGTTAATTTACTGAATCCTTTTATCATTTTTTAGATGTAAGATTAAGAGATTTTAGATGTGAGACAAAAGATTTCATATGACTATTGTTTGAATTTGTTGATTAATGTAAAGAGCATTTTTTGAATCTGGATGAGTTCTGAATTCAATTCTTTAAAATTAGTTTCACTTATAAAGTGCAAATCTGTGGCAAGTATTAAGACATTTTCTACTTCAACCGCCGACCCATAAGAGTATTGCAAAAATTGAACAAGCTGCTTGTCTGAATTTCTACCACACCCTTCTGCAATATTATTTGTAATCGAGATTGTAGCCCTACGAAGTTGACTTGTTATTCCAAATTTTTCATCGTCAGGAAAAGACTTAGATATTGAATAGATTTCTTTGGTGAAAACTCGAGCTTTCTGCCAAACATTAAATTTCTTAAAATCGTGCATAATCTTCAAATCTCATATCTACCATCTCTAAATCTAATATTCAACCTCTCTATACTCAATACTATCTCAAAGTCAAAAATGTCCGTGCTAATTGAAATCCTTTAATCTGAAGCTCAACGTACTCTTCCAATTCAGCGTAGCTCCCTCTAGCGTGTTTCAAAAAAGCAGATGCTTGTCCGTAGATAGCGTTTGCATTGATACGTTCTGTATGGTAGTATCCATCCATAAAGTCACGCACCCCACCACTGATTAGAATATCTGCATTGTAATTTGCCTCACCTATTTCTTCTTTTAAACAATTATAAAACCCGACCATATGCTCTGCACTGTGTCCCCACGTGGCTACCGTATCATACGCTTCGTGTCGCATCTTGTCACTTCGGTGCATCTCTAGCTTACTGAAATTTGTTCCTCCGTGTGCTGCAAAATCTATGGCTGCAAGCGGCAACTTCATGAGAGCCTTTAAACTCTCCGGCCCAAAACCTTGGCCTACTTCCTTTACGATCACTTTGACATCTAAGTCTAGCGTACGTTTTATGATATCCAATGGCGATGCTTTAAAAACATCTCCTTCTGGCTGCAGCCACTCCTGGAGTGGATTTACGTGGATAATCAAGCCATCTGTTTCAGTACGTTTTATAAGTTCTGCTACTAGCTTTTCTTCTCCTGCATCAAAGAGTTCTTCTAGCTGAGCTACACCCAGATTAGCATAGAGTGGATAGTCTCCCATCTCTTTCCGAAGCTGAAAATCTGGCAAGTATTCGTCATCCTTCAAGATAATTCTACAACTCCCTAGTCCCATACCCATACCAAACTGTCCGCAAGCTTTAGCGAGGTTCCTATTGATAGTTCCTGCTTCCTTGGTGCCGCCTGTCATACTACTCACCCAGAGTGGGGCTTTCATATCTTTACCAGCAAACTGCACTGGGTCTAGCTCGCCTTTCGGATGTCCACTAAAAAGTGGCTCGTAATAAAAACGTTCGTCTTGATTAGCTACCACAGACTCAAAAGCAAGTTCTATGTGGTCTTTTTTACGATCAGATGTTTGTGTGTGTCCCAATGGTACGAAGATAATATAGTTGTTTAGTTAACGGTTAATTGGGGATTTGGTTCTGTAGGAACACGCCTTTGAGCGTGTTCCTACAGAAAAAACAATTATTTTAGACCTCTTGAAACTTTTTGATGCATAACTATCACTATAAGGTGACCAATCGATATGACTAAGGCTAAAAACAACGAATTTATGCAGCTATACGAAAAGTACCACCAAGACCTATCTCATTTTTGCAGAAGCTTAGAGCACGACACAGAAGACGCTAAGGAGCTAATGAGTGAGACTATAAGCAGAGCATTTAGTGGGTTTAGCCGATTAAAAGATACTTCCAAGTTTAAGTCCTATCTCTTTGGGATAGCGAGCAATACACTAAAGGAAACCATCCGCAAAAAATCTAGAGTAGCTCCTGAGCCTAATGTGATCAGTATAAACACTGGCGAAAGAAGTAGAGCCGAGAGCCATACGGTAAACCAAATACTGAATCAAATCCCCACTAAACAAGCCGAAGTATTTATCCTTTTTGAAATAGCAGATATGCCACTGGCAGAAATAGCCAAAACGCTAGACACTAATCTATCTACCGTAAAAACACGACTAGGCAGAGCACGAGCAGCACTCAAAGAGTTACTAGCATCAGAGTTTAACCAGCACATCACTAACTACTAAGACCCACGGATATGAAAGATATAAACGATTTAATAAACGGGATAAAAGGGCAAGACGAGCTAATGAGTATGGAGGATGTAAAAACGCTGATTGCAAAACCAGCGACTGGAGCAGCCCAATGGGTAAAACCAACAATCTTATCACTTGTAGGCGTAGCGATTCTATCCGTTGGTATATTCTTTTTTACCAAGAATAAAACAATCACAAAATCAATGGATGAAAATGGCAATAGACTAGTAACCACTTGGGCCAATGATAAATCTAAAATAATTTTTGACTCGGCTAGTTTTGACTCTTCAAATAAATACAAACCTTTCCAGGTAGCAGAAAACTACCTAGGTAGAACTGCGACTTCTGAAACACCTAAAGAAACAACTTCAAACAGTACCCAATCCACGCCTTCTCAATTAGAAAACTCTAGCGAAAAGCCGACTACTTATCGCCGTTCGTCTAATGACGCATACACAATACAAACCCCGCCTGTAGAGCAGACAACTATACCTCTCAAGAACACACTATCAGAACCAAGACTAGCAGTGCACCCTACCTCCAATGGTCCAAAGTCTGAAAGCTACTACTACGATGCGTGGAGCAAAGAGCTGCAGACATTTACAGTAAGCCTAGACAAACCTAACGTAATCAAAGGTGAAGAAGGAACCATAATCATTATCCCAAAAGGAGCGATATGCGGCACATACGAAAGTTATACAGGAGAAGTACACCTCACAGAATACTATAAAAAAGAGGATATGCTACTCGCACAGCTAAGCACAGGCAGTGGACACAACATGCTAGAATCTGCTGGAATGATTACACTAACTGCAGCTTCCGATGGTAAAGAGCTTAAGCTGTGCAAAGACGTGACGGTACTCTTCCCATCTGACAAATACCTGGACTCTAGTTATATCGGTTTCACAGGAAACTGGGATGACCAGCATAATGTGATAGACTGGACTCCCAATGGAGGAGCAAATGTCAATTTCTTTGGTGGAGCTCTTACACCAAACTGCACAAGACCTACCTATGAAGCTATACGCTGCAACTGGCCTACACGCAAAGCAGAATTTCGAAAGTGGGGAAAATCAGACCTCAGAAAAGACTTAAGAAACGATGAAGTAGTGAAGCGTATTCGACGTAGATTTTGGTTTCAGGATTCCATTACATCTGCACTATATGATGAAGTATACGAAGGCATAAAGTATAAGATGAAAGACACCCTATCTGCAAGAGCCTACCACGCGTGTAGAGTAAAACAAGCCAAAGCCGCTAAAATTCAAGCTATGCTTGATAGTATGAGAGGCGAATTTGGTTTTGACCCTTATATAGTCAGTCAAAAAATGGGCTACATCCTCGCCAATGTGAGTGGCTTTGGAAGTATAAACTGCGATAGATTTACCCAATACAAGAAGACAAGAGACCATACGTATAAAGTAGGCGGCTCTGAAGGAGTTCTTTCTGCTCGTCTGATGTTTCACGATATTAAATCTATACTGCCGGGCAGCCAAACAGCAACAGACGAAGTCACCTTTACCAGAATTCCAGATGGGCTAAATGCTACGCTACTCGTTATAAAATACGTGGATAGCTCTATTCAAATAGCTCATCAAGCAATGGAAACAGGAGCAAATCCTGATCTGCAATTTGAGACTATTGTTAAGGATGAACTACCAGACAAGCTGAAGGCAATTACTGCTGCTATTGGCAACCCAAAGACAGAAATCTTAGAAAGAGATTATAGTGCAGTTTTAGCAGATGACGATGTTCTGGGCAAAGCAATGTCTCTTACCAAAGAAGAACTGGAGGCGTTTCACATTTATCAGCATGATGATATACTTTTATACTCTAATTCCAGAAGCAAGGAGAAAGCGGCATTAGAATATACTTTCAGAAAAGGTTCTCCGAGTTTTGGTTCAAGGAGAGTCAATTTAAAAGCCTTGGAGATAAAAGATGAAGACCCTGTTGCCATAATTACCAAAGGTCTTACCTTTAAAAAAGCCATAGGATTAGATTATGAGGATATAAACTGTGAGAACTATCTACCGATAATAATCACATTTGACCACGCACCTGCACCATACTCTGTCTGGTGGTTTAAAAAGACGAAAGAAAATATTGCTAAACTGCCCTCAAGATATCTAAAAAGCTATGACCAATACTGCATATCGCCTAAGGAAGTTTACGGCAGCGAGAAATTCTCCATTGAAAATTTCTGGAAGCAAAAACTAAAAAATAGAGAACCTATTTCTTCTCCATACTCCCCTAATCAACTGATAGAAGCTGATGATAAACTAATTAAGAAACTGCAAATTACTTTAACAAAGGGAAAGCTTAAGTATGTCAAGCAAAACGGGTTTAATAATAGGCTAAGTTATAAGGAAAAAGAGAATAGAACTAATATTTACGGTTCGGGGTTTTATTCAGAAGAGTATCTAAAAAACACTCCACCTTCATTTATAACTTCACAAGATTCATTCTCCCTAGACATAACTGAAATAGGGAGTTCAAATAAAAAAGAACGTAAATCTTCTCAATATTTCTATGCCACTAAAAACAACATGATTGCAGTAAAAATTGGCACCTTTAACAAGAAGGAAGTAGTTTTTTGGTATGAGAACACGAAGAGGTTAAATGAATTACTTTCTGAGGATGATAAAACAAGGACGACAGAATACCTCACTACTGCCAAAGGATTAGAAATGCCCATTCCTGAAGCGAAAGAACAAAAAGGACAACTTCATCTGGATCAAATGCAGCAGTTCAAAGCACTTCGCTCACTATCTATTAATCCAGTTAGGCTGACTCCTATTGAATTGGCTAAGCTTGATATTTCGCAAAAGGATGGAGATATTTACTATACCCAATACAGTAAGGACTACGCTTACAATTTTAAGTTTACCAAACGATTTACGATTACAGATTTCGAAAAGTTAAATGATGATTCTAAGTCCAGGTCATTTAAACCCAGTTTTGTATCAGACAAGTATGGCAAAAGCTATAGAATGAGAACGGTGAGTGACAGCATAGACCTAGATAAACTCATTCCTATATATGTAGGCAGCGAGAAAGAATATCGACTATCTGACTACTTCAATGACTTTTTTCACCCGGATTGCATTTTCTGGTATGAGCCTACGGAAGAATTTTTAGCCGCTTTGCCAAAGCATATTAGTGAGCAGCTCACCTATGAGCTTAGTCTTATAGCACCACAGACTGAAGGGAGTCTATTGGACATTTTAATCGAAGACACGGCACGCCAAGAGACTGCTAAACCATTAGAAAAGTGCGTTTACCTAGATCCTTGTGCCGATATCAAGACCAATATCACAGATATGGTACTGTTTCCTAATCCTACCAAGGGTATAGTAAATGTAAGTATCTCACTCAGCAAGTCTGTAGGTGGAGATATTAAAGTAACCAATCTTACCGGACAGCCATTCCTTGAAAAACGATTAGAAGACTGCTCCGTACAGAGCACATTGGATGTATCTAATTTGCCCGCTGGATTATACCTAGTCACACTGTTGAGTGATGAAGGGGATAAGCTGACTAGAAGAGTGATACGGGAATGATTCCTTTGTAGGAACTCGCCTCGAGGCGAGTTCCTACAAAGGAATCTCCGGGCGAGTTCTTACACTGAATCTCGAAGCGAGTTCTTGCACTGAACCTCGAGGCGTATTAATTCAAAGGCGATAACCTACACCCTTCGACTCCGCTCAATGTGACTATTCCTATACCTCCACAGTCACCCGACAACCAGCGTGACTTCTTACATTCATCACTCCGTTTTCGAAAATAAGGTACTGCCCTTTTATGCCTACTAAGTTATCTTCTATCACCTTCACTTTATCCAATTTTAGGCTTTTTACCTTTTCTGGATGTTGCAGTACAGGAAAATTTATTTCGGTAATATCGTTACCTTTATTGATGTACTGTTTAAATTCTGAAGCCAATAGTCCGGCCATTTCATCTCTTACTTCTAGAATAGTTTTGTCTACTTCTACTATACCTTTCAGCATTCGTTGCCATGCAGTCTTATCGCTGATGTACTCTTTTAGGCTTACTTCTATGAGTCCTGCAAGTTGTCTGTATGGCACCTCTGCCAGTATAACAGCTTGAGTAGCTCCCTGATCCATCCATCTATACGGCATATTGGTAGTGCGGGTTACTCCTACTTTATAATTACTCGTGAGTGCTATATAGACATAGTGTGGCTGCAAGTGATGGCGTACCTCCCACTCATAGTCTCGCAGTGCAATACCATTATGTATCTCACTCAACTCTGGTCGCATAATACTCGGGCTCGCTATAGGACTTTCCATAAACTCTGGATACGTTAATCCTTCTCCAAAAGCCTTATTCATTTTCTGTCCTGAAAGCACTGAGTTGAGATACCCTTCGTATTCTATACGGATAGGTTTACCAATTAATGCATTCATATCTATAGGCTCCAAAGGATCTAAAACATCCTTCATTCCTAAGGTATATTGGGGGATTTTGTTCACCAACTCGGTGTTCATTTTACGAAGATTACCTGTGATTTGCATTGCTGTCGCAATATTCAAATTTCAAGCACTAAATTCCAAATCTATAATGCAATGCGAACCAAATTACCTTTAGCTTTGCTTTATGAAGAATATCCTTTTCATCTTAGTGACTCTAGCACTTATCTCTTGGACTCCGCCAAAATCGAATGACTTCAAAACCATTTTCGAAACTTCTGATGGCAAGCAGTCCGCCTCGTATCATGAAGGTATAGCGTGGTGGAAGAATTTTTCTAATGCCTTTGGCGAAGTGCACATGCAAGAATATGGAATGACCGATGCTGGGTTTCCACTACATACCATTGTGCTTTCTAAGGACGGCCAACAACTCTCAGAGATCAAAGAAAGCCGCAAGACTATCATTCTGATAAACAATGCCATACACCCCGGGGAACCAGATGGTGTAGATGCTAGTATGCTGCTTTTCAGAGACATTTTGCTTGCCCAAAAACAACTTCTAGACTCGTGTATCTTAGTTTGTATACCCTACTACAATATCGGAGGTGCACTAAACAGAAATGGCTACAGCCGTGCAAATCAAAATGGACCAGAAGAATATGGCTTTAGAGGAAATGCTCAAAACCTAGACCTTAACCGTGACTTTGTAAAATGCGATAGTAGAAACGCAGAAAGCTTTGCGAAGCTCCTTCAGCTTATAGATCCAGACGTGTACATAGAAACCCATGTGAGTAATGGAGCAGATTATCAATATAACATCACTTATTTGAGCACTCAACCTGATAAACTGGGTGGTACAATGGGAGCCCATTTGCGTTTTAAGATGATACCATCACTAAATGCCAAAATGAGAACAAAAGGAAACGAAATGGTCCCGTACGTAAATCATTGGGGCGGACCACTAAAAGATACCTACGCTACTTTCTACGACTCCCCGAGATACAGTAGTGGATTAACTACGCTGCACAATATATTTGGTTTTATCACTGAGACACATATGCTCAAGCCGTTTGACATCAGAGTAAAAGCTACGTATGATTACTTGCTAAGCTCTATAGAATACGCCCACGAACAAAGCACTGAAATACAACGCACCCGAAACTCCCAAAAGCAAGCCGTAGCCGCCGCAGATAGTTTTCCCATAGATTGGGAAGTAGAGCCATACGACATTATTCCTCTCAATTTTAAAGGGTACGAGTATGGCTACAAAAAAAGCGAAGTAACTGGTGTGGAGAGACTCTACTACGATAGGAATAAGCCTATTACAAAAACAATTTTCTACAAGCATGTAATGCTGGCCACCAAACATAGCGGTAAACCAACCGCCTACATTCTTCGTAGAGGATTTACAGAGGTAGAAGACAGACTTAGATGGAACGGAGTACAGATGCAAGAGCTCACACAAGATTCTACCATTCAAGTGATTTCCTCGAGAATACTCAGCTACGAAACCAAAAATGAACCTTACGAAAAACACTACCTACACTACAATACGAACACCGTGGCAGATACTATTTCTTGGACTTTTCGCAAGGGAGATTACCTCATCCCCATGGGTACAGACAAAGATAGATTCATCCTAGAAATGCTAGAGCCAGAAGGACCTGACTCCTATTTCAATTGGAATTTCTTTGATGCTGTATTGCAGCAGAAAGAGCATTACAGTGCTTACGTATTTGAAGATAGAGCGGCTGAACTACTTGAAAAAGATGCAGGCTTAAAAGCTGATTTTGAGTTAATGAGACAATCAAAAGATAGTATCACTCCACAAGAGCAACTCTCTTGGATCTACAAAAACAGCCCACATTACGAGAAGGAATACAATAGGCTGCCTGTGTTTAAGGTCTATTGATATTCCACTAAATGAACTGCCTGAAAGAGTGGCAGAAGCGGACAAGCAACTGGATTCTTGCAAGCTCAAGGAATACAATGCTACAATGGTGGTGGCTGGATGGATGTGAACTATGCTATAAACCCGCAGGGGTAACCTACTTCTTTCGCTTAAGTCCCTTGGTAGTGCCTACCAGTAAAAGCATAAACGCAACTGTTCCACCTCCTATGATTAAAAGCATATTTGCAGAAGAGAAGTGAGCCATCTTAAATACTCCTGCTGTCACAAAGAGACCAATAGCCCCCATACTCAGCTTTCTTAGAAACGGTATATCGTTTTTATCTAAAAAATCTTTTGCAAGCAAGTGAAATGCTACATACGCCAGCAGGACCACATAGACTACGAGTGACATAGTACTACTCTCAGCTCCAAGGTTAAGTACATTAGCCAACACAGTGATTACTAATACGATCATAGGATAGAGTATGCGATCATCTTTATTTTCTTTTACTAGTATAGAATATCCCAGATAAGAACCGATGTGCAGCCATAGCGATGCTGCAGCCATTTCACCAAAACCACTCCAATTCAATGTTTTAAAAAGATAGGCCACTACCATAGTAGCTAGAGATGCGTAGATCAATGTTATTAAAAATTTCTTCATGTTAATTAATTCAATCGCTTACTCAACTTTTCTGATTCACGACGAGCATTTTTACTTTTGTAGATGACTTCATATACGAAGTCAAGAATTGGCATATCTACGGCATATTCTTCATTGAGTTTATGGATACTCTCTGTAGCATAGTAGCCTTCAGCCACCATCTCCATTTCCATAAGAGCAGACTTTACGGAGTATCCTTTTCCTAGCATAGCTCCAAGTGTACGATTTCTGCTGTACTGCGAGTACGCTGTAACCAATAAATCTCCTAGGTAAGCACTATCATCTGCATCTCTATCTATGGGATGTACAGCCGCTATAAATCGCTTTATCTCGCGGATGGCATTACTCACTAGTACCGCCTGAAAATTATCTCCATAACCGATACTGTGACACATGCCCGCTGCTATGGCATAGACATTTTTTAGCACTGCACTGATCTCTGTACCGTATATATCTGCACTGGGCGTTACTTTGATATAGCCACAGTCTAATGCGGCACACATCTTCTCACAGAAGACTGTATTAGTACTCGCAAAGGTCAAATAACTTAGTTTTTCTTGTGCTACTTCTTCTGCGTGACACGGACCAGTGATGACTCCAAAATCAGACTCATTAACACCTTTATGTTCTATAAGGTACTCTCCCACTATCTTTAGACTTTTGGGTTCGACTCCTTTAATAGCCGAGATTATCTTTTTGCCTACCAGTTGCTCATTGGTCAGTTGGTCCAGTATATCGGATACAAATGCAGATGGTGTTACGAGCAGTATAGTATCATTAGCAGCCACAAGCTCTTGCACATCACTACTAGCCTTTAATCTGTTGGTGTCTAATTTTACACTTCGTAAGTACTTGGGATTTCTTCCTTTGGTATTGATATACTCCGCCATATCTGGACTACGCACCCACCAGTCCACGTGCATGTTTGCACTCTCCAGTAAGATTTTAACCAAGGCTGTACCCCAACTGCCACTGCCCATTACTAGGATTTTATTCATCGGGTTCAAATGTATACGATTTTAGAATACTCTCTGTATAAGGTAACTTCTCTTAATCTATTCTTACTTTTTGGCTGTATCTTGTTTCGCCAGAGGCAGCAGAAACAGTAAGTACATAGTAGCCTGCTCCTATACCAGAGACGTCTACTAAGAATTCAACTTTGCCGGTTGCTACACGCTGGTCTCGGATACTTTTCACCGCTTTACCCTGTATATCTGCGAGGGACACAGTCACTAGTTCATTTTTATCAAATACCGTAGATACTTTGATGAAGTTATCTGCCGGATTAGGATACACGAATACTTCTTCCACGCTGAGCAGAGCATTACTAGCTCGCACCTTTGCTATCCATACATTATTACGTCTGTCTGCATCTCCATAGCTACCGCAGAGCCATACTGCTCCTTTATCATTATACTGTGGCTGTATATCCGTATAGTCACCCCACCGCTCCATAGAGTCCGCTATGAATGAATTAATGACATCATCTCCTTCTTTTACCATCACCACTGGAGAGTAGTTATCGTATAGCCCGTCTTTGAAATTATAAAACAAGGCACTCGTACCTGGGAAGTCATCTTCACTCACATGTGAAAATGTCAACATCATAGAGTTTTCTCTATCGGTCTCACCTGCAAAAGCAATGGATGGATAGGCATAATCCTGAGTAGGTGAAGATATAATCCTACCTCTGACGGTGGGCGTAGTTCTCACATCTGATACAGTACCGTGATAGATACCAGAAGAAATAGTGCCAGGCACTATGGTAGATTGTACATATTGTATTTGTCCTTCGTGCAGGGCTGCTGAAAGTACACGCGTATCATTGGTCTGCAGTCTGTATCCTACAGTAGGCTGAAATGAACTTGGCGGTACGCCGTACTTTTGATCAGATTTTAGAACCGTGAGTGTATGTGTCCCTTCACCAGAAGCGGCGGTATTGGTAATCTCATGAAGTAAGAGTGTATCGTTAGACTCAGCATCTGGACGTACAGACAGGAAGTACATATTGTCCTGGTCCATATCTATAGCGGGCTGCACTGGGCAGATGCTCCATACTGGTTCGTTCTTATACATAATATCTGAGTATAGGTTTTGGGTCAATACAGTATCTCCGTCATATCCTGAGGCCTTATTCACTTGCCAGATCACACTCTGTACGAAACCTTCTTGCCAGCTTTCATTATCTCTCAGCACATTTACAGTAACATAAAGGTCTTCTTTGTTATGCGCTATAATAGGATAATCACTCCACTTAGCTCCACCATTAGGATTACCATTGATGGCATAAAAATTCCAAAGACCTGTAGGATCGTTGGTCTGAGTGAAACCTACCACTATTCGTGTATCATCGCTATTACTTCCCTCCAAAAAAACAAGAATAAATCTGTCTGTAGTGGGATCGTATAGCACTTTAGGATCATAAAATCTATCTAATATCCCCAGCTGACCAGCCGTCATCCCTGAGAGTGTTCTAAACTTAAGCGAATTCCCTTCCGCATCTAAAATATTTACACTGGTATTGATAGCACTCATTATAATACCGTCATTACTCACGGCTAGTGTATTATCAAGGGGAATCCCTGTAGAGCCTATAGGCTTGCCATTGAACTGATCTATTATGCCAGGAGTGAGAGCTACATTTTCATCTACCTTGCTTTTGATACTAGATCTTCTTTCTCTCTTAGCATCTAGAGCAGCTTTAATCTGGTCTGTTTTAGAATAGGGATCGGGGGCTAAAAAACCACTGTTTAAGCCTACTACCTCCAGCTTTTCATCTGCAGAAAAGTCTATAATCCAATGTTCTATTACTGGGGCGTCTTTCGTAAACTGAAAATCTGACTGTGCGAATGTGGAGGACCCAACCGCCACCAAAACTGAGAATAAATAATACTTTACCATACCTGACGCCAAAGCAACGCATTTTTTTTCATAAAAATCTCACAGAATTGAAACGAAAAGAACACGACGTCTGCATCTCACCTCAGAACAGTCTATTTTCAGAGGTATTGCCTATGGCTTCACGTTAGGCATATTGCTCTTTGTAAAAAACGACTGGCTTATTGGAGTATTAAACGCCATAGTAGTATAAATTACAGAAGTTTTCTGGCCAGGTTTACCTGCAGGAGTCATCACCATTTTACTTGCTATAGTCTTTCCTCCCATTACCTTGATACTACTTCCTACCATCGTATTTACCAGCTCCATATCCTCATCGTAAAACTCAGTTTTGAGTTGTATGTAATCCTTTTTGTCAATAGAAAGAATCAGCTGCCCCCAAAGTACATCAGCTGTAGCCTTAGGTGTAAGCACTATCTTATAGCAATCTCTACCACTTACTGTTTCGCTGCCTGTGAGCTTAGCATCATAGTCCTTAGTAATCTGCGTGAGTTTTACTAAATCATCTGTACTCATATCAGTGCCCATCCAATTTTGGCTAAGAAGCATGGCTGGTAATTTTATCGTCTTATTGATTTTCGGGAGATAATTATAGACATCGTTCTCAGCTTTGAGGTATACCGTTCCCTTATCTTTTTCTGGTCCTTTCACATACGCCATAGCATATTCAGTACCTTTAGCCCAGGTCTTAAGTGACATGACCTTGGTCCACTTTAGTCGCTGTATCGTTATGGTCATATCAGCCACCATGGTGCTTGCCGCTAGCTTTTGCTCTGCTTTACTGAGAATTTGCTCCGCCGTAAGCGTAGCTGTAGTCATAGAAATAGCCATACAGCCTAGTATCGCTATTCCTAAAATTTTTACACGCCAAAGATCTGAAAAGCTATTTTTTATTCTGTTATTCACTATTGATGTAACGATTAACCTTTGTTTTGGTTGTAGATCACCATTGCTTTTGGCAATTGCTTCCTAAGATCTGCTTGTCTAGCTTCTGGATGTGGATGTGTGCTAAGCATTAGTGGTGGTCTCTCACCGCCTAACTTGCCCATTCTATCCCAAAAAACCGGAGCCTCACTCGGATTATATCCTGCCATAGCCATGAAAATGAGTCCCATTTCGTCAGCCTCACTTTCGTGCTTTCTACTGAAGGCAAGCATACCTACTTGTCCACCTAAACCGACTGCAGTATTTACTATTTGGCGGGCTACTGCTGGTTTTTCTTTTATCAATAAAGCCAAATCTACACCAGTAGATAATCCTTGAAGAGCTAAACTCTGACTTACCCGTTCGTTTCCATGACGAGCAATAGCATGTGCTATCTCGTGACCCATTACTACGGCTACTCCTGTTTCGTCCTGACATATGGGCATTATGCCAGTGTAGAAAGCCACTTTACCTCCACTCATACACCAAGCATTTACGTTATCATCTTGTATCAGGTTAAACTCCCATTCAAATCCTTGTAATCTACTTTCGAAACCATTTTCTTTCATGTACTTGTCTACAGAAGCGGCTATTCGATTTCCGACACGCTTCACCATTTCTGCTTGAGCTCCAGTACGTATTATATTAGCCGTATCTAGCACTTGCTGATAACTCAATGAACTTGCTTGTATAAGTGTGCTCTCTGGCAAAAGTTTAATTTGTCTTCTTCCTGTAAGTGGCACTTTAGAGCAGCCCCAAACCAATAGCGTTAGTAGTCCTAAGACTAGGTACTTTTTTGACGTTAACATTTCTTTCATTTGATGATCAACCCTTTTTATAGTTGTTACAAAGTAAACAAAAGCAATACCAGTATATAACTACAGAGAAATATTCCAGAGTGGAAAAGTAAGGTTTACATCCACCTCGGTATTTAGGAACTCGATTTCGAAGCGAGTTCTTACACTCTTAAAATTTTGAAGCGAGTTACTACTTTACAATGATTCTATTATCCATCACTTTGTCCTTCAGCTATTCATTTATTTTACCTTCGTAGCATGACAAGAGAAGAATATATAGAAAACCATAAAGATAAGTTCCTAGACGAGTTATTTGACTTGCTTAGAATGCCAAGTATAAGTGCAGACTCTGCTTTTGCTGGAGATGTACAAAAAGCCGCTGAATATGTAGCAAAACGTCTACAAGAAGCAGGTGCTGATAATGTAGTATTGGAAAAAACCGCTGGTAATCCTATAGTCTACGGTGAGAAAATGGTAGACCCCAGTAAGCCGACTATACTAGTCTATGGTCACTATGATGTGCAGCCATCAGTGCCAGATGAGTTATGGAATACGCCTCCTTTTGAGCCTACTATAAAAGATGGAAACATCTATGCTCGAGGAGCTTGTGACGATAAGGGTCAGATGTACATGCATCTTAAAGCATTTGAGACTATGATGGAGACGAACACTTTACATTGCAATGTAAAATTCATGATAGAAGGTGAAGAAGAAGTAGGATCTACTAACCTGGGCATCTATGTACACGCAAATCAAGAGAAACTAAAAGCAGACGTAGTGCTGATTTCTGATACAGGAATGATAGCCAATGATATCCCAAGTATAGCTACGGGACTGCGAGGACTTAGCTATGTAGAAGTAGAAGTAACTGGCCCTAAAATAGACCTTCATTCAGGATCTTTTGGAGGAGCCGTAGGAAATCCTATCAATGTATTATGTGACATGATAAGTAGTCTTCACGATGAAAATAGACACGTCACTATTCCAGGATTTTATGACAAAGTAGATATACTTAGCGAATCTGATAGAGCTGCTATGGCTAAAACTCCATTCAACTTAGATAATTATAAAGCTAATCTGGACGTGAATGACGTAATGGGTGAGAAAGGGTACTCTACCATAGAACGCACGGGAATACGCCCAACACTAGATGTGAACGGAATCTGGGGAGGATACATAGGAGAAGGTGCTAAAACGGTACTGCCCAGTAAAGCGTATGCTAAAATAAGTATGCGACTAGTCCCTAGTCAGACTTCAGAAGAAATCACTCAAATGTTTCAACAGCATTTTGAAAGTATAGCTCCAGCGGCTGTCAAAGTAAAAGTAACTCCACACCACGGTGGAGAAGCAGCGGTGACACCTACAGATAGTAAAGCATTCAGAGCAGCGAGTAAAGCGATGGAAAAGACCTTTGGCAAGAAGCCAGTGCCTACTAGAGGGGGAGGAAGTATTCCTATCGTAGCATTATTTGAAGAAGTTCTTGGTCTTAAGTCTGTGCTCTTCGGTTTTGGACTAGATAGCGATGCTATACACTCACCTAATGAGAAATACGGACTCTTCAACTTCTACAAAGGCATAGAAACCATACCGTATTTCTATGAGTACTTTAGTGAGGAGGAGTAGGATTTAAGTAAAAATAATCGAGTAGGCTTCTTTAATTTGTTAGAGAAGCCTATTTTTTTGCAAGTAAGTCCTAATGTGGATGCTGACAAGAAGTACTCCTTTTAGGCATTTTTTTACCAGCTTTAGACCTGGTGAGAAGTTTATTCTATTTTCTCGTTTCTTGGGTGAGCTTTTCCATTTTCCATATATTACTTTAACTCCTCTGCTATTTCTTCTGCCGATTTTCTGATTTTTAATTTAATCACAGGAGATAATAAATAGCCGAGTATGTTTTTGACTTACATCTCAAGTTCTATACTAACAGCTGTTTGATTGCTTTTTAGTGGTTTTAATGACCATACCCAGTTGCACTCTTTGCTATCCTTAGCATTCCCTTTGTTATATGATACGCCAGCCTATAGTTTTCAGAGTAAAAGCATCCAATAGTTAGATGCTTTCTCATTTATCTGTTACAATAGTTCTACAGGAATAATCGATACCCTTGAAATTTTTTTTACGCCGTTTTTAATCTAGCAAAGCTGAACTCAACTAAAAAAGTTTTACTTTTATACGCTAAAAAAAAGAAAACCAATGTCGCCAATTACTAAAAACATCATCCTCTTTCTAATCATCAATTTTGCCGCCTTAGGTATCGGAAGTTATTTGATGGGAGATGGGCCTAGCAGCAATTACTATCAGAGTATTAACAAAGCCCCTTGGACACCTCCAGGATGGGTATTTGGTGCTGCATGGACCACTATTATGGTTTGCTTTAGTATCTATATGGCGTATTGGGTAAAAGCAGACAACACGAACACTGTGCTTGCTTTATTTGCTCTTCAATTCATATTAAATGTAGGCTGGAATCCATTGTTCTTCCATTTTCACCTGACCTTACCAGCACTCTTAGTCATTATAGCACTTACTGTAGTAGTAGGTTATTTCCTCTTTAGCCATTGGAGTTTACTCGGTCCCAAGTCACTCCTCATAGCTCCATACTTTATTTGGTTATGCATTGCCACTTCACTGAATTGGTATATTCTGGTTAAGAATTAGAGGCTTATTTACTCTTTATTTTAATTCAATAAGATTTATCCAGAATCAGTATTATACAATTCTTAAAAGTGTCAATATATCTTTGCGATATGAACCTAAAAACCAAGGTATATAGCACATTCCATTGCATTTTTATACTAATAACAACACTGTTTTTAAAACTTAATATGTTGAAGGTAAGCAATATAAGGTGCTATTTTATCTTTTTTCAGTAGGCCCTATATATTTGTGTTTACAAGTCTTCCAATAAATCCAAAGACAACGGTTTAGTAATAAATTTTTTTACACAGGGATACTGAAACGAGTGCTTACGATCTCGCTCATGGCCAGAAGAAGTAAGCATAATTACATTACAATGCACTATCAGTGCTTTGGGAAATTTAGTAAACTCATCGAGAAACTCAAACCCATTCATTTCCGGCATCTGAATATCAAGAAAAATATAGTCTGGAAATTCTTCCCCGTTCTTTTTTAAAATAGCCAAGAATTCTAGTGCTTCAATCGCAGAACTTTCTACACTTATTTTCTGTGGCATTTTATTTTTAACAATTATATGTTGAGTAATATAACTGTCAATTTCATTGTCATCGATTAACAAAACATGTTTCATATTGGTCTATTTATTAAATATCACTAATTGATTCGGAATCGTAATGCTAAATTTTGTTCCATGGGTTAATTCAGACTCTATCTTCATTGTGCCATTTATCTTTTCAATGGCCTCTTTGGCAATATATAATCCCAATCCTGAACCAGTAGAAAGCTTAGTAGCTCTATAAAACATATCGAATATTCTACCCAGATTCTTTTCATCAATACCGATACCGTTGTCTTCAATACTGATAGTAGCAAAATCATTACTGCAATCAACATTGATCGCTATAAATGCATTCTCTTTTGAGTTATCTTTATACTTAATGGCATTTGAGATCAGATTATTAAAAATCATATTCACTCTGGCTCTGTCTGAAATGAATTCCATTTTCTGATTAATCTCAAGCTTCAGTTCTATTGTATCGGCTCCATCCATATGTCCAAGGTTATTCATAATATCACCAATGGTCTGATTGAAATCAATCGCTTTCATTGCTACTTCCTTGCGGGCATTGCGTGAGTAGTCCAATATATCTTCGATAAAATTATCTAGTTTTATGATACTGCTCCGCATCATACCCATTTGTTCTAATTGATTCCTATTATCTGGGCTGATATCATCTATGATCATATTTGACAAACCGAGCATTGATTTTAAAGGCGATCTCAAATCATGTGAGGCACTATATACAAAACGATCCAACTCACTATTTGTCTTTTTAAGTTCCTTATTCGCAAGGATTAACTCTACCTCACGTTTTTCTTTCTCTTCATTTTGAAAAATAAGCTCTTCATTATACGCATTTATTTCCGAAATATCTTGGCCTACACCAATCACACCGACAATTTTACCATCAGCGTCTCGACGTGTTGTCGAATTTAGTAACACCGTCACACGCCTATTATCTTTTGTGAATAGCGGAAACTCATAATTGGCAGTTTCTTTACCAAGCAACGCATCGTCCAATACTTTTTTTACTGACTCTCTGTAATCTTCAGTGATATACGTTTGAACGAGATCTTTTCTTAATACTTCATCTTTTGTAAATCCAGTAATTTTTTCAGATGTCTGGTTCCACTCATTAACAAGACCTCTACTGTCAATTCCAAAAATGGGAGCATTAGCAGTGTCAATTAACACTGTCAAATCAAGTGCTACGCGTTCCATTTCCGAGCGGTAACCATCAAGTGCAGTTTGATAGGCAAGTTCTTTGTTAGCGAGAATTAATTCACTTGCACGTTTCTCTTTTTCTTTTTTGGCCAGTACTAGTTCTTCTGCACGTTTTTGTTTCTCTTTGTTAGCTAAAATCAACTCTTCTGCTCTATTATCTTTCTCTTTATTCTGGAAAGCCAATTCAGTATTAGCAATGGCTAACTCTTCTGCACGTTTCTCTTTTTCATTGTTCTGGAAAGCAAGTTCAGTATTAGCGATGGCTAACTCTTCTGCACGTTTCTCTTTTTCATTGTTCTGGAAAGCAAGTTCAATATTAGCGATGGCTAACTCTTCTGCACGTTTCTCTTTTTCATTGTTCTGGAAAGCAAGTTCAGTATTAGCGATGGCTAACTCTTCTGTTTGTTTTAAAAGGATTTCTTTTTGAACAGTTTGAGAGTTAATATCAAACATAATAGCGACATGTTTAATTATTTTCCCAGTTAGATCTTTAAAAGGCATAATGGTTATATCCATCCAATGGTGCCCTCCTCCTTTTTGCTTATTCAATATTTTAGCTTTAAACACTTTCCCAGAATTAATAGTTGATATCATATCAGTAAAAAATACATCAGGCTGTTTTCCGCTTTTTAATATTCTATGATTTTGACCTATTAATTCTTCTCTTTGGTACCCGTAAAGTTCACAAAAGTTCTCGTTAACAAATGTAATATTAAAGTCAGCATCAGTTTCAGAAACGATAGCCGTTTTATTTAAACAACTATTTTGTTGTTCCAACTCAACTTTAATAGCAGCTAACTCATCTGCTTGTTTTTCTTTCTCTTCATTTTGAAAAGCAAGTTCATTATTAGCGATGGCTAACTTCTTTTCTTTTATTACTGCGTTATCTATAAGCCAATTTGCAATTCGTAAGTATAAATATATGAAGAATAACACTGAAATACCTATCCAAATAATTACCTTGACAAATGGCTTATTGATCTCAGATGTAGGGATTTTAGCAACAATACCGCAATTCAATTTTTCTACAAACGTAAAAGCAGAGAACACTTCTATACCATTATAATCTATCACTTTCATATAACCACGTTTTCTATTAAGTGCCTTTTGCATGGGTGCATCAAAAGGAATACTTTTTGAAATTGCGAGGTGTTTACTAGACAATTTGTCGGAAATTAAAAACTGAATACTGTCATTTACCATATGGGCTAAAATAATATCACCATTCTCGCCGATAGAATTAGTCTTATTTCTTACTTGTTCTAAATACTTAGTAATGTCATATTCATTGACACCTAGTTTATTTATCAATACTTCTATTCCTGCTTTTTCACGATTTACAATATTCTGTAACCGCTCATAAACTTGTTCCTGTACATTGTTATAAATTGTTAAAGTAGAAATTGCGGTAATTGAAAAAGAAATAATGATTGTTAATACTGCTAACAATGCTGCTTTTCTATGTCTGAATAATTTCATTATGATTCATTAGTTCTGGGATTTTTATCTGCGTCTTAACCGTTTAGTTTAATACTGAACCATTAAACACTCTATGCAACTAACATCATTGAATAGTAAACGTGAAGTGCTTACTAAAATAAAACGCACAGAAGTTAAAGTATCCCTAGCGAAACTGCAAAAAAAATCTCGCTATTGGTATATATATATCAAAAGTACAACCTATTAAACATGAGAGAGAAAATGCAATGACAAGCAGCTTAATGACCAATCTCACACGCCATAAAAACTTGTCTTTTTTACAATTCTACTATTATTGGAATCATATTTGACTATTCAAAATTAAGATTTTATATTAAAATCTTATACTTAGCAAGTAAAAAAGACTTCAAATGTTTTAGACAATAAAAATATGAGGTACTATTTATTGTTGTAAGCTTCCCCAAAAATAGTACTGTTAAAGAGTAGAAAAAAGTAATTAAATTTAACGGCACAAAAAATGAGAAAAAGTAAGTTTACACCGCATCAGATTGCGAAGATTTTAAAGGAGTTCGAAG
>Ga0335398_10004150_pt1 | contig 20446 bp, 16 predicted proteins | sample BON03_FD_205742 | JGI IMG/M metagenome (GOLD analysis project Ga0335398, IMG submission 205742) | Freshwater microbial communities from Lake Bonney liftoff mats and glacier meltwater in Antarctica - BON-03 (spades assembly) (version 2) | ecosystem: Environmental > Aquatic > Freshwater > Ice >... | reverse complement strand
CATGGCAAGAATCGTCAAAAGAACCCGGACAGGTCCGTATCCCGTGACAGTGGGCGAGGAAACCAAGTACATATGCGGCTGTGGCTTGTCGAAGAACCAGCCGTTTTGTGACAGCACTCACAAAACCACCGCAAAGACTGAAGAGCCCGATAAGCTTTGCTGGTACGACGCGGAAGGCAACCGTCACGAAGTGAAAGAGAATTATCCCGACCTGTGCACACCGGCGGAGTAGCCGGGTTTACATGGAAGAATTCGCCTGATTCACCGGAATATCCGTCTGGATTTCGAGGCAGAGCCCGCACCTTCCGGCGGCAGCGCAATGATTTGGCCGGTATGCAACATCTCACTCATGTCGATGCGCAACCCGTTGGGTCCTAGATTTTCTTGAGAGGAGCGTTGAAATAACTATGCCTAGAACAGTGCAGTGTATAAAGCTCGGGCGTCAAGCCGAGGGGCTCGATTTTCCGCCGTATCCGGGAGAACTCGGCAAGCGTATTTTTGAAAACGTCTCCAAGGAAGCGTGGAAAGCGTGGCTCGAGCAGCAAAAGATGCTGATGAATGAAAATCGGTTGAATCTCGCCGATGTTGCGGCGCAGGATGCACCTGTGGTGATGGTGCAGGGAGAGCAAAGGCAAAACGCAAGACCCCGATATTTTCCGTAGAGCGCATGTTTGGTTCTGGTCGTCCCGCTGGGACTTAACATTCGCAAGCGAATGTTAGCCCTCCGGCGCAACAAGTGCAGGCGTCACACTCTACCTGCTCAGATGGAGTAAAGTGCCTACGAACAGGCGAACAGGCGAACAGGCGAACAGGCGAGCGGGACTCCGGGCGTTAAAAATTACTACCTTGGGCCATTTGTCGTCTGCAGCAAGGACGGCATGAAGAGCATTATCGACGGCCAACAACGTCTGACTTCGCTTACGCTGTTTCTCGTCTTTCTCAACAACCTGCAAAAGGAACTTGGTGGTAAGGAATCCATTGAGCCACTGGTGTTTTCAGAGAAATACGGACGAAAGTCTTTCAATATCCAAGTGGAGGAGCGCAAAGTTTGTCTGGAGAAGCTGTTTCTTGAAGGCTGCTACGAAATTCAACCCGATGACGACGAATCGACCATAAACATGGCGAGGTGTTACGCCGACATCGGGGAAGCCTTTCCGGAAGAACTCAAAGACAAGGCATTCCCATACTTTCTCGACTGGCTGAAATACAACGTGATTCTTGTAGAAATTACCGCCTATTCGGACGACAACGCCTACACGATCTTCGAGTCGATGAATGACCTGGGGCTGAACCTGACCTCAACTGAGATGCTCAAGGGCTACATTCTGTCGAGATTCAAGGAACCGAAGGATCGTGAAAAGGCGAATATATTCTGGAAGGATTCCAACCAAACGCTTCATCGCTACAGTAAGGAGGAGGATCAGAAGTTTTTCCAGGCGTGGCTTCGGAGCCAATATGCAGACACCATCCGCCAAGGCAAGGTGGGTTCCTTCAACGAAGATTTTGAGAAGATCGGGACGCGCTTTCATAGTGAATGCGGCGTTGATCGTAGACACCGCGATATTAACGGCACTGCTCTTTATTCACTTCAACCATACAGCTTCTGCTGGCGCGTAGTGCTGTAAGCTTATAGTATTTGGGTAATCCGCGATATTAAGCGGCGGGAGAGTCAAGTGGTGGTGACACAAAATAAGCTAGTGGCAATATCGCCAATTGTCATAAAAGTGGCCAAGGCCATTAATTGGTGACTCATGGCGCTACATCCTGAATTTCCGAAATCGCCCTATGCCGAACTGCTGCCGGAGCAGCGCTGGTTTCCGGCGGCGGAAGAGCTTCGCAGTACCGCCTATGAGAAGTTGCTGCCGCCGCTGGTCGCCAAGATTCGCAGCGAGGTCACGGCGTGGCGGGACTCAGGCTATGCGGGCGCTTCCGACACATCACGCGCGCTGCTGAGCTGGTGGTTCGAGACCGAGCACATGGTCGAGCAAGCCGATGGCACGCTGTCGTCGTTCCGTTATTACTTCGCGCAGCGCGAAGCGGTGGAGACGGTGATCTGGCTACACGATGTGCGCAAGGTGCGGGACAAATTCGATTTACTGCGTTTCGACGCCTCGGGTGCGGTTTCTACAAATATGTTCGACGAGGACTGGCCGCGCTACGTTGTAAAGATGGCGACCGGCGCAGGCAAGACCAAAGTCCTGTCGCTGCTCATTGCCTGGAGCTTCTTTCACAAGCTTTATGAAACCGGCTCGACGCTCGCGCGCAATTTTCTCCTGATCGCACCAAACATCATCGTCCTCGACCGGCTGCGCGCCGACTTTGACGGACTGCGCATTTTCTTCAACGACCCCATTCTTCCGGACAACGGCCACCAGGGACGCAACTGGCGCGACGATTTCCAGCTCACGCTGCATATCCAGGACAAGGTGCGCGTGGTGCGTGATACCGGTAACCTCTTTCTCACCAATATCCACCGTGTGTATCTCGGCGACGTGCGCGAGCCTTCGCTGGATGATGACGACCTGCGCGACTACTTCCTTGATCCATTCGGCTCCAAGCCGATGGGCAAGACCACCGACAGCAAGACCGATCTCGGCGAGATCGTGCGCGAAATTGACGAGCTGGCGGTATTCAACGATGAGGCGCATCACATCCACGACCCAAAGATGGCCTGGTTCAAAAGCATCCAGGACATTCATCACCGCATGTTGCAGAAAGATGGCCGCCTTGCCCTGCAAGTGGATGTGACCGCTACTCCCCGTCACGACAATGGCGCGATCTTTGTACAGACCGTCTCGGATTACCCCCTGGTCGAGGCCATTTATCAGAATGTCGTCAAGCACCCGGTGCTGCCGGATGCCGCCAGCCGCAGCCGGCTACAGGAGAATAAGAGCGCGATCTTCACCGAACGCTACGAAGACTACCTGCAACTCGGCGTCGAAGAGTGGCGCAAGAGCTACGCCGAGCATGAGGCTCTGGGTAAGAAAGCCGTGCTGTTCGTGATGGTGGACGACACCCGCAATTGCGACGAGGTCGGCGCGCATCTTGAGAAAATTTGCCCAGAACTTGAAGGCGCGGTGCTCGTCATCCACACCAAAAATAACGGCGAAATCTCTGAGGCGGCCTCGGGCAAGAACAAGGAGGAGCTCGAAAGACTCCGCAAGGAAGCTAACGACATTGACACATGGAAGTCGCCGCACAAAGCCATCGTCTCGGTATTGATGCTCAAGGAGGGCTGGGACGTGCGCAACGTCACCACCATCGTGGGTCTGCGCGCCTATGTGGCCAAGAGCAACATCCTTCCCGAACAAACGCTGGGTCGCGGCCTGCGCTGCATGTATTTCGGCTCGGACATGCCGGAGACCGTATCGGTCATCGGCACGCTCGCCTTCATGGAATTCGTCGAGTCTATCCAGAGCGAGGGCGTCACTTTCGAGCGAGTGCCGATGGGCCATGACTCCGGCCGCAAGGATTCGCTTATCGTTGAGGTGGACACGCAGGACGCCGACAAGGACATTGACGCGCTGGACATCGAACTACCGAGACTTACTCGGCGCTTCAATCGCGAGTTCAAAGACCTCGATGCACTTGACCCCGCAAAATTCGGCAATGCCAAACTTCTGCTCAAGCACTTCACGCCCGAGCAAACGCGCGAGATCGTGTTCAAGACCATGCTCGACGCCGAAGTGCATCACACCATCCAGCTTGATGGTGCAGGGCCTGCCGACTACCGCTCCGTGGTCGGTTTTTTTGCGCGTCAATTATTAAAGGAGTTGCGACTCGTCGGTGGCTACGACATTCTTTACCCCAAGGTGAAGGCGTTCATGGGTGGGCATCTTTTTGCTGCATCGCCAGTCAATCTCGAAGACCCCGTAGTGCTGCGCAATCTCTCCGAGCCAGAGGCCGGGAAGATTTTGTTCGACTCGTTCAAAACCGCCATCAACGCGCTCACCATCCAGGACACCGGCTCGGTGCGCATTGAAGACTACATCCGCCTGCGCGACACGCGCCCCTTCCGCACCGAGAACCGCCCCTATCTCGCCCCGAAGAAATCGCTGTTCAGCAAAATTGTCGGTGAGCCGCACGCCGGTGGATTCGAGCTGACCTTCGCCGGTTTTCTCGATGCCGCGCCCGATGTTGCCGCGTTCGCCAAGAACTACCTCGCCGTCGGCTTCAAGATAGACTACGTCAAGGCCGATGGCGATCTCTCGAACTATGTCACCGACTTTTTCGTTAAAACCACCGACGGCACGGTCTGGATCGTGGAAACCAAGGGTCGGGTTGAACTTGATCTGCCGCAAAAGATGACACGCCTGCGCCAGTGGTGCGCGGACGCGACGCAGGCGAGCAAGGCAGAGGGCGGGCCGGAATACCGATTTGTATACGTCGATCAGCAAGGCTACGAACGCAACCCGCCTAAGAACTTCGCCGGGCTCGCCGCGAGCTTTACAGATTTTCAGAAAGACTGACGCGATGACGGATCACGACATCTCTCAGCCGGGCGTCCGTAAAATAGACCACTGCAACGCCAGCCTTAAGAGAGGGACAACACCATGAGCGAAGCACTCCCGGCAGATTCACAGGGCAAGATCATTGTTTTCGGTGCAAGCCAGATTCGCCGTGCTTGGGTTGATGAGCAGTGGTACTTCTCGGTGATCGACATCGTTGGTGCTTTGACCGACAGTGCCAGTCCGCCAAAGTATTGGGACGCCATGAAGCGGCGAGAGAAAGCGGGCGCTGGCGTTGACCTTTCTACATTTTGTAGAAAGGTGGCCTTGACCGGCGCAGATGGAAAAACTTACCAATCCGATGGCGTCAACACCGAAGCCGCCTTCCGCATCATCCAATCCATCCCCAGCCCCAAGGCTGAACCGTTCAAACGCTGGTTGGCCGAGGTCGGCTATCAGCGCGTCCAGGAAATCGAAAATCCAGAACTCGCCCAGCAGCGGATGAAGGAACTCTATAAAGAAAAAGGCTACCCGGACGATTGGATCGAAAAACGTGTTCGCGGCATCGCCGTGCGTGACGAGCTGACCAGTGAATGGCAGAAACGCGGCATTGCGGACCAGCAAGACTTCGCCATCCTCACCGCTGAAATCTCGCTAGCCACCTTCGGCGTTACGCCAGCGCAATACAAAAATCTCAAGGGCTTGCAGCGCGAAAACCTGCGTGACCACATGAACGATCTGGAACTCATCTTCACCATGCTCGGCGAAGCCGCCACCACCGAAATCGCCCGCAACAAAGACGCACAAGGCTTCGTGAAGAACAAGCGGGCAGCAAGGGCGGGCGGCTCCGTCGCGGGCAGCGCCCGTCGCCAGCTTGAAGCCAAGTCTGGCCGGAAAGTCATCACCTCAGAAAATTACCTGATCGACAAACCCAAGCCCAAACTGCCATCCAAGTTGAAAAACCCGAAGAAGACCTGACTATGGCCAAACCACCCAAAGAAGCCTACGACCTGACGGACGCCGAGAAGCGCGACCTCACCCAGCTCATCCAGCAGGGCAAACCATTGCCGGAGAAATACCGCTTCATCCTGTTCGAGGACAAGCGCGAGGTGGAGCTGGTGTGGAACGGCAAGAGCCGCGACGTGTGCACCACCGTGCTGCCGTTCCAGTCGCTGGAGCACGTGGACGAACCGCGCAAGGAAGCGCCGGAACTCGGCACGATAGACATGTTCGACACGCGTGGCCGCCAGCTCAAGGGCTGGACCAACAAGCTCATCTGGGGCGACAACAAACTGATTCTCTCCTCGCTCAAGAGCGGCGCACTGCGCCGCTAACGTTTGCTCCGATCTACTACGCTTTGGCTTGCGTCAAATATGCACAGGCCAAAGGGCTTGACGAGGTGGCGTTCCAGACAGCGGCCATCCTATCCAGAATTCCACGCGCGGCACCTAAGGATGTTGCGGAGACCGATATTCATATACCGGTAATCGATGGGCTCTTCGACATCGCGATGTACCTGTATGGGAAGCGCAGCCATGCGCTTGCAGAGGAGGTCAATGGTCATCACTTCACCATTCTTGCCCATATGCTTCAGCGGGAGGACTACTACTTCAAGGACACGCTGCGCCACGTGTTGGAAAAGATTGAGGTTCTAGCGCCGCTCGCAATTCTCAACGAAGCAATGGCAGGTCGCTTGAGCATGGTGCAGCCACTAGGGAAGGCATACGGACTGATCAATCAGACTTCGCTCGGCTACATCTTTGATCAGGCTGCTGCCACCTTGCCGAAAGTAGAGGCTGATCGCGAATGGATCAATCCTTACCATGATCTGATCGACATCTCAGACATTATTGCGGACCATCTGCGTAAGATCGCCGAAAACAATGAGTTCGGTGAAAGCTTCCTGATTTGGGAAATCGACAACCTCATCAAGCATATTGCGATCACGATTGAAAGGTTAATTGATCAGCCTCTTCGGACGGACCACGGCGACGAGAGCGCATTGATCGATAAGTTTCTTTGGATACTGGCGTTTTACTGGGTGGCGTTCAAGGGCAAGAAGAGCATTAGCAAGCGTCGGGCTGACGACTGCGGCGATTCTCTAGTATTTATCGGCCTACTATTTTTCGCACGAGGCCACCCAGAGGTACTCCGCGCAAGCATTTCGAACATTCGGTCCATCTTGGATTCCTATTGCGAAATTGCTCAACCGCCAGATTATTACGCCATCGGTGACATGTTTGCCCATTTGTGGGGTATCCGAATGGTTCTGGTCGCTAGGAACAATGCGGCGATTACTCAGGTAGTAGATCAGGCTCTAAATACCAAGCCGGCTGCTCTGACAGATGAGCGGTGGCAGGCAGCCCAGAACGCAATACTGCTTCGCCGAGGTCAACTTGAGGAGCGCTTGGCGGAAAGGACAGATCGCTTGCAGTCGGATAACGCTGAAGCACTTCTACGTCGATTGCTGCGAGAAGCGCAGTGAGCGGCAGCCTGCGGGCGCAATAACCGCAGGGCATTGCGCCGCATGTAAATAATCAAAATACTCCCAAGATGCGGGACAATAGGAACAGGAGGTATAAATTATGGCTGCCGACATCACGTTTGAACTTGCTTCGCTGCGTTTCGATGGCAAGCGGTTCGAAGGCCACGCGCTTGACGTGGAGTGCACGCAAGAACTGATCGCTTACCGTACTTTGATTCTTGAGTGCGCCAAGGAGTTGTGGCGGCGCAAGAATCAAGGTCGTGTGCGGCTTCCCAAAGGCTTCGAGGAAGGTTTCCGGTTGCAGTTCAACAGACTTGATCCGGGTTCTGCGGTCGTTCCGCTGCAACGAGTTCGCGTGGCTGACCAGTCTGAACTGGACTTTGGCAATTTGGATGAGTTCGACGAAGCAGCCGACTTGATAGACGCGGCGATCACCGCCGCGAACGAGGATCAGTTGTTGCCGGACGCGCTACCCTCCAATGTGATCCCGTTATTTCGTGATTTTGGTAAATCGTTGCGCGCCGATGAAGTGTTGTTTACCCGTTCGCGCCACGGCTCCAAGGATGCAGCCTACACCGCAAAAGCCCGTAAACGGCTGGCCGAATGGGTCGGGGAGACTTACGAGGATGTAGTGGATGTAATTGGAGAGGTTCGCATGGCCAACGTGGGGCCTGGAAATTTCACGCTCCAGCTTGAGAAAGCGGAGACCTTGGTGGGCGGACGCTTCAGCCCGGAACAGGAAGCGGAAGTTCTTGATGCGCTCCGCAATCACCGGGCTGTGCGTTTGCGCGTGCAAGGAACGGCAGAATTCGCAACAAGCGACCGGCAGATCAAGCGGTTTTCACGGGTGGATAAAGTGGAGACTGCGGTGCTGTCGGATCAGGAATTCGATGAAATGGCGGTTCCAATCTGGGAGCAACTGGCTGCAATCGGTGAATCGGCGCCTCTAGGTGCATGGGATTCTGTTCCGACAGACCTGTCGAAGCGCATTGATGACATTGTCTATCGCTCTGATTCGGGGGCCAAGTGAAAGTCGTGTTCGCAGACACCGGCTACTGGGTGGCGCTACTCAACCCGAACGACCCGCTACATGGGAAGGCTATCGCTACTTCAAAGGGGCTTGGGAAATTCCGGCATTTGACAACGGAGATGGTGTTGGACGAGCTCATGGCAGCACTTTCCCAGTTGCCTGTGCGAGCGCTTGTTACCCGCGGTGTTGAAGCTATTCGCGCGAACCCGAATGTGGAGGTCGTACCGTAAACTTCCATCCAGTTCCGGGAAGCTTTCGAATTGTATAAACGGATGGCAGATAAGGAATGGAGTCTCACAGACTGCGGGTCATTTGAACTTATGAAGGCGCGAGGAATCTCGGAGGCTTTAGCTCACGATCGGCACTTTGAACAGGCGGGTTTGATAGCGCTGCTTCGAAGCTGAATTGAACACGCTCCGCCGAATGATAGGCGGTAAAACGAACCGCGCAATGAGTAGACCTATGACAAACCGACTAGCCCTAGAAACCTCCCCAACTGTCGCAACGCTCGACGATCTTGCCAAGTTGGCAAACTACTCGCTCATGGACACGCTCAACTGCGACCCTGACGCGACAGCAAACGGAGCCGACCACGCGCCGCGAGAAGTCTTTACGGGCCACTATGTCCCCGTCAATCCCACGCCAATCAAAGACCCCGAGTACGTCGTGCACAGCAAAAGTTTTTTCCGCGAACTTGGCTTCGCCGACAGCATGGCGCAGTCAGCCGACTTCGTCCGCATGTTCTCCGGCGACATCTCGCACGTTCCGGAGCCGATGCGCAAGGTTGGTTGGGCGACTGGGTACGCACTTTCCATCTTCGGCACTGAATACGACCAGCAGTGCCCGTTCCAAACCGGCAACGGATACGGCGATGGTCGCGCAGTTTCCGTGCTTGAGGCCGTCATCAACGGTAGCCGCTGGGAAATGCAGCTGAAGGGTGGCGGCCGCACGCCATACTGCCGCGGCGCGGACGGTCGCGCCGTTCTGCGCTCGAGTGTCCGGGAGTTCCTGGCACAGGAGCACATGCACGGGCTCGGCGTGCCAACATCACGGTCTCTGAGTCTGTACGTGTCGAAAACGGAGACGGTCAAGCGGCCGTGGTACTCGGAGGGCTCGCACTCGCACGATCCCGACATGCTTATATCGGAAGCAGTCGCCATCTCGACGCGCGTCGCACCGTCATTTATTCGGGTCGGCCAACTCGAGCTCTTCGGTCGCCGTGCCCGCAAGCAGGAACACCCAAAAGCGATGGAGGAGCTCGAGCAGATTGTGTTGCACTTGATCGATCGTGAGTACGGCGACGTCATCGACAGACAACTCACCACCGTCGAAAAAGTGCTGTTGCTCGCGCGCGAGTTCCGCAGCCGCCTTACCTCGCTGGTGGCGAACTGGATCCGCGTCGGCTACTGCCAGGGCAATTTCAACAGCGACAACTGCGCGGCCGGTGGCTACACACTCGACTACGGTCCATTCGGATTCTGCGATGTGTTCGACCCGCACTACCAGCCCTGGACGGGTGGCGGACATCACTTCGCGTTCCTGAACCAACCCCTGGCAGCGGAACGCAACTTCCACATGTTTTGCATGGCGTTGCGGCCGTTGCTGACGTCGCATCAGGACACTCTGCGACAGCTCGACGAGATTCGAAATGGCTTTGCGACAGTGATGCAAGCGCAAATGGAGAAGATGTGGGCTGCCAAACTTGGACTTGGCACTTTTCACGCGGCGTTGTTCAGTGAGCTAGAAACGCTCATGGTACAAACTCCTGTCGATTACACCCTCTTCTTCCGCGAGCTCTCGATGGTACCTGACGATATAGACCCACTCAAAAAAAGCTTCTACAAGGACTCGACGCATGAGACAGGCCCCGAAGGGATGGACCAGCGCTGGTCCGAGTGGCTCACAAAATGGCAATCGCTCATCGGCGGCGCCAGCACGACCGACGCGAATGCTGCTCACCCCCCCTCCCGTGAGGAGCTCTCCAGGCAGATGAAACTCGTCAACCCAAAATACAGTTTGCGCGAGTGGTTCCTTGTGCCTGCGTATCAGCAAGCGGGCGCGGGGAACTACGCTCTAATTCGAGAACTGCAGGAAGTCATGACACAGCCCTACGCCGAGCAGTCGAAGGAGGTGGAGGAGAAATACTATAGGCTGAAGCCGTCTGAGTTCTTTGAGGTCGGTGGATTGTCGTATGTTAGCTGCTCATCATGATTTTTCGAAAACTGATCGGCCAGGGACGACACACCGTTTGCGGCTTGCCCGCCGTCACAGACAGACACCGAACAGGCGGACATCGAGCGCGAACGGAAGGAGATCAAGAAGGATTATCCAGGCGAGAGCAAAGAACTGGCAGCGATCTACGTCGGTCGAGGCCTGGATCCTGCGCTTGCGAAGCAGGTCGCCGATCAACTCATGGCGCATGACGCGGTCGGCGCACATGCCCGCGATGAACTCGGGATTTCCGAAACGCTGGATGGGATATTGGTATGAGCGAATACAACGATATTAACTTTGAGTGATTCCGATAATCTATCGAACTTGGGAGAATGATCATGAGCATGAACGTTACGCAAAAACTGATCCAGTCACATCTGGTGTATGGTGACATGAAGCCCGGCGAGGAGATTGGGATCCGCATTGACCAGACGCTCACCCAGGACGCCACCGGCACGCTGGTGATGCTGGAGCTGGAAGCGATGGGCCTGGACCGGGTGAAGACCGAGGTGAGCGTCCAGTACGTTGACCACAATATCATCCAGGAGGACTTCAAGAACCCCGACGACCACCTTTTCCTGCGTAGCGCCTGCCAGCGATTCGGCGTGTGGTACTCGCGGCCTGGAAACGGGGTGAGTCATCCGTGCCACCAGGAAAATTTCGGCAAACCGGGCAAGACGCTCCTCGGCTCTGACAGCCACACGCCAGCGGGCGGTGCGATAGGCATGCTCGCAATCGGCGCTGGCGGGCTGGAAGTGGCGCTGGCGATGGCGGGCGAGGCGTTTTTCACGCGCATGCCGCTGGTCTGGGGCGTAAAGCTCACCGGCCAACTGCCGGACTGGGTGAGCGCGAAGGACGTGATCCTGGAGATGCTGCGCCGCCACGGCGTGGACGGCGGTGTGGGCCGGATCGTCGAGTACTACGGGCCGGGGCTGGCCACGCTGAGCGCGATGGATCGGCATGTGATCGCCAACATGGGCGCCGAGCTGGGCGCGACCACCACCGTTTTCCCTTCCGATCAGGAGGTGCGCCGCTTCCTGCGCGCCTGGCAGCGCGAAGACGATTGGGTTGAGCTGGTCGCAGAGTCGGACGCGACCTACGACGTGTACGAAGAGATCGATTTGTCCAGCCTGGTGCCGCTGATCGCCATGCCGTCCAGCCCGGGGAACGTGCGCCCGGTCAGCGAAGTCGCGGGCGAGCGGATCTACCAGACCTACATCGGCTCGTCGGCCAATCCCGGCTACCGCGACTTCGCCGTTTCCGCGATGATGGTGCACGGTCGGCAAGTGAATGACCGTGTGTCGTTCGACATCAACCCCACGTCCCGCGCGCAGCTCGAAACGCTGGTGCGCGACGGCCACATCGCTCACCTGCTGCACGCCGGCGCGCGGCTGCACCAGGCTGGCTGCAACGGCTGCATCGGCATGGGCCAGGCACCGGCCACCAATGAACTCTCTTTGCGCACGGTACCGCGCAACTTCCCCGGCCGCTCCGGCACGCGCGAGGACAAGGTCTGTCTGGTCAGCCCGGAGACCGCTACGGCGTCGGCGCTCACCGGCGTGATTACGGACCCGCGCACGCTCGGCATCCCCTACCCACGCATCGCTGATCCCGACAACCCGATCATCAACCGCGAGATGTTTATGTCGCCGTTGCCGCTGGAGGCGGCGCGCCAAGTGGCCCTCGTGAAGGGCCCGAACATCGCTTCGCTGCCAACCTTCGAGCCGCTGCCGGATGAGATCGAAGTGCCGGTGCTGCTCAAGGTGGCGAATAACATTTCCACCGACGAGATCATGCCGCCAGGCTTGCGGGTGCTGCCGTTCCGCAGCAACATTCCCAGAATCGCTGAGTTCTCCTTCGACAGGATCGATCACACCTACGCCGCGCGAGCCAAACATGTGAAGGGCCACGTGGTGGTGGGCGGGAGCAATTACGGACAAGGATCGAGCCGCGAGCATGCCGCGCTGGGCCCCCAGTACCTTGGGCTGCGCGCAGTCCTGGCCAAGGGCTTCGCGCGGATCCACTCACAAAACCTGATTAACTTCGGCGTGCTGCCGCTGACCTTCATCGATATTGCTGACTACGATGGCATTCAGACCGGTGACGTGTTGCGCTTGTCCGACCTGCGGCGCGTGCTCGTAGCGGGGGGCAATCTGTTGGTTGAGAACGTTACGCGCCAGCAGACGTTTCAGGTGCGCCACAACATGTCGCCGCGACAAGTGCAGTTCTTGCTCAGGGGGGGACTGATCAACTGGATGAAGGAGCACCTCTCCGGGCAGTAGAAAAAAATCAGCAATGCAATTTTAAAAACCATATTGCATTTTTTATGGTATTTAACCTGAATTTTGCACAAAAAAGGGCAGATGGAATATCTTCGTGAAGCCCGTGCCCGAATGGACTGTGTCGTGGAACGGCAGCTACATGCACGCCACGTACATCGACTTTACGTTTACGGTGCTGGTGCTGGGCGGCTGGCATGGTGAGCCAGTTGCTTTATCTTGAAGCCGAAGAGGCGGGCATCCGTGGCACAGGGATCGGCTGCTACTTCGACGATCCAGTCCATGCGGCCTTCAGGATCGAAGCACGCGAGTGGCAAAGTTTCTAGAACTTCACTGTGGGCGGCCCGGTTGAAGACAGTCGACTCACGACCTTGACTGCGTACAATGCGGACACGGAGTGCGGTGCGATGTTACCTTCGCAGGGGGTTTACAACTTTGCTCTTTAAGCTCACTCATGATGTCGCTCTTCTTACATAGTGTTTAACGACGTAGTCATCAACAAGCGCTTGAAATTCTTCGGCGATGTGCTCGCCTTTGAGCGTGGGGCCTTTTTCGCCATTGATATAGACGGGTGCAACGGGTCGTTCGCCCGTACCCGGTAAGCTGATGCCTAAGCTTGCGTGCTTGCTTTCGCCGGGACCATTTACCACACAGCCCATCACCGCTACCGTCATATCTTCCACGCCGACATAATGCTTACGCCACTTCGGCATTTGATGGCGGATGTGATTTTGAATCTTTTGCGCGAGCTCTTGGAAGTACGTTGACGTTGTGCGACCACAGCCGGGACACGCAATCACCATGGGCATAAATGAACGCAGCCCCATCGTTTGCAGTATCTCCTGTGCAACGATGACTTCGTTGGTGCGATCGCCGTTGGGTTCTGGTGTGAGCGAGACGCGAATCGTGTCGCCAATGCCTTCTTGTAACAGCACGGCCATGCCCGCAGTGGAGGCGACAATGCCCTTTGAGCCCATGCCTGCTTCGGTGAGCCCTAAGTGCAGCGCGTAATCGCAACGCTTGGCAAGGTTGCGATATACCGCAATTAAATCTTGCACGCCGCTGACTTTACAGGAAATGAGGATACGATTATGGGCGAGTCCCAATTGTTCGGCACGCTCGGCACTGTCGAGTGCGGATACGACCAGTGCTTCGCGCATCACATCGTTAGCGTTAAGTGGCTCGGCCTGTTTGGAGTTGTCATCCATCAAGCGCGTGAGTAAATCCTGGTCGAGACTGCCCCAGTTGACGCCGATGCGTACTGGTTTGTTGTTGGCGCAGGCAACTTCAATCATCTCCGCAAATTGCAGATCGCGTTTGCTGCCGTACCCGACGTTGCCCGGATTGATGCGGTACTTGGCCAATGCTTCTGCGCAAGCCGGATGCGTTTTAAGTAGTTTGTGCCCATTGAAATGAAAATCGCCCACGATGGGAACATGGACATTCATTCTCGCTAGTTGATCGCGAATATATGGCACCGCCGCTGCAGCTTCATCGGTATTCACTGTGACGCGCACCAGCTCCGACCCAGCGCGCGCCAACGCTTTGATTTGCGCCACAGTCGATACGATATCAGCCGTATCAGTATTGGTCATCGATTGCACAACCACCGGCGCAGTTCCGCCCACGGTAACGGAGCCAACGCGGACGGGGATGGAGCTGCGGCGAGTGAGGGTGGTCATCAGAGTTTAGGGACACTGTTGCTGCTGGTGGATGGATGGCTGCATTGTAGCTTGGGCACGCCATCGTGTCGCGCTTCTTGCGGCAAAGCCGAAAGATAATGTCGATACGCTACACCAAACCACCATCAGGCGTTGCACTTCGACGTTGAATCCACCCCAAAAAGAACCGTCATGACATCGCGTTCAGGCGACATCTTACTAATTTTCGTTCACAAATCGACGGCTGGCGACATTGATTTTCACGCATGGCTCGGCACGGTTCAGAGCGCTTAAGGGCTGCGGAACAGGCCGCGAATACCAGAGATAATGCCGCTGCTGTTCTCGGCTTGCGCTGCTGCAATCGGTTCGAACATCTCCACGGGATATGCCTCGTACTTACGTTCCGCGAAGGCTGCTTTCTGCTCGTCGTCCACCAAGCTGAAGCTCTTGTCTTCCACACTGGCTAACTGCTCAACCCCTGCGTCATCGGCAAAGCTCAAACGGTTATTGCTCTCTTGGAAAACCAGCATCTCCTGACAGATTTCGTTGTACTGCTCGGCCGAAAGAAGCTCGGGTTGCTCCTTCATGTTCAAAGAGAACTGCTTGTCGTTGGCGGCAGAGAGATAGTGCAAGTTCCTCTTCGTGGTCAGCAACAGGCCTTCGGCCTTGGCGCGCTCATACAATGGCGTGCCACGTAGCGGGATATAGGGGAAGAAGAAGAAAAACTCGGGTGCGATGAGACGGTTCAGTTCCAGCGTCTGGCGCATATTCTCCGCTGTTTCCAGCGGCATGCCGACGATGTTGAAGGTCAGGCGATTGATGCCCGCCGCCTTGCAGGCCCTGGCTGCCTCTATCACTTGCGCGTTCTTCATCTTGCGGCCCAGCATGGTGGAACGATAGGTCTCGTCACCGCTCTCAATACCGAACCAAATGGTGTGGCAGCCCGCCTCTTTAGCCTCGGCACAGAATTTCTCGTTCATCACCTCCACGCGGGAGTTGATGGAGAAAGGCAAGCCGATGCGCTCCTTATAGATCGCGAAGAAGGCATGCACAAACTTGAGATTAGACAGGAACAGCTCGTCCCAGAACTCGAAGTAGCCTACGTTGTAACGATCGCGCAGGCGAATCAGTTCGGTGACCATGGCTTCAGGGTCATATTTACGCAAGAATTCTTTCTTGACCTTCCAGGCGTCCAGCAGCGGAGTATTGCAGCAATAGGTGCAGCGATAGGGGCAGCCGCGGCCAGTCATCACCGGCAGAACGACCTTCTCTTTCGGACCGAAGATGGAGGTGTTCACATCATCAAAGTTGCCGTCTTTCTCGAAGATGTCGTAATCGGGGAATGGCAAGGATGCGAGGTCGCCAATCTGGTGTGGTTCGGTGCGGAACACTTCGCCGTCGTTGAGCTTCTCCCACATGCCGTCCACAGCACCGTCTTTGCTGCCACGCAGGAACTGCATGAGATTGCCGATGGCGTATTCGCCGTCGCCCACGCAGATGAAGTCGACATTGGGGTTCTGGATAGTCTGCTCTTGCGAGAGCATGGCCTGATAGCCGCCGATGCAGATCGGCAATTCCGGTTGCATGGACTTAAGGACCTCGAAATAGGGTTCCATCGGGTACCAATGCGGGCTCATCACGGAGAACGCGATCACATCGGGCTTGAGCTCGAGGATGCTGCGTGCATAGTTCTCGGGATTGTAGGCCACCTCATCACGCACGATCAGGATGGGCTTGAGGATGACCTCTACCCACGGGAAGTCGCGCTTGAGGTAGGCAGACATGGCGGCCAAGGGCATGGCCACTTCGTTGCCATCGGGGGAGTAGAAACTGAACACCAGGCGCAACTTCTTAGCGTCGGCCGCCTTTCCGAACCACTTAGACTTGGTTTGCGGGTAAACTGGCTTTTCCGAGCTTACGGCTATTAGATCTGCGACTGTAGACATGTATGTACCTTGGTGTTGAAGACAAAAAACCTTGTGATTAGAGTGGGTTAGAATAGTTGAGTATTTTAGTGGGAAATTTTACTGCAAAGACTGTTGGATTTCCATGAGCTTGTTGGAAGGAACTGACAAATCAACGCTTCTTCTGCCAGAATTCCAGCACGAAATTATCAAGAATGTACGAACGACTCCGTTTCCCCGGTGAAATCATCCGGTATGCCGTCTGGCTTTACCATCGATTCAACCTGAGTCACCGCGACGTCAAAGACCTTCTGGCGGAAAGAGGCATCACTGTCAGCTACGAAGCAATCCGCCTTTGGTGCAACAAGTTCGGGCCTGACTATGCCCGGCGACTGAGATGAGAATATCAGGGCTACGGCGACATGTTGTTCATCGATGCAGTGTTCGTGAAGATACGTGGCAAGCTGCATTACCTTTGGAGAGCCTACGCCAACAATCGTGCCGAGCTTTCGCATCAACCCACGAGGGTTAGAGAACGGGGTATGAGAAGGTTCAAGTCGATAGCGCAAGCACAGCGGCTCTTGGATGTTCATTCCGCTGTCTCAAATTTATTCAATTTGGGGCGTCACCATCTTTCCGCCCAGAACTATCGAGATTTCAGGCAGCGTGCCTTTACGTCTTGGGAAAAGGCGGTGGCGATATAGTAGTTGGTAATAGCAGTTTTTTCGATTCGAGTAGTTAACTTGTCAATACCGTTCTGCGTCCACCGAACCGGTCGGTTGCCCTCAAGCCGAAGAACTGCAACGGCTTTTTCCCCACCGAGCACCGAACCGAACCCGATCGTACTTCGAGTTGCACCAAGTCATGCATCTTGTATCTCTGGCTTTGCAGTTTGCGGGGCGCGTTACTGACCGCGCTGGTGCAAGCTTTTTTTACGTCGCATCAAGATGGAGAAGTTTCAACTTATCAGTACCAGGAAAACCTCTTGATTCTTTATTTCCTCTCAGGCATTAAAGCAGAGCCAGAATTTATTTTATTTCTTATTTCCAAATCCGTAGCCTCAATATTTAGATAACGTTCAGCGCTTGCTGGATGAGATGCACTAAATGAACCCTTTATGCTTCCGGGGTACTCTGCTGACATGCGCCTCCAAAAATTTGCCGCTTCAATTGTGGGCACGCTTGCCTTAGAGAGCATATACATAGCGACATAATCAGCTTCCCTTTCAAACTCCTGAGAAAACATTCTCGAAGTCGCATCAGAAAAGGCACCTTGTGTGTTTATGCCGTATGCTGCTGCAGTTACATCTAAAACAGCCCCGAGAATTGTATTGCCCAGTTTCTTATCAAGATGCCCTTCTGAGTTATGAGCTAGCTCATGGGCTATCACGAGCTGAAGTTCCTGATCACTCTGCGCAAACCTGTACATTCCGGTGGTTATATAGATGTTCGTTCCGTCTGCATAAGCATTGATTGCATCGCTCGGATCTAGGAGTACAGGGAAAGAGCATGCTGCTTCAGGTGTAATATCGATATTTGTCTCTGTCAGATCTCGCCTTATACCTAGTTTATAAGTCGCTTCTTCATTTTTTTTCAGTAGATTATTCATCTTAGTGGCACCGCGATTCCCTGCGCCTATAGCTTCACCATTGAAACTGGTAATAACATCACCTCGCTGCAAGCCTGCTTTTTCAGCTGGAGAATCCCTTGTGATTGTATAGATTGAGATGTTCTCAGTTATCCCCAGCTTGATATTAGCAGCCTCTTTGTACTGTCGGGGAAAAGCACTGAGTAGATTCATGCCAAATCCGGAAATATATGTCACGTCCTCTGCACACAAATCAGTATTCAAACTTCGAATAGGCCAGTAAAGACTGTCCAGTCGTTCGGAGCGATCTCTCATGAGTGTCAGTGCTGTAGATACCTGTTCAAGCTGCTCATTCCGAAGATCTGACGCGGATCCGGTAGCAATTTGTGATGTTGGCGCGCAACCATTTAAGGCTAATAGGAAAATAATTGGTAGGGAAATGCTGAGTTCTTTCATGATGGGACGTCCTTTTCATGTGTTACATTATTATTTAACTGAACGATCTGAAATTACCACTACAATTATCTTTTGTCTATTGAATTTTATAGAATTAACTATACGCACGTCTGCTAGCATTTTCATGCGACAATAGATGTCGCATTGTTTTTAAGATTAGAAATTAAATATGTTTAAAATTCATTCTTTCAGAGGCGGATTCAACCCTGAAGTGCAGGAGCAGACAACAAGTATTTTTGACACCAATCGGAACTTTACTTTATATGTTCCTTAACCGGATGGCATTTGTATAGCTTGGTAAATGCCTGAGGTGGTGTTAACGCTGGGTGCGATCGCGGGCCGGAGTGATTTCCACTTCCATCTTTATTGACCGGGTATCGGAAGCATCGCTTTTCTTGAGCGCATTTCTTCCATCCGTCCTGCCGTCATCCAGCAAGACAAGTAATAAGTCCCATTTGCCGCCAATGAGCTTAATGTACGAGTCGGCATGTCTTCACTAAAAACGCTCCGAAAAGACAGACATTTTTGGCCCTCAAAATTCTTGTTGTGGCTAAGATGTTCTTAGGTTAAATTCCTGAGCATTCAAAGGAATCCTTAGTTATGGCGCAGTGCAACGTTCAATAACCTCGAGTGGCGGACAATTTATGAAAAAGGGAATAATGGTTTGTACAGTATTAGTGGCATTTTGGACTCAATCAACTCTGGCTGAGGTCTGTGACTATAGGCCAAGCAATATGCTTGGTGGGAAAGCAACGGCGGCTACTGGGATTGCAACCGGAGCTACAGCCGCGACCGGGGTAGGAATGCATGCTGCTGGTATATACACAATAACCCATGCAACCTCAGGAGCAGTCATGCTTGGCTCTACAGCTGCAGGCGCATCGGCAGCAGGTACTACAGGCATTATCGCTGGAACAGCAGGATTCTTCGGAACTATCGGTGCAGCTCTTTTGTCGCCCTTTGTAATCATACCGGCTGCTGTTGTTGCTGTTGGGATAGGTGCCTATGAAGGTCTCTGTTATCTCACCACGGATTCAGCTACTGCTGACGAATAAGCACTATGAAGTAGCGCACCCGTCAAGCCAGGTCCGGACATCAACCCGACGCACTCGACGTCTCGACGCCGGGCCATGCGGCATAAGGGCTCCGGGGCGGTGACGAGGCGACAGGTCGTCAGGTTGCGACGTCAAAGAAGTCACAGACTATTGCCGTCCTCCGACATATTATGTCGTTGAACGAGTATACGCTGCTCGGCAGTTTTAAGAGGGTCTGATGAAACTTGCGTATTATCATGAAAAGCTATAGAAACAGTTGCCTTCATCGAGGTTGAACACAACAGCACTATTGAAGTTTGGGTTTTCTATTGATCGTTTTATAACCATTTTGAAAAAAGTTCATTTGACACCAGCATTGGAGAAGATTTTCCTAGAAAAGTTATGCTCAACAGGAGTAATCTCCGTTTTAAGTTATCAGGCTCATTTGCATGTGCACCTAAGCACTAATGAAGGAATTAATCCAAGGAGGCAGAAAATGGGGAAAGGAAGTTTATCGTTCATTGCAACAAAAGCTAATTCAAGTTCAGGTTATTCACACATCGATCTTGCTAACCTCAGTGGTAACCTCCGAAGCCTAAACCCCTACAGTGCAGGAAATCGATACAATTCTATCAATTACGGCGATGGGCCGGACCAAGGAGAACTATAACAATGAGAAAGCTTCTTTTATTTATGATACTTGTAATTAGTCCAGTAATTGCTGTAGGTCAAGGGAATAGTACCGGCGAAGCACTGCTGAAAAAACTTGTTCTGGCCTCGGAATTTGAGTTTGAACAGGAAGACGGTTTTTGGGTGACCAACTACGGGGAAAATGATGAAATCGTGGGGGTCGTTTTGGAAGTATCAGATGAATTATTGATAGTTCAATCTTGGCCGCTTGAAGAACCCGTAAGTTTGAGTGGTGCGAAGCTTCGCAGTCTACTGAGCATGAGTTATCAATCGAATTTTGCTAAGATCGGCCTTGACGACGACGGTGATATTATTGTTCTTAACGAAGCGCTCCTAAGTGAGCTTAGCGCTAAAGAATTCGAACAGATTATTCTTGGGGTGGGCGGACTGAGCCAAGAGATACTTTTGGATTTTTAATCTGTTTATCTAAGTTTGTGGGCATAAAATATGTATGTTAAGGCAATAATAATACCGCCTATATCCGCTTTAACTGAAATCATAGCTAATTGGGGAATGGCGCAATTTGTTCGTTCTTGGATTCAAACCCCAAGTGCATAACCAGTTAAGCGGCTAGAGCCGCCATTGTTTCCTTCATCAAGAACGCCGGCGTCTTGTATCCAAGAAGTTTTCTCGGTCGCTTGTTCAAACTGTCTATGGC
>Ga0335398_10004149_pt1 | contig 20453 bp, 15 predicted proteins | sample BON03_FD_205742 | JGI IMG/M metagenome (GOLD analysis project Ga0335398, IMG submission 205742) | Freshwater microbial communities from Lake Bonney liftoff mats and glacier meltwater in Antarctica - BON-03 (spades assembly) (version 2) | ecosystem: Environmental > Aquatic > Freshwater > Ice >... | reverse complement strand
TGGTGCGATTGTTTTTATTTTTTGAATCGGGCGCAAATCCCGCCCCTGAATCTGGAATTTGTGTCTTCTGCTACGGTGATTCTCTTACCCGAAAATTCAAGTCTTAATTTAACGAAGTAGAATTAGAGCCTGTCCCAAAAACTGGGATTTTCCCACGAGTGCCATATTGTCTCGAATTCTTACGGCCATCAGCACTTCACGCAATCTGTGATCCAGATTTGGAATGGGACTAAACACCGCTAACCGCTTGGTTTAACGAGGGATCCAATCAAAATTGATCGGTCATGCCATTGATCGACAAAGGGCGGCACATTTGCTAAAATCGCTCTGTCGGAAAGAAGGGCATTTGCCGAGTGAAATTATAGTGAGCCTATTTGCCTAAATTTGGCCAAAATGGTCGTTTTTAGCCTCTTTGAGATCCACTTAAACATTTACTAAAAAGCCATTTGCGTCCGTGGGACAGGCTCTAATTAAGCCCCGTCGCACGTCGGTCGCAATTAATTGTCGGCTCAAGTCGTTCCTCAAGTCCGACAGGCTCCTCGGCTCACATCTCAGGCCTGCGCTCCTCCCTACCCTACTCTTAACGATAATCATCCCGAGATCAAAACCACGTTTGGTTAACAGACCGCGCAGATTAACCAAAGGAGTCCTTGCTTATCAGTGAGACGCTCCCGAGAGATCTCCACCCTTCCTCACGTCGAGGAACGATCTCAAAATCAATCTTTTCGTTTTCAGCTTTCTAGCTTTGGCCCATGCTAGCCATTCCCGATTCCCTCCCCCAGCGTTCAGCGGCCGTTTACAACCCTCGCGACCTGCTCCCACTGATCGGTGTTGCCGTGATCTACGCGGGATTGATGAAGCTCTGTGTGAGCCACCTTTGGTTCGTCCAGCACGGCTCGATGGTCTGGCTACCTCATGCGTTGGGCGTGACTGCCATCATCTTGGGCGGCAAAAAGTATTGGCCCGCGATTTTTGTGGGAGCCCTCCTCGGGCACTATGCCATCGGCGCCCCTTTTCTATCCGCCGTGAATATAGCCCTTGGCTCGCTGGGCAGTGCGACCAGCAAAACGATCGCCGCAGTCCTGACGGGGGTAATCCTTCAACGTTTACCCGGATTTGATCCCAAATTTACCCGAGTCCACGACTACCTTTGGCTGGTCCTTGCTGGGGCCGGCGGGAGTCTCGTCAATGCAGTGGGCGGAGCGGGGTCACTCTGGTTGGCTGGCATGAACCAATTCCCGATTACTCTGGGCAAGACCATGTGGGAATTTTTGTGGGCCGACCTCTTGTCCATACTTCTGTTCGTGCCCTTCCTGCTCGTTTGGCGACAGCCCCTCCTCACGCAATTCTCTCGCCCCCTAAAAATCGAAGCGAACATCGCCCTGGTTTTGAGCTGGCTCGCCGGGCAAATGATTTTCATGGGACATGAACCCGCCGGCGTAAACCCCGCCAGTTTCGTCTATGTTCCTTTCGGCTTTGTCCTTTGGGGCGGCATTCGTTTCGGCCGGCATACCGTGCTACTGCTCGTCGCTATGTTCGCCGCTCAAACCCTCCTGGGGTCAGCTCGCGAACTGGGTTCCTTCCATGAGCACAACCCTATCGCGATCTGGGTGTTCATTCTCACGCTGTCCATCACCGGAATCAGCACCTCCTTGCTCGTCTACGCCCGCAACCGGGCGGAAACCGAACGCCGGAAAAGCAACCTCCTGCTCGAAACTTCCCAATCAATCGCCCGACTCGGCGGATGGGAACTCGACCTAAAAACCAACGACCTTTATTGGACCGCCGAAACCTATCGGTTGCACGAAACTTCCCCGGCGGAGTTCAACCCCACGGTCGATGCCGGCTTGAATTTTTATCTGCCGGAATCTCGCGAGAAAGTTTCGGCCGCATTAGACGCCGCCATCCGTCACGGTCGGGGCTTCGATCTAATGCTCGAAACCTACACCACCAAAGGGCGCCTCATTCACGTTCGCGCCACGTGTGTGGTGACCATTGAACACGGAAAATCCATCAAACTCACCGGTGTTTTCCAAGATATCACCCATCGGAAACTCGCCGAAAAAAAACTCCTCGAAAGCGAAGAACGCTATCGTCTCCTGTTTGACCATAATCCCCTACCGATGTGGCTCTCCGACGAGAAAACCCTGCGGTTTGTCGCGGTTAACGATACCGCGATCAAAACCTACGGTTACACCGAGGCAGAATTCCTCGGTCTCAGAATTCTCGATCTCCACCCGCTGGAAGACTGGGAGGATCTGCAAAAAAGACTCCTGAATCCCCAAGTCGCTACATCCGGCGACCACAGTTGGCGCCATCGCTGTAAGGACGGCAGTATGCTCGACGTCGAAGTAAACGTTCGGCGGCTGACTTTCCTCGGACGCGCCACCCGCCTCGTCGTGGCCGAGGACCGCACGGAGAAACAACTACTACAACGACGGTTTCTCCGCGCGCAGCGGCTCGAAAGTCTCGGCATGCTCGCCGCCGGTATCGCTCACGATTTCAACAACGTTCTCGCTCCCATTGGCATGACCGGAGAACTCCTGCGCAGCAATATCACCGCCGCAGGCGATCTGCGACTCCTCGATACGCTGGAAAAAAGCGTGAACCGCGGTGCCAGTTTAGTGCGCCAAATCCTCGGGTTCGCCCATGATTTGGGCGGCGCACATCAGAGTGTTGCCATCGCTGAACTCCTTCGGGAACTGAGCAATCTAGCCAGGGAAACCTTTCCCAAATCAATCACGATTGACTGCAACCTACCCCCAGACCTGTGGACCATCTCGGGAAGCGCCACCCAAATACATCAGATTTTCCTCAACCTTTTCGTCAACGCTCGCGACGCTATGCCCGAGGGCGGAACCCTCCGCTTGGCGGCTGAGAACATGTCCCTCGACGAGGCAGACATTCATTCAATTCTGACCACGCAACCCGGCCTCGACGCCAAGCCCGGTCGTTGGGTTCTGCTCCAGGTCACCGACACCGGCACCGGCATTCCTCCTGAAATTGTCGAACGTATCTGGGAACCATTCTTCACCAGCAAAACCAAGGATAAGGGCACCGGTCTTGGCCTTTCTACCGTGCAAGGAATTATCGCGACGCATCACGGATTTATTACCCTCCACACCGCGAAAAACCAGGGCACCACTTTCCGCGTTTACCTTCCCGCCGAGAATCAAGCGGCCTCATCGATTCCCGTCTCCGGCGCTCCACCAACGGATTCTCTTCGCGGTAACGGTGAGCTGATTCTCGTTGTCGATGATGAAGAACCGGTGCGAGAGATTTTAGAGGCCACCCTTATCGCTCACGGCTTTAAAGTCATTACCGCCGCCGACGGCGAAATTGCCTGGCAAGTATTCGCTGAACGGTCCGCTGACATTTCCCTCGTTGTGACGGACCGGGATATGCCCATTACTGCTGGAGACGAGCTCACCCGCCGGATCAGATCAACCAAGCCCGAGACGCCCGTGCTCGAGGTCAGCGGCAGCGATAGCAACAGCTTCACTCCTCCCAGCAAGCAAACGCGATTCGCCGACGCGTATCTCGTGAAACCGTTTGCGACCGAAGACTTGCTCCAAACCATCCATAATCTTCTACACAACCGGCGAAAATGGAGTTAGGCTGCGACTCGTTAATTAAATTCCCTCGCTTCGACAAATAAACTCTCAGTGAACTCGGTGTCCCCATCATGGTCAGTCGCTTGGTAATCCAACTGGATTTTGCTCCAACTTCATCGCGCAGTTGTTTCGGGGTTTCGGAGGAACAGGGTCAATCCTTACTGTTTGCGCTAATGCCCCGCCTGGGGAGAGACCGCCGACCCCCTGAACCCTAATCCCCGCCCCCCCGGTAGGCCCAAAAAAGGACGGAACCTTAGTTCCGCCCTTTCTACTAAAGTCCAACCTTACAATCAGCTCTTAGCCCGCTGGATCAGCTCGACCTCGTAACCTTCGGGCGCATCAAAGAATGCGATCATCGAGCCGCTACCCGATTGCGTCGGACCATCGCTCAGTTCGTAACCTTTAGCTTTCGCCGCTGCCGCGAAAGCCATCAGGTCATCCACTTCAAAAGCCAGGTGCATCAAATCCTCTTGCACCTGCACCGGCGGCGCGCCGGCGGGCATCTGGCAGATTTCGATTTCCTCTTCACTGTTCGGCGTGGCGAGAAAGACCAATTGCGCGCCCCGCGGAGAAGTGTGCCGCCGGGTTTCGGTCAGACCCAAAGCTTCGGTGTAAAACTTCACCGTAGCATCGATATCATTTACGCGCATCCGCGTGTGCAAAAGTTTCTTAACAGTAGGCATAGTCGCCAATCTAAGGCCAGCTCCTCGATTTTCAATCCACCAATCACACCAAACTCATCAATAAGTCGTGGTCGCGTCGAATGCCCCAATCACCCGAAACGTGCCATCGGGAAAGGTGCCGGCCAGCTCCTCAATCACCGCCGTGCCTTTCGCGTTCGGGGAATAGCCCACTACGCTCAAACTAGGTAACGTCGAGCCGCCACTGCCGTAAAGCTCCCGCGCTCGCGCCCGCACAAAGCGCTGCAAATCCTCCACATTGTAATAACTCGTCGGCCGGCTTGGCCGCGACGGTCCTGGCCGGGATGGAGCCCCCCGCGACCCACCCTCTCTGACCACGGGAGGCAGACCCTTCAATTGCCGCTCGGCGATGATACGATCCCGCTCCGCCTGCCACACCGCGCGTTCTTTCTCATACCCCACCATTTCTTTCTGCCCCTTCTGACTTTCATCGAAACGCGCCCGATCTTCGGCGTAACGATCCAGCCGCTGCCGCCAACGACCTTCTTCACTGTCTTTCCGCCCTTCCCTGATCGAAGGCGTGCCATCCGTGATCATGAAAATCAAATCCGCCCGCAGCTCCAACGCCGCGGCCAATGCGAGATCCATGCGCGAACTGCCACCGTCTCCATTCCAGTCCAACAGCTCCGGTTCATAGTTTTTTCGGAACGGCCCCCGTCGCTCAATCTTGGCATCCACGAGGCGCCAATAGGGGGCAATCCATCCCGCAACCTGCTCCGTGTTGTCCGCCGTTGCCACCACCATGCGCGGCGCATACAAATCGATGTAACGTCCGAAGACTATGATGTTGAAAAATGTCCCCGGCGACAACCCGTCAATCATCGCGGTCAATTCCTGTTTCACGCGCTCATACCCGGGGAGATCCCCGCGTTCGGGTTCCACCATCGAGGCCCCGCCATCCACGATGAAGACCACCCGCTCCCCCTGTTTCTTGATCCCAAAGAAATCGACTGCCGAGACGCCCATCCCCAACTCGCCCCCGCCTCCCCCCAATCGACCCAAACCGCGACCGACGCCACCGACTCCCACCACCACCGGGGTCCCATTTAACGCCGAGGTCCCAAACGCTCCCCCTGGGCTATCGAGCCGATCCAGCGACTGACTCAACAAGCTCTCAACCTGCCCCGCCGTCTGGCTCGCCGGACGCGCACTCTGTTGCTGCAACTGCTGCATCTGCACTCGGAATTCTTGATTAGCCGGCGGCACCCGCGACGCCGGCGGCGGCGAAGAAAACGTCGCCTCGGGTGGCAGCGTGTAACGGTAGATTTTCCAAGACGCTACGCCCGCCCCCACCAGTAGGTGCACGCCCGCACTGATCACGATCACCCAAAACAAAGTGCTCCGCTGCTTGATCGGTTTTCGCGTCATCGCACTCATTCCAGGTTAAATGAAACCAACGAAATCTCCGCGACCGCACACGCATTGAGCACATCGATGATGCGCTGATGCCGGGCTTCATCTTCCGCCTGCACCACGATAAATGCCGGCACCCCCGCATCCTTTGCCGCCACCCGGAATCGCGCCAACGTGCGCGTAAGCTCCGGCAATAAATTACTCGTCCGATCATCAAACGGTTGTCCGTTCAACCACACCGACCCGTCCGCCATGATATCCAACACCTGCTCCTCAGGCATTTCCAGCGGTTCATCCTGCTCCACCCGACTCGGCAGCGACATACTGATATCGGCCTCCTCCTTCACGAAAGCCGCCGTGACCATGAAGTAGATCAACAACAGAAAAACGATATCCAACATCGAATCCAACGAGAACCCTTCGTCCGTTTCCATCGCCAGGTTCCGGCCCTTCATCCTTCGCCTCCCGGCTGGAACGATGAGAAAATAATATCCGCCAAGCCCGCATCCCGGCAGACTTTCATCACTTGTTTGACCAGCCCATACGAGTTCGACCGATCCGCTCGAATCACAATCTTCGCCTCCGTATTCTCCCTCTTCCACTCCCGCACCTGCGTGGCCAGTTCGTCCAACGACACCGGACGTGATCCTGCCCAGACCTGCCCGTCAATCGTGAGCGAAATCATCATGCGCCCCTGTTGATTCTCCGCGATCGATGCATTCACGGCCAACGGCAGTTCGACCTCGACCTTCTCCCGCGTCACGTAGGTCGCGACGATCATGAAAAACGCGATCAACTGAAACACGATGTCCATCATCGGCGTCATGTCGAAGCGGGCATCTTCGTCACCTAGGGAGGAAATTTTCATCGTCGAATCAGGGTCTTAAACGCTGCCGCTCAGTGCTTTTTCGAGAGCGCAAACGTCAAGGTGTGATGCAAGTCGCCGCAAATTCTCGCCAGTCGCGAGGTCAGCCGTGCGTAGCGACTCTTGAAGAAGAAGAATGCAAACATCGCCGGAATACCGACCACCAAACCCACCGCCGTGGTGATGAGCGCCTCCGAGATATTATCCGCCAGCAACTCCGGTTTGCCCATGCCCCCGAGCGCGATATTGCGGAACGCTTTGATCATCCCCGAAACCGTTCCCAGCATCCCCACCATCGGCGCCAACGTCGCGATAATCGACAGGTAACTAATCACCCCAAACGGCCCCGCGATCTCCTCAACCGACGACTCCTCCATCCCCTTTTCCACCGCCTCCGCATCGTAGGCCTCGGGTCGAGCTCGGGCCAAACCCGCGCCGGTGATATTCGCGACTAAACACGGGTTGGCTTCGCATACCGCTTGCGCCCCCGCCACATCCCCCTTGGCCAAACTCTCTTGCAACTGGGCCGATACATCCGGACGAAGCAACTGCTGTTCCCGGATGTTCAACGCATTGAAGAGAATTAGCCCAAACGCCGCGATCGAGAACAAGGCTAGCGGATACATCGCCCAACCTCCCTGCGCCCAGAGCTGCCCGATGCTGACGTCTCCGCCCGCCGCCGCCGCGGCATTTTCCTGAGCATGAAGCAACACGGGCCCGAGCCCGAGGAATAACATCCAGCGAGTCACGGTCATCCGGAGAGGAGTCGAACTTTTCATAAGCGTATTAATCTGAAATTGCCGTTATCCAACGGGAGGAGGGGTGAAATCGCCTTAAATCGGATTCAATCACCGCCGCCAAATCATCGCGGCCATGCGCCCGATAAGCATCCGCAATCGCCGCCGTAATCTCAACGCGCCATTCGCTGGCCACCTCGATTCCAAGTAAGGCTTCGGCGAGTTGATCCAGCGCACTCGCCGCCTCTCCCGCCGCCAATGCCACCTTCCCCTCCAGGAGTCGATACAGCACCCCTCGATCGGTGTCGACGGGCGGGGGCGCCATCACACTCAGCAGCCCCTGCGCGCTAAGATCACTGCCCAAGTGCCAATCGGTATAAGCGAGCAACAATTTCAACCGCTCCGCCACCTCCCCGTCTTCCTCGGCTCCACTGAGCTTTTCGTAGAGCACCTGCGATTCCCGCCAATGGCCCCCCCGACGCACTTCATCCGCGAGCTCCCAAATCAGTTTCCGGTGCTTCGGTGCGTCCAATCGCACCTGCTCCATCACCGTCACCACCTCTTCCACGCGTCCCGCTGCCCGCAACGCTTTCGCGAGTTCCACCACGTCAGGCACAAAGTCCGCCTCACCAATCCCCATCGGCAGTTGCACCGCCAGCGCGATCGCATCCGACCACGCCCGCTCCCTTAACAACAACGTAAAGTAGAAACGCACGATTCCCGTCGCATTCGACTCCGGCACCGCCGCAAACGGCACCAACGCCCGCACGATTCGGCGCATCAAGAAAACGGCTTCTCCCGTCCGCCCCGCGAACGCCAACTGCTGCGCCCTGCGGTAATCGTCGGGCAACAAAAACTGCAAACCACGCGCCTCCGGCAGCGGAATCAACGCCTCCCCACTTTCTCCCGACTCCGGCTGCAGCACGATTCGGCCCGCCGCATCGATTCCCCGCACCTTCATCACGACGCTGCCTTGCTCCCCCATGCGCACCCGCAACTCCGACGACTGCACCTGGCCGGCCAGAGGCAACGCCAACGCCACCCCGACCAGCATTAAGATTTTGGCCACTCGCTTCATGATGCCCCCAGTTCCAGCAGACGTTCCCGGGCCTGCTTAGCGGCGGGCTGCGTGTTGATTTTTTCATTACCGATCAATTCACGATAGGTCTCCACGGCATCGGTGGCTCGATTCATTTCTTCCAGTGCCCGCCCGCTAATGAGGTAAGCCTCTGCCGCCCACTTCGCGACTCCCGGGTAGAGCACATACACCCGCTGACTAAACCCAAACGCCGTCTTAAAATCGCCCGCTTCAAAATGGGTCAGCCCGATTTTGTAGTTCGCCTCGGCCCACGCCGGACCTCGCCACTCGCGCACCTTCAGCACCTCACGATACGCGGCAATAGCCGCCAAGGTGCCCCCGCGTTCCCGTTCTAAATCTCCCTCGCGCAGCCTGGCCTCCATGGCATGCGGTGAGGCCGGAAAGAAATCCGCCACGTGGCGCCAAGCTTCAATCGAGCCGACCACATCCCCCTGCTCGCTCCGCAGTTCTGCCAATATCCTCCACCGCTCGCCATCGGGATCGCTGCCGCCATTGCGCTGAATCGCCTCCTCCAATAGCGCCAACGCAAAAGTCGGATCCTCCGTGCGCGTGAGCCGCGCAGCCGACAATAAAACCGCCGCACTCGCCTCCGGCCCATTCGTCTTCGTTACCTCCGGAAGCCTCGTTTCGAGCACGCCCAGACCTCGGAGCGTATAGGCCAATCTTAACGCGAGCGTCGCCTGATCCTGGGCTTGCGCGATGGCCAATGCATCGCGCAACACCTGTTCCGCCGACTTCCCCCGCACCGCTTCATAGTGCCCGGGAAACTCCGCCAACATGAGATCCGGCCCCGTATCCGCCGGATCATTACCAAAGCGCTGGATTGCTTGCATCCACGTGTCCAACATCGCCTCATCTCGGCCCATCCCGACCTGCGCCCGGCCCAATTCATAAATAGCATCCCCCGCTCGCCCGTCCTGCCCCCACCGTCGCAAATAAGTCTCAAACCACTCCCCCATCTCCGGCCAACGTCGCTCGGCCGCAAACAATTTCCCCGCCTGAAACACCGCATGATTGATGTAACTCATGTTGGGCGGGCTCAGTTGCGCGCCCGCGTCTTGGGCTGCCGCGTAGGCATTGATCGCGGCATCCGTTTTCCCCTCCGAAGCCTCCAAGTCGCCCATCAGCGCATACGCTTCACTCACCAGACGACTGGCTGGATAATCGATCAGAAAACCCTCCAAGGCATTGCGGGCTTTCGCCCCCTGCATGAGCCCAAACCAGCACACCCCTTCGCGATAGGCCGCATCTTCCCCATAGGCCCCGTTCGGGTAATCACGTTGGATGATTTGAAAATGCTCCAGCGAGGTTTTGAAGGTGCCCTCGAGCACCCCCACCAAGCCCAACCAGTAGCGCAATCCATCACTGAATCCACTATCTGGATACTCCGCCAACATCGGTTGAAATCGTTCAATCAACCCCGGTCGATCATCGAGCTCCACCAGCGTCGATCCCACCAAATACACCAACTTCGGCGCGTCTTGCAGATTCGGATCGATCCGCACTCGCTCCATGAAAGCTTCCGCGAGCTCGCGCACGGCCAATCGGTTCCCCGTTCGAACCTCCGTTTGCAGCAACTCATACCCCACATCACCGATGAATCGTTGGGAGTCCGCGTTCCGCAAATACCGTCTCGCGACGCGCCGCGTCCGATCATCTCGTCCGCTCGCCGCCGACATTTTCACCTGACCATAAATCGCCTCCTCCGCGAATTCGCTCTTATCCTCATCGGAGGCCGCGGCTCGCTCAAGATTCACAAATGCCCAATACGCTTCGAAACTTCGCCCTCTGGCCAGATAACAACGCGCGATGCGAAAACCTAAAGCGCTGGCGTAATCGAGGGTCCGGGCCGCATTCGACTTCGTCTCCTCCGCGGTCGACTCACGAACCCCCAATTGCGCCAGACGCGCTTCGGCTTGCGCGAACTCATTTTCGAGCGCGACCAATCGGTCCGCAAACCAATCAACGCCTACGATGCGCGCGCGCTCCAATTTCAATGCATCCCTTTCAGACTGCCAAAACTGGATAAGCGACCCGGGCCGGAGCACGAGCTCATAAAAATACAGTGCCTCCCCGAATCGACCCGCCTCGTAAAGTTCATCTCCGCCCCGCATCAAAGCGAGATTCAACGCCAGATCATAGCGTGATTTTCCGGTTCGACCACTCAGGTCAGGTAACGTGGCGAGGGCTGCATCGAAGTCGTTTTGCGCAATCGCCGCCTGCAACAAATAGGATCCCGCCTTCGCGTTCTTTTCGTCGGCCTCTCGTCCCCTCAAAAGTCGCGACGCCGCCAACTTCATTTCTGCGAAAACATCTTTTCCTTCGGCCCAATCCCGCGCCGCGTAAACGGTGTCGGCATAGTGCTCCCAATAAGCTGCCTGCTGCTCGAGAGGGAGATCGGCGGGATTATGCTGCGATCTCAATGCCCCATAGACCGATCGAGCATCCTCGAGTCGGCCCTGGTAATAAAAAGCGTCTCCCCAGTAAGCGCGTGCCTGAATGACCGTCGGGGCTTTCGGATAAGTCTCCACAAACTGGGCAAAAGTGTAGGTCGCCCCGACGAGATCGGCCGACTGCAGTTTCCCAATCCCTAAGTAATACAACACATTCTCCCGCGCGCGCACCGCCGCACTATCCGCACTCTCCCGCAATCGCCGATCCAACTCCGTGAGATACGGTACCGCCGCGCCAAAAGCAGCCCGCTCAATCTCGCGCTGAGCCCGTTGCTGCAACGAGGAGGAACTCAACTGCGTCGCATCAATCGCCCACCCCGTCGAGCCGACCGAGACCCAAGCAGCCCACCCGACTAAAAGGGCGAAACTAAAACGCTTCAACAGCGGGAACGACACGCTCAGAAATCAACTCGGCAACCCCCCGCCTCGCAATCGCAAATCCTCCCATCACAGAACGTCGCCTACCTTCCTATGCCCCAAAGCCCACCTCACTTCGCCGCCTAATAGGGGTATTCCCTCATCCGCAAGGTCCACCAGATCCAATAATCGAGAAAGCGACTTAAAACAACGAGTTACCCCGTTCACAATCTTTACAGCTTACGTCGCTTCCCTCTATTTTAAGGAGGCGTCGGTATTCCCGCGGCCGCACTTAACTCGCTTCAAATTCTCCCCTTTCAAATTTGACCATGAACCGCAGCCATTGCACCGCCCAAAAAACCTGCTCCCCGGTGCCCCGGCTTAACCATGAATACCGAGGAGAACACCGGATCAGTAGGATCAGTTAATGCCCTCAGGATCCCAAACTCGAAATCCAACTCCTCCGGCGCGTTTATCAGCCCCAACGCGCTCCTTTCCTGCGCTTCATCCGGCACATCCTGGGGATCGAGCTACTGGAGAGTTTCCCGATACGGTTTCTCGCTTCATCGATCAATTCACTTCCGAGCATCCCACCCTCGACCGCCGCCAGCTCCAGTTCCTCGGCCTGCTGCGTGATTTTCTGATCGACCGCAGCACGGTCGAAAAGCGCGACCTCATCCAGGCTCCCTTTACGCTGCTCCATCCTAGTCGCATCCGCCGCATCTTCTCGCCCACTGAGATCAACGAACTTCTCGCCCTCACTCATAATTTGGTCACTTAGTCTCCACCCAGACAAACTTGAATTCTTGAGACAATGACCACGACACCCCATCAATTTGAACAATGGCTCGATGCCCCCGAGGGCACGAACATCGAGTTCAAGTCCGCGGCCGGTGGCTATCACTTCGACAAACTGGTTCGATATTGCGTGGCCCTGGCCAACGAAGGCAGCGGGCAGATTATCCTCGGCGTGACGGACCGCCGCCCCCGCACCGTCACTGGCACCCACGCTTTTCCCGAACCCGGACGAATCGAGGGGGGGGCTATATCAAAGGCTCCACCATCGGATTCCTGTAGAGGAGTATTTTCACGACTCGATTCCCACCCTCATCGTGCATGTGCCCGGACGCTTGCCCGGCACCGCTTGGAATATCAATGGCAGCTATCTAAAACGGGCCGGCGATGACCTCGTCGGAATGCCAGACTTGGAGTTGAGAACCATTTTCGCCGAATCCGGACCCGATTTTACGGCGGAACCCTGCCCGACTGACCTCTCGTCCTTGGATCCGACGCTCATCGCAACCTTTCGCGATCTTTGGGCAGTGAAATCAGGCAACGCCCGCATGCGCCAACTGAGCAATGAAACCCTCCTGAATGACGCGGAACTCCTCGTCCAAGGGCGTCCCTCCTTTGCCGCCCTGCTACTGATGGGATCGCGCCAAGCTATTTCCCAACACCTCCCGCAAGCGGAGATCGTATTTGAATATCGATCCTCGGAAGCCTCCGGCCCCGCGCAGGATCGGGAAGAGTTTCGGACGGGGTTTCTCGGGTTGCAGGATGCCCTTTGGAAAAAAATCAACCTGCGCAACGATCGCCAAAGCTACCAAAACGTTTTCTTTCGTTACGACATTCCGACCTTTGATGAGGTTGCGATTCGTGAGGCCATTTTGAATTCCATCGCCCATCGCGACTACCGACTTGGTGGCTCCATTTTCATCCGTCAATACCCACGCCGCCTTGAAATCGTGAGTCCCGGTGGCCTGCCCCAAGGCATCACTCCCGACAACATCGCTGATCAACAGAACCCCGGCAATCGACGGCTCGCGGAGGCCCTTCAGCGGGCCGGCTTCGTTGAACGAGCCGGACAAGGTTTGAATCTCATGATCGAGAACGCGATCAAGCAGACCAAACCGCTGCCCAGCTTTGCCGGTAGTGCGGACCACGAAGTCCGACTTACGCTTGCTGGAACAGTCCAGAACCCTGCGTTTATTCGCTACCTCGAACGTCTCGGCGACGAACGCCTCTCCACCTTCTCGACTTACGATTACCTTGCACTCGATGCGCTGCAGCGCGACCTGCCTCAGCCCCTCGGCGAGCGACTGGCCGACCGTATGCCGACCTTGGTCGAAATTGGCGCCATCGAACGCATCGGTCGTGGCAAAGGCACGCGCTACCTGCTTTCGCGCGACCTGTTCGCGGCCATGGGGCAGTCGGGTGCCTATACCAGGCAAAAGGGACTCGACCATGAGACGAACAAAGCGCTTCTGATGAAACACCTTTGGGACCACGCCACCACCGGCGCACCGAAGCGAGATTTGACCCAAGTGCTGCCCTCCGTTTCCGCGAGTTCACTCCATCGCCTATTGGAGGAATTAAGGGCGACTGGATTTGTTGAATTACGCGGAGAAAGACGCTGGAGCCGCTGGTTCCCTCTCAAACCCTATGTGCCAAACTAAAACCGTTTTTGGTTTATAGCCCCTGAATTATAGAGTTCCAATCGTTGTCGTTCATTAACTTATATAACACTCATGACGAGACTAACTTCAACGCCTGACTCATAGGTCTTCTCTGCCCAGCCATTTTCCTTCTCTCCTATGCTGCAACTCAGCCCCATGCTTCAAAGCCTTGTCCGCAAACTCTGGGACCGCTTCTGGTCCGGCGGTACCTCCAACCGGCTCTCTGCCATCGCAGCAGCTCGACCTGAAGCGCCGAGGCACGTGAAAAGGAGTCAAACGCTTAAAATCAACCTGGAGTAGAAAATACGGGTCAGGTTTAAACTTTAGTTATTGAGGGGGGCCAAAGAGGATCAACTCACCTCACCTCTTCCCTCCCACCGCAATCACCGCAAGATTGGCTACCGCGGAGACACCAAGAAAAATTGCGACGAACGCGGATCCAACTCGACGGAAAACACGCCGTCGGTCTGCTCCTTCGCCCCCGAGAATACATTGAGCACATCAAATCGCGTCCCCGCGGCAATCCCCCCCACGTCGAACTCGATCGTGCGCATCTGATCCGCCCCCCGATTCAGCAGCAACAGCCCCATTCGCCCATCACTCATCCGCTTGAGCCAAACCTCACTCATGCCCGATTTCACAATCCGACGACCTTGCTCGTGCGGATCCTGATTGATTTCGATCGCAGTCCGATTGGTCAGCAGAGCCAACTCAACTGCCGTCATTTGCCGAGGATCATTACCGAGGAAAAGCGGCGAACTCATCACGCACCAGAGCGCAAAATGCGCCTCTTGCTCGGCCTCCGTCAGTCCCTGTTCTCCCGTCACCAACATCTCCGAATCATTCCAGTAACCGTGACCCGCCTTCGACGCGTAACGATTATTGAGATCTGCCACCGTCATCACGCTCAGGTGATTCTTCGTCGGAACCGCCCGATCAAAAATCGCCCCGTTTTTCACCCGCGCATCGATATCGAGCGTTGTTCGCGCCATGCTGCCGAGCTCCGGATACCAATCGCGATACTCGTAGGCACTGATGCTTAGAACCATCTCCTGCCCGGAATTCGCCATCAATGTGGCCCACTTACGATAGACCGATTCAATCAACGCCTCATCCCACCCCTCATCGGTCTTCATGATACATCGGTCCAATTTCACGAAATCCAGTCCCCACGCCGCAAATTGCGCCACGTGCACTTCCTCGCGCCCAAATCCTCCTACGGGATCCCCGCCGCAATCATGGCTCCCTGGCACCGTGTGCAATCCGATTTTCATCCCGTTCTCATGAGCATAGTCCACCAGCGGCTTTATCCCACCCGGGAAGCGATCGGGGTGCGCCGTCAGTTCCCCATTCGGCGCCAGTGCACTACCCCGCCACCCCCCATCAATCACGATGTAATTGTAGCCCGCATCCCGCAGTCCCGTTGATACCATCGCATCAATCGTCTCCCGCACCACGTTCTCGTTAATCTCTTTCTTCCCGTGCCAATTCCAACTGTTCCATCCCATGAGGGGGCCTCCACCGTCTGGTCCGTGAGAGTGATCAGCGGCGCCCAACCAAGAGGACAAACTAAGCGAAATAGCTAAAAGCAGGGTGAACAGTTTCATAGGGAAAATGGATGCAAACAGTGGGGTTACGCCGCCTCGGCAGCCCAAGATCGATGAAGCCCGGATCCTGCCCCCCCCCCTTCGCCCAGCCCCTTTCCGATGATTCGTTCACTTCCCGGCCCTTTAACCAGGTTTGCGTCGGCCGGATATCCCTAAAATAATGGCGGCCTGCATCGACTTAGAACGAGTTCTGCCTCAATTTACTCGATTCCGAGGGCACCACCTCTCCAGTCTGCTCGCACTATCGACATGCCATTTGACACCATAGAAGAAGCCATCGAAGCCATCGCGGCGGGAGAACTCATCATCGTCACCGACGACGAGGATCGCGAAAATGAGGGCGATCTCATCATGGCCGCCTGCAAAGCCACCCCGGAAAAGGTCAATATGATGATCCGCCATGGGAGCGGGATCGTTTGTGTCCCGACTACGGGAGCTCGACTTGACCGCCTCGGATTGAAGGCCATGACCTCGCGCAACAATGAGGTTCAACGCACCGACTTCACCGTGAGCATCGACGCCAAAAGCGGCATCACGACCGGAGTCAGCGCCTACGATCGCGCCGTGACCATCAAGATTGTGGCGTCGCCCGATAGCCAAGCCGATGAACTCGTCCAACCTGGCCATGTCTTCCCCCTACGCGCTCGTCCCGGCGGAGTCCTGGAACGCGCCGGGCACACTGAAGCGGCCGTCGACTTGGCCACCCTCGCAGGACTGGATCCGAGCGGAGTCCTCTGCGAACTCGTCAACGACGATGGCACGATGCAACGCCTGCCCGAGCTCGTTAAGTTCAAAGCGAAATTCGGCCTGAAGATGATCTCCGTCCAACAGCTAATCGCCCACCGACTCAAACAGGAGTCGTTGGTGGAGAAAGTCAGCGAGACGCCCATCGTCACCGCCCACGGCACCTTCAACGCCCACGTCTTCCGCAGCCGCCTGGATAATCGTCGCCACGTCGCCCTCACCCTCGGTAAGTTGACCGCCGACCAAGCGCATCTAGTCAGAGTGCACGGCGCGAATCCGTTCTCCGATGTCTTTGCTCCCGTCGGCGATGGCGCCGGAACTGACATCATCGCTTCAAGTTTGAAAGCGATTGCGGAAGCCGGCTCCGGCGCCCTGCTCTACATGCAGCCCGCCGGCAGTCTGGAATCCCTGCTTCCCGGCCACCCGACGACCGCCGACTTCACGACCATGGATTTGCGTGACTACGGCATCGGAGCCCAAATCCTGCGCGCCTTGGGCTTGGGTAAAATTCGTCTACTCACCAGTCACCCGCGTAAGATCGTCGGTTTGGAAGCTCACCGCATCGAACTGGTCGAGCAGGTCGAAATCAAATAAGCTTGTTCATAAAGGCCGGATCCGAGCGGCAATCTAAGTCTGCAAAGTCTGGCGCCCGGCCGCTCGCCAGCTTGGGGCAACCGACAATCAGGCGAAAATTCTCAGTCGCGGGCTCGGCATGGCCTCACATCAAATTCAGCCACTGCGGCAGAGTGATGGAGAGCGCTGGCCAGTAAGTGATCAGCACTAGCCCGATCAACATCGCGATAAAGAATGGGATCATCGGCGGGACGACGCGAGCGATAGTCGTTTTACCCACACTACAACTCACAAACAAACACGCTCCCACCGGCGGCGTGCATAGGCCGATACAAAGGTTGGCGATCAATAAGATGCCGAAATGCACCGGATCCATACCCAACGCCGTCACCACCGGCAAAAAGATCGGCGTAAAAATCAACACCGCCGGCGTCATATCCATGAACGTGCCCACGACCAATAGCAGCACGTTGATGAGCAACAGAATCACCAACGGATTGTTCGAAAGCGCGAGCATCGCTGCACTGACCATCTGCGGCACCCGCTCTGATGAAAGCACCCAGCTCATGGCCTGACTCGTGCCCACCAATAGCATGACCACGGCCGTCGTCTTAGCTCCGCGTAGTAAAATCTCGGGCAACCGCGAAATCGGAATTTCCCGGTAAACCACCACGCCGAGCACAAACGCATAGGCCACCGCGATGGCCGAAGCTTCCGTCGCGGAAAACACGCCTCCCAGAATCCCGCCCATCACGATAATCACGAGCAACAGGCTCGGCAACGCGCCCCACAGCGCCCCGCCCAACGCCGGAACTTCCACCTCGATACTGGAGGCTTTGAGCGCCCCGGAACGCAGCGTGAGTATCAAACTCACTGCCATAATCAACAGACCCATCACGATGCCGGGAAACACCCCCGCCAAGAACAGTGCCGCCACGGAAACATTACCGGCGACGACCGCGTAGACGATCATGATGTTACTGGGAGGAATGAGTAGTCCGGTCGTGGCCGAAGTCGCCGTCAGCGCCACCGCGAACTCTCGCTTGTAACCCTTGGCCTCCATCTCGGGAATGAGTGAACCACCGATCGACGACACCGCCGCCGCCGCGGAACCCGACACCGCCCCAAACATCATACAGGTGAGCGTATTCACATAAGCCAGACCGCCGGGCAGTCGACCGACCATCGCAAAAGCAAAATTGGTGAGACGCCGGGCCATCCCCCCCTCACCCATCAGTCCTCCCGCGAGCACAAAAAACGGAATCGCCAACAACGGAAAACTCGCGATGCCGGACGAAACCCGCTGCGCTAACACGTACCCATTGGAGTCGCCTCCCAAGCTCACCAACGTGCCGGCGGCGGCGAGCCCGATGCAGACCGCAACCGGCGTATTGAGCACCAATAATCCGACGAAGAGAACCAACAGAATCAACACCTCGACGCTCATAGGATTTCCTTTCCAACGGCATCAGCCGACGCCGTGGTTCGGCCGGTGATCAGGTGCTCAATTGAGAACGCGATGATAAACAATCCGCTCAGCGGCACCACGATATTCAAGTAACCTACTTTCCAGCCCATGGCCGGAGTGACTTGCCCCGAACGCAGGGTCTCGATCACCAACATCCCCCCACCGTAAACGAGTATAAACGAGGCGAAGATGATAATGGCGATCTCCGCTATGATCGCAGTCAATCGCCGGGCCGTGGGATCAAGTTTACCCACAAAATAGTCGACGCCCAGATGCCCTCGCTCCCGAAACATCAAGGCCGCCCCGAGCAACGAGACCCAGACGATCAGATTGATGGCGACCTCCTCAGTCCATCGACTCTGCGAACCCAACCCATAACGAGAAACTACCCCCCACAATACATCGAGCGTCAACGTCGTGAAGAGCACGATCGTTAACCACTGCAGGCCATTCACCACGCGTTCCCAAACGCGATGCCCCAAAGAGGTTTCAATCCGTAATTTGTCGCTCATTTCACCTCCCGGATACGATCAGCCAACTGGCCGATCGGGGTGTCTTGCATCGTCGCATAAAGTGATTTGGTGGCTTCTACAAAGGGCGCCTTGTCGGGATAATAAATCTGCACTCCAGCCGCTTCGATCTGGACGAGTGCATCGGCCGTTTTTTCCGTCCAAAGTCCGCGTTGAAACACCACCGATTCCGCCGCCGCCTGTTCCAACCAAGCCCGCTGTTGAGCCGAGAAGGATCCCCACACCGTTTGGCTGAAGATCACCATGTCCGGAATTCGGGTGTGCTCATCGAGGGAGTAATGTTTCGCCACCTCGTAATGCCGGCTCGATAGCAATGACGGCGGGTTATTCTCCGCCCCATCAACCATGCGTTGCTGCAACGCCGTGTAGAGTTCGCCCCAAGGGATCGGCGTGGGCGCCCCCTCGAGCGTGGAAATAAGGTCCATCGCCATGCGACTCTGTAACGTGCGGATCTTCTGCCCTTTCACGGCGCCAGGCTCGAGCACCGGTCCGTCAATCGTGTAAAAACTACGACTGCCAGAGTCGTAGTAACATAACCCGTGGATACCCACGTCCGCTCCGGCCGCCAATAATTCCTTGCCGATGGGGCCGTTGAGCACCTTCCAGTAGTGCTCGTCGCTAAGAAACAAATACGGTAATCCAAACACCGCCATTTCCGGCACAAATCCTTCCATCGCGGCAGCCGAGGTCTTCACCATCGAGAGCGCACCGCGTTGGAGTTGTTCGACCGTCTCCGGCTCCGAACCCAACTGACCGTTGGGAAAGATCTGAATCTCCATCGAGCCACTTGAAAGCTCCGCGAGTCGGTCCGCCATGAATACCATTCCCGCGTGCACCGGATGCGACTCATCCAAAGCATGCGCCAGCTTGAGGACCGTCGCCATCTGTCCACTCCCCACCTGGCGGGCAGAACGTTGGATGCCGATAAAGCAAACGGCGGTGAGCAAGGCGCCGAGCACAAGCCCAACCGCGAGAAATGAGGTTTCCTTACGCATGGAGATAGGGGTAAAACGAAAATACGGAGTCGCCAGAATACGAGTCAGGTCACCCGTCGCGACCTAATAACGGAGGGACCTAGCCGATACTGGATCGAGGTTGGAACAAGTCATGCATTAATTCGCCAGGCGACTATGTTAAGACGTAAACCATTCATTTCCTGCATCTTGATAAAATCGATCGAGTCAAGAAACGTCAGAAGGCGCCGACTTGCCCCCCCTCACCGCGGCCGCGGACAAAAGGGTCACCTGATCAAAGATCACCTTACGGACCGGGGAGAGTAATTGGACGTGATTGATCACGGGATGGCCTGAACGCGCCAAAGTATCCGAAAGATTGGGTATCAACCGCGGCCCGCGACCACGCTGGAAGGTTGATCATCCGGCTGAACGCGATGAGTCGAGCAGAGGCCCCGCTAGGCCCGATTGTGATCGCACGCTACGTCTCATGCGCGAACTCCGCCTGATCGGGCGGGCAACCGTATGATCCGGTTCAAGCCGTTGGGAACCGACCGCAACAATCGGTTTGGCGACCACCCGAACCTGCGGCGTGATCTGGGTGGCTGCCCCCCCCCATCTACTCAGCGATACAGGCGAGCGGTGACTCGGCGACCGGTGCTGGGACCTGTGCGCTCGTCGGATTGTCGCATTGGAGCGTATCGGATCGACCACGACGCCACCTTGGGATACCCCCCGCTGGAGGCCGTTGCCTTGACTCGGAAGAAAGCCCGCGAACGCGGATAACGATGTAGAGTCGCCCTGTTTTACCGGATCGCTCCAGCGCCCCCCCCCCCCCCCCCCCCCCCCCCCCCCCCCCCCCCCCCCCCCGCCCCCCCCCGCCCCCGCCCCGGCGGCGCGCCCCCGCCCCCCCCCCCCGCGCCCGGGCCGGGAGCGGCCACGC
>Ga0335398_10004141_pt1 | contig 20464 bp, 17 predicted proteins | sample BON03_FD_205742 | JGI IMG/M metagenome (GOLD analysis project Ga0335398, IMG submission 205742) | Freshwater microbial communities from Lake Bonney liftoff mats and glacier meltwater in Antarctica - BON-03 (spades assembly) (version 2) | ecosystem: Environmental > Aquatic > Freshwater > Ice >... | reverse complement strand
GGTTGGCCGCATTTTTAGTGAGTACCTGCTTGCCGACTTCGTACCTATTGCTATCCGCATCATAAAGCGCATAAAGCATATAGGCTTCGGGAGCTTTCTTGTGCTGCAGGTCACTGGCCAGGATATCAGCCAGGTTTAGCAAGGCGATGAGATTGCCTGTGCCGGAGTGCTTCAGGCTTCCTGCCAGCTCACTCAGGCTTTCTACAAGACGGCCTTTGGCTGCCTGGGTCACATAGCTGCCCAAATTTACTTGTTGCACATTTTCATCTACATATTTACCATGAACCTGTAGGGTAAGACTATCCCCGACATGGATCTCCTGCGTTCGGCCAGGCCCAAGAATCCGGCCCCTTTCTGCATTCAGCCAGGCTACCTGACTACCACCCATAGTCACATTGTGTTCAGGCCCTAACTGTCTTGAGGCCTCAAGCTGGCTAAAGGAAGCTTCTTCAGTTGCTTGGTTTTCTATCTCCATGGTAGCCATTAAGCCCTGGGCATTAGGATCACGGAGGACCTGACGGACATTGCCCAGGTAAAGCTAAACGGGGTTAAACTTTAAGGGTTATATACCACTCAGCCAACACTTACTGCTTTATTATTGCTGTACTTCCGCCTTTGGATTCCCACATTTTTGGCTAAAGCCGACTTTTATCTTGCTATCATAGAATGGGCTAAAGCCCATTCCTATTGAATCTATTTCAATGATTGATTGGTTCAGCTGAAATCTGGAAAAACGGTATTGAATCCTATTTATAAATAGCCTCCTGCTTTAGCTGGAGGTATTAGAGAATTTAACACCACTCTGGCTTTAGCCAAATTATTAACACGAGAACTTCCCGAAATGGGAAGAAGCCAAAACCCTTTGACCAGTTGGTTCAAGAAGAATATGCATTTGGGAATTACAAATTTCATTTGATAGCGAGGCACCGTTCCAAACATAAATACACTTAGAAGGATTCAATTGAGTTCATTTCTCCAAATTCTAACCTTATCATCCCATTTTAACGCACAGATAGAAAGTTTTGCCTTATTCCCTCTGTTCATTTTTGTCCCTGAGATGCTGCGTTTCTCGGGACAGGCCCTGATTCACTAAAGTGTTCAGGGCAGGCTTGACCCAAAAACGAACCAAAAAAGTCAAGGCTGTCAAAATATAAAGCATTTCCTGATCTTTGATATGATTCTCCTGTAACTAAAAATAGTTTATCTCCATAAAAAATACAAATACTTGCCGGTTGATGAACAACGGTATAGTTGGTTTGGATACCTATTTCAAACCTCAGCCAGACAGTGGTCAATATTGCGGACTATTTGTTTACTAAGAAATTCTTTAGTAAGCCATTGCAAATGGCATAAAAAGGAGTACGACTTCAATGGAGCTTAGGAATAAAAGGTAGTAGTGGATAATACACCCAGGCGGGGAGTTTGCTTCTTTTGATAAAGACTTAATGGACAGGATAAAGGGTTTTGAGAATCTTGATAAAACGACCAAATCCAAAATATTCGATATGATGGATACTTACATCAGGGATGCTAAAGCAAGAGCTGCTTATGCTAAATAAAAATCCCAACCATTACTGATCGGAATTCCTATTCAATTCGCATTATAAATGCTGTTCTCATAAATCCTCGTTACAAACGACTAGATGGGAGTCAATAGATATCAGTTTATATCATTAAATCCTCCATCTAAATTCTTCAACTCTAGCTTGTCTTTGTCACAATCATATTCATAATTAGTAACAAATGCTCCTCCATTTATAAGCCTTAAATTTCGCTTTTTATAAGCGACTTTAAAAGGTATTATGTTTATGAAAAATATACCGTCCTTCATTCTAAGAGGGACAATCTTTGTGAGGTACTTATCGCTTCCTTTCTTTTTAAATTCGGACTTTAAATCACTTTGACTTATTAACCTTATTTCAAGTTTTCCAACCTTAGACGGTATAGCTTTTGTAGTCAACGCATTTTCCTCTAACAATATTTGTTTTGTATCAGGAAAGTACTTTTCAACATGCTTACAAAACAACTCGAAGGATTGGAAATAAACATTGATGGAATCATTTGATTCAGTATCACTGCCCTGTGCAAATGCATAACTGCAATTAAATAGTAGGGTAATAAGTAAGGTGTATATAAATTTCTTCATTACTTTTTCTTTATTCCTATGGTTCTAAACTGCTTAAGTGGGAAAGTTGCCACTTTTCCGCCTCCATTATAGATATAAACCTTTCCACTTTTTGCTCCCAATACATATCCATTTCCTTTAACATGAGTTGCACTACTTGGGTTTGCATTTGCTGCTGCATTAGGTATATCTCCTTCTAGCTGACCTGTCTGAGGATTAACACCATTAGATGGCTCTTGATTAAATGAACTTCCATTTGCCGTTACACCACTCGGATGAACATGGAAAGTTCCTTCAATCTCACTTAAATTATAATTTGCTGTTTCTCCGCTAAACACATCTACAGAAGCGGTTCTATCAACGTCAGGATTAGATACTCCTCCAGGTTGTGCATCAATCACTTTTTCATTGCCCTCAGAATCTGTTCCGAAAATTCCTCCTTCTTCATGAAAACCTCCTTGGGCATCTCCTGCAGCAACACTCGCTGTATTTGAGCGATCTACTGCTTTACCCATTTGATCTCGAACATTGCCACTTGGTAAATTGACAGTAGAGTTAAGCGTACTTGATTCTGTATGCGTACCAGCTTTCGTATTTGCCTTTACCCTTTTGACCTCACCTTTATTTTTAACAATAGCAATATTTCCATCTGCTCCATTTTCATCTTCACCGATCTTTTTTCCATTCTCACCAAATAGTTCTGTAAACATCCCTGTTGGATCAACAAAAATGATAGGGTTATTCATTACATAGTGGTAAGGCGTCCAACTCATGTAATTGTCAGAAGCAGGGTCAATACTTATGAACCTTGCTATTGCAGGATCAAAATATCTAGCTCCATAATCATAAAGATCAAGTCCTAAATCATCTTGGAGTTCCTTGCCGTTAAACAAATACCTGTTCTCATTCAGCCCTCCCGCTTGAAACCCTAGTCCTGTCAATTCCAAACCCCAAGGGTCAAAGTGGTTTTCCTGAACTACCAAAGAAGTCGTACTCATCACCATAAAGTTATCAAACCAGACATCTTCTGCAGTCTCATTAACTACAAAGGTTTCCAAATAGCCGTCCTGAGAAATATACAGGTTTTCTTCCAGAATTTCATGCTGGTTGGCCGCATTTTTAGTGAGTACCTGCTTGCCGACTTCGTACCTATTGCTATCCGCATCATAAAGCGCATAAAGCATATAGGCTTCGGGAGCCTTCTTGTGCTGTAGGTCGCTGGCCAGGATATCAGCCAGGTTTAGCAAGGCGATGGGATTGCCTGTGCCGGAGTGCTTCAGGCTTCCTGCCAGCTCACTCAGGCTTTCTACAAGACGGCCTTTTGCTGCCTGGGTCACATAGCTGCCCACATTTACTTGTTGCACATTTTCATCTGCATATTTACCATGAACCTGTAGGGTAAGACTATCCCCGACATGGATCTCCTGCGTTCGGCCAGGCCCAAGAATACGGCCCCTTTCTGCATTTAGCCAGGCTACCTGATTGCCACCCTCCGTTACGTTATGTTCTGGACCTACCTGTCTTGACACTCCCAGTTGGCTGAATGCAAGTTCCTCATCCGCTGAATTTTCCATTTCCATTGTAGCTACAAGTAATTGGTCTTCGGGTATACGCAAAACTTGTCGGACATTACCCAGATGGTCCTTTACAAAGTATTCGTATTGGTAGAAGTTATCTTCGTAAGCCACCCTGCCCTCTTCGTGTATGAGATAATCAAGTAGTCCATCCGCATAAACAACTTCCCCAACATAATCCTGAGTTTTGGTCAGACTTCCGGAGGTATCATACACTTTCTGGGTCAGCCTCCCCTGCAACCCGGCCCGTCGCTAGATTAGTCCAAAGGGACTAATCTTTAACGCTCCGTCCTCATCCGCATCATAGGAATAAGCCAGTTTTGCTCCCGTGTTGAAGACCACCCCTTTGGGTAAATTGAGGTGGTTGTAGCTTATGCTACTGATCTGCTTGTCTAGGCTGCTGGACAAGTTGCCGTTTGGGCCATAGGCATATACGGTGCTGCTACGCTCCTTAAAATCCTTGGAGGTAAAGGTCAGCGGCGCATGGGAATCGGCCACCTGCGACAGCCTGTTGCTGTTGGTCTGGTAGGTGTAGGTCAGGTTATCCAATTCCCCGCAGGTGGACGCCGTAACCTAGTTGCGCCGCACCATATGGGTCAGATTTCCGTTGAGAGTTTGGTGAAAATTTCTATACTACCGTTTATTTACAACTAATACTCTTATCACTTTTAGCCAAAAGTCACTTTAATATTTTAAAAAAATTTCCTGTGTGAAAATTGAATTAATCAAAGAATCACTTTTTGATGGAAGTATTTCAACATCTATTTTAATGCTCTTAACTTGTCCAGGTTCTTTCTGAAATTCAACCAAATAATAATTTTTTTCTATCTTTTTAGAAATTAGTTTTTCCCTTGAGTTCAAATAATAGAATTCGAATTCACCTTCATATGGGAAATAATTTTTGAGTAAAAAATTCACCTTATTTTCACTTAGCCATTCCGAATCTATCAATCTCATACTTAATGCATTGTATCTCTTTTTACCATTTTCGTATATATCCAGATACAAAATATCACCTTTATTTTTCAATTCCCTAGTGGTAATCAAGCTATGAAAAGTTTCTTTGATTAACGTATCATTTACTTTTTGTTTTTCCATATCCATTAAAAATGATTTATAGGTCATGTAAGAAATAGAATCATTAATTTCCGCTTTTAATTTTGCAATAATCATACCTTGATCATCAAATGTTTGACTAAAAAGCAATGACTTTTCATTATTGAAGATATCAATCTTTTCCAATAACATAGAATTTTGTCGAAGAGAAATCCTTATTTCTCCCATTTGCCCATTTAAAATTATAGGCATGTCATCCTGAATAATAAAATTATTTTTATTTTGACCACAGGCAGTTGCTAAAATAAAACAAATTACAATTCTTAGTTTATTCATTTTTTTCTTTTTCATTTAAACTTTCTAATGCCCTTTTTCCTTCATCAATACCATTTCCAATACCTGTCACTTGCGTTGTATCAGGTCCGATAACTCTTTTATAAGCTAAACTCCTTCCAGACCCATTTGAATATGTTCTAACATCCAAAAAAGTTGTGTCATTTCTGTTTTCTGAATTCGTATCGTTATTTGTTTTATTATTATCGCTGCTTTCACCAGAAGTATTTGGTATTTCAGGGGTTAATCCTAGTAATGCGCTTAATGCATTAGCAATTTTCTCCATAATTCCACCCGACGGTGAACTTTTTCCTATTTCGCCCAATCCATCAGTATTTACGAATCCCGCTAACTTATCGCCTTTTGTTCCTACATTCATTGGACCACTCCCAAGTTCACTATCTGTGATTATACCCGAAGGCTGCGTGTTTTCTGACTTCAGGAAAGAAAAACTACTTCCAGAATTAAAGAAGCTTTCTAAAGTTGATTTTACTAATCCAAATTCTTTCTGAACCTCTGAAAAGAAAACTGAACCAGAGGATGGAGGACAGCAATTCTTCGGGGCTCTCCCATCAGGATCAATAAATCTGATAGGGTTATCAAATGCGTAATTATAAGGTGAATGTCTTCTCATCTGATCCGCCAGCGGATCCACAACACCCCACCTCCCAATCACCGGGTTCCCGATTTTCGGGACAGGCTATACATCCTAGCCCCGTAATCATAAATATTCACTCCATGATCTTCCACGTACTCCTTGCCATTATAAAGATACTTGTTCTCATTCAACCCTCCCGCCTGAAAGCCCAATCCTGTCAATTCCAGACCCCACGGATCCCTGAGTTCCTCAGGACAGGCTACATGCGTTTCCTGAAACACCAGAGAAGTGGTACTCATCACCATAAAGTTGTCAAACCTGCCTGACCGGCCGGCAGGCCAGACGTCTTCTGCAGTCTCATTGACTACAAAGGCTTCCATACTTGTGCGCCGTGGCGTATAGCCGTCATGTGAAATATACTTCTTTTTTTCCACCCTGCAACCCGGCCTCACCCTAAAACAGTCCACCGGACTGTTTCTTAACGGGATCGCCTTTCCAGAATTTCATGCTGGTTGGCCGCAGATATTAACATAGACCTCCCCTGCAAGCTGGCCCTTCGGTAAAACAGTCCACCGGACTGTTTCTTAACCCTCAGTCCTCAACTTCGTACCTATTGCTATCCGCAACGTTGGATATCTATATTGTTTAAATAGTATCCCAATCCTTCTTGTTTGGTTTAATTTTCCGTAAAGGAGCTCTTTTTTGTGAAGGAGCTGGTATTGTGTACCCACTTTTTTGTAAGTGCTTTCCTCAAACGGCTCTGCCTGGTTCCATACATTATTAATTCCCCCATAATTGCCACTGTTTACAAATTCTTCAGGTAGATTGACGGCATCGCCCTGGATAATATTGTATGAGTAAACTGTCTTTCCAATGTTGGATGTTGCATTGCCCACATATTTGGTGACCTTATTGTAAAGGATAGGGGAACCCAGGTAATTTATGGAATTGTACTTGCTGACCCCAAAAAACTGCCTGTGCCAATATGTACTGGTTTTTGTACACCAACCAACGGATGTAGTAATGCTTCCATAATAATCTTCCACAATGTCTTCATAATTTCTTGAAAATAGCCTTTCATCAAATAACCTTATTCCCAATCCATCCTCATTTTCACCATAGGAATAGGTTTGTTGATTTGTGATTACCTGATTTGAATCATAATTTTTTATGGATTTTATTCTAAGTCCTCCACCTTCAACAATTCCTCCTGAAGTCAAAAATTTATGTGGTTCGAAATCAAAAATCATACTCCCTCCAGTGGGATAATTAATCTTGGATAGTATCCCTGCCTTCATATGTACCGTAGAAGGATTTCGATTCCCACTTCCTACAGTCCATGACAAAGCTAAATTTAAAAATCCATTTGAATAGGACTCCCCATTTATGAAATGAACTTGATTAAGATCTAGTGCCGTGACAGTTCTTGATGGCAAAAGGCTGACGTTGGCATTGCCGTTGGAGTAGCCCCAGTAATCGACATCGTATGAACCATAAGGAGGTAATGGGGTCGTATTATATTCGAAACTATGTTTTTTGGTTTTCTCCGGTGCTGATGAACCTTTTTCAGAGAGACCCTTTAGTTTTAGCCTGTATTTTGAAAATTGAGAAAAATAGGGGTAGCCGGAACCACTATCAAAATAGTCATAATCAAAGCTTAGTGCGTGTCAACCGCCCTCACCTTATAAATATTCTGTTCACCATTTATTCCCGCATATTACTAGCCTGGTTTATAATTACAGTTAGCTTCTTATTTATGTTACTCTTAGCATAATGTTTTTTTAGGCCCCATTCAGTTGGGTCCCTAATTTAAAAAGTCCTCCAAATAATATAGGCAAGAGATTATTTCAAATGGGCTTATAAATATTGATCTTATGAAATCAATAGCTTAAATGGGTCAAAGTAAACATCTTCTTCGAGATACCACTTCTTAAGTCACCCAGGCCACTTCACAAGTACCCCCCTCCACTTCAATAGTCCTCTCCCCCACTTGAGTAGTGGACGGTGGCACCTAAAACTGACACGCTTGAGGTTCGGAACTCAAATGATTCGGTCCTGAAGTGGGGCTTTGAACCTGGGAACTTGTCATTTCCACTAAAAAAAGACAGTTTTTTGGTTAGAAAATTAAAAACATGACATTATTTCCGAAATCTTCCGTTTCTTAAATCATTATAGGGGACTTCGGAAGTGGGGAGGGGTACTTCTGAACTCCTTGTGTCAGGTTTTTATATGCACCCGTGCGGTTTGGAAGTGGGTGTTTGAAGTTGTTAACTGGTAATTTTCACCTTTTTGACAGACAGGTGAGGTTCGAAAGTGAACAAAAGCAATAAAAACTGACAAGGTTGAAGTTCAGAACCGCAACGTTGAGGTAGAAAATCGAAAAAAAGTGTTTTGGAAGTGGACAGCCTAAGATGAAAGGTGATAATTCCGTACTAAATGAGTAAAAAAACGGGCCCAGTCTGAAGACTTTTGACTGTACCCATCAATATGTTGTAGTTGACATAAGCAACTTTTTCTTTGTTAGACTTCCGTTCCATTGGATGAGCCATTTCCGGATTTTTCGAACCGTTGTTTAAGGTCTTCATAAATCACTTTGGCATCAATAGCATTTACTTTGGCTCCATACTTAACGGAATTATAATAACTGAGTGCTCCCACATAAGTCTCTGAACCGGCCATCATCACGGTATCATTCATGTTACTTTCCAACTGCTGTAAGTCCCTGAGCAAAGGCATCAAGCTTTTTACCGCCGTCCAGGCTTTCTCCAATTCTTGCAAATCAATATATGGAGGCAAAAACTGGCCGTCCTCTTGGGCATAATTCATTTGCTTCGCTCGGGACACCATACCAAAAAAAAGACCAGCTCTACAAAGCTGGTCTTTTCCTATTTAACAAATTGATTGTATTTTAAATCCGATTAAAGACCTAGCTCATAGTAAGATCGCTGCCCATTTGGATAGACACCTAAAATGATTACATCCTCACCCTCATAGTTTTTAAGTGCATTTATCACATCTTCTCCGGTAAGAATTTTAACTCTGCCGATTTTAGTGATAATAAAGCCTTCTTGAACTCCTACATCTTTCCATAACTTGTTATCTATGGAAGTAATTGTTGCTCCCCCTTCGAGTTCAAGTCTTTCTTTGTATTCTACTTTTAAGTCTTCAAAGACTACTCCTTCAAACTCAGTGATCTTTGGAATTACTTTTACCACCACCTTTGTATCACCTGAGACATTCTTAAGTGTTGCCGTGGTACTCATTTCTTTCCCATCACGAAGGAATATAACATTGATTTTATCTCCAGGTCGCTTTCTCGCCACCCTTTCTTGTAGGGAAGAGGTGGTGTAGGTTTCTGCACCATCAATGCCTATGATAATGTCTCCTCTTTGTAAACCGGCTTCTTCGCCTCCACTGCCTTCATTGACTTTGTCAACAAATACGCCTCTGTCAGCTTTCACTTCTTCACCAATAGCTTCTTCAAGGTCAGCATTTACATCCCTGATAATTACACCAAGTAATCCTCTTTGCACAGTGCCGAATTCCAAAAGATCATCCATTACTTTTTTTGCAATGCTACTCGGAACCGCAAAGGAGTAACCACTAAATCCACCAGTTCTTGAGGCAATGGCTGTATTGATTCCGATAATCTCTCCATTGAGATTCACCAGTGGTCCACCCGAATTTCCCGGGTTCACAGCGGCATCGGTCTGGATAAATGACTCTACCTGCATATTGCTCTCGTCTCGAAGAATTCCAATATTTCTTGACTTTGCGCTGATGATACCTGCAGTAACCGTTGAGTTTAATTCATAAGGGTTACCTACTGCTAAAACCCATTCACCAATTTGCGCTTGGTCGGAGTTTCCAAAGGGAATAAAAGGCAGGTTATTGGCCTCAATCTTTAGCAATGCAAGGTCTGTCGTTGGATCTGTACCAATAACTCTGGCAGTAAACCTCCTGTTGTCCTCCAAGGTTATTTCTACCTTTGAAGCATTTTCTACCACGTGATTATTGGTCACGATATATCCATCCTCAGAAATAATTGCACCTGATCCGGTACTTTTTCCTTCTCTTGGGGTAGACTCACCTCTTGGAGACCTAAATCCAAATAACTCTTCCATTGGATCCACACCTTTCTGGCTTCTACTCATAGTTGCCGTACTTCTAACATGAACTACAGCAGGTGTTACCTGAGCTGCTGAAGCTACAAAATTAATTCCTTCAGGAATCACAAACTTGTCATCACTAAGCCAATTTACCAAACTGGTGTTTTGCTTTTCGGTAAAATTTGTAGTGGAATCTTGATTGGTTTGTAAAAAACCTACACCAAGTACTGCTACCAATCCTCCTATTAAAGAAGCGAGCACGATTCCCAGGAAAAACTGTTTTCTATTCATTGTATACCTTTCTTTTAAATTAAATCAATTAACACGAAATATTATTTCTTATATTACTTCTAAAACGATGCCAGTTGTGGTTTAGGTTTGCTATTTAACAGCATTTAACAAAATAAATAAATAATACTTTTAACTTATTCTTTAATAAACACCAATTACCAAATAAAAAATGCCTTCATTTCAAGGAAAGCTACTGCCATCCAACTTGTAAACAACAATATGCCCTGAGAAAAAGTTATCCTAAAGTAGGTTTTATTTCTAAATTTATTTAAAACAGCCTAATTAAATCTATTTTTTTACAAGGACTATGCAATATAACGAAAAGTAGTCTATTCTGTCTTTTCTCAGGAAATGATGTAATTGCAGAAAATTAGGCCATTTATAAACAGGTAATAAGCATCATGACTGATATACCGTACAAACTTGCGTTCGATTATATAATAGTACGAATTTTGGGTGCTATTCGTTTCCGAAGCAAATGGGTAATTGTCTGATAACACAAACCATTAAAATGATTACTTTTTCACCATTGACTTATAGGTAAGGCCCTGAGGCTGGCTTTTACTGTTAGGGAAGATTAAACTAAAGATAAAACCAATAACAACACAACTCAACACCCCAATAGCACCATAAAGGTATCCATTAACATCTGTAAATCTGCTGACCAGAAAAGTAATCCCAGCCCCAGAAATGGTCCCAATAATCACACCAAGTGCATTGGCTCTTTGACTAAATATCGCTAGAATAAAAACGCCTGCGAGACAGCCACCAATCATCCCTAGGAGCTTTTGGAACAAATCAAAAATGAACCCTACCTCAGTAGCTGCAATCCAGACGGCTGTTAAGGTGCCAAAAACCCCCATAATAATCGTAACGGTCTTGGCCAGTTTTAAGTACTCCCGATCCTTAAGTCCCGGTTTTAGGTGTTTGTGAATATCGGTAATATAGGCCGTTGCTATGCTGTTCATACTACTGTCCAGAGAAGACATACTCGCAGCAAAAATTCCAGCAATTACCAAGCCTGCTATTCCTACAGGAAGTTCAGCTACTATATAGTAGGGCAAGAGTTCTTCAGGATTAGCACTTCCTATCTTTTCTGGGTTGGTGAGGTAGTAAACAAAGAGAACTGTTCCCAAACCAAAGAATAAAAATATCCCTGGAATAGTAATAATACCATTGGTCCATAAACTTTTTGCAGCCTCTTTTTCATTTCTTACCGTCAGGTAACGCTGGATGACCACCTGATCTGAGGAATAAGGAATTAAATTTAAAAAGAAAAACCCAACAATAGCTACCCAAAAAACCAGTTGCGTATAATCCCATGACCAGTCTACCAGCTTAAATTTTTGGAATTCCATCCCTACATCAATCACTGTAGAAAAACCTCCATCAATATTGGCTATTGCTATAAATATGGATAGAAGTGCCCCTCCTAACAATACCACAACCTGTATAACATCTGTCCAAATCACGGCTTCCATACCACCCAAAACTGTATAGACGGTGCTGAAAACACCCATTATCGCAATACATAGAAAAATGTCCATGTTAGTTACCGACGAGATCGCAATGGCTGGCAGATAAAGCACCACTCCCATACGGGCCAGTTGAAGTAAAATAAAAGTCAAGCTACCCAAAAGTCGAACCCTTACATCGAATCTTAACTCCAGGTATTCGTAGGCTGTAGTGATGTTTAACCGCCTGAAAAACGGCAGGTAATATTTTATAATTAAAGGGACTATCGCTAAAATCATAAAGGATCCGACAGCCAAGCGCCAATTGGTGGCATAAACAATGACTGGAACCGCCATAAAGGTGATCGCACTTAACTGCGTACCATAAATACTTAATCCTGCTGCCCACCAAGGTATGCGCTTCCCCGCCAAAAAATATTCTGTAGTGGTATTTTCTCTTTTTGAAAAATAGATGCCAATCCCCAGCATGCAGGCCAAATACACCGCTAAAGTAGTCCAGTTGGCCCAACCAAATGGATTATGTGCGGACAAACCAAACACCTTAGGCGATCTAACTCCAGGGCCTTTTTCTCCATTAGGAACTACCCAGTAACCTCCCCAATGCGCTGAAGGAGCAGTGACTCTGGAAGTCCCCTCTGGCATGTCTCCCATTTCTACCCATTCCTCAGAATTGGTATTGTAAGCCAGCATTTTATCCAAAAAGCCTGGATGACTTGCAGGATCTGTATGCATCAATGTTTTTTCATTCAGGCCCCCTGCGATCAAAATATGGTCTCCGCCCAAACTGAATGCAGGCGAAGGTGCTGCAGCAACACCTCTAGGCAAATCCTTTAATTTCTCCCAACTCCCTAGACGAGGTTGATCTCCGGGTATAAACCTATAAGCATCCTTTAACAAGGTTCTACCTAAGCTTTCGTCTGTATTTATATAGAGCCCGAAACCACTAAAAACGTAAAACGCTTCTTTATGTCCAGAAGCCACAGCTTGGATTCTAGCCATACCGGGAAATGTAGGTCCTTCTTCCCACTTCATCTCCCCTTTGTTTTTCTTTAAATCAAGAAAATAAAATTTAGTTTCTGCAAGGCCGGTAGCGGTCTTCTGCCCTCCCAAAACATAAAACACCCCATTCACAATTGTTCCTGTCATGCTCGCCAATGGAATTGGAAGCTCAGGGTAATCATTTTCCAGAATAATTTCTCCGTTTCGGAAAACCAGGCTAATAACCAAATTGCTATGGGCTTTGGCATCATTTCCACCTATTATCCAAACCTTGTTCTTATAACTCCCTGAAACAGAATAAGCCAGTGGTTGTGGGAGCTTTTGCCCCGCAACTGTCCATCCTTCCTCAGTGTTTTCCATGAAATAGATCTCATCATACCATACTTTTTCCCCACCTTCCCAAGGTCTCTTTTCTGGAAAATTGGCACCTCCACCTACCAATAATGCACCGTTACTTACACCTGCAAACATTCCCGCAAACCCCTCTTTGTCCGGAATAGCAGGCAATTCTTCCCATCTTACTTCTTTACCAACTGCTTGAAAAACTACAAGTATAAAAAATAGGGTGACCAATAAGTATTTTTCCAGGGTTGAATGCATTTTATATTGAATTATGATATATTTTTTAATTTAATAAAGCCTTATAGGCTCTCCTCTAGAAGCAGAATCAAATGCGGCAAATAAAACTTCCATGACTTTTAAGGTTTGCCTACCAGAAGCTATTGGCTCCCGGTTTTCCATTATAGCATTGGCAAACTCCTCCCATTGATTCACCAAAGCTTCATTCATCCAATCCTTGGAAAAGGAAGTTGGGAAAAGGTGATAATTTTGATCCTTTCCCAAAAAAGTACCTTTGGAATTGTCAATTTTCAGACTACCCATGTTTCCATTAAAATCGAGACAAATATCATTTACACCATTTTTAAATCCTGAGTAATGAAGGGAAGCTTTCTGGCCGTTTTTAAAATCCAGCAAAATTACCCCTCCATCATCTACTTCATCTTCATGAAAAGCATTGGTCATACTGGCATAAACGCAACTGACATCAGAGGGAATCAAGGCACACAATGCGTCCAATTGGTGAATGGCCACGGTAAGCAAATATCCTCCACCAGAAGCCTTCTTCAAATGCCAATCCTTCCGATCACCATGTTTCCAAAAAGAAATTGATGTCGCTTTGACCATGTATATTTCACCAATTTCTCCTGAAGCAATGCAAGTTTTTGCAGCTATAAAAGAGGGGGAAAATTGAGCAACTTGTCCAATCATTAACCTTACGCCCGATTTAATACAAGCTTCATAGATGGCTTTGCAATCTGAATAGGTTGAAGCCATAGGCTTTTCTAGCAAAATATGCTTTCCTGCCGCTGCGGCCTCAAGTGCAATGGCCGTATGCAAATGGTGAGGAGTAGCGATAAGGACGGCATCTATCTCCGAATTAAGTATCAATTCACGGTAATCTGTAGCTCCCTTGAGGTTGTATTTATCAGTAAGTATTGACAAAGAAGCTGCATCTCTTCTGCAGATGGCCTTTAGGTCAAGTGATGGGATTTTTTGTATGGCTTCAATATGTCTTGAGCTAAAATTTCCCGCACCAATAATTCCAATCGCTATCATTTTTTCCTTGATTCGGTCCATTCAATTCAATGGCATACCTTCAACACCAATATTAATTCGGCTTAATATACCTGGGCCAGGTTCACCCACACCACCAGTTATCCATAGGTAGCCTTCTGCAAAGCAAAGGTTGCTGGTAAGTGGAATACCAGAATCGTAGCTAGCAAGCAATTCCCCATGTTCCGAAAGAACGTGTATGGCCTGCATCCCGTAATGAGCAACCCATATCCTACCCTCCCTATCCATCGCCAATCCATCTGGCAGGTTTCCTGTCTCTTTATTTTTATTGTTAACTGGCAGGGTTGCCAGCACCGTTAAGTAATCAGGGCTTGTTTCAGGAAGGTTGAGGTCTATTTTCAATAGCCTGTTTTTGTAGCTTTCAGCAATGTACAAGACATTTTTTTCTTTATGGAACACAATCCCGTTTGGGAAATCAATGCCAGTAGCAACAGCAAATGCCTCAGCCTCCCAACCTACAAAATATACACCGCCATTGTGTCTTATGGAATCGGTGAAGAAGAAGCCCTTTTCTGTATGAACTGCAATATCATTGGGGCAATTGATCGGCACTCCATTAATCTGAGCAGGGGAAACATCTCCCAATAACTTCCCCTCGTGATCAAACCTTACTATTCTGGCAGACAAACTGTCACAGAGCAGGTGGTCTCCGTTGGCCATGATTGCTTGCCCGTTTGGCCTTTTTCCTTTGGCCCACAATTTGGGTTTTCCATCTTGATACCGGTAAATTCCTTCACCTGCCAGATCAGTGTAATAAAGGAAACCATCATTACCGAAAACTGGCCCCTCAATATAAAAATCCAGCTCCAACATGATTTGAGGCTGGATGCTATTTGGATCAGGGAGCTTCTGGTGAATGTGGTTTTCTTCCGTCATTTTACTTAAATTTTATCCAATGGGAACAAAGGTTTTCTTCGATTTTTGTAAGTCAAACTCGCCATATCTGCCCTTGTAACACCCGGTGTATTGGCTCTCAATATAGTTTTACAAACAGACTGATATGCTGCCAATGGCGCATTAACACCTTTGGCCACCAGCACATCGTAGGATGTTGGGTCAATATTAAAATGAAGCAATTGCTGAAGACTGAATGGAACAATGCGCAAAGAAGTCAGCATAATGGTATTGCCGGATTTGCTGGTCACAATGGCGGTTTCTCCCATATTGAAGTTAACCTGCCCACCATGTCTTGGTTCTTTTTCGGTAAATTTCCCATCTACAATGTCCTCCAACTTTACTTCCATAGACATGGTTTCACCATGTAATTTGTCTGTTTTTGCTCCAATTTTTATAGAGAAATACCCCGCTGGATTTTTCGCTTTTATTTCTGCTACTGCTTCTGGATCATAGATACACATAAAACTTTTTACTCCAGAACAGGATTCCAAAACATCAAGAAGGAAGGTGCTGTCTGCGGGTGAACCGCCACCGACATTGTCTCCCATATCCAATATCAGTAAAGGTTTTTCAGCCTTGCGGATATGCTCAGGCAATTCCTCTAAGCCTATTTTCTTTCCAGAGAAATCCAGGTGATTTTTAAGCAAATATTCATTTAGAATGGCTGCTTTCTTTTCTGCTAGATATTTATCGTTATTGGTAATCACAATAAAGCTGGTACCCATTTCTGGAACATCAGCATAAGGAAATCCCAAAACAACATTTGTTGACAAAACACCAGGAACATCCTGAACTTCTCTGGCAAACGCAAATAATGTCTCGCAGGGATCAGATCCCGTATGCTGCATTTCAATACTTATCGCCACTTTCGTTTGCATAAGGACCATTTCCGGCTTTATTTTACCTTTTAGGGTGTCTACCATTAAAACGGCCGCTGCTTTTCCAACATCTCTTTGATCTACATGAGGATTGGTTTTGTAGGCAATAAGTGCATCCACTGCTTCCACCATAGTTTTACTTAGGTTGCAATGAGGATCAATGGTACCAATAATGGGAAGATCTGGCCCCAGAATTTCCCGAACCATCTTTAACCAATGACCGTCGAAATCCAAATAGGGCACACTTGCGCCAGCGCCATGTGGCACCACCATCAAGCCATCTAATGGAGGAGCATTCTTCAAGGTCCGCTCCACCTCTTTGATTAAGCGATTAGCCGTTTCTTCCGCAATAATTCCACCTGGAGTAGCTTCGCCATAAAACAAGGGGACAAGTTCTATGTCCTCCTCGGCGCTTAAAACCGCTACCATACCACCAATTTCATGAAAGGCGTCACGGTATTCCTCTATAACATCCTGTCCATATAACAGGTGTCCATTTTCGAAATCTCCCCAAGTTGTCTGCTGGTCCAAAAAGGTGTTTGATTCATGGTAAACACCAATTATACCGATGCGTTTTTTCGAACTATTGGACATAAGCAACTAAATCTACTTCAAACTTCAACAACGTACCTAAACAGCCAATCAAGGTAGTTCTAGCAGGGTAAGGTGCCTGAAAGTATTCCTTATAAATGGCATTAAATTTCCCTAGGTCCTCTTGGTTTCCCACGTAGTTCCTCACCTGAACCACATCACTAAAGTCCAAACCTGCTGCTGCCAGAATTTTTTTAGCGTTATCAAAAGATCTTCTTACTTCATTCTCAAAAGTGTCGTTTACGATTTTCCCATGTTCATCAACAGAAGCCTGGCCAGAAACGAAAACCATATTGTTAACTTTCAGTGCTGGAGAAAAAGGCAATGGACTATTAGGAACGCCTTCGCCTGAAATAACTTCTTTGTTTACCATAATTTTCGAATAGTTTTTCTGTGATTCGTTTTACCCGAAATTTAATCGGGTGGATTTTAAATACAATTTACAAATCTGATCAGTCAAATATTATTTTTAGGCACCAATTTTTGATGCTTTTACAACTCTCTCTATCAATTCTTCCACTTTCTTATCTTCCCAAACTTTATTTGTATTACCAACTGGGGCTATAGAAGGCCCAATATCTACAGCATACCTCATTTGAATTGCTTGTCTAAAGAAGGTCCAGATATTTGGTAAGGTTTCGGCAATTACTTCTTGAAAAACCAGCATAAAGTCTGTAGCCAGTGCCACATCCCCTTTTACAAATGCATCTCGAACATGTTTACACTCTGGCTCGAACGCATTATAATAGGAGCCAATGGCACCATTAGTGCCACATAAGGCTGCATGGCACATAAGTTCGTCTGATCCACTAAAAAGCACCAACTTACCTTTTGAACTGTAAGAGATGGTACTAATCTCCAGGAGGTTATTAGTAGTTAATTTCATGCCTACCATATTAGGCATCTTTAGCAATTTATTAATAAATCCTAACAATCCATCTGAAAAGCTGGTAGCCCCTAATTGGTAAGGAAAGAAAGGCAGATCAGTAGCGGTAGCAATTGTCTCATAATGTGTTAACGCCATACCTGAGCTTCCATCTGTGGGGCCGTAATAAACAGGTGCAACAGAGGAAATGCCGTCTACTTTACACTTGGAGGCATGCTTGGCCAAACGAACCGACTCCTGTGTCGTCATGGAACCTACTTGTACAATTATTGGCACCCTGCCGGCATTGACATCTGCAGTAATCTCGGTCACCTTGTTTCTATCAGCTTCACTAAGCAAAAACCCTTGACCTGTGGAGCCAAGTAGATACAAGCCGTCTACACCCTGGGATATTAGCACATCCACCCACTTCTCTAACTGCTTAAATTCAGGACGACCAGTGCCATCCATTGGAGTAAGCATTGCTGGCCATACCCCTTTCAAATTTTCATACATATTTAATTGATTTATCTTTTATACTGCAAAATATTGATCCATTTCTTTATAACTACTTAAATAGCTTACCGGGTTTTGGACAATCAACGCTTCCACGGCTTCTGGGTCTTTGAAGCCACTGGCAGAAACGATACATACTGCATTGGCATTTTTATCTAATTCACCAAAGGCTATCGCCTTCATGCATCCTGCCAAAGCTACTGCACCTGCAGGTTCTGTATATATCCCTTCTTTTATTGCCAATAATCGCTGACATTCAAAGGTTTCTTCATCACTCACCAAGAAACCATTCCCTCCAGTTGCCCTACATTCCCTTAAGGTTTCCGTTCCATCGATTACATTGGCCACTTGAAGCCCACTTACTTTAGTGGTTGCATTTGCTACAGCCTTGGCTTCTTCCAAGCCCTTTCTCAGATTTCCGGCGATGGTGTCATTTCCTTCGGGTTGTACACAATGAACCCTTGGTACCTCAAAAATAGCCTGCTGGCGCTTCCATGTTTGAAAGCCCCTGGCAATGGCCAAGGCCAAGCCCCCTCCACCAGATGGAACAAATACATTGTCCACACTCTCAAGATCTTCTGCCAGCTCAAAACTTATCGTTTGTACACCAGTCATCCCAACAGGGCTGTATTTAAAAGCACTTACCTGTAAGCGGGTTTGATTTCCGATAGCTACCTCACCTAGCTTGTCAAACACCCTTTCGCTTACTTCACTGTTCTTGCCAAATTCTTTAATAACATATAAAGAGGCACCATAGGCCCTCATTTGTTTTAATTTTCCTTCAGGCGCTCCATCCACTATGGCTATTTTGCAGGGAATACCTGCCGCCGCCGCATAAGCAGCGAGTGCCGCCCCTGTGTTTCCACTCGAAGTAGCCAAACAAATTTTGCCCTTGTTTGCCAGAACATCTGCTATCGCAAAGGCTGCAAACCGATCCTTATAGGAACCAGACGGGTTGGATGATTCAAGTTTAAAGTAAAGGTTTGGAAAGCCTAATGCAGGGCCGATTTGCCTTGACTTAATCAGCGGAGTATTCCCCTCGCCCAATGAAAATGGCGCTAAACCTTGGGGTAAATTTAATAACTGTGTGTATTTGTTTATTCCTTTCAAAATTCGTTGGGGAATTGTAAGTTCTTGTTTTTATAACTATTAAAATTATGGGCAAAGCCACCATCGATATCCAATGATGTCCCATTCACAAACGAGGCATTGTCAGAAGCTAACCAGAAAACACCGTTGGCGATTTCCTCAGGTGAAGCACTTCGTTGCAAGGGTGTCATGTCTTCCATTTCGGCCACCAAACTTTGACTCACGTCCCTTCCTTCGGGATCTTTGAAATTACTGCTCATGGCGGTGGTCACATTCCCAGGGCATACAGCTACTACCCTGATACCTGATGGGCCATACAAGGCTGCCATTTCATAGGTTAAGCTTAACAAAGCACCTTTAGCGGCAATGTAAGCCGGGCTTGTCCCTCCCGCTCTCTTCGCCATAACACTGCTCAGATGGACAATAACCCCACCATTACGGCCATATTCCATCTTTTTTGCCGCCAATTTTGATAGAAATACCGGAGAGGTGAGACAAATCTTTAAGGTCTTTTCCCAATTTTCTCTGGTAATAGTTTTCAAAGTCTCAATGGTTCTCCAAGCTGCATTGTTGATCAATACATCTATTTTGCCCCACTTACTGAAGGTAGCCTCCACAATTTCATCCACAAAATCATCTATTGCCAGGTCTCCATCTAAGACCAAAACATTTTCTGGTTTTGAAAGCGAGGCTGCTGCGGCCTGCAATTCATCTTTGTTTTCTGAAACCATAGCAACCAAATCCCCATTGCCAACGAAAGCCTCTGTAATCGCCTTACCAATGCCTCTGGATGCTCCGGTAACTATAATCACCCTTGGCTTATTTTCCTCTTCACTTTTCATTTATTACTTTTTATTGTATAGGTAAAATTCCAGCAAGGGCATCTCCTGCCTTGGCCATAGGCACTGCTCTTTTTAAGAATACCATTCCTGATCGTTGCGCAATGATATCAGCTCCTTTCTCCCCATTCTCTCTTAATAAATACCCCAACTTATCTCCTTTGGTAACGGAATCCCCTAAATCAACCTGAGCGATAAATATTCCTTCTTCAGGGGCAGGATGCATTACCTGCAAATGCCCACTTCCCGGCTTATTGTCTTCAAGAGTGAATTGGGGTTTGTCCTGACTGGCGTGACCAGGCAACATGCCAAAATACTTCAAAACATTTTGACATCCTGTCACCAGTTTGTCCACGCCATCAGACCGATAACCGCCACCTCTATATTCGCTGTAGATAGCAGGTACATTAGCATCCCTTGCTACAGATAACGTTCTGCCGTCCAACTCAGCGCTTGTCCCCCATACAATAGGCAAGTTAAAAGCCGCTGCCATAGCTCTTTGTTGGTCTAAAACCGATGGGTCTTGATGCAGCATATAACCTGAAAGGGGCGAAATATCAAATAAGTCCCCTCCCGTATGCATATCGATAAAGA
>Ga0335398_10004138_pt1 | contig 20475 bp, 16 predicted proteins | sample BON03_FD_205742 | JGI IMG/M metagenome (GOLD analysis project Ga0335398, IMG submission 205742) | Freshwater microbial communities from Lake Bonney liftoff mats and glacier meltwater in Antarctica - BON-03 (spades assembly) (version 2) | ecosystem: Environmental > Aquatic > Freshwater > Ice >... | reverse complement strand
AACAGTAAACAGTATTTAGGATTAAAAAAAATGTGTAAATTTGAATCAGGATTAATAAGTAATAAGTGTAAACTTTTTTTAGGACGAGTCACAGCACAGCTCCGCGCAGGCCACCGCACTCCACCGGCATTGACACCTTCCGCACAAAGGCACAGATTTACGGCCGCACAAAAAAGAAGCAGCGTTTATAAGGTACCAAATGGTCTGATTGAAGGCGGACAAAATGCACAGCCCAACCGATACAAGGCAACAGTTCAATGCCAAATGGTCCGATTGAAGGTGAAATCGCTTGGGTCGAAGGGAAAACCATGCTCAAAACAGGTATAGCCCCAAAAATGCTACACGTAAGGATCCGTAATCTATCCCTTAACCAACGATTTATTCCCGTAGTTGTAACGATTCTTCAAAAGCATACAGCCGGCCATTAACCTAAGCGGCATCAGAGGCTGACTCAACTTGGCATAAAGCTTTAAAAATTCGTCCTTGAAATACTTCCATTCAATTTCGTCGGCTACAATAACGAGTGGGTGCCGTGGGTCGATAAACTATTTCAATAAGGAGCGTAATAACTCCTTATTGGCCAGGATCGGTGATTCTCCTAACATAATTAGTGCAAGATTTTCAAGTAATATTAATCAATATCTTGCATTAGGGCTCCCCAAAGAATAACTAATTATACCATACAATAAATTGATAGTTAGTGGATTATGTAAAAAATAAGGAGCGACTACGCAAAGAAAATAGCACTCATTTGCAATTGATACAGTAGCCGGGCTAAAACTAGCTAAGTGAAGAGGATACATAGCAGCGGAGGGTTGCCGAGAATAGTAAACTTTCATATTTAAATGGAACCGTTCACGAATTTAAAGTTCAGGGTAGAGTAGAAACATTTTGCTACTTACTTGTAAATATCTAAGTTGTACTAGGGTGAATATGTCGTTATAAAAGGCTCCGGTTCTGAAATTGTGTAACTCCGTAAATAAAATGTAGTAGAGTGCAAATAAACTGCACCATTTTTTGCGTAGTTTGTATCGAAATACCATCTGTCCACCAACTGTATATTTTTTGAAAAAGATACGATTTCTCCGCATCCAGTTCGATACCGAAATTGAACCTTATGAAATTCCTGCCTTCCGGGGAGGAGTCATTGCCAAAGCCGGTCCCGAGCATATTCTCTTCCATAACCATCTCAATGACCGTGAATTTCTTTACGGCTATCCCGTAATTCAGTACAAGCGCATCGGGCGGAACCCAGCCATGATCTGCGTGGACTATGGCGTGGATGAAATCCATCATCTCTTCAATAACGAGAACCTTGAAATAAAAGTCGGTGAGCGGCCCGTCACGCTGGTGGTTAAGAACCTTCAGATGAATCAGTATACTCTTCAGGTATGGGAAAGGACCTTTCAGTATCGCCTTTATAACTGGCTGGCTCTTAATCAGGATAACTACCTACGTTATCAGGAGCTTCAGGATGATCTGATGCGCACTGAATTTCTTGAAAATATTCTCAAAGCCAATATTCTCTCTTTTGCCAAAGGTATGAAATGGGACGTGGATCGTCCGATTTCCCTGCGCATCGACGAAGTAATCAAAAGTAAAATCGTGCCTTACAAGCAACAAAAACTCCTCGCCTTCGACATCCGATACCGCTCCAATGTTTTCTTGCCTGACTACGTGGGTCTTGGCAAGGGGGTTAGCCTGGGGTTCGGGACGGTAAGTCAGATTAAAGAACGTAATACAACCACAAAATGATGACAAACTCACGAGATATTGTGTACCTCGCAGCCTTGCTGCATGATATTGGTAAGTTTTGGCAACGGGCGGATGAGAGTGGAGTTAAGAGCTCCGCTGAGATTGATGCTTTACATAAAAAGCTAGAATCCTCCATTTGTCCTACCAAAGAAGGACGATATACGCACAAGCATGTGGTATGGACTGCTCAGTTTTTTGAAAAATTCAGGAGTCTCTTTGAGGATAACCCAGATGCTTTTGGTAAAGAAGCATTAGCACGCAAACGAATTGTTAGATGGGCAGCGGCGCATCACAACCCTAATTCTTCTAGTCTGGAAGAGTGTATTGTTCAGTTGGCTGATCATTGCTCATCTGGGGTAGACAGAACATCCGCTCAGGGTTTGGGTGACGAAACAGTAGAGTATGACTACGAGGTTTCAAAAGGGTGGGATAAATTCAAGGAGGTAAGGATGAAATCCATATTTGAGAATTTATTAGAAAATAAAAGTAATGACTTCCTATTGCCTATTGCGGCCGTTGACCTGTCTCATTCCTTTTTTCCAAGAAATAAATTCGATCAAAGTGGGCAAAAGGACTACGCTAACCTGTGGGGGAAATTTACTAAAGAACTGGAAAATGTACCCAAAAAAGATATCAGGCAGTTAAGTGACTCAATTCTATACCTACTTGAAAAGTACACCGTAACTATCCCGAGTAGTACTCAGCATTTGCCCGACGTATCGTTATTTGAGCATTCTCGCAGTACCGCTGCTTATGCATTATGCCTGCATGATTATCTGGTAGATGAGTCCAATAGCGGGCGTTTTCCAAAGGATATCAAAAATAACGAAGAGCCTCTTTTGTTAATTGGTGGTGACTTGTCTGGAATTCAAGCCTATATCTATGATATTGTTGGAAAAGGTGCAGCAAAGAACCTTAAAGGTCGTTCATTCTATCTTCAACTGATAGTAGAGGTAATTGTACAATATATTTTGGATGAGCTTAATCTGTACCGTTCCAATATTGTATACAGTTCAGGGGGAGGGTTTTACATTTTAGCGCCAAATACAAGTAAGGTTAATGAGAAGCTAACTCTCCTGATTGAAGAGCTTACAAGAAAAATTCGGAAAGAACACGGTACTAAGCTATATCTTGCTATTGGTAGTCAACCAATTAAGAAATCAACAATTTTTGATGGAACACTCAATAAACTTTGGGAAGGACTTACCAAAAAACTCTCTGAGAAGAAGTTGAATCGTTTTGCAGAATATATTGCTACTGATGAAGGATATACCTTCTTTTTTGAACCATCGGATGAAGGGGGCCGTCAAGAGCGTGATGCGGTAACGGGTGAGGAGTTCCAAAAAGGAGAACGCAAGTATCCATTTAGCTTAGATGAAGGAAGCAACGAGAAAGTTAAGGAATCTACCTTCGAACAAATTCGGCTCGGTAAAATTCTGAGGGATAAAATCACCTATGTTGTGATTGCAAAATCAGAAATTTCGTATTGGGAAAATGATTATCGGTTTTATGGAATTAGTACCCATAGATATTTCAAGCCATTAGATATTAGTACGTTTTACTACTTTCTGAGTGAAAAAGAGGTTCAATCTTTTAAGAAAAAATTGACGGGAAGTGTAGATGATGTCACAATTCTCAAAATTAATGATACTCAGTTATTTGACTTTACCATTTCAGGGAATCGGGTAGTAAATGGATTTACTTTCTACGGAGGGAATGACCTCCCACGGACACAAGATCATGAAGCCCTTTATTTTGACGAGATGGCTGGTGATGAGTCTGTTAGTTTTAAGCGTTTAGGGATACTCAGGATGGATGTAGATAGGCTAGGTTTGATCTTTAAAGATGGCTTCGATCTTAATCGGCGAACTTTCTCACGGTATAGTACTCTTAGTCGCTCATTGGATTTCTTCTTTAAAGGGTATTTGAATACAATTTGGCAAGAGACAGAGTATGCTCAGGGCAAATATCTAAGAGATAACACCTTTATTTTATATGCAGGTGGCGACGATTTGTTTATTGTCGGAAAATGGGATGCTTCGCTGTCTTTTGCCCAGCAAGTACAAACCGAATTCAAAAACTGGACATGTCATAATCCCATGATGGGGATTTCGGGAGGTATGGCTATCGTTGGAGGACGTTTCCCCATTGCAAAAGCGGCTTCTCAGTCAGATGACGAAGAAAAGCTGGCTAAGGGCCATAGTTATGATGGTAAGGATAAAAACGCTCTTAGTTTCTTAGGGATGCCGATGGCGTTTGGCAAGGAATTAGAGTCAGTTCAGAACCTTAAAAATGAATTAATAAGGTACATCCAAACCGAATCAAGTATTCCGAAAGGTTTTCTTGGCAAAATAAGTGTTTTGCATTCCATGAAAAATGAACAGGAAAAGAAGAAGCGAAATCCAAGCTGGAGGTGGATTTCGGCCTATGATATTGGTCGGGCAATTCAACGAACTAAATCAAACGATGCGATTAAGTTTTTTGAAAAAATAAAGAAAGACCTGTTTATAAATCAAAAAATGAATGGTAGTACGTACGAATACATTGACTTGCTGCACTTTGCTGCCCGATGGGCTGAACTTGAAATGAGAAGTTAAACCTTAAAAAAAATAAATATGGTACATAATTTCAGAAAAGAATGGATAACGGATGGCATTACTGATGCTTGCATCAATTTTACCGAACAGTTTGGTCAACACTTAAATGAGGGGAATTTTACAACATCCCAAATCCGAAATGTCTTTGGTGAGATCAAACGAATTCAGGTCAGTGGATTTAAAGAACACAAAACAGATTTTCTTTTACTCCGCCCTAAAATGGCTTACGCTGCCAAACGAGCTTCTGATAAGGATAGAAGAGCTACTGGTGCGAGCGACTTTGAAAAAGTCCTAAAAATGGCCCATGAGGCAGTAGCTTCAGGTACTACTAATGACGAAAAACGCTTCGAAAACTTTTGTGACTTTGTAGAAGCTGTACTTGCTTATCACAAAGCAGCCGGCGGTCGCGACTAATCATTTCCCACAATTAATAGACAAGCAAAATGAAACTTTTAAAAAAAATTATTATCTCAGGTGAAATTGAAACATTAACAGGCTTAATGATTGGTGGCTCAAATACAGCAATGGGCATAGGAGGTCCTGATAAAATGGTTATTCGGAATCCCGTTACTAATCAGCCCTATATTCCGGGAAGTTCGTTAAAAGGGAAAATGAGGTCATTATTGGAGTTGTCGTATGGTTATATCGGAAATAGAAAGATGGGTAAAGTAGAGAATGGGCCAGATGAAGACCCTACTCACGAATCTACCCAACTTTTTGGAACTGCCAGAACTGATGACAAGCAAAGACCATCACGTATTATTTGTAGAGATGGGTTTCTTTTAAATCCCGATGATTTAAAAGGTACCGAACTTCTATTTACAGAAGCAAAAACAGAAGTGGTGATAGATCGTATCACTTCCCAGGCAATGCCAAGAACATTTGAACGTGTACCAGCAGGTGCAAAATTCTCTTTAAATATTGTTGTTAATATTTTTGATGATGATAAATTTAAAGACCAGTTTAAAGATTTGACTTTTAAGTCTTTACAGTTACTTCAAGATGATTACCTGGGAGGATCAGGGTCTCGGGGGAATGGCCAAGTAAAGTTCACAATCAAAAGTGTGACCGAACGAACCAATAAATTTTACCATGGTGAGGAAGAAGAGAAATCGCTCGATTTGAATACTGTACCTAAGGATCTACGCTGATGACAAAAAAATATACCATTTTCAAGCTTCACTTCCATTCTCCACTACATCTCTCCAAAGGGAAAGAAGATGATTACGGTGAATCAGAACAGGTATTGCACTCCGATACCCTCAAATCCGCTTTGTTTGTATGCGCCCGCAAATTATTTGGTGGGGATACTATTGGTGATAGCGATGCTTTTTTTAAAAGTTTCAGGGTGAGTTCTGCTTTCCCCTTTTATAAGAACGAGTTGTTTTTCCCAAAGCCTATGTTGCGTTTGCAGCCCTTCCAAAAAGATGATATTGCGGAAGAGAAACAGGCTAAAACTCATAAAAAGATAAGCTTTATAGGTCAAACATATTTTGAAGATTTGATAGGACCAAACAAAGCCGAAATTAAAAAAAAGCATCTTTTTTCAGCAGGAAAGTTCGTAAGTAATCACCCGGATGTACTTAGTCTTGGTGAGGAATCTATCATTACCTCAGATGTTCAACAACGAGTAGCCATATCTATTGATCATTCGGAAGATCCTCGGCCCTACTACGTAGATCGCCTCTTTTTCAACGAGGAAGCAGGACTTTGGTTTGTATTTGAGGGCGATGGTTCTGCTTGCGCGCAGGTCGAGAAAGCTTTAAATCTACTAGGAGACGAAGGAGTTGGTACTGATCGGGCCGTTGGGAATGGACATTTTACAAGCTCAAAAGGTACTCTATCATTGACTATACCCGATGGCGCTGACTACCAACTGGTACTATCCTTGTTTTGTCCCCTTAAATCAGAAGTGAGTGAGAATGTACTCCGATCCAGCTCTTACGGCCTTATTAAGCGAGGAGGATATCTGGCCAGTCCAGAAAGAAACGAACATTTGACCATCCGTAAAAAATCTGTTCACATGTTTACCGAGGGTTCAGTGTTTAAATCGTCGCTTCCGCTCGTAGGTAAGGTAGAAAACCTGAAACCAGAGTATACCGGACTTAGTCAGAATGTTTGGCGTGATGGCCTTGCTTTTTGTATTCCAACAAATAAACCCGTTGAAAGATTATGAATTATTTCCACATCAAGATACTTACTCCCCTCCACGTGGGAAGTGGACGTACATTGAGAAGTGATACTGAATTTCTCAAATTCGAGAATGTAGTGTCAGTGATTGATGATCATAAAATATTGGACATTATAGGGGAAGAGAATATTCAGCAATGGGTTGATATCATCAATAACGGTAATGATCTGCTTGACTATTTAAAAAAGCGCAGCCCCTCTGGCGTTGTAGAGCCTACACAAACTCATAAACGTCTTTTACCTATTGTAGGAAATTATTTAAAGCCTAAAAATGGACTTCGTGAGCAGATATTTTCGGGTAATGGTCAGCCGTTACTACCAGGATCATCTTTGAAAGGGGCAGTCCGAACAGCCGTTATTAATGGATTAATAGAGAAGCAACCCTCGATAGCAAATGGCGTATTACGTACCAAAAAGGAAGGTGAGAAGAGAGGTGCTAAGACGGTAAAGTATGGCAAATTTGAGCATCAACTTACAGGGAAAGATCCAAACCATGATAGTTTTCGATTAGTAAGAATTGGTGATGCCCATTTTGATCAAACCGTTTGCTTATTGACACAAACCTTGAATCAGACAGGGAATGAATTTGGGATTAAAGAAGATGTAAATCAGCTGGTTGAATGTATACCAGAAGGGGCAGAAGCTTTGTCTGGTGTTTCCATTCCAGCTGATTTATTGAAGGAAATCAATAAGCGCCCTCAGGTTGCTTATGAAATGAAAGCCAATAATGAGATTAATAGTTGGCCCAAAATTATCCGTCACGTAAACCGATTTACTAAAAAACAACTTGAATCTGAATTAAGGAAGTATAATACCGTTTCCTTACCCAATGAAGCGGATGCTTTTCCTGAAACAATGAAGGTTCTTTTGGAACAAATCTCCAATCTAGGTGAAAACGAATGTATTATTCGAGTTGGCTTTGGTACAGGATATTTGAATATGACCGGAGGTTGGCCCATTGAGCAATGGAAAAAAACATTGACCCCAGACAAATACCTCACTGAAATGAATGATTTGGGAATCGCTGTCCGTAAAAATTCAAAATATAACTCTTTTGATTTACCAAAATCTCGTAAAATTATTTCAGGTGGAGTTCCCATGGGCTTTGTGAAGCTTACACTTTGGTCTGCTGAGCAAGCTGAGGCATGGAAAAGCAAAGCAGCCGAACGTAAGGCAATTGCCGAGGCTGAGCAAGCAAAAGAAGCCGAAGCCGCCCGTCTTAAAGCTGAGCAGGAGGCCGAAACTGCCCGTGTAGCCGCCGAAGAAGCTAAGAAACCTGTGATGTTCGAAGGAGTAATTTCCAAAAATCTGGAAGTAGATGCCGAAGTGATTGTAAGCGCCCGACCTAATCGGGTTAAAATATTCGTGAAAGGTTTCGATCAAAAGCAATTTGAAATGAATGATTCCGCTCAGCAACCACTGGGATATGTGTGCAGGGTAGCGTTAGTGGTAGAGAAAGGTAAGATTCTTCGTGTGAGGCATCTGAGGCCGAAATGACCACCCCCAATGGCACCATTTTCGGCTTTGTAAAAGTCGACTTGTCGCCTATTTGATTTTTTATGATAACTTATTGATAATCAATAGGGCAATATAAAATATATTAATATGGTGATTGCGATAGTCAAATTTATATTAAATTGGTGATCACAATCACTGAAATGATGATAAACCGCCTGCTTTTTCAACTAATTGATGCCAAACTGTTCAAAGGAAAGACTGTGATCATACTGGGGCCGCGTCAGGTTGGTAAGACTACCCTCGTAAGAGCATTGATGGAGCGGTATGAAGTGCCTACCCTCTACCTGAATGCAGATTTGCCCACGGTTCGGGAGAGCCTGAGAGAGGTAGGAGTGGAGCAGTTGAGAATCTACCTGGGGAATGCCCGGCTGGTGGTGATCTACGAAGCCCAGCGGATTAAAAACATCGGTCTTACGCTCAAAATTATCCACGATATGTTGCCTGATATTCAGGTGATTGCAACGGGTTCTTCTGCTTTTGAGCTGGCTAACGAAATCAACGAACCCCTGACCGGACGCAAGTGGGAGTATCGGCTATTTCCGATCAGTTGGCGGGAGCTGATCAACCATACGCATTTTCTGGAAGCACGAGGGCAGTTGGAAGCCCGCCTTATTTTTGGGATGTATCCGGATGTATTGACCAATCCGGGCGAAGAGCGGTTGATCTTACAGGAGTTGAGTAGTAGCTATTTGTTTAAAGACCTGCTTTCGTACAAGGGCATCCGTCGGCCGGAAGTACTCGAAAAACTACTTCGTGCGCTGGCCTTGCAGGTAGGAACTGAGGTGTCCTACAACGAATTATCGAGGCTGGTGGAAATTGATAAAATCACCGTAGAAAATTACATCCGCTTACTGGAGCAGGCTTTTGTCGTTTTCCGATTGCAACCATTGAGCCGCAACCTCCGCAACGAAATTAATACGAGTCGGAAAATTTATTTTTACGACAACGGTATTCGTAATGCCCTGATTGGGAACTTTAACCCACTAGCCCTGCGGGCCGACACGGGCGCGCTTTGGGAGAACTTCCTGGTCAGTGAGCGCATGAAGGCCAACCACTACAATCAGGCCTACGGGAACACTTACTTCTGGCGCACCCACGCCCAACAGGAGATTGATTATCTCGAAGAGTACGACGGGCGCCTCCACGCCTACGAGTTTAAGTGGAATCCCAAAGCCAAGGCCCGGTTTTCCAAAAGCTTTACGAGTGCCTATCCCGATGCCAGTACGGTGGTGATTTCTAGGGATAATTTTGAGGAATTTTTGAAATAGAATCATTGTCTAAATTTTAAAACCCATCAATGGACATTTATGAAAAACTACTTAATAATCACGATCGGTACCCGCGATGTGCAACTACGGAAGGATTTGCTTGAAACCTTGCCCGGCTGGAATCTGGAACCTCGTAAAAAGGGGACTTTCGAAGTAGTGGCTATAAGTAAGGGAGGGGTAGAAATTGAAGCGAACTATAACAAAGACTTTCCTGACTACTATACATGCAGTCCAAGATTAGCTGGTCGGTTGATTGCAAACAATATTGAACTTTTCAAGGAGGTATTAGATTTTCCCCTCATCAAGCCCGTACTGGATGATTTATGGGCAAAAAGTACTGATATAACCAATGTTCTTCTAATCTATACAGATCAGCAGACAGGCTATGAAAAAAAAGCTGTTAAAGCGAACAACTATAATAATGATACACTATATTTCAAAGAAATTATTCAAACTATCTTATCCAAACATCCACTGTTGACCAAAGTAGATTTTGATGATTATGTAATTTGGGAGCAGGTGGCTAACATAGATTACCAGTATGATCACTTTGCTGAGGCTCACAAAGATTTGCTACTGGGAAACCCCGAACAGGTAAGACAAATACATCTTCTTCCGCAAGGAGGAATAGATCAGATCAATCAGGCAATAACCTTACAACTTATACAGGCTTTTAAGCATAAGGTTAAATTATTACAGAAGGCAGAAGGCGTCGAAGTACAGGAATTGAAATTTACTTCTAAGTTTTTAAATGATTTAAATAAGCAAAAGGTTTTGAAGCATTTGGAAGACTATGATTTTGGGATGATTGATAAGAACTTGCACAGTAACAAAGAGGTATTTTACCTAGCTCAATATGCTAATAAACGTCTAGGTCTAAAAAATAATCAGAACAAAACGCACATTGACTTGTTGCAGAAAGATAATGAATATGAGTATCTTGATTCTGAGTTTACTGATAAAGCTAAACTAAAAGATCTTTATATATCATCAAAGATATCATTGAAACATCAAGATTTTAATGAGTTTTTATGGAAAGTGTATACACTTAATGAGAACTTGTTTACAGTAAAAGTTGAGGAGAAAATAGGCAATACTAGCAAATATTTTGATCCTAATTATGGTAATAATGATGAAAATGAAAATTGGATTAATAAACTTAATAGTATTGATACTAATCTGGTAAGCACTTTAAGAAAAAATAAAGTAAGATTAAATAATCCAAGTAGAAAGGCTTTTTTTATTTTGCTTCCAATTCTTTTTTCTAGTGATACTAAATTGGAAATATACAAAAACCTTTCTATGTATCTGGAAGTACTATCCAAAAAGCGTAATGAATTAGCACATCGACTTGGATCAACTGACAAAAACCAAATAATCCAGTTGCTTGGAAAAGGATATTCTTTAGAAAAGTTAATCTCCGACCTCGACCAACTTTTTGACCTCCAAACCCCCTACGGAATCTACGATCAAATCAAAGCAGATATTGAAACCCTTCTAGACCAACCCTACTGATACCCCTCCCACATCGCTTTTACACAGTCCGCTACCTCCTTCCGTAGCCCCGCCGGGGCAAGTACCTCGGCATCGGTACCAAGGCTAAGTAGGGTAGAGGTAAGCTCTTTGTTCAGGATTAAAAAATATTTAAAAACCATGGATTCTTGGGTTTCCTGATCAAACTGTATCTGCTGTGACTTATGCAGTGGCTTGGTCTTCAGGTAGTAGGCGCGGGGCTTTTTGACGCGGATCAGCACCTCCTGCGGCTCGGCCCCCGAAGAACGTGTAACGCCGACCATATCGGACAGGTGGGTGGCCACGTTTTTGCGGTCGGGTAAGAATCCAAAATCTGAGTTTTCAATTTTTTGAATCCGATCTAAAGCCAAGTTGAACAGCTGATTCTGTACGTGTTCCCAGCCAAATAAATACCAGCGGTTGTTGTATTCCTTTAAGACATACGGACTAATGGTATGTTGGGAAACTACCCCATGGAAATCTTGGTAAGTGATTTTGAGACATCTTTTCTCCCGTAATGCATTGTATAGTTCGGGTAGGTGATCTTTCCCCAAATACTGATCAACTTGATCAAATTGGATAAGTTCACTATCTACATCACCTACCCGTTGCCTAATTTTTAACTGAAAGCTCTCAAAACCTTTGAGTAATGGAAGCTGCGCAAGTTGCCCTAGCATGGCGTTCATTTCTTTGGCAAATCGGAGCTCTTCGGGGTTCAGAACATCGAAAAGAGAGTAGTCGTCGGTGTAAAAGTATTTCCCTCCTTTGTTTGCAAGAGGAGCATTAAAGGAGTTTCGAAGCCGATGAAAATCATACTTCATGGTTCGCTCAGACGGTGCCTGAGGTAAACTTAACTCTATTTGGCAAGCAGTACTCAATTCGCTGATAGTCAGTCTTTGATTCATGCTCAAATTGTTGTGAATGACGCGTAGGCGTCCAAACTGATTACGGTCAAGTGGCATATCTGTTCGTGTAAGTGAAAAAACAAATATACAGTAATAGGGCAAAAAGATTGCCCTATTACTGTATTATTTTGCGACATCAAAATTTATTCACGCTAACACTCTTACAGCCATGACGACTTTCTACAATTTCCTCCGCCCCGCCTTGAACGGCCAATCTGATCAGTCTGTTGTTTCACCCGAAAAGAGTGAGAGCTCCGCCGTGGCCCCAGTACCCCATCCGTGGGAAAGTGCGGCTGTAAAGCGAGTCAATATGCGGGACTACGGTTTTGAGCAATCGGGAGTACACCGCGGCGACGCCTCAGCGCTGGACAATCTACTGCGTCAGATTATGAACGGACGACTCATTGACGAGAACGCCAACCTTGAACAGCAGCAGAAGCATCAGGCGCAGATAGGAGAGCAGATTGCCGAACTTGAAAAGGAGTGTGAGGGCGTGTTGTTTCAGCAGAAGCAAATAGAGGAGGTTGAGATTCCGAGGGCTCAGGCAGAGTTGCAACGCCTCGATGAGGAGTTGCACCAAATCCGGCTGGATGACTCCCAGGGTAAGTATGCACAAAAGGATACGCTTAATCGCTTTGCTCTGTGGAAGTACGGGATAGCAGCCGTGGCGGGCCTGGTTTATATCGTATTCTTTTACACAAGTGCGGTATACTCGGGTATGATCCGAAACGTTGGTGCCGAAATCGAGTCTGGGGACAGTACAGCCAATGCCAGCACCTTGTTTGCTACTGTATTTGTAAAAGGTGCATTTTCGGTTTTTGATTTTCACTGGATTGCTCCGGTGTTGCTGCTGATGTTTGCCTTCCTGCTTGATTATATATGGGACCATGCAACGGGAAAAGCGAGGTACTTCTGGATGGTAGTAGCTGTTTTGATGGTACTCTTTTTGGACGCGCTCATTGCTTACAAAATCGAAGAACAGGGTCAATATTTTAAAACCCTGATGGGGCTCGATCAAGCCGATCATAGATGGTATACAAGTGCTGATTTCTGGATTGTACTAATGATGGGTTTCGTGGCCACGCTGATCTGGGGTGTGTTGGTGTATGCATTCAAAGCGGAATTGGGTAAAACAGATGCTCGCAAAATCGTCAATCTGGAAATAGCCCACCGTAACACTATGAAAGCTGCTGCCGACAACTTTATCTATGATCTGAAAGGAAAGATTAATGAACTGGGCGCTCAATTGGCAAAAATGTACGTGTCGATCAAGCACCTGCGGGTGCAGCAGCGTAGCCTCAAAGTGAGTCTTTCGGAGCTGGAGAAGTCAGTCACTGACTTCTATGATGGCTGGCTGGCCTACCTCAATAGCCGAGGCAACTGCGAGACGATAAAGGGGCAGTGTGAAGCAGTTCTGACGACGTTCAGTACCATCCACTTTCGGGAGTCTCGATCCTATGCCTCTTCCGCCGAGGAATCATCAACCATAGCCCGCGATTAATCGCCTACCTGATTTTATATCTATTCACCATTAAATCTTTACTACTATGACACATTTCTTCTACTTCCGTTTCTGCTTTGTTATGTTCGTTGTTCTACTGGCTGGGTCGGTAATAGCCCAGAAGACGAAGCCTCGTAACTACGTACTATTGCTTGACCTATCCGATCGCCTGCTTGTTCCTGGGCAGGCGCAGCAAGATCAGGCTTTGATCCTGGATGTATTTGCGCGTTTTGAGCAGGCGGTTCGTCGTAACCTCATTATCAATTCCAGCGATTGCTTTCGGGTAGTCCTTGCGCCGCAGGCCGGTACTTCCTATCGGGCCGATGAGGTGATGGCAGACTTGTATTTGGACATGGTGGGGTCAATAGCTACCAAGCGTCAGCGCCTTGATACCTTTCGGAAAGGTCTACCGGGGCGTCTCAAACAGCTCTATCAGCAGGCTGCCACTGGTAAAAGCCGTAGCACCGATTTTCGGGGCTGCGACATCTGGCAGTACTTCAACGAGCAACTACCCACGGATTTGCTTCCTACCCACGAAAACGTGCTGGTCGTACTTACCGATGGCTATTTTGATTTTGAGCAAAATGTTCACGTCAAGCAGCGAGGTAATCGCGCCACCGATTCGCACCGGTTAATGGCACAACTGCGGGGTGCTCCGGACTGGAAGCAGCAAATCCGGCAACCTCAGGTAGGATTGCTTCCCGTACCGAAGCGGTTTGCGGCCGTTAGCGTGTGGGTGGCTGAGCTGCATCCCAAGGTAGATCATCTCGATGAGTTGGATCTGCTCAAAGCCATCTGGACCAAATGGCTGGGTGAAATGGGAATGACCTCCGTGAGCTGCCTTGAACGTAGTGCCCTGCCCAAGACACTCTCAGCTTTTCGCCAAATCCGGTGAGGTACCCACTAGCGTATTTTGAATTGACCATATATCCACCCATTAAACAGATTTCACCCATGACTCAACTCATCATCAACAAGCGCGGAGCAAGTTTGCTGGTACGCGGAGGGCGCTACCTTGTGCGTACTCATGACGCCGAAGCCTATGTGCCCGTGTATCAGGTTAAGAGTATTCACCTGCATCCGGCTACTAAGCTGAGCTACGAAGTGATAGCCACGGCCATCGAACACAATACAGATATCCTGTTTGTTGACAGGAAGGGTTTTCCTATTGGACGAGTATGGAGCCATCACTTTGGTTCAATCAGTACGATCCGGAAAAACCAATTGCGCTTTGCCCAAAATTACGACGCAACCGAGTGGGTACGTCGGGTACTGGTAAGGAAGGCCGAAGGGCAGTCGGCGGTACTACAACTAGTGAGTATGCTCACCGATAAGCCCCTGACCGAGGCGCTCGATAAGATGGAACACTATCGACAAAAGATTACTGACTATGCTGTGCACGAAATTTCTGAATGCTACGCAAGTTTTCGGGGCTACGAGGGTAGCCTGAGCCGGTGGTATTTTGGTGCCATTAGCTCGGTGTTGCCAGAGGAATACCAGTTTCGGAAACGTTCGCAGCATCCGGCCCTCGATAGCTTCAATAGTTTGCTCAACTACGCCTATGGTATGCTCTACGGCCGTTGTGAGAGTGCGCTCTTGCGGGCCGGACTGGATCCTTTCATTGGCATATTGCACCGTGATGAGTACAACCGTCCGGTGCTGGTATATGACTTTATCGAGCTGTTTCGGCATTGGGCCGACTACGTAGTATGTCATCTATGTCTACAACAGGTAGTGGTGGAAGATTTCTTTGAGGTGGAGAAAGGGCAGTATTGGTTGGCCGATACAGGCAAGCGTATTTTGATCCAGTCCATGAACGACTACCTGGCCGAAGTGGTATCCGTGGAAGGACTGGCGCGCAGTCGTCAGACTCATCTGGACCTGGAAGCCCAGCGACTGGCAGCTATGATGAAAAAGTATGTTCCTTCGGATGATTAAAGTCAAGTACAGGGCAAATAGATTGCCCTACAACGAAGTAAATTTGTTGCATCGTTCATCTAAACCTCTACCGCCTTCGAAAATTTTCCTGCTCTCTCACTTGGTTACACTATCGCGGCAAGTCCTTCCGAACTGCTATCCAGCATCAGCCTGGATGAGCTTGTCGTGCTGATCCGGCAGGGAGAAAGCCTTCGACAGGAAACGGCGCGACTACGTAAAATCCGTGATTTGGACGCTAAGGCTTACCGAAGCCTCAAAACCCGTCTTCCTTACCTGGTGGGGTCAGATTTTGGCGGAGGATCCCGGCATTCAGATTCCTTTGTGGCGGCACATTACGTGTTGCTGGATCTGGACGGTATGACGTTGCCTGACGGCAGGGTACCCGACAGTATCCGTAAACACGAGTCTGTTCGCCTAGCTTTTGTGTCACCGAGCGGGGCGGGGGTAAAGGTACTGTGTGTGCTGGCGGAGCCCTGTACTTCTTTGGCAGATTTTAAAACTTTTTACCGCCCTTTTGCCAGTCAGTTTGCCGAGGAGGTACGGCTGGCCGGAAGCCTTGATCTTCGCACCTGTGATGCGACCCGGGCATGCTTTCTATCACATGATCCCGACTTGTATGAAAATCGTTCAGCCCAGCCTATTTACTGGCGTACCTATGTCCCCGAGCTTTCCCAAGCCGAACGCGGGGATGAAAGCCTGGAAGGTCATAACAAAGCGAAAGAGGGGCCGGCTCCACTCAATGAGGCCGCCTACCGGGAGGTATTGCGCGAAGTGAATCCCCGGTCTACCGTTAAGGTGGTAAGGCAAGCGTACGTACCCGAAGAACTGACTACCATGGAGGATGATATCCGGAGGGTTTGTAAGGCCAACAATCTGGAAGTTATGAATCTGAGCCCAATTAATTATGGCTTGAAAGTACAGGCCCGGCAGGGCTACCGGTTGGCTGAGGTCAATGTGTTTTTTGGCAAAAAAGGTTTTACCGTGGTACGATCACCCAAAACTGGTACTGACCTGGCCCTCGCCGAAGTGCTCTACCGGAGTATTGATCAGCTTTTGCATCCACCACAGGAAGCGATGGGGGTGCCGCTTACCGCGCTACTTTTGGTCAACTAGCTTGTTGGCAGTGTTACTACCTAACTATTTTTTTATATCCACTCATTGAACGGGCCACCCGTCAAAACAGATAACTCATGAATAAGAAAAAAAAATGTCTCAGCCTACCAGAGAAAAATGCCCTCTGGCAGCAAAAAGCTCTCCCAGCCCTGACGCCCGAACAACTGCTGATGGCAATTACAAATCCGGAAAAAATACCGGAGCAGTTTGCTCGTTTTATGGAATGGTTTACCCGTAATACCTCCAAAACCCCCGACGAAATGTATTGCTTCATCATGTACGACATTGAACATAACAAGGTACGAAGGCTCGTGGCCAAATACCTCGAAAAGCAGGGCTGTATCCGGGTACAGAAATCGGTTTTCTTTGCCCGGATGACCCGTAAAATGCATCGGGAGGTACTGGATATCCTACGCAAGGCGCAGTCGTGCTACGATAATCAGGATACCATTATGGTGCTTCCAGTGGGGGAGGATATGCTCAATGCCCTGACCTGCATCGGCAAGAACTTTGAGCTAGAACTAATGACGGCTCCGAAGCATACCCTGATTTTTTAGGTATGTTTTCTTTCGGGCAATACATTTGCCCTGTAAGATTCCATATTTGTATAATTATTATTGACTCTAAAATCCATACAGCCTTCATGACCAACACGATTACTTCATTGACGCGTATTTTGTGTGCCAACATCGGCAACCGTAATATTACCTGGGAGGGGCGCTATTTCGCCGACCTCAGCGAGGTTGAAAAAGCGGAGTTTGGGGGAACCTTTAAAACGTTTTCTCAGAAAATGCTCGACGAGTTTGAGCACTTCTCCCCTGCACTGGGCTGTACCATTGTCAACCAGATTCTGGACCACTACCGCAAACAGGAGCTGGCGGCCTTCGATCACGTTATTCTCTATGGTTCCAAACAACCCACCGACGACCACAGTCGCACCGATCAGGATACTTATTGGGCCGCCCAGGTAATGGCCCTCATTCTGGTGCGTAATGGTCTATTGAAGGAGAATCAGGTGCAGGTGCACTCGGTAAATTTCGAGATTTCAGATAATGACGGACTGATGCGCTACTATCGGGAAGCGCTTCGAACTCTGAACCGTACACACGAGTATCCCCATGTGAGTATCTGCGATGCCGGGGGTAGCCCGCAGCAGAAAGTGGCACTGAAAATTATGGCCGAGTTTATGGTAGACGACGACCGCCTGGAAGTACTGTACGTCAACGCCAAGAAACAGACCGTGGAGACGGTGAGTCAGATTGAGTACCGCAACATCATTGTGGCCGAGCAGGTACGTAGCCTGGTAAGCCGGGGGCAGTATAAAGCCGCATTGTCGCTCCGAAAAATAGAAGATAGAAAGAGTATTTGCACCGCGCGTAAGCTGTCTGACCGCCTGACGGGTGTTGGGTATCTTTTGAGTATCGGTAACTATACTTACTACCAGTTTAGCCTCAAAAATATGAAAGTCAAAGACAGAGCTAGGCTGGCTTTTCTACCCGATGAGCCAGACGACCTGAACGTGAAGCTTGCCAAAGCTCAGTTCCTCTACCGGGCTGGGCAGTTTGATTCGGCCATACTGAGTTATGCGGTATTCTATGAGTCCTACCTAAATGAGGTGATCTCGTCCCAATTGGGGTATGACCTGGTAAAGAACTACCACGAAGAAAACCAACGGTTGGCAGAGGAGGCTTTTGAGCGTTTTGATAATATACGGCATCAATTCGATAAGCAAAACTTCTCAGACGTGAAGTTCAAAGTGGCCGTAGCCATGAATATCCCGGGGGAGGCGCATCAAACCTTCCTGGCCACACTTGATCCCTTCATTCGGGGCGTAATAAATCGTGAAATGCCTCTTTCTGGCGTGGAGGCGCTGAATTCGGTACGTAATAAAATTGCCCATCAAGGGTTTATTCCAGACAATGAGTACATGAAAAAGGAGCTGGCCTATTTTCCCGAATTGATCGGAGCTGCCGGGCAACTTAGGGCGTTGCCCTCCACTAACCTCTTTGAAGCCATCAATGAGGCCATCTATCACCAATTGTAGTTTTTTAAGTAATTAAATTGTCAGCCAATATCGTTTTGTAAGTGATTGGTATGTAATAAATTAACTAGTGTACTAACTAGATTAATAACGCAAACTAAGTACTCGTGCAAAATTAGTTGGCATTTAATGATTGCTAAAAACCATTCACCTTCAAACGATCTACTACTTTCTATACTCATGCATCTGTTTCCAGCTCTACCGTTGTAGTATCTGCCACTGAGGTAGCCCGTCTTCGTAAGGAGGGACGCCTTGCCGAAGCCCGCAGTGTGGTGTTGCTGCTGCTGGACCGCCAACCTGACGACCTCTACAACCGCCGGGCCGCCGCGTGGGTGTATCTGGACAGCATCAAGAAAGATAGCCTGAACCTCGAAGAAGCCCTGCCTTACGTAGAAGCACTTCTGGCATTGGGATTGGAAAGTTCCGAAGGCATCTTGTGGGAACAGCTTTACTGGCAGGTGGCTAAGCTACTTTTCCGGCTTTCGGAGGTTCCGAAGGCATCACTGCTGGCGCGGCTTTGGGTAGGTTGGAATACGTGGCCTCAGGCTGCTGGGCAAGGGTATAGTATACTCCTGAAAGCCTTGCTAAAACATGCTGCCTCTTGGCCTAACCTGCCCGAATGGGTCGAGGTCTGGGGCTGGGGAAATTTGCGGGAAGCCGATTTTGAACCCGAAGTACTCCCTGACGGTAAGGCCCTATCTCCCCTGACGGAGCGGGTGTACCTGGCCGTAGCCAAAGTATACCTTTCTCAGAACCAGCATAATCCAGCGCTTTCCTCTTTTCTGGAAAAACTTGACGCCGTTTCAGATGCTCACCCCAATCTGCTCTACCTGATCTACTACCGGGCTTTGCTGTGGCATAAGCTGGAACAAACCTCCCGTGCACTAGAAATTTTTCTACCCTTTGCCCGTAAAAAGCAACGTGATTTCTGGGTGTGGGATCTGCTGGGTCAGCTGCACTCCCACGACGCCCCGCTATATATGGCCTGCCTGGCCAAAGCCCTCAGCTGCCGTACCAAACCAGAGTTTCTGGTAAAGATCCGTCAAAAAATGGCGGGTCTGTTGATGGAAGCCGGACAGTGGACCGAGGCACGAGCCGAAATTGAGGCTTTGTGCGCCGTGCGTGTAGCCCATCAATGGCGAATTCCGACTGAGGTAACCCGCTGGATGGCCTCTGCTGAATACCAGCAGGCAGATAAATCTAAAAGTAACGTTAGTTACTATACGTCTGCGATTCCGAGGGCGGAAACACTATTGAAAAGTGAAGTGCCGATGACGCTGGCTGTGGTATGGTCGGTTAATACCCAAAAGCAGACAGCTCAGTTTGTGGTGAATGAGCATACGCATGGTGGATTTGGCTACGCTCGCTTTGGTCTTACCCTATCTCCGGGCGACTGCGTGATGCTCGGTTTGGAGAAAGTTAGCCCCGGAGCGGGAGATGCCTACTGGAAAGTGGGTGAAGCGGGCCTTTCGGCCGATCCGGCACCGACTAATCTGCTTCGGGAGGTGGAGGGGCCACTAAAATCTTTGGGGAAAATTGGTTTTGTGGAAGATGTATTTGTAGACCAGGAGCTGCTGCCGGGCCTGGAACACCTTGACATCTGCGAGGTGAAAGCGGTAAAAGCTTTCGACACCAAAAAGAATTGCTGGGGTTGGAAAGCGATTCGGGTGAAAAAACAATTGGGAGATTAACAGCAATTCGGTTATCATTGGGTAATGGTTTGGGAAACAAGTCACTTTTTGGTAGCATTTTTACGTTTTTTAATATGAAATATTTAATAGTAAAGCTTTTAAGTAATTTATTTTCAGTGCGTTGTGCAAGCGCGCTCCAGCAAAGTACCTTCCAATAGAATAAGGATTAAGACATCTTCGCAGATAATTTGGTAAGAAGCTTGTACGTTCCAGCAAAGTACCTTCCAATAGAATAAGGATTAAGACTCTGTACTAGCTACTGAGTATGATACTCTTACGTCTCCAGCAAAGTACCTTCCAATAGAATAAGGATTAAGACAATGGTCCCGGCTATGCCTAGTTCGTCACTTCCTAGCCAGCAAAGTACCTTCCAATAGAATAAGGATTAAGACATTGTTTCCATTTTTTCTTCAATGATTTGTGATAATAAGCCAGCAAAGTACCTT
>Ga0335398_10004136_pt1 | contig 20477 bp, 25 predicted proteins | sample BON03_FD_205742 | JGI IMG/M metagenome (GOLD analysis project Ga0335398, IMG submission 205742) | Freshwater microbial communities from Lake Bonney liftoff mats and glacier meltwater in Antarctica - BON-03 (spades assembly) (version 2) | ecosystem: Environmental > Aquatic > Freshwater > Ice >... | reverse complement strand
TACAAGTCAAGGTACTGGAGCTGTAGCAATTGGTTTTAATGCAGGTAATCAGGATCAAAAAGCAGATGCTATAGCAATTGGTTATCAAGCAGGTCTAAACAATCAAGGTATTACAGCTTTAGCAATTGGTTATCGAGCAGGTTCTACAAATCAAGGTACTGGAGCTGTAGCAATTGGTTTTAATGCAGGTAATCAGGATCAAAAAGCAGATGCTATAGCAATTGGTTATCAAGCAGGTCTAAACAATCAAGGTATTACAGCTTTAGCAATTGGTTATCGAGCAGGTTCTACAAATCAAGGTACTGGAGCTGTAGCAATTGGTTTTAATGCAGGTAATCAGGATCAAAAAGCAGATGCTGTAGCAATTGGTTATCAAGCAGGTCTAAACAATCAAGGTACTACAGCTTTAGCAATTGGTTATCGAGCAGGTAGTGAGTCTCAAGGAAATACCGCTGTAGCGATTGGTTATCTTGCAGGTAATCATGATCAAAAAGTAGATGCAATAGCAATTGGTAATAATGCAGGTCTAAACAATCAAGGTAACAATGCTGTAGCAATTGGTAATTTGGCGGGTAGTACTAATCAAGGTTCCTATGCTGTAGCAATTGGTTTTGGTGCAGGTTATGTAAATCAAAGTGCAAACTCAATAATATTAAATGCAACTAGTGGATATTTAGATAGTAATACTGTTTCGGCATTTTATGTGGCACCAATTCGTGGTGCCGCTGGTTCAACAAGCTTACATTATAATACAGGTACAAAAGAAATAACTTATCAAACAAGTAGTCGTAATACAAAACATGAGATAAAAGATTTAGATCCGTTAGTTAGTAATGTAATTTATAATTTAAGTCCCAGAACTTATTTATATAACTCATGTCCAGAATCAGGAATAAAAATTGGATATATTGCTGAAGAAGCAAAAGAAGTTCATCCGAATATAGCGACATATAACGAACCAAATGGCGAACCTGTTGCGATAGATTATAATACAATAGTAGTATTTTTAGTTGAAGAAGTAAAGAAATTAAAAAATAGAATAATAGAATTGGAGAATATCATGACGAGAGAAGGTTCAATGTCTTAATATCGTTGAAAAGAACTTGTTTGCTTAGCAAAAGGTTGACCAAATGATGATAAAAAAAAATGAATCAAAAAACATTATTTATAATGAATACAATAAAATGACGAAACCAGATAAAATCCTGATAAAAAAAAACAATCATGTTCGTGATAATAATATAAAATTCTATGAACAAGGGCATAAATATAGTATTTTGAGTGACCCGCATTCAAAATATACTTCAGTAACAACTTGGAATCATTCGCATTTTGCAAAATTCAATGCAGACGAAGTTATAAAAAAAATGATGAAAAGTAACAATTGGAAAGAAGGGCATAAATATTGGGGTTTAAGTCCATATGAAATAAAAACCCAATGGAGTAATAATGGTTCATCGGTTTCGCAACTTGGAACAGATTTACATAATGATATAGAATGTTTTATGAACAATAAAGGTTTGAACACGGTTTATAGTCATGAAGATTTATACAATGACTATATTAATTCAACAAAGGTAATAAGTAGCGTCGTGCCCGTTTCTGTAGAATGGCAATATTTTATTAATTTTGTAAAAGATAATAAAGATATGAAACCATATAGGACGGAATGGACGATTTATGACGAAGATTTGAAGTTAGCGGGTTCGATTGATATGGTATATGAGAATTTAGATGGTTCTTTAAGTATTTATGATTGGAAAAGGTCAAAGGATATAACAAGAATCTCAACTTGGAATAAATTTGCAATTACAGAAAGTATCAATAATATACCAGATAGTAATTTCTGGCATTATGCACTTCAATTGAATACATACAAGTCAATTTTAGAGAGAAAATATGAAAAGAAAGTGAAAGATTTATATTTGGTGAGATTACATCCAGATGCAGAAAATAATAATTATGATTTGATAAAAATTCCAGATTTAAAAGAAGAAATGGAAGTATTATTTATTGAGATATTGAGTAGTAAAAATGCTTAGATATATCTTCGTAGTGTTATAAATATATAAATATATAAATACTTAAATTGTGATGGTAAAAAAATCAATATTCTTAACATTAAATGAATATTTATATTCAAGTTTTTGTATTATAAGTGTAAATGTAGTAACAATATATAATTCAATATGTAATTTGTTAGATATGATAGAGAGAAGTAATATGTTAAAAGGTAATTATTTTATAGAATGGTTAAAAGATTTAAAAGATTTAAAAGATTTAAAAGATTTAAAAGATTTAAAAGATTTAAAAGATGTCGATATAATTCCTTTGACTGTAGAAGTAGATTTAGAAGAAATAAAAAAAGTAAAAAAGATTGTAAAGTATGAGGATAAATATTTGGAAGAAGTTAGAAATAAAAAAAATAAGTATATTTTTTCATTAGAAGAAATAAAAAATAGAAAGGAATTCATAGATAGCCAAAATGAATTAAAAGATAACCAATGTACGATAAATTCAATAGAAGATAGTGCAAATGAATTTATAATAAATAATCATCTGGATAAATTGAAAAATAATTATGTAATGGAAAATACGCCGTTAGGAAATGTATTGATGGTTTATAATAATAAACGTAGTTCTTTTGAATATTATAGTGATAACAACATTCCTTATAGATTTTTAGATACAGTTAGTAGAAAATACGTGATAACTTTCAATTGTAGACCTATTTATGTAGATATGGAAGAAGAACTAAAAAAATATGAAATTATTTTAAATGAGAAAGAAAAATATGAAAAAAAACAGAAGGAAAAAGCTAAGGAGATGAATAATAGTTCAATATCAAAAAAACCAATTTTCGCAAAATTCAAAAGTTATAATAAGGACGCAAGTATGGGGAGAGTGAATACAGCTCCGCCGCCTAAAAATAGTATCCCAAATTCAAATTTCAAGATAAAGCTGGATAAAAAAGATATAAACAACCCTCTTTTATTGAAAGAGAATGCAAACCGGTATTCATATGAAGGTAAATTATCAAATTTCAATTTATTAAAGAAGATAGATATTAAGCTTACAAATAAGAAATTAGGTATGTCTTTTGCTGATTATAAAAAAATCGCTTTTATTCCAATACCTTTGAGTCATTCAAATTGATGTGAATATGATAACATTAGGTAATCCTTAACTATATTTTTTTCTACTTTTCAAAGTAGAAAAAAGTGGTTTTTTTTATATTTATAATATAGCAATGAAAAATAATCAAAAAACAAAAAAAACGAAACGAGGTAGAAAAACAAGAAAATATTTAGTAAATAAAAGTAATTTATATGGTGGTTCAAATGGTGGTTCAAATGTTGGTTCAAATGTTGGTTCAAATGTTGGTTCAAATGATACAAATACGTTAGCGAATAATGGTTTGTTTGGTGTAATTGGTAATAAAGCTTTATCTTTAGCTGGTACTGCAGTTGGATATATTGAAAATAAAGCGGCAGGTGTTTTAGGTTATAAACCTAAAAATGTAGAAGCAGATATAGATAAAAATTTATTGGTAGAACAATCAAAAGAAGGATTATCAAATGTATCAAATGTATTTTCAACCACAAACAATATTTTGAAAAAAGGTACTGCTACAGTAATTGAAGGTGCAAATAGTATTATAAATAATAATCTGGTTAAAGAGAGTGTTGCGGAAGCAGCAGGTAATACAGCAGATATAACAAAAAATTTATTAAAAACTGTTGAAGAAAAATTAGATAATCCAGCGTTGATGGAAGAAGTAGCAGTTGTAAGTGAAAAATTAGGAATTCAAGGTGCGAAAGTTATTAACGCGTTAGATGAACCAATAAATGCGGCAATCGACCAAACAACAAAGACAGCTTCTAAATTAATGTCGAATCTTGGAAAATCAGGAGTAAATGTAGGGTTTGGTGTAGCTTCAGAAATTCCAGTTTTAGGAACATTTCTAATAGGTGCGAAAATAATTAACGATGCTTCAAAAGCAGTAGGTTCTGTTGTCGAGGCAGGTTCAGAATCATTAAAGATAGGTTCAGATATTATAAAAAGTGTCAAAGAAGAAACGTATAAATTGAAAGAATTGAATGAAGAAAAAAATAATGTTATTAATCGTGTAAATGAAAGTATAGGTGGTTTTAGAAATCCATTAAAAACAATTTTAAGAAAAGGTGGAACAAAACGAAGACATAATAATAAAACCAAGCGTGTAAAATTTGTCAAATTATATTAGTTTTTGTTTTCCATTGTTTATATCCATTGCTTTTGAGTATATCAAAAGATGTTTTTAAATGTTCTATAGCTATTAGATATGCTTTTCTCTCATAATCGTCTATAGTATTTAGATAATTATAAATGTCGTTTTGTGTTTGTATTGTTTCATTAAATACAGATGGTGGAATAGGTAACTTGATTTGTGAAAAATCAATAGAATTTGAATTTGCACATATTGTTTCTAGCATTTTTTGTATTGTTGTATAAATATTTTAACAATAATTTTAAATCAATTTTATTATTATTATGTAACCCTGATAATGTGAAATATATGTTATGAAACATATGTTATGAAACATATAATTTGATTAGCATTTTCAGTTTGAAAACGAATATCACTTTGGTTCATCATTTTTGTAATTCTTGTATCAATAGTATAACCATTAGACAAAAGAAATCCAAATAAATCAGGCACTTCGTCAACAATCATTAATTTTGAAGAGTATAAAGATTTTAAAGCAAAAGCACATTTTTGCCCTGTTCTGGGTTCTTTGAATTTACTCAACGGATTTAAATATATTTTTTGAATAAAATTAGAAAGAGGACCTATTGGTAATAAATTAATTGTAACAATATTTTTATAATGTTCGTTAGTTTTATCTAAATATGGTTGGCTGTAAAGAACATATGTTGAATTCATATAATATATATATGTATAAAAAAATACATGCGAATGCAAAAGGTAGGAATAAGAGGGTTCCCTCTAATAATAATAAAATTGAAATAAAATTTTGAAATAAAAGTTATTCAAAAATACTTTGTAGTGTTAAAAATGCAATCATCAATTTACCGTTACAAATTTACACAATGTTTTACTATAGAATTATATTCATTTGCAAAAATTCATGAGTATGATAATAGGAAGGATTTTAAAGAATCATGGAATATATGGGTACATGAAAACGAAGATATAATAAGTAATGAAGTAAGATATTTAACCAATTTGTCGTATAATGGCGATATTTTGGATAAAATGTTCAAAAGTGCAAGATATTATTTTAGAAAAAAAAGTACTGTGAAAAAAGAAGCTTCGAGCCGTTGTGTTTATGTTGGTATGAAACAAGATTTGTTAAATGCTATGGATAAGCATATAATGGAAAGTGTCGATAAACCATCTGTTAGTTATAATAATTTTTGTAGAGATAATGAATATATATTTGAAGATAGTATTTTGTATCTACATGATAATGGAATTACTGAAAGTAAATATATTGAAAATAAATTTAAAAAAATTTATAAAAATCGTTATTTTATTTATAAAAATAAATGAAATATTCAATAGTATAAAAGATATAAATATAAAATAGTTGTCTATTAATGGATATTAATATTAAATTAATAAATAAAATTAGAAAAAAAAAATCAGAAAATATTAAATCAAAAAAAATCATATTAAAACATGATTTTTTTCTTGATAATTATATTGAAATTGTGAAAATAATAAAGAATAGTATTCATTATAATAGGTATGAAATATTCAATTATTGTGAATTTTTGAGAATAGTAAACAACCCTTTAAGTGATGATAATATAAATGATATGAAACATGTTTTGATGACATATAATGATGTTAAATCAACAGAATTTTATGAATTAATTTCAAATAGTGAAACAGAAAAATTATTAATTACGAATGTCTTATCTACATATAATTATTTATTAAATAGCTTAAAATTATTAAACGATAAAAATATATGTTACTATGATTTATCAACAGATAACATATCATTTATAATGCCTAATCCTAATCCAATAATAAAGATTATCGATTTGAATTTAAATATTGAGAGATTAAACGAAGAATATGTTAAAAATATAATAAAAAAAACTAACTCTTTGAACAATATATATAAACCAATAGAAGTTCATGTTTTATTTTATTTAGTTGAAAATGATATAAATACATTATCATATTCATCAATTGAAATAATAATCAATAAATTTATAGAAAATTTATCAGTTCTTGATTTTGTTTCAGAAAAGTATAGAGAAGAGTATTATTGTTCGTGTGTTAAATTCTTAAATATCTTTGCTAATAAACCAAAAAATGAAATAATAATAAATATTTTGAAGTATGTAGATAAATGGGATAATTATAGCTTGAGTATTTTGTATTATCATATTTTAGATAGTTTTTCTATTCTCTTAAAGCAAGAAGAATTTATAAGTAAATTTATGAATATATTATGTGAAAATATTCATCCAGATCCATCAAAGAGAGAAACATTAGAAAATACTATTGTAAAATATGATAATTTATTTGAAGAATCAACAGAATGGAAATTTTGTTCTTAATATTTTACTTTCTTGCTCTTGTTTTTCTGCTTTTTCTACTTTTTCTGCTTTTTCTGCTTTTTCTGGTTTTGTTCTTTTTTGGGCATGGGCAACATTTCTTTGATTTTTTCATTTTTCCTACTTTTTTATTTGAATCAACAGTTGTTTTTGAATTCATTTCACTTTTACGAGCACTTGCATCTTTTAACGCTTGTTTAAATTGGTAGCTTGGGTCTTTCTCATGATTCTCATAATAAATTTTCTTAACAAAATCGGTCCAGGCTGTCATATTATATTATGTTTATATTAAAAATAATTCAAAAATAATAAAAAAATTGAATTGAAAAGTATAAAACAATAAAAAGTATTAAAATAAATCAACATTCTTATATAAATCCGCATTAAATCCGCATTAAATCCGCATTAAATCCGCATTAAAAAAGTATAGTAAAATTTTAACGAAATATGTTATGTTTGACAAGATATTTATATGAAAAAGATGATGTTAAAATATCCTTAATACTTTCTCTCTTGGATAAAAAAATAGATGAATGTTTGTTCTGGGCATACGAATTGTATCATTCTGGTTATATTTTAGAGTTAATTGATTTGATATGGGAAATATATTATGATTTTTACGCTTGTCTTAATCCTAAATTTGAAAAATATTTGTTTATTAAATTAAAAAAAAATATGAAAGATGATAGAATAATAAGTATGGTAATAAATAATTTATGTATAAGACCATTTAATTTAGATGTCTTTATGTTAAGGTCAATAGTATCTACTTTTGAAATTGAACGAGAAAAAGTTGAAATAATATATTTATTAGAAACAAAAAATTATATTCAGATAGCTACTTATATTTTAGATGATATGCCCTTGATAAAAATTAATGATGTTAATAAAATAGTTATAGAATATTTTAATAATCATTGTAAAGTTAGTATTTTAAAAAAATTATCAATTGCATTAACAAGGAAGATATTATTGTCAAAGATAATGATGTATTATTCTTTGATGAATAACATGAAAAACGATAAGAGTGTATTTGTCATAATAGAACCCGAAGATGTGGTATTATATGAAACAATAGAGGTAGATTTGAATAACAAAGTAGGGAAATTATGTGCGGTTCTTCCAGCTTATAAAATATTACCTCTTGTATGTGTCTACAATATCGATTGTAGTAAATTATTAGATTTATTTGAATTGGAGAGAGATAATATAGATTTTAAGAATATTTATTTAAATGATTGGTTATATTATGCTTCTTTCTCTCCAATATGGTATGAAAGAATTAAAAAGTATAATGGAATTATAAATCGTGAAGAAAAAAATATATATTTTGAGAATGATTGTGATGAAGAATGTTTTTATGAAAATTACAATTATGAACCTGACGAACAGAGTTTAGAAGTTCAAGAAAAAAGCATAAAAGTTTCAAAATCAAATGAAAGCTGGAGGACATTTTATGATAAACATAAAAAAAATGGTTTACTAGATATAGATTTAGAATTACTGGATAATATGATAAAAATTCGCTTTTAAACCGACGAAGATTTTGTCTCTCAATAAAAAAAAAATTGAAATAATTAAACAAATACTAATATAATATAAAATAATAATTGAAAAATGGTAAAAAATACATCAGGAAAAAGTAAAGTAAAAGGTTTTGCAAATAAAAATTCATCAGAATCACGAGATAATTTTGGATTAAGAATATCAAAAGATAGTTGCGAACTATATGCTCAAGTTACAAAAACTTTAGGTAATGGCATGTGTCATGTTTTATGTTGTGATGGAAAAACCCGTCTTTGTCATATTCGTGGTAAATTTAGAGGCCGACATAAAAAGGATAATTTTGTAGGATTGGGTATGTGGTTATTGATTGGATTAAGAGAATGGAGTTCTTCAGACCGTTTAAAAAAAAAATTAGACAATTGTGATTTATTAGAAGTATATAATGATCGTGATAAAATCAAATTGAAAACAACTGTTAATATAAATTGGGATGCATTTATAGTAAATGATAATGTAAATACAAATAATGTCAATGAAGATGAGTTGATTTTTCAAGACGAAAAAACAGATGAATATAATAAAATAATGGATGCTGAATTTTCAGAAATCTTAATGAAAGAAGTGACGAGATTGATAAGCACAGATATTGTTGATAATAATCAAGGAACTCTCGATGAAGACGACCTTTTGGTAATACAAATGAATATAGTTCAAGATAATATTATTGAAGATGAATTTATTGATATAGATGATATTTAGAGCGGCACTTCGTCGGTTTAAATATTCAAGGGTATAAGTTATTTTATTATGAAACCCTGTTGCTTCACAAAAAAAGTTCTTACTTCGTGGTGGGCTACTTCCACCCTTTTTTTATTCGCATGTATTCGCATATATTCGCAAATTAAGCGATACGCTGAAAACCCCCCCCCACCAATTTATATTATTAAGATAAATGATTTAAACATTAATAACGTAATAATATATTCATATATTCATATATTCATATATTTATATCTCTAAATGTCAAGTGAAAAAAAAAATATTTTTAAGGATAATTCAAGTGTTCACCTAACCCCGTTAAGAGGAGAAGGTTCTTTACTAAATAGAAATAATAACAGATTTAATTTTATTGAATCACAAGAAATTAAAGAAAATTATAGGTCAAAAAATGAAATTTCTTGTTTCAATAGAAAAGATGAAAATCAATCAAATAATAGAAATAATAATTATATATCAAGAGGCGAGAAAAATAATATGTTTAGGTCATATGAAGAACAACAAATAAAAAAAAAACAAGAAGAAGAAAAAGAAAAAGAAATTATTAAAAAAAAGGCGTTAGATATAAGTAGTTTTCCAGAATTAATTTCTTCTTCTTCTTCTTCTTCTTCATCACAAAAACAAGTTAAAAATATTGAAAATAAATTATCTTTTATAGATAAAGCAAGAGAAAATGAAGATATTATAGAAGAAAATTTAATTAATGAAAATATTTTATTAACACCGTGTAAAAAAGAAGAATATATAGTAAATGACGCTTCTATCGACAAATTTAATAAAGAAAAGTCATTACCAAAATATAATCGTTACTCATTTTTAATTTTAAATAAATTAGTATCTGATTATGAACGACGAACTGAAGAATATATAGAATCATATGGGGAAGATGAATATAATAAAATGTTTAAATTCCCAAATTACGATTATGATTATTATGAAAAATTAGATGAACATTATAGAAATATTGAACTTAATGAAATTGAACGAAACCAAGACGCATTTGATAACAACGACGACGAATTAGATACTTATTTTACAAAACGTTAATATTACCACTTTTTATAGCGGTTGAATAAAATTCTAATTAGTTAAAATACATAATGAAATATATGAATATTTATTAATGGAACATACACTAGACAGTAAATGGATAACAAATTTTGATAAAAATGATAAATTATATGAAGATTATTATAAAGATAACATATATTATATTGGTATTCATTTCATTTATATAAATAAATTATATGCTATAGAAAAAATTCGTGAAGAAATGTTTATAATGTCAAACCCAAATATTATTACAAGAGAAGAAATTATAGGATTAATAAAACGAAATTCTATTGATGATAACAAGAAATATCAATTATTGTCTATGTTGAAATTTAATATAACACTTGAATCAAGAGATATAAATAGTTTTTTACGTGAAGACGGTAATAATGGTGTAAATTATTTGAATTCTATAAGAAATATAGATAGTATTATATTCGATAAAACTATAAATGTATTTCAAGATTTGAATAGTTTGATATTTGTTTTTGTTGACAAAGAAAAAGTAAAATCAAATACTTCTTTTAGCCGAACAAAAAAAAAAATATTAAAACCCAGTGTTAAATATACAAAGAAGTCAAGATAGTCTGTTTTTATTAAGGAACCTTTGTATCTTCTTGAAGCAAGAGTGTTCTTTTGCGTAGTAAAAACCCCTACCCTCCCTTTTTTAGGATACATGCGAATTCAAAAGGGAGGGTAGGGATTTTGTTTCGCACAATTCCGCTTTTGCTTTGCGAAGGTCCGATTTTTTAAAAAAAACTATAATTTTAAACCGACGAACATTTTAAACGGCACAGATGTGCCGTATTCAAATCGTTTTGTCAATCAATACCTTGATATTTAAAACGGCGGAGTGCCGTTTTAAATATTCAAGGGTATAAATATATATTTTCGTAGTGTTATATATAGAATGTCAAGCATGTATAAATTTGGCCAAAGTTTGGGTTATAAAGTAAATAATCTTGTTAGACCCGATACTAATAATTCATCTAACAAACGTTTAAAAAGAAACAGAGATTTAATATCTCCAGATGAAATGAGGAATGTTTTTGAAAAGTCGTGGGATTCTGAACCGTTAAATGATACTTCTGATGCATCAAATGAATATATCTCAATGCAGGTTGAAGAAGAAAAGAGAAAAGATAAAAATAGAAAAGATAAAATGGCGAATGTTTTTAAAAAATCATGGGACCCTTATCCGTTAAATGATGATTTTGAAGCATCAGATGAACTTATATTAATGGGACGTGAAGAAGAAATGAGAAAAAAACAAGAAATGGAAAATCAAGAAATGGAAAATCCAGAAGACACTGAATATGATTTTCCTATTATTAATTCAAATGAAGAATTAGAGATGGATCTTGCAAGATTACCGAAAATTGGTAAAGGAAAATCAAAAAATTCAAGGAAAATTAAGAAAACAAAAAAATCAAGAAAAATCAAGAAAACAAAAAAATCAAGAAAACAAAATAAATCAAGAAAATCAAGAAAATCAAGAAAATCCAATAAAAAAAAATAGATATTTTTTGTCTTCGCAAAGTGTAAATTTCGGTGTATTAAAAAATTGAAATTTATTTGCAAAACAAAGATATTAATAAAAATAAATGGTTGGATTAGTTACAACTCGTTTCAATAGTAAAACATGGGCATGTAATATTGAATACAGAAATAAATATGATTTTTTGGGTTGTCTTTATTGTGAACAACAACCTATGACAAAAGCATTAGATTCAGGTTGTGCAATATTTGTAATTGAAATGAATAACACATTGAATAGAATTGAAGGTATTGGTTTAATAAAAAATATTATTCAAACTGAAAAATATTACAAAGTTTATGACGATTGTAATTATAATCGTTATACATATAAAGGTAAATTTCGTATAAATAGAGAAGTTTTAATAGAACACAATAAAAAATTAGTAGAAGCATTAGATTATATTTTATTCAAAGAAAAAACTCATATGAAAAGGGGGTCAGGATTTACTCAAATTCCTTATAAATTATTGAAACATGAAAAATGTGAAGATTTGAATTTAAAAGAAGAAATAAAATATCTGTATGTATTATTATTTTTAAGATAATAATAATAATAATAATAAATAAATATGTAAAAACAATATTTGTATAACTCATATGAGAAGTAATTTTGATGCAAATATTGAGAATTATACTCTTTCAGAATTAATGGCAATATCTAATATTAAAGATCTTGATGATGTTGAAATAAATGAAAAAACAGATATATTAATAAATAAATTTAAAAACACAGATGCTATAATATCAAACTTTTTTGCTGAAGTCAAAAGTCAACTATTACAGTATTCAAATTCATTAGAACCAAATGATAAAGATGATGATTTTGATGAAGACGCCGAATATCCTGTTGGAGATATTCAAACAAAAAAATGGATTGAAAACTCTGTATTACCACAACAAAATACTATTCAAAGTAATAAAATAACTGATAGGAAACAACAAATTGATGTATATGGCAATGATCATGTTCCAATTAATAAAAAACAGTTAGGTATTAGTAATACGTTCAATGTTCCTATAGTTCAAGACACTTTGAATCCTACATTGAAAAATACCATTTCAAGAGTTGTAAATTTAGATAGTCAGTTTAGACAATATAGTGAAGGTGTAGAAAGTACATCTACTGATTATACATTAGATTTATCAGACCCTTTAAGTAATGTATTAAGTATTCGTTTGTATTCGTATCAAATACCATATAGTTGGTATACAATTGATACGGATTATGGTAATACCTGCTTTTGGATAAACGATGTAGATAGCGATACAAATATTGTTATAAAAATTGAATCAGGTAATTACAATCCATCAAATTTTGTAAATGCTTTAAATTTGGAAATAAATAATAATTTCACGGGACTAACAACGCCTGTTTCTTATAATGATATTAACGGAAAAATAACAATGAATTTAATAGGTGGAATATCAATAGCTTCGCCTTTTTTTACAATATCGTCGGCGACTATAATAAAATTTTTTGATATAAATATACAATGTCAAACAACATGTATAAATAATTCTAATTATTTGAACCAAACATTGGGTTGGTTAATGGGTTTTAGGTTGCCATTTGTAAATGCTAATGCAAATGGTAATACTGCACCATCACTGGTTGATTTGAATGGTCCAAAATATTTAATATTGGTTTTAGACGACTATAACCAAAATCATGTTAATAATGGTTTGGTAAGTATTACAGAATATTCAAATAATTTAAAATTGCCTTCATATTTTTCTCCAGATATTCCATACATATGTTTCCCAGCGAATACAAATAATATTGAAACATTAATAGATTCGCCGAGAATAAATCAAAGTAATGGTTTGTTGATAGCAGGAAAATTGAATGTAGAATATAAAAAAACTCAAGAAATGATTGCAAGTGCTCCCAGAACTTTAACCCAAGCTCAATTATATACGATAAATGAAATAAATAAAAACCGTAATAATAATACAAATTTTAGAGCTAAAGCTCCTACAAGCACAGATATTTTATCTATTCTTCCAATAAAAAACAATAACATAAATACAGGTTCATTGTTAGTTGAATTTGGTGGTACTCTTCAAGATAATATTAGAACGTATTTTGGTCCTGTAAATATTGAACGTATGCATGTAAAATTGCAAGATGATAAGGGTAATTTGTTAAATCTGAATGGTTCGGACTGGTGTATTACATTAATCTGTGAGTGTTTATATCAATATTAGATTAAATCAGGTTCGCTGGTATATTTAATTATATAAAATATAATTAATTTATATAATGGTTGATAATTTACATAATTTATTCAATATTGTTGGTCAATATAGTTTTATTTTCTTAATGTTTATATCAGGTTATTTTTTATGGTGTAAAAACAATTTATTTTTATATTATTACGTAGGTATATTTTTTAATACACTATTAAATTCATTATTAAAATCAGTAATTAGAGAACCAAGACCATTAGTAAATAAAAAATTATTAAATATTCTAACAAATCACGGCAATAAAAAAAAACTAAAATTATTCAATACATATGGAATGCCTTCTGCACATGCTCAAAATGTTTTTTATTCGTTAGTTTTCATAAATCTATCATTAGGTGACATATGGGTAAACATAGGTTTTACAACTATTGCATTAATTACTATCTCTCAACGCGTGTTTTATAATCATCATACAATTTCACAAGTTTTAGTAGGTGCATGTATTGGTTCATTATTAGGTTATTTGGTATATTATTTAGCAGAAAAAAAATTATCGAAAAAATAAAAACAAAATCGTAATTGTTTTAATCAAGCAACCTAATAAATTTATAATATCTTTATTAATTATAAAAAATGGGAGCAGGTATTTTACCAACATGTATTCATAATGGAAAATTATTTTTTTTATTTGGAAAGGAAAATAAATATGAGGTTTCTGCGCCAGGATTCTCAGATTTTGGCGGTGGTTCGGAAAATAATGAAAATTATATGGAAACAGCAATTCGCGAAGCGGAAGAAGAATCAACAGGATTTTTTGGTTCATTCAAAGAGATAGAGACAATGTTAAAAAAATATGGAACATATAATATTGATTATAATAAGTACCGTGTTCATATATTCAAATTTGAATATGACGATATGTTACCTCTTTATTATAACAGAAATCAAAAATTTCTGCAAAAAAGACTTGATCCTGAATTAATTAAAAATTCAAAAATATTTGAAAAAGTAGAAATAAAATGGGTTTGTATTGATGATTTGAATAAAATGAAGCCTAGATTTCGTAATTATTTTAGAAATATTGTTGATATGATTATAGATGAGAAAGACAATATAAATAAATTTATATGTAAAAACAATAAAAAGATAATCCCTAACGTGAAGGGTTCAAAAAGAAATAAAAGTAAAAAAAATATAAATAAATAATACAATTATGTATATGAATAATACTTTATACGAAGAAAACGATTTTGAGAGATTATTAAATTTAGAAAATAACAACCAAAAAATAAATATAAAATTATATGCAGTCATTGCATTTACAGTAAGTTTATGTGCTTTTATTGTAATACCTATTTATTTTATTTTGTATGGTAAAAAAGATTAAAATATCATAGTTCCGTAAGTTCCATAAAAAGTAAAATATTTATGTAAATTATATATGAGTTTTTTCGTTTATTTATTAGTTTGTAGTGATAATAGCACATATATTGGTGCTACTATTGACCTTGATAGAAGACTACGTCAGCATAATAAAGAAATTAAAGGAGGTGCATTTGCTACTGGTATAAAAGTAAAAAACGGTAATTTATGGCAGAGAGCTTGTCATGTATCAGGATTTCCAGATTGGACTGCTGCTTTACAGTTTGAATGGAGATGGAAACAAATATCAAGAAAATTACCTTCAAAGATGTTGCCTATTGAGAGAAGAATAAATGCTTTGAAACAGTTATTAGAATTAAAACGTCCTACAACAAAATCAATTGCTTATAGTGAATGGTCTTTACCACCTAAAATTAATATAGAAATGGATGAAATAAATAAATACCTGGAAGAGAAATAATAAAATTGTTAGGTAACCCTCTTGCTTCGCAAAAAAAAAGGCGTTGAATGTTCTCTAATAACTAAAAAAAAATGATTTATAATTAATACTAATAAATATAGATAAATAAATATAGATAAATAAATATAGATAAATAAATATATAATTATGATTTTTTTAAGTAAAGAAACACTTAAAAAAAAATATTACGAATCATATATACAAGCGATTATAGAAGGAGAAATATATAATGTTTATGATGAAAAGTTATTTTATGAAAAAATTGAAAAATGCAATTCAAATATGGATATATATAAATTGTTAATCGAATATACCAAAATTGCCCACGAAAGAGTAAAAAGTGGTAAGGGATTTAGTGAAATATATTATAATATAAAAGATTTAATAATAGCATTGAAAAATAGTGAGTTTAAATATAAATCTATTTTAATAAAATACGCATTTTTGGATTCAAATAATGTAAATGAATTGAATACAAATTTATCAAATATTCGTTTTTGAAATCTTGTAACCTGTTAACTAAAAAAAAACACTATATATATTTGAGGATTAAAATCAAATATTTTTGCGAATATTTGTATCTGTTTATTATATAAACCAATGAAATTTTATAATATATTTGAAAAAGCAATAGATTTTGGAAGCTTAAGATCGCGTGATAATATTTTATCATTTTCATTTAAATTTGTATTTTATTTTATACCATCTCTTTTACTTGGTTATTTTACTGATAAATTAATAAATAATATTAAGAATCGTGAAATACTTGGTGATAATTTAATTTACTATATTTTATTACAAACAATAATAATAATAATAACTTTGTATACATTTATAATATTATTTTCAAAATATATGAGTGAATTTCAAAAAACAATTTCAGGATCAATATTTATTGTCATGTATTTTGGAATTCAGTCAAATTATATAAATATGACAAAAGAATATTTGAATTTGCACTTTTGAATATTTATTTATTATATCTTTGTAGTATTATCTTTTCTTGTTATTATTTGTTTTTTTATCTGTTTTTTTATCGTCATCATTAGTTTTAGCAGTATTTTTCAAGTTCGTATTCTTTGCTTCTACATTATTTGTTTTACCAGAATCTTGTGATTTAATTTCTGTAGTGTTTTTTGTTGTAATACTTGATTTAGTCATTTAAAATAGAAAAAGAAGATAAGTAAATTTTTTCTTTATTATTAAATAAAATTTATAAACTTCCTAAAACATTAGAACATCTGATTTGTTGAGGTTATCAATTCCGCTTTTGCTTTGCGAAGGTTGGAACAGGAGATTTTTGGTTCTAATATTATAGAACATATTTAGAACCAAAAATCTCCGTAAATATTATGACTACAATATGAGTTCAATCCCGATGTTGGTTGGAACATTTACGCACATGCAAAAATAAATATAGAACATATTTAGAACAAAAAGTCTCTAAAAAGTCTCTATAATGATTGTTACGATATATGATAATGATCACAATTCCGATTGTGGGTGAGTGAGGTGTTTTGGTAGATATTTTGAATAGATTTAAAGAGATTTTTGTTCTAATATTTATAGAATGTTTAGAATAAAAAATCTCCGTAAATATAGATGCGAATATTGTGATTACAGTACGTGTAAGAACGCTGATTTTGTAAAACATTTGTCTACAAGCAAACATAAAGATAGAACATATTTAGAACAAAAATTGACTAATATAGAACATAAAATCTCCAATTCTTGTAAATTTGTTTGTGGCGATTGTAATAAAGAATATAACGCACGTAATAGCTTATGGTATCACAAAAAGAAATGTGAATCAATAAAAAACAATCATGAAAAAGATTATATGATTAAAAAATTGTTGGATATTGTATCCGAAATACAGATTAAAAAAGTTGAACAAAATTCTGAAGAAGGATTAATTACAAACTTACTTAAACAAAACGAATTGCTCATGAATAATCAAAATGAATTATTGATGAAAATAATAGTAGAACAGAATAAGCTTACAAATGACGATAATAAAGAATTCAAAAATTTATTATTGGAATTATTAAAAAGTAAAAAACAACAATCTACAAATGATAAAATGACTATTAATAAAAGTAATAATAAAATATTAAAGTTGAATATATTTTTGAATGAAATATGTAAAGATGCGATGGAATTCAAATATTTTATAGAACAGATTCAATTTGAATCAACAGATTTGCAAATTTTAAGTAATAACGGTTTTAAAAACGGTTATGCAAGTATTATTCTAAGAGAATTAAAAAAATCTGATGTAAATATGCGTCCAATACACTGTTCCGATGTAAAACATAAAGTAATACATGTAAAAAATTGTAACGAATGGGTTAGTATTAAAGGAGGATTAGAATATTATAATTTTTTAAGTAAATATATAAATATTATGATTTTAAAATGTATTGGTTTATTGTCAGAATGGAAATTAATAAATTATAATTCATTAAAATGCACAGTAAATGATAATATAATATATCAAAAATTACTTGGTGAAGTATATGGGTTTAAATATAAATCAATGTTAGAAGGCACTTTCGCAATTATTTCTCAACTGGTTAAAGATATTCAAATTGAATATTAGGGAATTTGCGAAGCAAGAATAATTATAGATTGATATTAATAAAATTTATAATATATTGTGCGAACTTAAATTTTTAAAGGTGCATATTTCAAAGGCCGATTTTTACTTATATAATTATATTATACTATGAAAACAATAAAAAAAAGAATCTCTCAAAAAAGGTCAAATAAATCAAAAACAAAAAAGAGATTTTTGTATAATCCTAATAATCCGAAGAAATCATTTGATGTCTATATAGATAAAAATCCAAAAGACACAATTCATATTAAATATACAACCACCCAAGATGTTGAGAATACAATTGATAAACTTGAAAAATTGTATAAGGATAAAAAATATAATCATAAACGTATATGGCAAGTAGGTATGATTATGAAAGTTCGTTTAGAAGTATTACGAAAAAAAAAACCAGAACAATATAATCTATCAAAAAAATACTTTGAATTTCTAGGAAATAGAACAAAATTAGATAATATATCTCGCTATAAAACTATATTCAAATATTAAGTATCACAATTCCGCTTTCAACGTAGTAAGAGTCTGGTGTTTTTGCTACGCAAAAAATATTAATCACAATTCCGCTTTCAACGTAGTAAGGGTAAGAACAAGAGAGGGAATAAAAAGTTTAATTTTCTTTAAGTAAGTTTAAAGATAATATATATAAAAATTACAAAAAAAATCTCAAAAGTAAAAAAGGGAAAGTGTTTTTGGACATTTATAAATGTCTATAAATGGAATATGGAAAATAGTTTGGAAATTCAAAAATAAATGAGACCATAAAAATTCTTATGCTGTGAAACCTTAAAATAAATTTTTTAATTTGTTAGCATAACTTTTTTTTTATACATAAATATTTTATAAAAAAAAGATTTAAAAACTTTTCTGTTGATAAATTAAGGAATAAAATGGAAATAGAAAAAATGCTTGAAAATGCTAAAAAATTCAAATGTGAATATTGTAACTTTATATGCAGCAAATTAAGCAATTATAATACACATATTTTAACTAGCAAACACAAAAGGATTAAATTTGGAATAGATTTGGAAATAGAAAAAATGCCAAAAATGCCAAATCATTTTATTTGTAAATGTGATAAGTTATTCAAAACATACAGTGGTTTATGGAAACATAAAAAAAAATATCATAATAAAGAGGAAATTGTTAAACCAGATAAAGATCAACAAATTGAATCATTAATTAAAATAATAACAGAACAAAGTAAAATAACAGCAGATGATAATAAGGAATTTAAAAATTTAATACTTGAAGTATGTAAAAATATGCAACAACCAATTATTAATAATACAACCAATAATAACAAAATATTCAATTTGAATATATTTTTGAATGAAACATGTAAAGATGCAATGGAAATAAAAGATTTTGTCCAAGAACTTAAATTTGAAATATCTGACCTTGATATGTTAAGCGAACAAAAATTTAAAACTGGTTATGCAAATATTATTTCAAAAGCATTAAAAAAAATGGATATTAGTAAAAGACCTATACATTGTTCCGATTCAAAACGAAAAGTTATTCATTTAATGGATGATCATAAATGGGTAATACAAAAAGGTGAAATTGAAGATTATGAATTGATGAATCAATATTTTAATAAGGTAGTAAAAAATTGTATAGGTATAATTCCAGAATGGAGAAAAAAACATCCAGAATATTCTGATAGTCATTCCAATGAAAGTACATTATATCAAAAGATACTGTCTGAAGTAGTTGGGTTCGAATACAATACAATGAAGGAAGGAAATATTGCAATTCTGTCGGAGCTTGTAAATGACATAACAATTGATAAAAATTTATAAAAACAATTCCGCTTTCAACGTAGTAAGAGTCGGGTGTTTTTGCTACGCAAAAAATATTAATCACAATTCCGCTTGTAGTCGGTTTTTTTCTCTCACAATTCCGCTTGTGGTCGGGTGTTTTTGCTACGCAAAAAATATTAATCACTCTTCTCTCAAAAGTAAATTATATAAATGTTTTTGAGAGAAGAGTGTTAATATTTTTTTGTTTCAATGATTTTTATAGATAAAGTATATTATTGTTTCAACTATTCTTTTTTCTCTCAAAAGTAAATTATATAAATGTTTTTGAGAGAAGATTTATATAATTTATTTTTGTTTCAATGATTTTGATAAATAAAGTATATTATTGTTTCAACTATTCTTTTTTCTCTCAAAAGTAAATTATATAAATGTTTTTGAGAGAAGAGTGTTAATATTTTTTTGTTTCAATGATTTTTATAGATAAAGTATATTATTGTTTCAACTATTCTTTTTTCTCTCAAAAGTAAATTATATAATTCTTTTTTGAGAGAAGAGTATTAATATTTTTTTTGTTTCAATGATTCTGATAAATAAAGTATATTATTGT
>Ga0335398_10004134_pt1 | contig 20480 bp, 18 predicted proteins | sample BON03_FD_205742 | JGI IMG/M metagenome (GOLD analysis project Ga0335398, IMG submission 205742) | Freshwater microbial communities from Lake Bonney liftoff mats and glacier meltwater in Antarctica - BON-03 (spades assembly) (version 2) | ecosystem: Environmental > Aquatic > Freshwater > Ice >... | reverse complement strand
AGACGGTTGCCCCAGTTGTGGCGGGAATGGCTATAAGGGCCGTGTCGGTATCCACGAACTCATGGCGACGAGCGAGGAACTGGTCAAAGCCATCAATTCAGGCGAAGAAGCCGCCGTGATCAAACGCATCGCCATGCGTAACGGTATGATGACACTGCACCAAGACAGTATGCTTAAGGTGAAGGAAGGTCTCTCCACTATGGAGGAATCCATCGCCACGGTGCCACCTGACATGGAAGCATATGAAATCGACCACAACATAGTGGTGCCCAAAGGAACCAAGAATAAGGCAACTGAGGCGAAGTAGGCTACGGCCCCGCTTTTCGGTCGCCTCCGTGGTTAAAAAAGGTTCATCGTCGATTAGCGAGAAAGCTGATTGCAGGTAGCGGCATCTTGCAGGTAGCGCCGCATGGCCCATGCGGCATCTTGCAGCCCGTATTTCGTAGCGGACTGGCGAAGCCATTTCGACCACCCTACACTTCCAACGTCGCCACTAGCGCACCGAGGAAGACCAGTTCGGTCTCGCCCGTATTGCGGATGGCTTGCGACTCTCCGCTGCGGGTGATTTGCAAGGTGCCAGGTGTGAAGGGGTGCTCCATGCCGTTGTCGACGACTACGCCCGTGCCCGAGATGCAGTAGTAGAAGTCCTCTTCGTCTTGATGAGAGTGGTCGCCCACGCTGGCACCCGGTTCCAGGCGAACGACGCCGACGCTCTTGATGGCGCTGCCTGGAAACAGATCGAGGAGCTTATGGGCGGTGACGCTGCCGTTGCCGCCGCGTACGCCTTCGGCGATTTCAGGGATGACTTCATGCACATTTGTTATCATGCGCGCAGACTAGCAGATCAATCCGTCGAATCAAGGTTTAGTGTCATTCAGGATACGCGTCACGCGTTCAGCCACGCTTTCGCTTTGTTTGGGCGACTCGTTGTAGCGGTACACGCCGTTCTGGCGGTGAGTGGTGGTCGTGGAGCCATTACTATTTGTAAAAATCGTAACCGTCGGTGGGCGATAATAGTAGCGGCTGGTGTTGATCACAGGGTCGGTGTAGTAGCGGAGGCCATAATAGCGGCTACTTTCGGTGCGCTCGGTTTCTTTGCGTAACTTCTCGGTCTCGAGTCGAGCGGTGGCGGTTTCTTTTTCGGCTTGGGCGACTCTTGCTTCGAGTTCGGCGATGCGTTGTTGGCTACGGAGTTCTTCCAGTTCGGTTTCGTAGCTAGCTAGAGCGCTGGCGATTTGCTCCGAAGCATCCACTGCGGGGTAGCGGATCTGAAAGCTGCGCCAGTAGTCCACCTTGTCCTTCGCGGGGAGCGAGGCAAAAGCACTGCTACTCATCTTTGAGGCGCGCAGGGACTCGCCTTCTTCTTTGTGAGCAACGCGGCGGCGCTCTTGATCGATCAGCCATTCTTCGCGCTCCAAGCGCAGACGTTCTTGGTCGTCGGCAAATTGTTCGTCGCTCATTAGGTCGATCTCGGTGACCAGCCCCTCTTTCAGCGTGATTTCTCCTTGAGGGTAGAGCAGCAGCATTTTTCCGCGTAGCTCGATTGAACCCATGGGTTTACCGAGGGCTTCAGTCACTTGTTCGAAGGTCTGGCCTGTCTGGACAGGGACGGCACCGGCGCGGAGGGTCAGGCACAAGAGGAGGCTCGCGAGCAATAATGGGGTTTTCATAGTAGGTGAAGTGTAGATAAGTTGCCGATAAAGGCAAACACGCAGAGAAATTCAAATTTTGGTTGAGAATCGCTTCGGTCCATCCATCTTCAGCTGTTTTTCTGAAATTCAAAACACTTTATTAGACTATGGAAGACGTCATCATCTTAGGCACCGGCTGCGCCGGGCTCACTGCGGCCATCTATACGGGGCGCGCTCAACTCAATCCCCTTGTTCTCGAAGGTGCGCAGCCTGGCGGTCAGCTCACCACGACCTCTGAGGTGGAAAATTTTCCTGGTTTTCCAGAGGGCATCGACGGTTATACCATGATGGACAATCTTCGTAAGCAAGCAGCCCGCTTCGGTGCGCGCTATGAGCACGCTAAGGTCGATAAGATCGAAATTGAGGGTGATGTGAAGAAGCTCTATGCGGGCGATCGAGTCTTTGAGGCTAAGGCGGTGATTGTGGCCACTGGCGCGCGTCCGCGCTTACTCGGCATCCCCGGCGAAAAGGAAATGTATGGCGGTAAAGGGGTCACTACCTGCGCGACTTGCGATGGTGCCTTCTATCGCGATATGGACGTCGTGGTCGTCGGAGGGGGGGACTCCGCAGCCGAAGAGGCGCTTTTCCTTACACGTTTCTGCTCGAAGGTCACACTGATCCACCGCCGCGACGAACTCCGTGCCTCCCAGATCATGGCCGACCGCGCGACCTCGCACGACAAGATCGAAATGGCCTGGAATGCTGCGCCAACCGAGATTTTGGCTGACGAAAAGGGCTTTACCCGTGCAATAATTGTCAAAGACACTCAGACAGGCGAAGAGCGCGAGATCCCCTGCAAGGGCGTCTTCATCGCAATCGGGCACATCCCCAATACGGACTTCGTTGCAGGTCTGCTCGAGCGTGACGGTGACGGCTACATCGTGGCTAAGGCTGGCAGCCAAGTGAAGACGAAGCATGCAGGCTTTTACGCCGCAGGCGACTGTGTCGACCACGTTTATCGCCAAGCCATCACCGCTGCCGGTATGGGCTGCCAAGCCGCCATTGAAGCCGAACGCTGGCTGGCCGAGCACGAGTAAAAAGGTGGGAAAGTGCGAAGGTATGAAAGTGCGAAGGTTTTTTCATTTTTTCACTCTCATGTATTCCCACTTTCCTACATTCTTACCTTCCTACTTTCCCGCATTATATGGACCTCTCCGATCTCAGGCAAAGCTACACCAAGGGCAGTTTCAGCGAGAGCGACCTGCTGGAATCTCCCTTTGAGCAGTTTGAGCAGTGGTTTCGCGAGGCCGAGAAATGTGCTCTGCAGGAGCCCAATGCGATGTGCCTAGCCACCGCCGATGCGAATGGCCAACCCAGCACGCGCGTGGTCTTGCTTAAGGATTTCTCCGAGAAGGGGCTCACTTTTTACACCAACTACCAGAGTCGCAAAGCTGGGCATTTGGCCGCCAACCCGCAGGCCGCCGCCAACTTCCTCTGGTTGCCTCTACAGCGGCAGGTCAATGTGATCGGGCGTGTCGAGCGCATCTCAAAGGCCGAGTCGCTTAAGTATTTCCTTAGTCGTCCATTCAGCAGTCAACTGGGCGCGTGGGCTTCGCCGCAGAGTCAGGTGATTACCTCGCGCAGTATCCTCGAAATGAAGCTCGACCAGATGAAGCGCAAATTCGCCGAGGGTAAAGTGCCGCTCCCTGACAACTGGGGCGGCTACCGTATCGTGCCCGAGTCCTTCGAGTTCTGGCAGGGGCGGACGAGCCGCTTGCACGATCGCTTTATTTATCAGCGCGATGAGGCTGGGCTTTGGTCAGCGAAGCGTTTCGCACCTTAAAGGTGTCAACTCGCATTCCCCGCTTTACTCCTCAGTCGCGGCTTCTATTACCAATCCAGCGATGGTTGACGAAAATACAGAGATTGATTTCAAGATGGAGCGCGTGATTGCCAGTGGGCATATCAAGCCAATCTCTGAGGAATTAAAAAATTGGGCAGATCCAGAAGTCGCTGACTATATTCTGCGACTTGATAAACCGCACCAGATTCTGGTCTATCGTGCGCTTCCACGCGCCCGCGCCGCTGATGTCTTTGCTTACTTTGAGCCGGAAGATCAGGATACGTTCCTAGAGGCGCTGACGGACGGAGATACGCGTGAACTGCTCGCCAACTTGAGCCCCGATGACCGCACGGCGATGCTCGAAGAATTGCCCGCGACGGTTACCAGACGATTGATGCAGTTGCTCAGCATTGAAGATTTGGCCGAGTCGCGCCAGCTCTTGGGGTATCCGGAGGAGAGTGTCGGTCGCCTGATGACGCCCGACTATATTCGTTTGCGGGCCGAGTGGACGTGCGATCAAGCGCTCGCTCATGTTCGGAAGTATGGCCGCGATAGTGAGATTTTTAATATTCTTTATGTCACCGATGCAAATGGACTCCTCATTGATATCGTGCGTATGCGCCGTTTGATCATGGTGCCCCCGTCGACGATCATTTCCGACATTCTTAACTATCAGTTTGTATATCTGTCGGCCTATGACGACCGAGAAGTCGCGGTGGAGCAGATTCAGCGCTACGACGTCAATGCGCTCCCCGTGGTGGATTCCGAGGGCGTACTGGTCGGTATTGTGACGGTTGACGACATTATGGACGTGGCTGAAGAAGAGGCCACCGAAGACTTCCATAAGGGGGCGGCGGTGACCCCTCTGGAAATGAACTACAGTGCGGCGGCACCTTCCTTGCTTTTTAAGAAACGCATTGGATGGCTCGTTATTTTAATTTTTGTAAACCTACTGTCGGCCGCGGTTATTTCAAACTATCAAGAGTATCTACAGACCTATGTGGCGCTGGTGCTTTTCATGCCGCTCTTGATTGCCAGTGGCGGGAATACGGGTGCTCAGTCGGCCACTTTGATGGTGCGTGCGCTTTCGACCGGCGACCTGAAGCTCGATGGTTGGTGGCAGGCCTTGAGCAAGGAGGTTTTTGTGGGGCTGATGCTTGGGCTTGCCATGGCAGCGCTGACTTGGTTGCTGGGTATTTACCGGAGCGGCTTTGAAGTCGCCATGGTGGTTGGGCTGAGTATGCTGTGTATTGTTGTGGTCGCCAATCTGCTCGGTGTGCTGCTTCCGTTTACTCTGAGTAAGTTCAAGCTCGACCCTGCGGTTGCCAGTAGCCCTTTAATCACTTCAGTGATGGATGCGATCGGGCTGACCATCTACTTCTCGATCGCAGTGGCGATTTTAACATAACTACTTTACGAACTTACGCTATGGCAGAAAATTTCAAATCACTCGGCGTGCGCGCTGATCTCGTCCAAGGCCTCGATGCGCTTGGCATTCAAACACCCACGCCTGTCCAAAGCGCAGCGATTCCTTTTCTGCTCAACGATGGCGGCGACCTCATCGCGCAAGCGCAGACCGGCACCGGAAAGACCGCTGCCTTTGGCGTGCCGCTGTTGATGAAGGTCGATCCTTCGCTGGATAAAATTCAAGGTCTCGTCATCGCGCCGACCCGCGAGCTGGCCAAGCAGATCGGCAAGGAGCTGTTCCGTTTTACCAAATTTTGCGAGCAGAAGATCTTTGTCGAAGTCGCTGCGGGTGGCGATAAGATCGAAGATCAGATCCAGCGTCTCAGCCGTCCGACACCTATTCTGGTGGCCACACCCGGTCGCCTAATAGACATACTAAAAGCCGGCCTGCAGTTGGACGGCGTGCAATACCTCGTCCTCGACGAAGCCGATGAAATGTTGAGCATGGGCTTTCAGCAGGAACTGGCGGCGATCTTTAAAGAGACGCAAAAGCGTAAAGCCACTTGGCTCTTTTCCGCCACTTTCCAGAAGCGCGTGCAGGGCTTGATCGAAGACCATATGTCCGCGAATGCTCACCGCGTGCAGGTCGAGCCGAAGCAGATCGTGAATCGCAACATCGATCACCAGTTCGCCATTTGCGCTCGCGAGGAAAAGGATGCGCTGATCATCAATTATTTAAAAGGGCAGGGCAGCGCACGTGGGTTGATCTTTTGCCGTACCCGTGCCGGCGCGATTCGTATGGGCGAGGAGTTGGAAAAAGCAGGCCTCTCTGTCGGCGTGCTGCAAGGTGATCTCAGCCAGCGCGACCGAGATAAGGTGATGCGCGCCTTCAAGAAAGAGCGCACCCAGTTTCTCATTGCCACCGATGTGGCCGCACGCGGCATCGATGTTGAAGGGCTTTCATTCGTCATCCAACACCAGTTGCCCGATGCGATCCAATATTACACCCACCGTAGTGGGCGTACCGCGCGGGCGGGTAAGAAGGGCGTATCGCTCACCCTGATCGAGCCAGGCGAGCGCGGGCAGATTACGAAGCTAGAGCAGTCGCTCGGGCTGAACTTTAGTTTAGTCGAGTAGTTTGTAATAGCCTGCCAGCATCGGCGCAGCCTTATTTTGAGGGCACCTCCTGGTATGATCCACCACCCAATGGCGGTAATTGGGATTGGGAAGTCAATCGCTTGGGCTATGTCGCCTCGATCGGACTCACCGAAGGCGATGGCGGCCTCGATCCCGCCGTTTATCTAAAAATCGACGCTATCCTTGACGACGGCAATCTCTCGACGGGCACTTTTCGAAAGGCCGGTGATCGCTACCTATATATACTTCAGGAGTAATACCATTTTCAAGAGGGGTAGGATACATTAATTCTAATGTCTTAAATCGTTCTTGAAGCCTCAGTGCTAGGTGCTTTCACTCGGCTAATGTCCACTCGCACCAATTTAGATTTTGAGCTTAGCTTCTTCGAGAGCCTGCACCGGCGCATGCCTCGCGATGTGCGTGTGGCCTCCGTGCTGGCGCACATTTATACCAAGGTTGGGCAGATTGATGCGGGCTTGAAAATAGATCGTAAACTCGTCCGTCTCGAACCCGAAGATCCCACCGCACATTACAATCTGGCATGTAGCCTTTGCCTGAAAGGGCGCAAGACAGAGGCGGTTAAGGTCCTGCGCGCGGCGATTTCGCTGGGCTATAAGGACTTTCACTGGATGCAACATGACCCCGATTTAAACGAAATACACCAATATCCGGGATTTAAGCAGCTTCTGGGCGATTTGGAGATTGGCTAATCTCGTCGGACTGGTCTCATCGTATGGCTTATGCACCCGCACCAATCGATCGGCCTTCACAAGGAAACGCTGCGTGGCTTTATCTGGAGTCAACAGAGTAAACTCCGAGCCTACATGTTCTGGCGCATCATCAGCGTCTTGGCCATCACGCCGTTCCCGATCCTCTCGCAACGCATCGTCGATGTCGCGATTCCGGAGAGAGACCTTCGCGGCGTCGTTTATTATACCGCGCTCTCCCTGGGTTTACTGATTGTGCATTTCGTTTCGATGCGACTCGCCGTCAACAATCTCTCCTCTCAGTCGCAAGAGATTTTCCGCACACTGCGGAGCCGTATTTTTCACAAGCTAAACTTCATGCACTTCGGCTTTTTAGACTCCGTGCAGACCGGACGACTGCTTTCCAAGTATGCCTTCGATACCAGCAATATTGAAGCCACTGTTTTACAAATAGTGACTGGGATCATTCCCGAGTTGCTGCGTTCTTTTTTGCTGATACTTGCTTTGGCTTATATCAATATTTGGCTACTCTTGGTTGTTCTGATCAGTATTCCGATTTTTGCCTTTGTCAGGATTTATTACTTTAAGCAGATCGAGGATAATAATCACGAAGTCCGCATCGCACGCGAGCGTATGACTGGCCAGGCTAATGAGTTTATCTCTGCCATTAAACTGGTGCGTGGCTACGGCCAAGAGCTGGAAACTAAGAAACAAATGAGCGTCATTAGCGATGCATACAGTGATAAACGAATCTCGCAGATGCAGCTCAACCAATCGCTGGGCTATATTCTATTTACGGTCGTGACTACCTTGTCGCTCTTTGCTGTCGCGCTCTGTGGGTGGTTAGTGATCGAGGATGAAATGACGCTTGGTGCAATGGTTGCCCTGATCGGCGCGCTGCCTGTCTGTTTGGCACCGGTTAACATGATCACTCAGTTCAGTATGCAATACCTGCTCGGGGCGGAAAGCTATAAGAGCATCAAGGAGTTGATGGACTCGGCCTATGTGGAGGAGTGGAAAGGCGAACGCGTGTTGGAAGCCATGCAAGGGGGGGTTGAATTTTGCAATGTCAGTTTCGCTTACGATAAGGAGAAAGAGCATCGCACAATTAAGAACTTTTCGATCAAAATTCAACCGGGTGAGCACGTTGCCTTTGTCGGACCGAGTGGCTCGGGCAAGAGCACGATGGTCAGCTTGATGCTGGGTTTCTACGCGCCCACCGATGGTGAAATCTTAGTGGACGGCGTTCCGCAGGCAGAGCTCGCGATTCGTGAACTCCGCCAAGAGTGCGCGATTGTGATGCAAGACAACTTACTGCTGTCTGGCACGATCCTTGATAACATCCGCTTTGGGCGACCTGCGGCCACGGATGAGGACGTGCGCGAAGCGGCACGAAACGCTAGTGCACTCGAATTTATCGATGAACTGCCCGAAGGCCTTATGACCAAGGTGGGGGAGCGGGGCGTCAGCCTTTCCGGCGGACAGCGGCAACGTATCGCCATCGCCCGCGCGCTCCTACGTAATCCCAAGATCCTGATTTTGGACGAAGCGACCAGTGCACTCGACTACGAGAGCGAAAAAATCGTCCAAGGGGCCATCGACTTTTTGGCCAGCGGGCGCACCACGATTACGATCGCGCACCGCTTGAGCACTATCCGCAGCGCTGATCGTATTATCGTACTTAAGGCGGGCGAATGCATCAGCGAGGGCAGTTGGGATGAGCTTGCCGCGCAGGAGGGAGCCTTTAAAGACTTACTCGATGCCCAAGCCTAAACCGAGCCACGACACCACAGTTGTCGAAGTCATCGCCCTGTCCGGCTTTGACAAGGCGCTCGCCTATGCCGTGCCGCCGATTTGCCAGCAAGCGCTCAAAATTGGCTCTCTTGTGCGCATCCCTTTGCGCCGCCGTAGCGAGCTGGGGGTCGTCCTACGCTTCGGCACCGATCAGGTCGTGCCACCGGGTAAGCTCAAGATGCTCTTTGAGATCGTGCAGCCATACCCCGTGTTGACGCCCGATCTGATGGCGCTCTTCCGTTGGGCGCAGCAATACTACGCCGCGACCCCCGAGGCAATTCTGGAAACCATGATTCCCGCGGCCATCCGCAAAGGGATGAAGCCCAAAACTCGGCGCTACATTTCTAAAGGCAAAGCCCCGACCACTGCAGAACTCGAAGCCCTCGAATCGCGTGCGCCCAAGCAAGCGGCCATTCTCAAGTTTATCCGCCAACAAGTAAAGCCACTGCCGCGTGCCGACGTGCTCAAAGCTATGAAGATCAGCGCCTCGGCCTGCGATGGCCTTGTCGCCAAGGGCTTTCTGCGCGAGACCGACACTGAAGAGGAGCGCATCGCCTACGAGGACGAGTTGGGCGACCAAGAAAGCGTCGTGGCCGAGACGCGCCCCGTCCTGACCGATGAGCAGGATGCCGCCGTCAAGGCTATCTATAAAGCCATCGCCGCCGAAGCCTTTAGCGTCCGCTTACTCCATGGCGTCACGGGGTCGGGCAAAACCGAAGTTTATCTACACGCCATCGAGAAGATCGTGGCCGAAGGAGGGGGTGTCATTTTTCTGGTGCCCGAAGTCGCGCTGGCACCGCAGACCGTCGGCCGCGTCCGCGCACGGCTCGAAGCGCGTGGCGTCCACACCGTGGTCTGGCATAGTCATCTCTCCGAGGGCGAGCGTTACGACGCTTGGAAGGCACTGGCCAGCGGCGAAGCCCACGTCGTGGTCGGGGCACGTTCCGCTGTCTTTGCGCCTGTACAAAACCTCAAACTCATGATTGTGGACGAGGAGCACGAGCCGTCCTATAAGCAAGAGGAGTCGCCCCGCTACAACGGGCGCGATGTCGCCGTCTATCGAGCGCACATCACTAAGTCCGTCTGTGTGCTCGGCTCGGCCACGCCCTCGCTCGAATCGCTCTACAATGTGGAACGGGGCAAATACGCCGTCGATCGTATCTTAAACCGCGTCGATCATCGCCAGCTGCCCAAGATCCATCTCATCGACATGCGCCGCGAGGCGCTGCAAGGGAAGGGCGCGTCACCAATCTCTCGCACCCTCGCCGATAAACTGATCGACCGCTTCGAGAAGAAAGAGCAAAGCATCCTCTTTCTCAATCGGCGCGGCTTCTCCACCAGTATCCTCTGCCCGGACTGTGGCTACGTGGCGTCTTGCGAGCATTGCAGTATCCCCATGACCTTCCACCGCACGGACGGCAAGCTGCGCTGCCACCTCTGTGGCGAGCAGCGCGAAGCCCCGCATAAATGCCCCGAGTGCAAGTCGGTCAATATCCGCAAAAAGGGCCTCGGCACCCAGAAAATCGAAGACATCGTGCAAAAGATTATGCCGCGCGCTAAAATTGTGCGCATGGATGCCGACTCCATGTCGAAAAAGAATCTTTACCGAAAAATTCTTAACGATTTCAGGATTGGTAAAATCGATATTCTCGTCGGCACCCAGATGATCGCCAAAGGTCTCGACTTTCCAAACGTTACCTTAGTCGGTCTGGTCGATGCTGACAAATCGCTTCATGTGGAAGACTTCCGCGCAGCCGAGCGCACTTTTCAACTCATCGTGCAAGTCTCCGGTCGCTCTGGCCGTGGCGACCGAGCGGGCGAGGTCGTCATCCAAACAAGCACGCCCCACGCGCCCCCCATCCAGTTTGCCCGCAAGTCCGACTTCGACGGCTTCCAGCTCGAAGAGTTAGAGCAACGCCGCGAGTTCAACTACCCCCCATTTCGGCATCTCATTCGCCACCTCTTCCGCGGGCGCAATCCCGACAAGGTCAACTTCTACATCGATCAATGGCTCAAGGTCTTGGAAAAGGAAATGGAAGGCGAACTCGAGATCCGCGGACCCGCCCCCGCACCAATTGAAAAGATCCGCGACGAGTATCGCTTTCAGTTGTGGTACTTCGCCCCCAGTGCTAGCCGCGTGATCGGCAAGCTCGCCGCCCTGCGCCAGCAATTTAAAATGGACAAAGAAGTCATCGATTTAATCGACGTCGACCCGATGAACATGAGCTAAAGCAGCATTTTTTTAATCGGCATTGAACTAGATCAACTGCCGAATTTAGGAGATCAGCCAGGCAGCAAAAATTAAGCATAGCCAATCACAGTAGCCACTCAGCCCCGTCGATTCACACACTAGAAGAACTGCTTTTGCCTTTATCATCTGTTTAAGGCCGTTCTCTGACCTCCTCTAGCCATACATCCTGATAGGGGTGATAGTCTAAAATGTTGGGATACCAACCATGCACGGCTTCGTCGATTAGGGTGCTGCGGACGTAGAAGTAGATCGGGATGACGGGCATCTCGTCCATCAGGATCTTTTCGGCTTGTTGGAAGAGGGCGAAGCGGGCTTTGGGGTCTTGCTCGGAGGAGGCTTGTCGAATTAAATGGTCGTAGGTTTCGCTGCCCCAATTGGTGTGGTTGTTGCCGTTGTCGCTGGTGTTGAGGCTGAGAAAAGTGTTGGGGTCAACGTAGTCGCCGATCCAGGCGGCGCGCACGATATCGAAGTCGCGCGCCTTGCGGGTGGCGAGATAGACTTTCCACTCTTGGTTGTAGAGGCCGATGTCGATGCCGAGTTCTTGCTTCCACATTTGCTGAATGGCGACGGCGATGGTGCTGTGCGACTCACTGGTGTTAAAAAGTAGTTCAAACTTGGGGAAGCCTTTGCCGCCGGGGTAGCCCGCCTCGGCCAGTAGCTGGCGGGCGAGCTCGGGATCGTAGGGAAGTTTGACCTCGGCGGTGTAGCCGCCCGTGTTGGGCGGGGTGAAATTGTAGGCGGGCTTTTGCCCGGCTTTCAGCACGTGTTCGGTCAGTGCCTCGCGGTTGATCGAATAAGCGAGCGCTTTGCGCACGCGGGGGTCTTTGAGCGGACCATGTTCGGTGTTGATCGCATAGTAGTAAACGCCGAGGTAGGTGTCGAAGCGCATGCGCTCGGACTGATTTTCGCGATACCAGTCGATGCGTGGAATCGGCACGGTGCTGGTGATGTGTAATTGGTCGGCGCGGAAGGCGCGCTCCTCAGTGTCGATGCTGATGGGCAGGAAGTGGATGCCGTTGAGTCGCACGGAATCGGCGCCGGTGTAGTAGGGGTTTTTTGTGACGTGGATGGAGTGGTTGAGCCGCCAGGTGTCGAGGGTGAAGGGGCCGTTGCCGACGAGGTTGCCCGGCTTCGTCCATTTGGAGATGCGGTCAGTCATGCCGCCGTGGGCGAGCACGCTGGCTTTGTGCAGCGGGAACCAGGTGTAGTGAGTCGGTAGGCTGAGCAGGTAGGGGGTGGGGGCTGCCAGCTCAATGATCAGTGTGTGTGGATCGGAGGAACTGAGGCCGACTTCGGCGAAGTCTTTTAGCTCACCTTTGTTAAAAGCTTCTGCGCCGCGTATGCAGTAGAGCATGTAGGCGTAGGGTGCGCCCATGGCGGGGGTGAGAATGCGCTCGTAGGCGAAGAGAAAGTCTTCCGCAGTGAGCGGATCGCCGTTGGACCAGCGGGCTGCGGGATCGAGGTGGAAGGTGTAGCGCAGGCCGTCTTGTGAGATGTCCCAAGATTTGGCTACGCCGGGCTCGATTGCGAGCGTTTCGGGATGTAAGGTGGTGAGCCCCTCGAAGAGTGAGAGTAGGACGTAGGACTCTGTCACGCCGGTGACGATGTGCGGGTCGAGGCCTGCGGGTTCGGTGCCGATCCCAATGTAGAGCTCTTGCTCTGCATTGCCCTTCTCGACGTTTGATTGATTTTGCCCACAGCCTGCTAAGGCCGCGCAAGCGATTGCAGAAAGTCGAGTAAGCCAGGAGGGCAGAGATTGAATGCGCATTTACAAATAGGCGATAGATGGCGTGTGCGGGTCTCGCAAGAGGAAAGGCGTCCGTTACTGTGTCCTGAGTAGCTCGAAGAGCGAATCGGGAGGTAGGGGTAGCGCTGAGTGGCTCACTCAGCACCGCTTGCAAGTTGCGACTAGGCATCATGAATGCGGTGTGAGCCACACCGCGCCACCTTTGGGACTAAAATGAAATCAGAGCCGAACTACTCGCCGAGTTTTTCTTCTAGAGTGCTGGGGGAATCTTCCGACTCTAAGGTGAAGCCAATTTTGACGCCGACTTGCCAGTGATCGACTTTGCCATCGACGATGTGTCCGCGGATTTCGCCGACTTCCAGCCAGCGCATATTACGCACGCTCTTGGCGGCGGTGGTGACTGCGTTTTGAGTGGCGGCTTCGATCGACTCCTTGGAAGTGCCAATCAGTTCGATTTTTTTATAGACGTGATTGCTCATAAGGAAGAATGCTATGCTAAGAATGCGGATGAGTCCAACCGAATCGCTCTTTGTTTGAGGTGGGGGGTGCGACTTGACCTATTTACAATAAGGGAACGATCAAGTGGACGAGGTCTTCGATCATGCGAGCCGGCAAAATGTCGCGCTTGCGAATGGCCTCGCTGTAGCTGATGCAGTCCTTTTGCAGGGTATCCGTCCAATCCGTGAGGGTCTCGATGTCGCTGGACGTGTAGTGCAGCTGCCCAATCTCAAAATTAACAAAGAGGGAGCGCATGTCGACGTTGGCCGAGCCTGTCATGGCCACTTTGCCATCGGCGAGGATGAGCTTACCGTGCATCATGCGGGGCGTGTAGAATTGGATGTCGACGCCCGCCTTGTCGAGCTGGCGCAGGTAGTTGTGGCGGGCGATGTCAGCCAGTCGATGGTTCGACTTGAGTGGCAGGATCAGCCGGATGTGTCGCCCTGTGTGTGCTTTGACAATGAGCGAGCGGAAGATCACTTCGTCGGGGATGAAGTAGGGCGTGATAATAGTCAGGTTTTGTTTAAACTCTTGGATGATCCGCACGATTTGTTCCCAGAGTGGATCGTTGGCGACGTCAGGGCCACTGGCGATGATCTCGGTAGTGCTGTTGCCGGCCTCTTCGGGCACATAGCGGAGCAGTGCCTCGTAATTGGCGGGTGACTCTTTATTTGCAAAGGCCCAGTCGGCGATGAAGGTGCGCGTCAGCGACGCCACGGAGGGACCTTGCGTGATGATGCTAAAGTCGACGAAGCGCTCGGGGTTTATGTCCGCACCCATGAAGCGGATGTCGAGGTTTTGCCCGCCTGTGATGGCTCGGTAGTTGTCGAAGATGGCGATCTTGCGGTGGTTGCGCAGGTTAGACGAGGTCTGCGTCTGGATCGGGAGCACCGGCATAAACATGGCGACTTCGCCGCCGGCCTGACGGATTTTGAAACGCGCCGCCCGCGTGCAGTTCCAGCTGCCCAGCGAGTCGAGCAGTAGCCGGACTTTGACGCCTGCTTGTGCGCGCCGAGTGAGCCGGTCGACGATGGCTTGGCCAGTGGCGTCGTTGCCCAGTATGTAGGTCGCGATATGGATGGTGTGTTCGGCGGTCTCAATCTCGTGACACATCCGTGCGAAGGCTGCCTCCCCATCGTGCAGTAGCTCGAAGTGGTTGCCTTGATTGTGGGTGTGCGGTTTAGTGAGATTCGCCTCCTTTGCTTGCTGCGCAATGTCGTGCGCACGGTCGGTGACTTCCAGTTTGTTTTTGGCCAGTTTGCGGCTCTTGCGTCCGCCAAACATAAAGTAGAGCGGCACGCCGATGATTGGCATGAAAATTACGATGAAAGACCAGGCGAAAAAATTGCTAGGGTTCCGCTTCTCCTCAAAGACCCTCCGGATGATGAGCAGCGCGAGCACGAAGCTCACCACCGCCGTGAAATTCGTGAGTAGGAAGACCAGGCTCCCACCCAAAAGCTCGATCAGCGGATCAATTATATTCTCATTTACCCAAGACCACATAATTTGTTAATGAAAGTCAGTTGGCCGCTAGATGCGACGTATTTTTAAGAATACTGATTCCAGTATTGTGCCGCGCTGCAATATTGATTGGCTAGAGAGCGATATGTCAGAAAACCCACATCCGAACCAAGGCCAGCCTCAGCAGGTCAATTTGCAACAGATTGCCCAGCAGTTCATGGCTGGCTTACAGCGCCATTTTGATATGCTTGCTTTTAATCTGGCCGCGCGCGAGAGCGTGCAGGAGGAAGCCTACAACGCACGGGTCAACGCGCCCAAAGTCATGCCAGCCGCTCCGCACCATCAGAATTTTGAGCAGATGCAGGCCTACGCTCGCGATTTGCTCATGCGCCAAGTGATCGGTGACTGCATGAATCTCGCGGTGACGGGGATGAATAATGCCCATTTCTTCCTCGCACTAGTCAAGGCGACTAAGGCCAACGCCAACGTAAGCACAGAGGCGCAGCAAGAGGCCCAAAAGGCGCAACAAGTCTTCGTGCCTGCTCAGCTCGACGAAAAGTTTAACCGTCTAGAGCAAGACTACGGCATCATGTGTGAGCTGGAAGATAGCATCACCTCGCTCGGCTTCATCATGCAGGCACTCATGCAGCAGGGCGGCATCGTTAAAGAGCCGCAGCTCGATGAAAATGGTGAGCTCGTGCTTGAACTGAAAACAGTCAAAATCCTCAGTCGCGAGGCCGATTCCGAAAAGCAGCAGGGCAAACTTGTTGACCAGCAGAAAATTTTTAAAGAAGGCGAGGCGCTCGTCTTTTCTGATGTGGAACTGCAACGGATCCTCGTTACCATTGCCTCTTTTGCGGATAGTCTGTTTAAGTCCGTCTCGCTCTACGCCAAGTCGGTTAAAGATGCGAGCGAATCGTAAGTCCTGATGGCTGGTTCGGATACGCTACGCGTCCTCACGCTGAACATTGCGCACGGGCGTGGTCTGTCCACCTACCAGGGCTTCCACTCTGCGCGCGGCATTGAGCGTAGGCTCAAGCGTGTCGCGCACTTGCTTAATAAAGTGGATGCCGACATCGTCACCCTGCAAGAGGTCGACGAGGACTCTCACTGGAACCAGCGCATACATTTGCTCGATTCGATTAAAGCGCAGACCGAATATACACACGCCTACCTCGGTGTTCACAATCGTCGCTCTGGACGGTTGCCACTAGCTTATGGCAATGCTTTGCTCACGCGGTTTCCTATCGTACACGCCGAGCACACCGCGTTTGGCGTGTCCTCACTCGGGGAAAAAGGCTTCATGTGTGCCGAGTTGGAAACGCCCCATGGCATCCTTCCAGTTGTGAATTTGCACTTGGACTTTCGTTCTCGTGTGCGGCGGATCGAGCAGGTCGAACGCCTGATCCAATTCCTCGACGAAAAAAAATACACTGAAGAGGGCACCCCGCACCTTTCGCCCATTGTCTGCGGCGATTTTAATAGTCGTTCCGGTAAACTCGGTGATGCCGTGCGCCACCTCTTTCGCTACTTGCAAGATCAGTGCGCCTACGCGCTTTTGCCAACAGGCCGCCGCAGTCGCACGTTTCCTTCCCTCCTTCCGGTTCACGGACTAGACTTTGTCTTCGTGCCCCCCAGCTACAAGGTGATCTCCTCCGAGGTAATCCGCAGCTACGTCAGCGACCACCGCCCCGTCCTCGTCGAGCTAAAGATACTGCCCTCTAATCTGTAATTCCTAATCCCTAATTCCTAATTCCTAATTCCTAATTCCTAATTCTCCTGAAATGTTCCGCTACACCGTTATCGCCGTTGGAAAAATGAAGAACCGCTCACTGGCAGCGCTCAGCGACGATTTTTGCAAGCGTCTGAAGCGGCAGGGCAACTTTGAGCTGGTCGAACTGAAGGACGGCGACGTCGAGAGCGAGGGGCCGCGTATCCTCGAAGCCCTGACCAAGCGCAGCGATTCACGCATCTACGCCATGGCGGAGGAGGGGAAGACTCGCACCTCGCAAAAACTGGCCGACGAACTTTACGCCCTGCAAGGCCGCCCCGCCGTTTTCATTATTGGCGGCGCCTATGGCCTCAGCGATGCGGTCAAGCAACGGGCCGACGCGCTCTTTGCGCTTTCGCCGCTCACCTTCACCCACGAGATCGCTCGCATGCTCATTTGCGAGCAGCTCTATCGCGCCGTTTCCATCCAGACCGGCTCGAAGTATCATCATGTATAATCCAGACTTGCAATTTCGAAAAAAGTCACGATAAGCATAAATTCTCTATAACACATGTTAACATTCAGAGCATGGGTAGCATCAGTTGGATAAAGTAAAAATGTATTCAGTCAGGTCGAATTCGCATCTACGCGAAACTCAAAGCAAAGAAGCAAGTGGGATAGCCCAAAAGATAAAGGTAAATAAATGAATACAAAGATGTATGTAGGCAATCTGTCCTACGATGCCACTGATACTGATATTCGTGAGCTTTTCGAAGCACACGGTACCGTAAGCGACGTTTTTATCGTCAAAGACCGTGAGTCTGGCCGCCCCCGCGGCTTCGCTTTCGTCTCGATGGAAACAGTCGAAGAAATGAACGCAGCAGTTGAAGGCCTTAACGGCGAGGAATTCCTCGGTCGTGCCCTCACCATCAACGAAGCACGTCCCCGTGAAGAACGCCCTCAAGGCGGCGGCGGCGGCGGCGGTGGCGGCGGTGGTGGTGGCTACGGTGGCGGCGGCGGTGGCGGCGGTGGTCGCGGCGGTTTTAACCGCGGCGGCGGTGGCGGTGGCCGTGGTGGTGACCGTGGCGGTGATCGTGGCGGACGCGGCGGTAATGACCGTGGTGACCGTGGTGGCCGTGGTCGCGATAGCTACTAGTCCAATCGGATTATCCTAATCACTTTCAAACGGGGCTCGCGCAAGCGAGCCCCGTTTTTTTGTCGCGTTGCAAGGGGGAGGGCGACTGTCCCAGTCGCCGAGTGCCGGGAGTCGCCGGGATTCGGGAGGGCGACTGTCCCAGTCGCCGGGATTCGGGAGGGCGACTGTCCCAGTCGCCGAGTGCCGGGAGTCGCCGGGATTCGGGAGGGCGACTGTCCCAGTCGCCGAGTGCCGGGAGGGCGACTGTCCCAGTCGCCGAGTGCCGGGCGAGCTTAACATTTGGAGTCATCGAGGTATCGAAAGGAACTCGTAATTCTCTGCGGTTGGGACAACCGCCCTCCCGTATCCGTATCCCGTGTCGGCCCTCCCGTGTCGGCCCTCCCGTATCCGTATCCCGTGTCGGCCCTCCCGTGTCGGCATCCCGTATCCGTATCCCTTACCGCCCTCCCGTATCCGTATCCCGTGTCCGTATCCCGTATCCGTATCCCGTGTCGGCATCCCGTGTCCGGCATCCCGTATCCGGCATCCCCGCCACAGGCAGGCCTACGCTTCCTCGAAGCGACGATCAAAGAGATCGGACAACTCGCCGAGCATACGCTCGCCGTCTTCGGCAGCACCCTCGGTGCGTACTAAAAGCTTCGAGCCTTTACCGGCAGCCAGCATCATGAGCCCCATGATGCTCTTGCCGTTGATCTGCTCGCCGTCTTTTTCAACCCAAACTTCACCGGCGTATGTGTTGGCAATACGTACGATCATGGCTGCAGGACGGGCGTGGATGCCCATCTTGTTTTGTACAACGAGTTCTTTTTCCAAAGTTTCGTTGCTGTCACTGGTTTCTGGTGTGCTCATGTATAATTACAGCTAAAAAAGAGTTACTGTACATATTAGCAAGATATAATCCAATTTTGCCAAATTCGTTTTAAAACCGATAGATTCGTTAATTAAGCCCGCCCAGAAAATCGCCGTCAAGGGGGAACTTCGAACGCTGAACCGCCAAATAATAGTCTTCTGTCCCCTAACCTCTATCTTCTGAATTCAGCATCAAGTCGCGTATTCGGGTATCAAATCACTCTGATGGCTCCAAAGGTCGGCGTAGTGGCCGCCTTGCTCGATCAGCGCTTCGTGCGAGCCAGTTTCGATGATGCGGCCTTGCTCCATCACTACGATCTTATTGGCGCGGCGCACGGTAGAGAGGCGGTGCGCGATGACCAGCACGGTGCGTTCCTGCACCAGTCGGTCAAGGGCTTCTTGGATCTTGCGCTCCGTAATGGTGTCCACGCTGGCCGTCGCCTCGTCGAGGATGACGAAGGGTGGGTTTTTGAGCAGCACCCGTGCAATGGTCAGGCGCTGTTTCTCGCCTTGGCTCAGGCGGATGCCTTTTTCCCCAATATTCGTATCCAGCCGCTCGGGCAGGGCATCGACAAATTCCCATGAGCAGGCTTGCTCCAGCGCGTGGATGATTTCGTCCTCCGTCGCGTCGGCTTTGGCGAGTATCAGGTTGTCGCGCACCGTGCCCTCGAAGAGGAAGGGGTCTTGGGCCACGTGCCCGACTTTATCGTGCAGCTCGCCCAGTTCCAGGTCGCGGACATCGACGCCTGAGAGTTTGACCGTGCCGGCACTCACATCGTAGGTGCGCATGGCGAGGTTGGCCACGGTGGATTTGCCTGCGCCGGTGTGGCCGACGAGCGCCGTCACTTGGTTGGCTTCGAGCGTCAGCTCGAATTGGTCAAGCACTGCCGGGCGACCAGGGTATTCGAAGCGCACATTTTCGAAGGCCACTTGGATGGGGCCGACTGGTAGCGGCGTGGCCACCTTCGGCTCATCCACCTCGACCTGTGCATCGAGCACCTCGAAGACGCGCTCACCTGAGGCGCGGCCCGCTGCGATTAGGTGGTTGAGCCCGTGTAGTTGCGAGATCGGCTGGTAGAGCATGTTGGCCAATAGAAAGAAGGCGATCAGCTTGCCCATCGTAAAGTCGGCCGTATTTTGCAGCACGAGGTAGCCGCCCACGCCCACGATACTGAGAAATCCTAGCTTGGTCACTAGCGAGGTGGCGGGGCTGTAGATCGACCAGCGGAACATGGCGAAGAGGGTCTTTCCGCGCAGGTCTTCCGCCTTTGTTTCGAAGCGCCCAGACTCTCGCTCTTGCAGGCCGAAGGTCTGGATCAGGCGGTTGCCTTGGATGTCTTCCACTAGCAGGCTGTTAAGATCGCCAGCGCTCTCACGCACACTCTTCCAAACTTTGCGCGAGCGCTTCGAGTAGAGCACGCCCACGAGTAGCAGTATCGGCACGGGCAAAAAAACGAACCAAGCCAGAAACGGCTGCATTAGAAACAGCACCGTGGTGATGCCGACGATGCGTAGAATCGCGCCCGTGCCTTGCTCGGTGCCGTCGAGTAGTGCCCGTTCCACTGCGGCCACGTCCTCGATCACGCGCGAGGAGATCTCGCCGCTCTTGCGCTGATCGTAGAAGGATACCGGCAGACGCAGAAGTTTGCTGTGCAAGTCGCGTCGCATCTCCAGCAGGACGCGCTGCTCTAGTGTATTGTTCACCCGGATGCGTAGGCTGTTGAAGATCTCGCTGCCCAGATAGAGTAGTGCGATGAGGCCCACCCCAAAGAGGAGACCGTCGAGCGCATTGGTCTCCTCGAGTCCGTCAAAGATCCGTTGAATCGCAATCGGCACCGCGATTTCCATCGCCGCCATGCTGCCCGCCAGTCCGATCGTCAGCCAAAATAAGCCCTTGTAACGGAACAGGTAGGCGGAAACCCGCAAGATAGTGCTTTTCTTTTTGCTGTCTTTTTTTGTGCTCACGTGTGTCTTTTTAATTGGGTGGTAAAGTCTTTTGTAGCCGAAGTCATGAGACTTTGGACGATCTGAGCGTAAGCCCAAAGTCTCACGACTTCGGCTACGTCTTTCGATTTAGAATCTGCAAAAAGCTAATTAGCCAGTTTATCGTATAGCTCCTACGCAAGCCTCTAAGCGCGATGTTGGCAAATGGGTGCATAATAAATTTTTTCTAAAAGTGCTTAACAGGAGTAGCTGTGATTCCAGTATTGGTCAAATCGGTTGCTATAGAGAGCCGTTCTAATAACGAGAACATCTTCAGCTCCCTTCTTTGAGCAAAACATGCTCTG
>Ga0335398_10004118_pt1 | contig 20544 bp, 21 predicted proteins | sample BON03_FD_205742 | JGI IMG/M metagenome (GOLD analysis project Ga0335398, IMG submission 205742) | Freshwater microbial communities from Lake Bonney liftoff mats and glacier meltwater in Antarctica - BON-03 (spades assembly) (version 2) | ecosystem: Environmental > Aquatic > Freshwater > Ice >... | reverse complement strand
GAAGGGTTCACCCTCAACCCGAAATAGCTCTTCGGGTTAACCTTTAACCCGAGAAGGTTAACCCCGTAACCATTGTGTGCTCACCTATCAACAGCATACCAGCCCCCCCCCCCCCCCCCCCCCCCCACAACTCCTCTCCCCCCCCCCCCAAACCCCCCCCCCACACCCCCCCCCCCCCCCCCAAAAAAAAGGCGAGCGGCTGGGCGTCAGCCCAATGGCACTCGCTTTGTGATTAAAGTAGCCGTCACTCTCTGAGTGACGAATGCCAATGGCCGCGTTTTGCGGCCAGCCTCACTCGGAGAGTGAGGTCTACTTTGTTAAATCGACTACCATTAGACGTCAGCCCTCCGTCGCCCAATGGTACTCGAATTGCGATTATAGTAGCCATCACTCTCCGAGTGATGAATGCCATGGGCCGCGTATTGCGGCCTTCGTCACTCAGAGAGTGACCTCTACTTTGTCAAATCGAGTGCCGTTGAGCAAACGCCCAGCCGCGAGAGATTTTGGGCCATGTTTCGACGCCGGAAATTGAACGGCTATCATCCCTGAAGAGACTCAACCGTTTTACAGCAGTATTTCTGCCGCAATGCCGTTGGCCCATTCACTTTCACCAGAAAATCAGAAACCATGAAGATCGATTCTGTCGATTTCTACTACCTCTCCATGCCGCAAGTTCTGGACATCGGCGACGGTAGCCAGGATGCGTTGCTGGTTCGTATTGCTGCCGGTGAACACGTGGGTTGGGGTGAGTGCGAGGCGGCTCCGCTGGTTTCGATTGCCAGCTTGATTTGTCCGATGTCACACAGCGCCTGCAAGCCGGTGATCGCTTCTGTCGTGGGTCAGGAATTCAATGACGTCAGCGACATCCGCAGAATCGGAGACCTGGTCCGCGCCAACAGTCTCGACCTGTTGCAGGCCGACCACACGCTGTCGGGAATCGACATCGCGTTGTGGGATTTGCTGGGTCGTCGACTGAATGAGCCCGTCTGGAAGCTGCTCGGATACAAATCGAGCTTCGCTAAAACGCCCTACGCTTCAGTGCTGTTTGGTAATACCGCCGCGGAGACACTCAGCAAAGCGAAGTCCATTGCCGCTCAAGGTTTTCGAGCGGCCAAGTTTGGCTGGGGACCTTTTGGATTATCCACCGTCGAAGCCGATTGTGATCAGCTGGCAGCAGCGCGAGAAGGATTTGGCAAAGACGGAATTCTTTTGGTTGATGCGGGAACCGTCTGGAACACCAATCTGGACGCTGCACTCGCTCGAGTGAAGATGCTTCAGGAAGTGCGAGCCACGTGGCTGGAAGAGCCGTTTGTTTCGGGCGCTCTTTCAGAATATCACGCCTTGTCCCTGGAAAGCGGTCAGGTTGGGATGGCGGGCGGAGAAGGCTGTCACAATTTTCACATGGCCAAACACATGGTCGACTACGCTGGCCTGAAGTATGTGCAGATTGACGCGGGCCGAATCGGCGGCATCACGATTGCCAAAGACGTCGCCGACTATGCTGTGGTTAAAGGAGTCACCTACGTCAATCACACATTCACATCCAACCTCGCTCTATCAGCTTCACTGCAACCGTTTGCCGGACTTGAGTCGCATACGATTTGTGAATTCCCCACAGAACTCAAGTCGCTGGCCCGAGCAATGTCGAAGAATCACATTGCTCCGGATCCAAACGGACTCCTGCACGTCCCCGATGCTCCCGGCCTCGGCATCGAACCTGATTTCGAAGGCATCGCTCCGTACCTCGTGGACGTTGAAATCCGGGTGCGAGGCAAACAGATCTATACAACACCCGAACTGCGATAGTCGTGCTCCGACTAAAACCGAATTGCACTGATTTTGTAGCGGAACGCGTTAAGCGTTTCGGTCTTCTGCCTGCACAGCCAGCATCCCGAAAGCCTCGGCAGATTCCGCTACAAAGACTCACCTGTTGTGCGTGGGTCCCTGTTGTGCGTGGGTCTCCTGACCCCGCACTTGTTGAAAATGGTATTTCCCCGGAGCCCCTTTCGGCAGCGTCATTGAGGCTCGTCGATTTTTTCAAAGGAACTGCAGTATGGCTGTCACACACACGAATCGCCGAGGCGCTATGTACCACTTGTTGCAAGGCACGACAAAGACCGGTAAGCCCAAGTATTTTGTGTCGAAAAAGCCTGGGCCAAATACGGTTGATGTGATCCCTGAGGGGTACGAACTGTTCGAGAGTCCAATCGATGCCGTTGTTCACGTGCGAAAGATTCGTCCGACCAGCATTCTTCCCGAAGAACTCGACGAGACGATTCGAATCATCGGTAAGGTGACCGGCAAAAAGATATTCTATGTCTTACGTGAAAGCGATGCTCTGGTCGTCTACTGGCCAGATCGCGATCCTGAAGCTGTATCGAAAGTGTTTTCGCGGATCTTCGGTGCTTCGCTACACGCCAATTCCCATGACGACACTTCCATCGATCCCGGCGTGATGATGTTCATGCAAACGACGGCGGTTTTGAAGTTTGTCCTGAGTAACGAAAAGAAACGAACGTTTGGCGCAGAACGGATGTGTTTCCGTGGCGAAGGATTCTGGTTGCCGTGTTCGAAATCAACGCCGTTGCCAGCACTTGTCGAATCTTTTTGCAGCCATCTCGGCCAGGAAAGTTTCTACGAAATTGGATTGTGAACAGACTGCTTCCGTTCTCCGATGAATCTGCCGAGAATCGAACACGTAAATGCGAGAAAGGTCGAAAGTACAATGATCACTGGTGACTGTCCCGGAACGATCGTAGCCGACTTCGAAACGTTGATAGATTTCGTCGCCAGTGGAGTTCGTTCCACCGGGAAGTATCATCTGCTGCCGATGGCACGGCTGAACGAACTCGACGAACGAATGACCACGCCATTGCGTCCTAAACTGCAACGGCCGCAACAAAGATCGTTTCCTCATCTCAACGGCCTGTACCTCTTGTTGCGCGCGACTCAGATCGGAGTTCCGGGCGGACAAGGCAAGACGAGTGGTAAACTGATCCTCGATCCGTTTATGTGTGAGCAATGGGCACAATTCAACCCAACCGAGAAATATTGCAATTTGCTTGAGGCATGGTTACGAGTCAGTTCCTGGCAATCGATCGGCGGGCATGGCTCGGGCTGGGCAAGTGGTCCGACAATGCTGGCACGCGATGTGTGGAACGACATTCCTAAGGAAGGTCGTCACTTTTCAAAAAAGCAACAGGGAGACAAAGGCATTCTTAACAGCGAGCAGCGGGCCGCGACGCTGGCGCTGCTTGAACTGTTTGGATTCATGACAGTGGAACGAGTAGAGCCATCGGAAGGCAGAGGCTGGACTATCGCAAAGATCGACCACACCCGATTTGGTGACGAAGTGCTGACGATGATCGTCGTCGGGTATGAGGCACTTTATTTTTCGCAGAAGCAATCAGATCTCGACTTCGGTGCCTGGCAAGAAGCATTGCAGCCAATCTTTCCGCAGTGGGTCAACAATCTGAAATTCCCGGAGCCGGAATTTCGTGACGGGATTTATTACTTCAAAGTCTCACTTGGTAAACCGTGGCGACGCATCGCCATCGCAGCCGATTGTTCGCTGGATGAACTGGCTCAGTGCATTATTTCAGCTTTCGATTTCGACGGCGATCACCTTTACACATTTCGGATACCGCAGGCAGACGGCACCACTCTGTCGGTAGAACATTCCTATGTCCGCGATGCTGATCTGCACACCGACGAAATCGCCGTCGGCTATCTGGATCTCGAGATCGGCCAGTCGATGCCGTTTGTGTACGACTTCGGCGCAAACTGGGTATTCACAGTGAAGCTGGAACAAGTCAAACCTCCCGACCCGGAAATATCGCTCCCCATCATCGTCGAATCCCACGGCAAAGCACCGGCGGAATACGATGACGAGTGGTAGCGTGATCAATTGGATTGGATTGTGGGACATTCTACTTGTCGACGCATATGAGAACATTTTCCTATGATCAACTATCGGACTAATGCAACACCGACAAGGACACTGGCAAACAACAGGAGATTCAGGGCGATGACAAGGTCCATCGAACGCCTCGCCCGTCGAGGTTTCATTCAGCTGGGTGGAACCGGCTATCCGCGTGGCTGCTTGCGGGCTCACTGGATCATGCGGTCAAAAACTAAACCAAAAACTAAACATTGTCGGAGCCATCAGTCGATTTAAACAGGAATGAGCCCGAGTTCAGAGGTGCCCCGCAGTACAGGCATTGACGACGGTTCGCCGCGTTCGGTCGATGGCAGTTTGGGCAGCCGGCTACGGAGGGACGAAACTGGCCATCCAGTCGCCCATCACGCAGGTCGATCTCGGCGAGCTTTGAGTCTATCTCGTGCTCAGTCAGTTTCAGTTTATCTCGCAGGATTTCAGCCATCGCCATTGCTGCCAATGTGAGCCGTTCACACTGCTTCTCCAGCACATCAACTCTTCGTCGTAGTTCTCCAGCGTCTGCCTGAGCGTCCCGCGCGGAAAACTTCGCATCCGCCGCGTTCCGGTTGGATTGCTCAATGCGGCTTGTTTGAAAAAGTTCCCACAGCACGATCGGTCTCCTTGTGAGTGACATGTTCTTGATATCGCAGTCGCGGTGAATCGAGACCTTGCGGTCGGTGCACGTGGCTCGGTCGGAGACCGGCCACAACGAGCTCGGTCAGGACCGGCCACAACGGCAGGGCGACTTCCGCTTCGCTTCGTCATCGAAAACTGAGCTGCGGCATACCTTTAGTGTGAACATCCGCCGCCTACGTTTTCGAAAAAGTCGTGGCCTTTGTCGTCGACCAGAATGAAGGCCGGGAAGTCGACTACGTCGATTTTCCAGATGGCTTCCATCCCCAGCTCAGGGAACTCGACCACTTCGACGTGGCGAATATTTTCCTTGGCCAGAATCGCCGCCGGGCCGCCGATGCTGCCCAGATAAAAGCCGCCGTGCTTGTGGCAGGATTCCGTCACCTGCTTGCCTCGATTGCCCTTGGCGATCATCACCATGCTGCCGCCAGCCGACTGAAACAGGTCGACATAAGAATCCATGCGGCCGGCCGTTGTCGGTCCGAAGGAACCACTCGCATAACCTTCCGGCTTCTTCGCAGGTCCCGCGTAATAAACCGGATGCTGCTTGAAGTAGTCAGGCAGCGGCTGGCCTGCATCGAGCCGTTCCTTCAGCTTGGCATGCGCAATATCACGAGCCACCACAATCGGGCCGGACAACAGCAGACGCGTCGTTACCGGATACTGGCTAAGATCGTCAAGAATCGCTTTCATCGGCCGATTCAAATCAATCCGTACCGCGCTGTCGTCCTTGCGGTGACGCAACGCTTCCGGGATGTACTTCAGAGGCTCAAACTCCAGCTGCTCCAGATAGACGCCGCTTCTTGTGATCTTACCCTTCGCCTGGCGATCCGCACTGCACGACACGCCGATGCCGATCGGCAACGATGCTCCGTGACGTGGCAGGCGAATGACGCGAACGTCGAGTGCAAAGTATTTGCCGCCGAATTGAGCGCCGATGCCGGTCTTGCGAGCCGCCTCAAGCAGTTGTGCTTCCAGCTCCACATCTCGAAACGCGCGGCCATTCGCATTGCCCGTTGTCGGCAGATGATCCAGATATTTTGTGGAAGCCAGCTTGACGGTTTTCATCGTTGCTTCGGCTGAAGTTCCTCCAATCACGAATGCCAGGTGATACGGCGGACAGGCGGCTGTTCCAAGACTCACCATTTTGGTCGTGAGATATTCGACGAGTGATTTTGAATTCAGGATGGCGCGAGTTTCCTGAAACAGAAACGACTTGTTGGCCGAACCGCCGCCCTTGGCAACGAACAAAAACTTATAGTCGTCGCCATCCACCGACATCAGATCCAGCTGAGCCGGGAGGTTGGTGTTGGTGTTCTTTTCATCCCACATGTTGATCGCGGCATTCTGCGAATATCGCAGATTGTTTTCTGTGTACGCGTCGTAAACGCCGCGTGACAGAGCCGCTTCATCGCCGGTTGACCACACTGCGTGGCCTTTCTTGCCCAGAATCGTGGCTGTGCCCGTGTCCTGGCAAAACGGGAGGACTCCCGCGCTGGAGACATCGGCATTCTTCAGCATCGTGAGCGCAACCATGCGATCGTTGTCGGACGCGTCCGGGTCATCCAGAATTGCGGCCACCTGTTTCAGATGAGCAGGTCGCAGAAAGAAGTTGATGTCATGAAATGCCTGAGAACTCAGTAACGTCAAAGCCTGAGGATCGATGCATAACATCTCCTGACCTTCAAACTGTTTCACCTGCACATGGTCGCTGGTGAGCAGTCGATACTGGGTGTCGTCAGTTCCGAGATTGAGCAGTGGTTCGTAGATAAATGGAGCGGTTGGCACAAACAGTTCCAGTATGTTTTGAATCAGTAAATAAGAGGCAGATGCGTCATGCCGAGTAAAGATTCAGATTGAGAACGTCAGCATACTTCGCGAAGTCATTGTCATCCGCAAATAGCGAGTAGTTCCTTCGAACTGCAAAGGCACAAATCAGGATGTCAATCGCTGTGGCAGCCACACCTCTGGCACGACAACGGTTGGAACATCGGGCAGCTTCTTCGTAGTCTTCAATTTCAATATCTTCGTCCGAAAAGTTTTGAAGCTCCTGCCGCAAGCGTTCAAACACTGCGACGCTCCGTATGCCAGACAGCAATTCCTGTCTGACTGGTCCCAGGAGTACTACTTTATCATCACGAATCAAATCTTTTAGGCGTGTGACTGAAGACTGCTGGGTATGAGACAACCGATCTTGTTCTCTTCGAAGAGCCAAAGACCAGATGCTTGTATCGACCACGATCTTCAAGTCGTCCTCCCATGTCGCTCTGTTTTGTAATCATAGGCTGGATCAAAATCGATTGTTCCAAACAAGTCCACAATTTTCATGCGACGATGTCGGCTGATGTATTCACGAAGTGCTGCGTCAACTGCAGCTTCGCGAGTTGAATGTTCACCAAGCAGACAAGCTTCTTCCAGCAGTGCATCATCAACAGGAATCTTTTGGATCATCTAAGGATTAGTCTTTCATAAATGGTTTACAACTCGCTGATGACTTCTGGCTATGGCCCTACTTCGCCTCTTCCGGCGGCAGAGTTCTGATGCGAACATTTTTCAGACGTCCGGTCGTCGCATAGGTCGAAAATCCAAATGGCTTGGAGCGATCGACTTCGAAACGCGTCCCGATCTTCATATCGGTCGTGTCGACATCCACAATTTGCTTGTCGTCCAGCCACGCGCTCAGATGGTTATCACGCACGACAACTCTAACTTTGTACCACTTGCCTTTTTCGAACGCCTGATAACTGGTCGTTTCATTCTCTGACGCATCCATGCCATTCAGACTGGAGATTCCGCACACACCACCGCCCCAGCCGCCGACGATCAAGGAGCAATGACTTTCCTTCACCGGAAACGTCAGACCGGCAAAAAAGTCGCTACCGGCAGCGCGCTGCGCTTCAAACTGGATTTCATAGTTGGACTTTGGGATTTCCTGCTCAGTATGAATGCCAGACAGATCGGCTCCCTGGCTGATCACCACTTCACCATTTTCGATGAACACTTCGCCTTCGCCACCGAAGTTTGTGATTTTCCAGCCTTCCAGATCTTTGCCATTAAAGAGTGGCCTCCAGCCGTCCTTGTCGGCCTTAGTGGTGTTTTGTGTGGCTGCAGGCTTCTCTTCGGTTTTGTTCGCCTCTGCTTTCTTCGCATCGGCCTTCTTATCGTCACTCGCGGCAACAGCGGTCACCGAAATGATGAGACCCAGCAGGCAGGCGGACAACGAGACCGTCGGAAACAGGAAGGCGTTCGTACGACTTAGACACGGAAACGGCAGACTCATAGACGGTCACTCCTGAAAATGGGTTCCGACGCATTCGAAGCCCGGTAAGAATTCAATGCCGAAGATCCTCGCAACAAGTTGGACAAAGCAACTCTCGCTGATAAGTTCTCCGTTCGCCCCAACAGAATAAACAGGATCCTCCGGTCGAACAGCGCTGCAATCGTATTTTTCGGGAAAGAAGACTGATGCGAATCCCTTCGCTGTCCCCGCCATTCTCGCCATCGCCATTGCATTTCCTTCTCAGGCGCAGGAAAACCTGACGCGGACTGCCGAAAATCGCCGATCAACCCTGCCGGAAGACAGGCTCGGCGGTAGGATCATCGCAGTCGCTTCCGCAAAAGCCATTCGGAATACACTGAACATTTAGGCAGTATCACGATGACGATCTCAATGACCGACTACTTCCGGACTCGCGAGTCTGACCGGAAGAAGGAAACTCGTTACATCAATGTCATCAACAAGGACAACTGCACGTCCTGCAACGCGTGCGCGACGGTGTGCCCGGTTGACTGCATCTATGAAGTTGTCAGCCCGATTCCTTCTGAGAGCTACCATCAGATCGATACCAGCCGCTGCATCGGCTGCCAAATGTGTTATCGCTCGCCCAACGACAGCAGTGAATTCTACCAGCTGACGATTTGTCCCTGGAATGCGATCGACATGCTTCACAATCCCAATGTGAAGCCCGACGATCAGTCGGTGATGGAACCTTACTACCGCGGCACGGGCACAAAGATGCCGTGGCCAAAGTTGGAAGAGTACAGCTACCAGCTGTTTCTGGACGGCGAGGTCTTCCTGCCAGCCGCTGAAGAATCGCTCCACAAATACTTCCACATCCTGCAGGAAGAGGCGTGGATGTACAGCGAAGAAGACAACATCCGCATCGTGCGAGCAGAATCAGAAACCGGCGAAGGCTTCGTTCGCTTTCGAGCCACCGAAGAAGGCCGCGATCTTCTCGACTGCATGTTCCGCAATTACAAACGGATCTTTATGGACTGATCTCCATAGTTGTTATTCGCTCCCGCAAACTCACCTGCGATTGATTCAACAGGCCGCCATCAAGTCCTTCTCCCCCGCGACACAACCTGAGCCACTTCATCTCAGCCTCATAACTATCGACGAACCCAAGATCGCTGGATTCCAATTGAGACTGAAGTGTGGCCCGTCTTTTTATCGCCATCGATTTTCCGGATGAGATTAAAACGGCGCTGCAACAATGCCAGCCCCTGCCGCAACCCGGCCTTCGCAACACTCGGCGAGACCAGCTGCATCTGACTTTGCACTTCCTCGGTGAGTCCTCCGTGGAACCTGTTTCCACCGCTTTGCAGTCAGTACGCACCGATCCATTCTCTCTGAGAATTGAGGGTGTGGGATGTTTCGAAAGCAAAGACCGCGGTTCAATCCTCTGGGCCGGAATCGGGCCGAGCTATGAACTCACTAGCCTGCATCAGGTCGTATCGCTCGCACTGGCGCCCACCGGTTTTCGTGCCGAGACACGGCCGTACTCACCCCACGTCACGCTGGTTCGATGTGAACCGCGCGTCTCATTTGAAGTGATCCAGACTTTTTTGGCTCAGCATGCCGGCCTGTCATTGCCGCCCTTTCATGTCGATCATTTCAGCCTGTATTCCAGCATTTTGACAACCACGGGCCCGAGATATACCCGCCAGTTGTCCGTAGCGATGGAGTGAGCGGTAGCGCCGTCAGCTGCTTCAATCGGGCGTGTTCCCGGGGAAATCGGCAATCACGTCATCCGAGGCTTGCCAAGGGGGCTCATGAGCTGAATAATCCGCCCCTTGCGTTTTGCTTCGCGAAAATCGGGGTCGAAACGCTGTCTCCAATCGCGGCGGGTCCAGCCTAACCGGGTCAGGTCCGAGAGGAAGCAGCCCTGCGGTCACGGTACTCGGGTGCGTGCGGAGACAGCGTTTTGCCCCTGTTTCATTGGCCCCTCGATCTGCGCCCGCTAATGTCAGCCGCCCCGCAACTCCCACGGAACCTGGCCGCACTCAATCAACGTGATTGCCACCCCTCCACCTTCCTGCTAAACTCCTGCACATTCGGGAATTAGCGCAGTCTGGCTAGCGCGCTTGGCTGGGGGCCAAGAGGTCGCAGGTTCAAATCCTGTATTCCCGATTTTGCTCTAAAACAGCATTCCGAATCGTGTTTAACGATACCTGAGGGTGTTCCTCAGTGCGGCGAAAACTCTGCTTCAATCGTGGAAGTTCTTCCACGAAATGAAAAGGACTCCCGCACATGGCACGAAAAGCGAATGTTTTTCCATCGTATCTTCTCCATAAGCAAAGCGGACAAGCACGCGTCCGAATCCAAGGGAAAGATTATCTTCTGGGCGAGTTTGGTTCTGAGGCGTCCCGAATTGCTTACGGTGAACTGATTGCGAAGCACGCTGGAGGCATCCAGATTGATCCGCTTTCCGGGTCCAATCGTGGAAGTCTTCCACGAAATGAATCGGCAGACGATGGAACCGGTCTGACCGTCCACGAACTGGTGTTGGCCTTCAAATGTCACGCCGACGGGCACTACGTTAAGAATGGCGAACCGACGTCTGAGATTCACTGCCTTAAAGCTGCAGCGCGTCCCTTGGTCGATCTGTACGGGTTTACGGCCGTGGATTCGTTCGGCCCGATGATGTTGAAGGCAGTGCGACAGAAGTATGTGGAAGCTGGCTGGGTTCGCGAATCCTGTAACAAAGGCGTCAACCGCATTCGGCTTGTCTTCAAGTGGGGTGTCGAGAACGAAATGGTTCATCCGACAACGCTCCAGAAGCTGCAGGCCGTCGCCGCACTACTGAAAGGCAGGACGGAGGCACACGACAACCCTCCTCGCAGTGCTGTCGACGATAGTCGTATCGAGATCGTCAAGAAGCTGGTTCGTCCGATGGTCCGCGATTTGATCGAGCTGCAACGCCTCTCAGGTGCAAGATCGGGCGAGCTGCTGAAATTGATGACAGGATTACTCGACCGATCGGGAGACGTTTGGAAAGCGGATATCAGCGATCACAAGACCGTTCACCATGACCAAAGCAGAACACTGCACTTCGGGCCACAATCGCAATTGATCCTGACGAAGTATCTGTCCGCCGATCCTGACGCAAAGCTGTTTGGCATCACACGGACTGCCTTCTGCAGGGCGATAACTCGGGCATGTGAGAAAGCTGGCATAGAACGCTGGGTTCCACATCAAATGCGTCACACGAACGCGAATAACGTCCGCGAGGAATTCGGACTGGAACACACGCAAGCCGTCCTCGGACATGCACACGCCGACATGACGCAGCACTATGCGAAAGTCTCCAGCCTGAAGGCGGCGGAAGTCGCACGCAAGATCGGCTGATTGATTACACTTCGTTCAACGCGGGATAGTCCGGCCAGACGACAAGCGAGACTCCTGAACTCGTTTCCCGCGTCTTCTCTTTTCTCTCAGGGTCAACTCCCAGGGGTAGTACGATGAATAGACAAACAGGACAACATACAATGATAGACTTAGGAAAGAGTTTTGCCGACCCGCGAAGCCGCATTGGGGGTCCGGTAAGGGTCGGAATCCTGGTGTTGGCGAAGATGTTCGAAGCGACGTTCGCAGCCGCGAATAAGAATCCGGAAAGTTCAGCATGGATGGAGGCCAACCGCAGCGAGTGGAAGTCCACCACGGGTGAAATCTTCCCCGAAACGGTCGCTGAGTTTACTAGACAGGCCCTCCTGGCGGGAATCGACCCCAACAAACTTCTGGACGAGCAGGGGATTTGTGTGGACCAGCTGAACCTGCTCCTCCCCTTGATTTTCGCCGGACTGGAACGCCTGCACCGCCAGTCGCCGAAAACTGCCCTGATCACCACTCCAGACGTGCGGAAACCCACTAACAAACGTAACAACTCAGAAAAACATTCGCTGATGGATGACGATAATACGCTGTGCCTCGCCGCCGCGAGAGACGAAGGTTCGGACTTCACCAGGGCAGCGGCATTTGTGCGAGATTATCGGGGGAAACGAAAAGAATGTAAGGCCACACAAAAAGCCTTGGAACAGATGCTAAGTCGACAATGCAACATCTGGAAAAAACAGCGATAGCGTAACGAACGCGCGTAACCCGTAACACACTGCACGCCCTGCCGAGAGTATCTCTCGACAGGGCGTTTTTTTGTGGTGGAATTATCTCCAGTCAGTTGATATCGAATCGAATCAACGACACCAACGAGAGGCAAAATGTATGATCGACATAAAAAACGAAAAACTCTTCACCCCCTCCCAAGCATGCAACGAATTTCCTGGTGGAATATCAGTGCCGACAATCTGGCGATACTTCGGACCGCGTGGCGTCCGTGGCGTCAGACTGGAGTCCTTTGTCTGCGGCGGAAAACGATGGACTTCTAAGGAAGCAATCGAACGATTCATTGCCGCACAAAATGTCGACGAAGCTCCTCCCCCCTCGATCACTCCAGCACAACGCCGACGCCAGTCAGAGGCCGCTCGGCAGGCACTAAAGCAGTCCGGAATATGATATTGCCTTACATACTATGAATTATTATTGACTAAGCTAGCTACCTGCAACGCCAGGGGTATGCAATTGTATCCTTGGCCTGCCGTCTCAACATCGCATCCGAAACCCTGGCGATGCTGCTGAGGCTGCCGTCAGTCAAATGCGAATCCCTTGAACAACCGGAGCAAAAAAACAATGGACACATTATCTACGTGATCATAAGAAACGTATGGCCAACACAACCACGAATGAAAAATAAAACGCTAAAATGACAACCCAAAAACAAAATACGAAACCGGCAATCCCCAACGTCCGGCCGTCAGTGACTGATTTGGTAAGAACAAAATTTGCGGAAAAAACGAAACGGGAAATCCTGATTGATGACGAATTTAAATCACTGATTCCGCTGCTCTCAGATCCTGAGCGCGTACAGCTTGAGGAAAATTTAAAACGTGAAGGGTGCAGAGATCCGCTTGTGATTTGGAAGGGGCAAAACGTCCTGATCGACGGCCACCACCGATACGAGATCTGCGAACGTGAAGGCATCGCATACGAAGTCGTGGAGGTCGGTTTCGAGTCGCGTGAAAAAGCAGTCGACTGGATCTGTCGCAATCAGTTGGGGCGTCGAAATCTGAACCCTGTTGATGCCAGTGTATTACGCGGGACGAGGTACAACGGCAGGAAGAAATCCAAGGCGGAAGCAGGCGCAAAAGGTGGTGCAAGCAAAGCTCAAAATGATACTTGCTTAGTGTCAACAGCCGAAATCGTCGCCAAAGAAACAGGCGTTTCCGCTGCAACGATCAAGCGCGATGGCCGGTTTGCGGATGCACTCGACAGAATCGCCAAGATGGTGCCAGACATTAAGGAAAAAGTCCGGTCGGGTGAAGTCACGAAAGCGGCTGTGCTTGTTGCGGCGAAGGCCATCGGGATACCTGCGATCCTCGATCCTGGCCAATCCCGCGATCTGAGCGATTCTGGCGGCTCAGCGGTGGCGGCATTGACGGCTGACGAACAGCGAACGAATGTCGACGCCGGAGGTATCACGGCCGTCGAAGCGGCAGCCGGACAAATTGTACGGTCTCGGCCACGTAGGACAATGGTGCCGAGTACTGCCGCGCCGGCGGTGGTAGAGGTCGATTCGCAAACATCCGCACCAATGCCAATGACGAACGGCAGTACAGCGGATTCGTCATTGGACGAGTTGCTAGCTCGAGCAGCCGGATCGTCGCACTCGCGACGAGTTCAGGTCATCGAAACTCTTCTAAGGGGATTGCCCGATCGCGAAATTCAGGCAGTTTTGGATCGGTGTAATGAGCTTTTGGTCGAGCGGCAGATAAGTAAACGGCCCCCCTGTCAGACCCGACGCGGCCATAGAACAACCGCGTGACTTTCGCAGCGAACAGTCATTCGTTTGCGACTGAAATAGCACCATCTCCGAGGCCGATTGTTTTCAACACAGCAGGCTACTTGGCGAATTCCCCTTCCGCATTTGCAGGTCAAGTCCCCTACTAAAAAGGTCGTGATTATCAATGACATATCACACGGACCCTGAGACAGGAATTTTCCGCACTAAGGTCGGCCCGGCTCGCATTCCGCTCGTCCCGTTGCTGGATGATCTTGTTGGTGATAGAGAAGTCCAGAACGGCGAAACCGTTGACTGGAGAACGATGGAGCCAATCAAAGGTGGGTTGTTTGACCCGACCGTGACTGGTGGCCATGGTGACCCGTCTGGCGGAGGTAATCGCTGGAGCTACATCAAGCTACCGATGGCGTTCCCGAACCCTGTTATGGAAGAACCTATCCGCCACCTGCTGGGTCTCACCAAGCAGGGCATGACCGACATTATCAGCGGCAAAGAGCAACTGGACGGCAAGACAGGGACTCAGGCGATCGGTGAAGCTCTGGCAGCTATCAACTTACCTAGAGCACTGGAGAAGGCTCGCCAGGATGTTGCGTCAGGGAAGAAGACCCTGCGAGACAAAGCCATCCGCAAGCTTGGTTACCTGAAGAGTGCCGAGAAACTGGGGATGCACCCTAAAGACTGGATGCTCGACAAGGTTCCTGTTCTACCGCCAGCATTCCGCCCTGTGAGTGTGATGGGCGCCAAGAAGCTACCACTGGTTGATGATGCGAACTACTTGTACAAAGACGTCTTGCAGCTTACTAACTCCTACAAGGACCTCGCTGCAGACCTGGATCCCGAGCATCTGGGGCAAGAGCAGGCTGCGATCTACAACGCGTTCAAAGCTGTTACAGGTTTAGGTGACCCTGTCGGAGCTAAGAATCAGGAGCGCGGCGTTACAGGTATTCTGAAAAAAGTATTTGGCAGCTCGCCCAAGTACGGTGTTATGAACCGCAAGCTTCTGAGCGGAACTGTAGACATGGTCGGTCGAGGTGTAATTATACCCGACCCGGACTTAACGCTGGACGAAGCTGGCATCCCGGAAGAAGCAGCGTGGGAAGTATTTGCTCCGCCTGTAGTTCGCCGAATGGTTAGGGCCGGTATTCCGCGGCAGCGAGCTATTCAGGCGATCAAGGATAAGTCTGCCGAGGCCAGGGGCTATCTTCAGAAAGAGATGGATGAGGGCGTAGTGATCCTGAGCCGAGCTCCAACCCTTCACCGTTACGGAGCGATGGCATTCAGACCCAAATTAGTTATGGGGCCAGCTATCAAGATGAACCCACTGGTGAACAAAGGTCCAGGTGCAGATTACGACGGACTATAACGAATGTCTTGTTATCCACGGAATTGATTTTTTCTAACGGAGTGTTGCCATGATCATGCGAGTGCCAGCCCAAGATGCAGAGTTCGATGATTCGGATTTCCAGGAACAGAATGCTCACACTGATCGTCCCAAATGGCAATCCGACACGGATGAGTACTGTTGTCACATCGGTCGGTTTGCCCCGACGTTGATCGACAGCCTTCTGAGTTTCGAGGATCTGCAACCGAGTGCGATCGACACCTTCGGGACGTCGGCGACCAGCGACAGCAACACGCGCAGCAGCCCCACGCTGCTGACTATGCCCGCAAGTGCGGAGTTGCAATGGACAACTGCCTGTCGAATCGTCCGTCGGCAATCACAAGACTGTGTCTTGGTCCGTTACGGTCGTTCACGCCGGGTGATCCTGCCGAGTGATCACAGATTGATGTGTTTTGATCGCACATTGGGACAGTGTCGTGCTGTTCCTATCTCGAGTGCCGCGCGAATGCTGTCGCCCCGCATAGCAGAGATTCCAGACGTCGTAGACGCCGGCATCACGACCATCACCGGATACGACGGACGCCCGTGCGAACTTACTCGCGAATTGGGTTGGTGGATCGGGTGTGTAATTGGGAACGGCTGGGTCTGCTCTGGCAACCGGGTCTATATGTGCGGCGCAATCGGATCACCGGTGCTGGACTCCTGGGCGGCCATGACGACGCAGTTATTCGGTCGAACGACTTCCAATCCTCAGGATCGCATCATCGCGAAAGGTGCATGGGGCACATCGCGTAAGATCTCCGTAAGCGGGAAAGAACTCGCAAATTGGCTATCGCCGAAGATCGGACATGGCGCCGGGAATAAGCATATCCCCGACTTTGTATTCCACAGCTGCCGCGCATTCCAGCTTGGACTCGTCGAAGGTCTGTTCGATACCGACGGCACGCTGAAGCCTACAAAATCGGGACGATTCAACGTGGCATATACGACCAAAAGCCCCGTGCTGTGCCGACAGCTCACGTGGCTGCTGATGGACCTCGGCGTCGATGCAAACTACCAGCTGCAGACGAATAATTTCGCGAGAAAGGCGTGGGTAGTCTTGCCGTCTGTCGTGGATTTTCATGCGATGCCCGTTGCATTCACCGATCCCGCCAGAAATGCGGTTCTGCAGCAGATGCGATTGGACCCGCCGTTGGCTATTCACCGGACTAACGACATTCTGCCACTATCGCACAGAGAGTCCAGACAGATGTGTGACATGTTCCGTGGGACTGCCGCCACCCGCAAAAAGGACTACGACACCAACCTGCGAACCATGTATTGCTCGCTCATTGCCGCGAAGGGCTCCGGGCATATTGGCCGATACTCACTATCGCGAATCGTCACGTGGCTAGGCGACCGATGCCCCCTGACAGTGCGAGAGCGGCTGTCGCAAAACGTCCACTGGGAGCCGGTCAGGGCAATCACGTCCGCAGGCTCCATGGATGTCCTGGACATTCATTTCGACGATCCTGAGCTAGCGATCGTGGGCGACTATGGGATACCGGTGTTTGCGTCGCCAGTGCAGTGACCAGTGATCGGTCGGAAGGACTGCCACGACACTAATCCAGTTTCGTTATGGACAACGAAAAGACAGCAGATCGGAAGCCTCGATAATTCACACAGAAATCGCTTTTTGCGAAGACACAGCTGGCAGTTCCTCGCAGCGAAATGATGCAAGCTGCGATACAGTTTCGTTACCAGATCGATGTGCATCAGATATACAGTTGACTTGATTCGGCGAAACGAAAAGAAATCTAGCGCGGATTGGATTTCAGCAGGATCGACGTGTTCCTGGCAAACGAGTTGCTCCAAGTCTTCGTAACTCGTCAGGAACAGTACTCCTGCGCTCTCGTCTCCTAATTTGGAAACAGCTTCAAGAAACAGTTTGGATAATTCTCCATTTGTGTCGTGAACGGATGGGACCAGTAGCCAGGAAAGCATTAGACCGAATTGCTCGTTTAACCTGAGCATGGATTAGCCTTGTAACTTGAGCGCCTTGGCCACTCGCTCAATCGAATCCACACTTCGTAGCAACTCCACCGTGGTCAAATCGTTTCCTGGGTGGGTCCGTTTTCCTCGCCGAAGTGGGCCCGATTTGCAAGTCACTCTCCAGCCCGTAATTTCAGGAAGTCGCCGCTGCCACGGAGGTTGCACTCACGAACAATTGATTTCTCACGTGATTGAGAATACTCCGACGAGGCAATTTTGAAGATGACCGTCACTCCGTCCGATAAGGAGCAATCGCAGGGCCGGATTTTCCGGAGACGAAGATGCCGATCACTTTGTGGTCCTGCATGGAAATGACAGGCGCACCGTGCCAGGGTGTCAGGTCGCCGAGATCTGCCGTTACGGTCCACAAGTTGTCATCGACATTGAGGTGGGCTCGGCTGATCATCTGCATTATCGACGAGGGCTTGGTTGGGGTTTTAACGCTTCGACAGATACAGCAGTCTTCAGGCTGCTGTGGGACTCGCAGGAGTTTGCTGTCAGCACTAGGCAGATCACCCATCGGCTGACCGCAGGACAGCCATGTGAAACCCGGCCTATCATCGTTCAGGACACTGTCCGTTTCAGCCCCGTTATCGTCTTTGTTGACAGAGACTGTCACCGTGGAGTCCGTCAACGAAGAGCCGATGTTGAATTTCACCAAGTGTGGTGTGATTGATTCTGCCTCACCGGTTTCCGGCACAGCCTGAACGATCATATCAGTTGCTGTGAGAATCTGAGGACCGCCTTCCTTTCCCGTCACCAGCAGTCCATTGGTTAAGAACGTCTGCTTTCGAGAGATTCCCAGGAAGCTGGTTCTACGGGTTCCCTGAATCGTCACTGTTGGTGGAAGTTCAAAATTGATCAGCGGCACAGATGATGCCGCTGTCATCCAGGCCGGATCGAGCTTCTCGTGAAGATCAAACAAATGGCCGGGCTGCACAGGTTCGTTGTCTTCACTGGCAAAAGACGTGAGGAATGAGACGCCACCTCGAACAATGGTGCTGAGTGAATCTGCATGCAATTGAATGCCTCTCAGGCCCACATCGACTTCCAGACCACTTGTGACCCAGAACTTTGACTCTCGCCCCAGCAAACGAGTGAAATCCGAGTTGATTCGGGCATTCAGATCCACGGACCGTGCATCAGGGGACAAACTGAACGACAGAATCTGTCCGACATCGACACCTCGCCAAGTGACGGGAGCACCGACGGTGACTCCGTGCCTCACCTCACTGCGCAGGACAATATTGATACCTCCTCCTCCGTCTTCATCCGGTGGTGCAGTGCTCAGTCCCTCGAAAATACTTTGTCGATGGCCTGTCGGATTGCCAAGGCTGACGCCGATGTATTTGGCACCGACGGCGGTTTCCAGACCACGAGCACCTGCCATGCTCAATTGTGGCCGCACGATCCAGAACCGAGTCCCGTCACGCCCCAGTCCTGCCGCACCCGGTGTCAAGGTGGTCGTCGCGGTAATCTGCGTCAAGTCGTCACTTAATTCCACACTCTCGACGATACCGACATCAATCCCCCGATATCGGATGGCGTCACCCACTTTAAGTCCATGCCCGTCCGGAAAGTGGATGACGATGCTCGGGCCGTCTGCGGGAATCGATTTCCATGTCAGCCAGAAAGCCAGCACAGCACAAGCGAGAGCCGCCCACCACATCTTTGATCGAAAGATCAGTGCCGACGGTACTCCCTTGATATCAGCCACGTCGGCCAGCGGAAATTCGGCCGCACGATTGGGCTGTGAGGCGGCGGAATTACAGCCGGAATCCTCTGATTTCCCAGAACGATCCTCGGAAGCAGATGGTGGCTGTGGAGTCTCAGGAAGAGTCACTCGCTGTTCTCCCAAATCGTGTGAGGGTCAAAGGAAATCGAGGCCACCATACTCATCGTAACACACAGCACAAAGGCTATGACTGCCGGGCCAACCTGGAACTGAACAAGGTTGCCGAGTTTCACCAACATCACCAAAAACGCCAGGAGCATCACATCCATCATGCTCCACTTGCCTATGTGTTCCATGATTCGGAGTGTCGTTGCCTTGTGCCGCCGGTGCAGAATTTCCAGCAGACTCAGTTCCAGCAGCAGGGCAATCTTTGTCAGCGGAAAGACGACCGAGAATAACAGAACCACGCTGCCAACAAGCCAACTGCCATCCTTCAGGAGTTCGATGATTCCACCAAGAAGACTGGACTGCTGTCGCACGCTCAGCTTTTCGATCTCAAGGATGGGGCACAGAATTGCTGGCCAAAACAGTACAAACGCAGCAACCGCAGCGGCAGCCGTACGACTTGCGGTTACTTGTCGACTTCCCGGCGGTAAATACGACGACCCACACCGCGTACAAACCGCTCGTTGTCGAGGCTGCAGTTCAGGAATCTCGTGAATCATCCCGCAGCAATGACAGGCGCGATGCTTCAACATGGTGGTCGTCCGGTGATTTCATGAAACACGAAGCGCGTCGGTAAATTGAGGTGCATGTGCCACTGTCCGTTCGTCATCTTGCTGCAGAAATTAGTCTGATCTCGGGACACCATTTCCGCCGTCACTCTTTTCAACTACGCCGCAGACTCCTCACCGATTTATGGCTTCAGCCGGGGGCAGTCTGCTAATGGTATATGCATTAATGGCACTGTCGTGATGGGCGGATCCGCGATCTGTCTGGAATTTGTGTGATTGAAGCTAGTCCAGGCCAAGATCCCTGAATCGCTGTAAAAGGCGGTATTAACAAAGCTTTTCAGGGAGCGATTCAGGGATGAACGCAGAATAAGAGCGGCTGGAAGCCGAGGCGAGTGAAGTTCAGCAACAAATCAACGAGCTTGTCAGTTCCTGCAACCAGATGGCAGCGGGGAAATTTCAGGAGTTTGAGGCCAAAATTTCAGGGCTGCATCAACGGCTGGCTGGGCTGCGGCAGGGAATGGGGCTGCAGAAACTGGCAGGGTCTGCGAAAATGCAGGCAGAGGCGGCGAAGCTGGAAAAGTCTTAGCCGAAGGCGTTTCATTCTCAGGGCACACGCCCCAAAACTGTGCGACTGACAGGCGGTGTCACGGTGGGGTAGTTCTGACGGTTTTTCTGGTTCGGAAGGATGCCGGTGAGCTTAATCCAGGTCGAAAATGCGTCAGTTGATATGGAGAGATCGCTTAGCTGTTTGAACTTGGTTTTTTGATCGATGAGATCTGATTTTCTCGTCCAACGGCTGACGGGCTCTCTCTGTTACTGGTAGCAGTGTTCGAGTTTGAACCTGCTTGAATTGGCTCTGCTTTTTGGTGGCTCTTGTTGAGCGACCGAGGGGTGGAGCCTTTTTTGTTGCCTTCGCAGTGTTGCGTGGGCGGTTGTGATTTCATCACGGCTGCTCGCGCGAACGGGCCGTCGTTCTTTGCGGAGGTCAAAAGATATGAAACGTGCGTTGAATCAAAGCTCGGCGGCGGAGCTGATTGCTCTGGCATCCGGACGTCGTG
>Ga0335398_10004109_pt1 | contig 20576 bp, 12 predicted proteins | sample BON03_FD_205742 | JGI IMG/M metagenome (GOLD analysis project Ga0335398, IMG submission 205742) | Freshwater microbial communities from Lake Bonney liftoff mats and glacier meltwater in Antarctica - BON-03 (spades assembly) (version 2) | ecosystem: Environmental > Aquatic > Freshwater > Ice >... | reverse complement strand
TGCCAAGTTGATCACGGGTCTCGCGGCACTCGGCGGGTAGTGATGACTGCCGGAGAACGAGGAGCAAGCTTCACGCAAGCCTGGTCGGTGGACATTGCAGGATTGAGCACAACACGTCAGTCCAATCGCGCTAGCACGGGCTCAGCGTCAGTCACAGTGCACGGTGCGAGCATGGGGCTATTGTCATCGACTGTGCGGGCTCGTCAGGGACAGACAGGATGCGAGGCAACACGGTGGGAGTCAGAGACCTCAGCGAGGTGTCTGGTGGGTCACGGGTCGCAGAGCACTCGCAGGATTGCCATGTCCATGCAGGAGCGTGTCGGCAGCGCGTCACAGGGCTGGTCAGTGGATGAGGCGGGGCTCAGCATGACACTGCGGTCCAATCGAGCAGGCACAGGATCGGCATCGGTGACAGTACTCGGAGCCAGCATGGGACTTGTGGCATACACAAGCTGGGCACGACAAGGCAAGACGGGATGCGAGGCGACGGAGTGGGAGTCGGAGACATCAGTGAGGTGTCTGGTGGGGTATGGAGGTCGAGGCACCCGCCGAGTGGTGATGTCGGCGGTGGAGCGGAGTGGGAGCGTCACACAAGGCTTCTCGATGAACATGGCAGGACTGAGCATGACTCGCCGGGGAAATGGAGCCGGGACGGGCTCGACGTCGGTGACGGTGCACGGCGCAAGCATGGGTCTCGTAGTATATACGGGCAGGGCTCGAGGCGAGGGCCAGACGGGATGCGAGGCGACCGAGTGGGAGTCGGAGACATCCATGAGGTGTATGGTGGGGTATGGGGCTGGGGGGACGCAGCGTTTGGTTGTTTCAATTTTGGATCGATCCTCTAGTATGACCCAGGGATGGACGATAGATTTGGCAAGATTGAGTACGACGGGTCAGAGCAACAGGGCTAGCACAGGCTCTGCATCGGTCACAGTGCAAGGCGCAGGCATGAGCCTGGTGACCTACACGGGACAGATACGTCCAGGTCAGACGGGATGCGAGGCGACCGAGTGGGAGTCGGAGACATCTGTTTCATGCTTGCTTTCTGGCAGAGCAAGTTCAACCAGGAGGCTTTCAATTACATCTGGAGACCAGGTTTATAGTTTATCGCTCTCTTGGTCGGTGGACATACCGGCTATATCGGCCACGTTTGGGGCAAATGTGGCTTCCACCGGTTCTTCTAGATTCACAGTTTTCGGTATTGATTTTATCTCTTGGGCATCAACTCCTAGATTAGTTTTGTCGGGAAGTGCTGCTGAAAGTTCATCCTGGGTCTCTGGAACTTCCTTGTACTGCCTTTCAAGTGTTGGAAGTCAAGTGACCAATCGTCTTTGTGTGACGAGCCAGAGGAGACAAGGCAGCATCAGCCAGATCTTTTCGTTTGACCTGCATCTGATTTCATCTGTCACACCTCCAAATTCTGCAGCACAAGGTCGACGGGCGGAACTGTTGAGTGGACTTTCATTTGGGACTCATGATCAAAGTGTTCAAGCAAGAATAGGATCTACAGCCTGTCAGGTCACTCAATGGAGAGCGGGCACATCTGTGCGATGTAGAATAAGTCCAGGTATTTCTACGCAGTTGCAAGTTGTGCTCACTGCAGGAAGTGGTCACGTCACTGGATCTAGGTCGGTTTCCTTCACGTACGATCTTCAAACCATCGTGGAATCGTTGCCTTATGCGAATTTCCCTCGTATTGGAGTGCAGATATTCACCATGATTGGCGCAGAATATGGCGATACAGACTATACTATGTCTCCAAGAGTGGGCTATACTCTTTGTGAGGCCTCGATCTGGCTGTCAGATTCTTCTCTGGCGTGTAAAATTGCTTCTGGAATCTCGACTGGCCTAGCTATTACCCTTGCACTTCTGGACGTTCCCACTATTGGGCCAAGAATATACACGTCCGGCCGTTTTTGGTCATATAATGCGCCATCCATAAATGTCATCGAATCTCCTCATAACACTCCTCGCTTCTCTACTGAATTTGATATTTACGGAGAAATTTGGTCAAATTTCTCGCAAAGGAGCATTATCATGAATGGTACTTCTTTTGGCAAGTGGGATTCTTCTCTTACTATCCGACATGGTGGTTCTTCATCTGAAGCTTCAGTTTGGATGAGCGATTCTTCTCTGGTTTGCAGAGCAGCATCGGGAACTGCAATTCCGCAGCAGGAATTTGCTTCGTGCTTAACAGTGGCAAGAACAGTTTCGAGTCTAACCCAAGCATTCAGCCTTGATACGCCATCAATTCACAGTATTCTTCCACCCAATACACCAGGAACAGGCGGTGTTAGTATCTCGATTTTTGGAAGCAATTTTGGAGCCTTTGATAGTAGTTTGATAGTAGCAATTGGGTCGTATACATGTAGAGAGACTCGCTGGGTCTCTGATTCGGCTTTAATTACACTGTCTGCACCAGGGGCCTACGGTAAGTTTCTTACAGTTGACATAGTCTCGTGGGGCCCAGGACATGCACCCCAAATTTTTCTGGATTCGAGTAGATTTGGAGAAATCACACTTGCAGTCTCCTACAATCTACCTGTCGTACGTCACATTTATCCTGCTGCTGCAGCACCCCACCAAAGGGATCACATCCAAGTGGTCATGCGTATCGACGGTCAAAACTTTGGAGGTAACAACGAAACAAGAATAATCCCTTTGAATCCTAATCTAAATACGTGCAGAGCACTTACACTGACTCAACCATACACTCACCGACGTACGCGTATGAAAAATATACACAGGACGTGATTCTTCTCCGACCCTATCACTTGGCGGGCGAGACAAAGTTGGAGGAGGAAGTACACAGTGCGCAAATGTTGAATGGATTTCTGACGAGGTGGGCAGTAAGAACTTGTGTATAAATGTTGTGTATGTGTACATGAGCGAATAAACTAACATCATCTGTGTTCGCACCCTGGCAGGCATTGAGATGTTTAGCCTTGCCATCGGGGGTGGGCTCACAAATCGACGTGGGCGTCACGATTGCTGGGCAGGCAGTCACCATTACATCTGCATTCTCATATTATGCTCCAGCGTCAATGGTCATCGACTGGAATGGTAGCCAGAGCGATTCTAATGTCGATCTTGCAATCACTGGATCACATTTTGGCAGCTACGACTCAACGGACAGGGTGCGATTAGGCAATAGTGCTTGTGAGCGGACTGAGTACGTATCTGATTCTGCACTGCTCTGTCGAGCATCACACGGAACAGGTGCTGCTCTGACGACAGTAGTTACAGTCGCAGTTCAATACAGGACCACACTTGGTTTGTTTTCGTATCCCCTCATCACTGTTGCCAGGATAGCAGAGTGCAGTAATCTTCGTAATTTGATGCTCAACAATTCTGATGTGAAGATCAATCGAAGTGATCTGTTCTTGAATACCACTAGGTGCCCAGCAAGTCCTGACGACAACGAACCCACCCATCTTCTTTGCAGCGGATTCCTGATTCCTTATATTAATTGCAGCTTGTCTAGCAAGACAAATCTGCCCAGTTTTGGTGCTGTAATTATGCTGAATGGTCAACATTTTGGTCAATCTGATTATAGTCCTAAAGCTGGGCTTAGACCTTGGACGAATGAGATCAACACTGAGCATACCCATAGACACCCAGGCATCTTCTCTTCTGCGATGGCAACTGTGTGGGTGTCAGAATCTAGCGTTGCTGCCAAGATGGGCGAAGGGTTGTCTATCACATTTTCAAACGCCATGATGGCCATCACAGTAAATTGGCAGGTTTCGCAAGAAGATAAGCATTCTAATTCCAGTATTTTAGTTTCCTATGATTTTGGAAAAGTATCCAGCATCGGATTATCAAATCAGCCAGGAGGCACACATGTAGCATTAAAGACTCTTTTCATGTCCGGGGCTGGAACGTCAGATTATTCAAGTCGAATCCAAATGTATGGAACGTCCTGTGAATCTAGTAAATGGATCAGTGATTCGATAATGTCTTGCAACGCAGCTACGGGGGTGCACATCGGAGGATACGACGGTAATAACGGAGCAGTAGTTCTGACTGTTTTCCACTTTTCTGGAGTCAAGACGGGGATAATGTCTCTCACAGACAGCTTCAGCTTCGATCAAGCGCATGTTCAAGCGGCAATGGTTGACATAGTACAACCGCATGCCATCGTAATAACGCATAGTTCCAATGTCAATGCAATAGTACACATTTCGAAGTGGACAAGTAAAACACCGGGACTTTTTAACTCTGGGAATCAACGCCAACAAGTGCGAGCAGGCATCGTGGGTCTGACATATATCAAGGGATCGAACTTTGCATACCGGGATGTGACTCAGGCTGCAACAGTTGGTTCAACAGCTTGCTTATCAACGCAATGGTTTCGTGATGATGTAATCATCTGTCGGGCAACTTCTGGACCGCATGGACGCAGCAATAGAATCTTGGTTACTATCGCGGGGCCTGAAACTTTTGCCACAACAAGCGAAGCAATGTCTTTCGACTTGTTGATTTTAAGCACATTTGAAGTGCGCAACTTTCCAACTTGGGATCATCTTTCAATCACTTTGCATGGCTATGGGTTTGAATTGAATGATGCAACTTTGTCTGTTGATGTGTCCGGAAGCAGCTGCGAGATCACAACATGGGTCAGTGATACAGTAATCACTGCTAAAATCGCAAGAGGCTTGGGACAATCGCGTGTCATCGTTATTTCAGGTGGAAATAACGTGGGTTCTTTGACAGATGGGTTGTCTTTTGATGGTCCTTCGGTGGTTTCCGATGATACCATTTCTGGATTCCTTAGCAACATGCCTGTCTCTGGCGGTTCATCCACAAAAATACTCGGAGCTCAATTCGGCTGGAACTTGTGTCCAGCTTCGAGAGTAGGTGGCTCAACATGTGAATTTACAACCTGGCGTTCAGATACGAGTTTGATTGCCATAGGGTCTCGAGGCTATTCCTCTGGACTGGTACCAGAGATAGCATCTCATATGATGCCTTCTAATGTAATCAGACTTTCTGACAGATTGCAAGGATTCAAATCTTTTGCTCATCAAGGCCAAATCGTTGTCACCAGTGGCAAGTTGTCTGGTACTGTGACGCAAGCGTTCACTTTTGATTCGCACACACTCGGTACAATTCGCAATGAGAGTGCTTGGGTGCTTGATGAGCCTAGAGCTGGTGTGATGGGAGGTTTTTCTAGCCACGAAGTAAAAGGATCCAGTTTCGCCTCTTTTGATATGACTCCATCTCTTCGCATTGGTGAAACAACCGCAGAAAATACAGCATGGCACAGCAATTCAGTTCTTTCAGTCAAGTCAAGTTCTGGCGTTTCCTATGAGCTCTCAACCCTAGTCACTGTTGCGCTTGAAATAGCCAGAGCCTCTGGTTCCTTTACGGTATATTACTTCGTATTTTTGACACAAATATCAAAATGCATCACGTACTTACAGTGCTATATCATACTAACAGTGCTATATTATACTAGCAATGAATCAAGATATGTATATCACTAACTCATTTCGGTGACTCTTTCTTATTTTTTCTACATGTTGACACACACACAGTATGACTTTCCCAACATGCTTTGGATGCTGCCTTCGCACGCGCCTACCCAATCGACATCGGCAACCCTAAACGGCAGAGACTTAGGGTTCACGGATCTCACTTACAGGGCTAGGATTGGGAGCAGTAGTACTGAGTTGACGTCGTGGGTTTCGGCCACTGCAATACTTTTGCGCGTTTCTAGCGGATTGTCTGCAGATTTAGAGCTCATTCTCACTGCAGCAGCAAGCGCTCCAACCTCAACTTGGCAAATTCCTTTTCAATACCTCTATCCAGCAATGTCTGAGCTTGATCCCGGCAATGGGCCAATTGAAGGTATTTCTTGTTTTCATTCCTGAAATTTCATAATCCTCATCTGAAAATTCGATGTAAATGCACAGGTGGCTTCACTGTAACTATAATGGGCGAGAACTTTGGATTTTACGACAGCACTATAAGTAACAGATTAGGCAAGATGCAGTGCCAAGCCAGTGTATGGGTTGCCGACACTTCTGCCTTATGCAAAGCGCCTGAAATTGGAGGGAGGGTCAAAGTCCCCTCAGTCATTAGTGTGGGTGGACAGTACGATGAGGGATGGGAAGGGGCGTCTCCTTTCATATATGATGCACCAAGGGTTACCGGGATCAGCAAAGCGAATTCTCCATGTACAGGGCATGTCTACATTCTGCTCGAAGGAGACCAGTTTGGGACAGAGTTCACCGAGACTGAGGTCATGATTGGTGCCACCACTGCTCCACATCAGCCCTGGGACGAGGAAGATGTCAGACGACTCGGCTGGTATGTCCATTCATCTATATTATACATTTGGATACAATTGCAAGATATGTGCTGTATATGTGATCATCATTCACACTAACCTGGTGTTCTCGTGCAGGATTTCCGATTCTAGAATTGGCTTTCAAAGTCCTCCAGGTCAGAAATAGTTTACATTGATGTAAACCATTTGCATGCATCTCGTTGTTCGCTTTGTCGCCCTTGCGCGCCAGCTTTATGAATCTTGTTGAGAAACACGTCGTCGTGCTTGTCCTCTCTCTCTCTCTCTCTCTCGCTCTTGTGCTCTTTCTCTCTCTCTCTCTTCTTTCTCTTGCGTTTCCCTTCTCTTTCTCGTTCTCTCTCTTCCTCTCTCGCTCTTGCTCTCAATCTCAATCTCGCTCTCGATTTTGTTCTCTCGCTGTCGCTCTCTTGCGCTCGCGTCCTCTCCCACTCTATCCTACTCTCTTCCGCTCTCTCCCACCCTTTCCTGCCCTCCCTCCCTCCCTCGCTCGCTCCCTCCCTCCCTCCCTCCCTCCCTCCCTCCCTCCATCCCTCTGTCTCTCTCTCTCTCCATCCCTTTCCCTCTCTCTGTTGCTCCGCTCCCTCTTGCACAGAAATAGTATTAAATGAGAGCAACACAATATGGATTCTTTGAACTAAAGCCCCTCAAACCAACGCTATAAAAGGCATCTAAATTCTGCACATTACATCTCTCAGGCACAGGAATTGTAGATGCCGTCACGCTTTCCATTATTCGTCTTACAATTCCTCTTGAGAATGACGAGGAGGCTGGCGCACCAATTTTCTGGTATGACAAACCGAACGTTTACAATATTACTCCCTCCAATGCCCCCACGTATGCCGTCCAGTTCATTGCGACAGTGAGTGGTAAAAATTATGGAGTGAGCAACCAAACGATGGAAATTGCCTTCGGTATCGCATCTTTCGAAGATGCGCTGTGGACATCGGACACTTCGATGACATCTTTGGTTCCGTCCGGTGTTGGACAGAACTTATCAGTTGCTGCCAGGGTCGATGGACAGCGAGGTCAGACACAGGCAATATTTTCATATGATCTTCCATCAATTCATACAATGATGCCTGCCAACAAGAGTCCACTCACTCCAACCACTTGGCTGCTCATAATGGGCGAGAATTTCTTCGTTCAGGACACGACAGTATCATCAAGACTAGGAGGTAGCACACCTGAGAGTTCTGAATGGGTGTCAGACTCTTCAGTGGGCGCTTTATCTTCTGCTGGATCCAGTGGAACTAGGGTTATTGCCATCAGCATCCGTCATTCCACAGAACTTGAAGGGACATTATCGCAGTCAGTAACGTACGACAGGCTGCAGTTGTTGACTCCACCTCAAAGACTGCCGACACACACTGCGTGCAATGTGTCCAAGAATGTCTCAACACCTGATTTCTGCACAACATCACTAACAAATTCGTGGGCCACGGGACATCTTGGCCTGACTGTGAAGGGATCCTCGTTTGGATCTCAGTTTGACGTGTCTCTCGGAGTTTCGCTAACACACACAAATTGTGAACTCAGCAAATGGATTGCTATCACATCTGCGTATTGCAGGATCCCAGCCGGACTGCCTCGGAGCTGTGGTGTTAGTTTGACGGTAGGACAAGTTTCGTCCAGCATCTCCAATGTTCTCAGTTACGATTCTAGTGGTGTGAGTTTTTTGTTAACACCTCGGAATGCACCTACGTACCAACATATGACGTCAGAAAGACAATATGTCGGATTGACTGGGACCCAGCTTGGATTGATAGATCAATCTTTGCATTCACGAATTGGCATCACGGGTACAGAATCTACCATATGGGCTTCAGAAACGAGCATCAAGTGCAGGTTGCATGCTAGTGTCGGTCTTACGCTTCGGGTAAGAAATAACCACAGACACAAACTCCCATGCCCCCCCACACACACACAAATGCACCTACACACACTCTCTCCTCCCTGCCTCCCGACACACCCACTCACAGACAAAGACGCACACACTAGCACACGTACACAGAAATAACCACATACGTGCACACACTAGCACACGTACACAGAAATAACCACATACGTGCACACACATGCACACACAATCACGCACACACACACACATACACACACACACATGCACGTACGTGCACATGCACACACACAAACACACACAGGTTATTGTTACATCTGCCCAACGCACTCATGGTAGTCTCACGGATGTCCAATCCTTTGATGCTCCTCGCACAAGTAGTCTACATTTATCAAACTCTCCAAGAGAGGGAACGACACAATTGAAAATCTTTGGAAGCATGTTTGCTCCAAGGGACTTTACCCTGAAAGCCTCTTTGGGAGGTGAGTGCGTTGGAATATGCGCCTGTGTATGTTTGCGCGCAAAGGCACTCGTGACTCATCTTGCAATATGTCGTCTCCTCAGTCCATCTATCCCTGCTCTCAGGCTCCTCCTCTCCCACTTGTCTCTTTCTACGTCAATATGCTGGGTGGTATCAATCACATCAGATACACTCTGTCTCCACAACTTGTTTGATTAATTGTCCTGACTCGCAAATATTTTTTTCTCTACAATGCAGGATGTATACCACCCTTCTGCAGACACCGTGCCTTCCCAGAAGCAATCATGGCTGCAAGAAACACAAAATGGATATCGGATAGTGTCACAGGATGTCTTCCCTCTCGCGGCTATATTGAGGCTGCTACTGTGATGCTCACAGCAGCGCTGCAAGACTCTTCACTCACTGAATCGTTCACCTACGATCTTTGGCCCATTGCCTTCCTTTCGTCGTTAACGAACGGAGTGCCATACTCGCAGCCAGATTCTCAAATTATCCTCTTTGGCAGAAACTTGGGTGAGGCTCCATTGAGTCAAGCAGGACGCGTAGGAGGCACGCATTGTGAGTGGACTCGCTGGGCTTCAAGTTCAAGTTTGAAGTGTAAAACCGCATCAGGCATTGGCAGAGTTTTAGTAGTCGGGATGACCATTGAGTCAAAGTATGACGCGACTGCCACCGCTTGTGGTGCATTCACATATGATGCTATCTTTGTTACTCGGTTTGGAGTGCATTGTAATGAGACTACGTCTACCAACACACATTGTGTGGAAGCTAGTAGTACCAGCAGCAACAAGCCCATTGCTGGTGGCCTTAGTATTTCAGTTCTTGGCGGTGGATTTGGCAGTGAATACTACACTAGCAAGATTAGATTGGCTGGAACAACGCTGGCATCTAGCACATGGATTTCTGATTCCACTGTCGTATGCAAAATTGTTACTGGGCAGGGGAGCAGTGTACGAGCAGCTGTGACAAATGGAGCTTCCGTTTCATCTGTTTCTGAGGTTTTCTCTTACGACTCTGCACACGTTGCTATTACACTGACGTGGCCAAGAAACAGACCAAGTGCCCATGCTGGTGTGCTTCGGATGCAGCACGTGCAACAAACTCTGCTGACTATTCAAGGCAAAAATATGGGTGCCTCGAGTGCCAGTGCAGCATTGAGTCAAGGCTCCAGTAACTGTGAACATACGCGTTGGAAATCTGACTCGAGCATACACTGCATGTCTACGACAGGACAACGAGCAACCATGATTTCAGCTCTTACCCTTGGTCAAGCCACTGGGAGCTCCACAGAGTTTTTGTCCTATGACATCCCTTCGTTGCGGGGCACCATAAGCAACAGCCACATCTCACCGATTCTGGCTGACTATTTGGAGAGCCTGGTAGACTTGAACAATCGGAGCAATGCCACAGCAAATACTTCTCTGGGTCTTGTAACTGTGCGGGTAGAACACATGGAGCCAACGATATGCAACGTAAACATGTCTCAGTCAGATGCTTGTAGACTGATTGGCAATTTTCCAAGCGGTTCAGGAACAGCGGTTCTGTTGGCTGGCAATTCGCTTGGGGCTCAAGACGGAACCGTACGATCTCGGATTGGTGGAACGAGTACCCAACATACCTTGTGGTTGAGTACAAGCTCTATCTTATCGGGAATTTCGTCGGGAATTTCGTTGCAGAATCGAGGCACGCAGGGTCATTTAACATCAATGGCAATTGTTGTGACGTCTGGTACGATGTCGGGAGGATCTATCAGTGAAGGATTTAGTTTCGATCTTGCATCAGTGAGTACAATTTGGGCGCAGAATGCACCTATGTTTGTTGCATGTCAGCTATTGAGTGAAAGATTACAGGTGCTGCATCATCTTGCAGGCAGCAGCTTCGGTCCAGTCGATAGCAGTGTACTCGGAGTGCGAACAGGTGTCACGGCATGCCAGGCCTCAATCTGGTCGAGTGACACTGGAATTTCTTGCTTAAGACCCTCTGGAAGTTGGTTGAGTCGAAGCATGATCATAACATCTGGTGTTGTTGGATCTTCAGGCTCACTTACCTCTGGACTTTCATACAATACAGTTGTCCTGTCAGCCAAGATGTCAAAGTCCCTCAACTCTGGTACATTTGGCAAGGGTCCCATTCTTATCTTGCTGTCTGGACCAAATTCATTGGGTAGAATCGCGCAGCTCGCCGGTCTTGGAGTCTATGATTCATCTTTGACCATGAGACTCGCAGATTCACGGTCAGAAGAAACGGTGTGGTTGAGTGATAGTGCTGCTGTTTCGAAATCTGCATCTGGGGTCGGCTCGGCTTTGACTCTTGTGATATCCGTTGCTGTTGGCCAAGTTGGGACCACCACAGAGGTGTTCTCGTACAACATGCACTCCGTTGCTACACTTGGAAGTGTAGAGAGTCCATCCAACATGCCCAAAACTGGAAGTGTCCTGAAATTCTTGTCTGGTTCTCCCCTCACCCACCACCACCCCTCTTGCATATCTACTACGTGTACGCGATTACTGTCTGTTTCAGCTTTGCATTGTACACTAATCAAAACTGACAAGAAATTTGTTTTTTAGGAATGAGTTTCGGGACGCAAGATAGATCTGCCGCCAAAGTCAGGACAGGAGGAACAAGCGCAGAAGTCTCCATTTGGACGAGCGACACCATATTGAGTGCAATGCTTAGTGGTGGAGCAGGAAAAGACGGCATTGGAGAGGGACTGGTGTTGACCACCCAAAGAAGAGGGGCCAGTTGGTCTCTTCCACTTTCTTACGACCTACCTGCTCTTTCTGCATTTGCATATCAAAACGGACCCGTTCTGATGCCCAAAAAACAGTTTCTGTATGGCAGTGGTTTTGGACACAACTCTGATTATACAGTGCAAGCTCGTTTCTTGAGCACCGCTGCTGCATCTACAAGATGGATAACGGAGAGTTCTGTGATTGCCAAAACTCCATTTGGGATCTTCAGATATCATGCTATCATAATCACAGCAGGCGGAGATGTGCGGGCATCCCTGACGAAAGCTTACTCGTATGATGGCACCTGGCCATATCCTGCTTTTGCTGGAAGCACAAGCGGGTTGTCACCTTTTCCAAGCCTTGGAAATGGCCCAACGTCTGGTTCCAAAAACTACCCCGGAATTCTTGTACTAGGGCTTGGATTTGACACGCGGGACAAAAGTACTTTCCTTCGGGTTGGAGGCACCGATTGTGAGTCGAGTGTGTGGTTAAGTGATACTGCTATTTCTGCGTACCTTAGCCATGGATCCTTGAGCAGAAATATGCTGGATGTTGTGGTCACGGTCGACATTCATATGTACTACGTGAACACGCTGACACAAATCTTTTCGTATCAAGCCCCAGTGCCTATTTCGAATAGCAACGTTCCTTTCCGGGCAGGTGCTGCAAGTGCTGTTGAATTGCAGGGAATGAATTTCGGAACAGTTTCGAGCAGTCTTATGAGCAGGATCGCATCTACGGCCTGTGAAACAACAATATGGCATTCAGAGTCGTCCCTCTCATGCCAGGTGCCAATGGGGGTACAAGGGACATTGCCACTTACCATCACCGCTGGATCTCAGGGTGAGTAGCATATTCATCGCTGTACCTCAAATTAAGCCAGCCGAACTAACCCAAGGATAGCAAGTATCTCCTTGGAGATAGGATGATTGCATGCGTGGGCGCGTTTTTTTGTGCATCACTAGCTATTGCTGTTACAACTACTGACCTGATCTTAAACAGGTTATGTCCCCATGTCGTGGCCCCATGTCTCAGCTGGTTGGCGCCGGTCTCTTGGAAGCATATCTGAAGCTGTCTCATATGATATTCCATCTTGTCAACCTGTCAAGAACGTTGACGGGAACTTCTCTTCCTTGATGAATTTGGCTGTCACAAGTACTGAAACCGTCATTGTTTTGTCAAGCCTACACCTCGGAAGTTCAGATAAGACTATTCATTCTGCAGTCGGCGGTACGACTTCGAGGTTCAGCAAATGGACCAGCACCACAAGCTTGATTGCAAAACCAGTTTTTGGTACATATTTATCATGCTCCATCTCTTTGCTATGTTCACTTTTCCTAGAAATTTCTACTGCTCTTCAATATTGCACTTTTTCACCAGATTTCTTTTTTTGTCTTCCCGTCAGGATCCTTTTCTACGCATCGATTTGTTCTTACTGTCGGGACAGTTGCTGGTTCTGTTTCTGAAGCAATCTCTTACGACCATACCGTGGTCAAATGGTATTTGATGATTGCATCCGAAAACAACACGTGTGTGGAGGACTATTGCTCAAAAGGAAGCTATATTATCGATGTTATTGGTCGCACTAGTTCATTTGACGTGTCCACAAGCATTCGTATGGGAAACACCATGTGTGAAGAGACAAAATGGAATAGTTATAGTAGCATTGTGTGTCATGTGGCAGAAGGCTGCGCTTTTGCGTCTCGGATTATCGCATCTGCCGCAATTAGACCCGGTTCAACAACAACTGGATTCACATATTTCAGACTTATTACTTCTATGGACGCTCCGAACGGAAAAGTGACTGGCGGATTAAGTTTAACCTTGACGGGGAAGGGGTTTGGCGAAGCAGACTACACTCCACGCATAAGGATGGCAGACTCTGCATGTGACGCAGGTGAATGCCGTATATTTCGTTTCCGGCACTATTGTTCGATTGCAACTTCGAGCTGCTATTTCTGATTGCTGTTGTTGTTTGTCATCGTTATGTTCGACGCACACATACATACACATGCTCAATCGAGAAAATGCGTACATGTGCACACACACACATGCACACACATATGCACGCTCGCACACACACACGGACGCACGCACGCACACGCTCAATCTGACACCCATGTACACACGCACTCAAATACACTCTTTCTTGAAAACTCACACATACGTATTCTCGTTTCTTTTCACTCTTGCACGCGCACGCACAGGTGGCTGGGTGTCAGATTCAACTGTGAGATGCAAAGTGCCAGCTTCAATCAAAAGGCCGGAACGGATGGTGTTGACCCTTGGGCCATATTGTCCCCCGGAAAATCAGCAAGCATGTGAACAGAACTGGGTTCCAATCATTCTTGAAACAACTAATGCGCCTACATCAGGGCACACACTATTGACCATCGCAGGGCTTGCCTTTCAGAGTGAAGGTAAGATCATGACCAATCAGTTTGGGTTGATTGGAAATCAGAGATTCCACAAACGTGAACTCAATCTCTCTATTGAAAAACTGACGCATACATAATAATTTCATATGTATGTATTCGCAGATCCGACACCCATGGGATTGATTGGCATGACTGCGTGCGAGGTGACATCGTGGGTAAGTTATTTCCATCAATTCATAACATGCTCGATACCAATCTGATCCCATCCATCTTATGTTTTGAGATTTTAGGCTTGGAATAGGAATTCCAAGAGGGAAAAACAAAAAGCTTTATTTTGTGAATATTTTCTTCTACGTCATTTAACATTCTGACTTTGCATCTCTTTTTACAGATCTCAGACACCAGTCTCAACTGCCTTGTCAGCTCAGGCTCTGGCCTTGGCAAAGCTCTAGTTGTTACCGTTTTGGTGCCTGGGCAGGAGCGAAATATTATCACATTGGAAGATGCTTTCATGTACGACGAGCCCTCCACCAGTATCGTTAGACCCATCAATTTGCCTGTTTCGGGAGGAACTATCACAACGTTTATAGGCCAAAACTTTGGTCTTTCGGACTACTCGCCCGATGGCCGTATTGGTCCTGTGTACGGAGCTCAGCATTCTGTAAATCCTTTTGCTGGGTGGGTTGAGAAAACATGCAATCCAACTAGATGGCAAAGTGACAGTGCTGTCACTTGCTTGACAGTTTCAATGCTAGGTAATTTTAGGGAAGTGCGCCTCGACATTGGAAAAGTTGTTGGGACCACCACCAATATAATTTCATTTGACTCCCCTCAAATAAGTAGCCTGCATCCATCTAATAGCATGGGCAATGTATTGAGTCTGAAAATGTTGATTCACGGAAAGCATTTTGGCAGCCAGGTTGTGGATAGCACTATTGTATACACCGAAGAGCATATTCGCCTGAGAGGCGTCAGGTTAGGGCAGACAGCTTGCTTCTCAAGTGCCTGGGTTTCAGATACTTCCATATCGTGCAATCTGATCAAAGCTAGCATTGGTGCAACATCTCGGATCATGATAACTGCAGCTGGAAGCTTGGGGAGTGTATCACATGTCCTTTCATTCGACGTACCTGCGATGAGTGTGTCCACTGGAAATTCTCCAGCTGCGCATGCCATGTTTCTTATCGCGCGTGGAAATGCACTAGGTGAATTTGATTCGAGTGTTAATCTCCGAGTTCTAGACTCAGCTGCAGAGGTAACATCTTGGATGTCAGTGACATCGGTCTCAGCTGCCGTTGGAGCTGGATCACGACAGTCTCAGCTCTTGCAAATAACAGCTGGAGGTTTGATTGGATCGATAACCAATGTGTTTTCGTTTGATTTGCCGATTTTGAGCACCATAAAACTTGAAGGCAACAAAAGGAATGTAGCGATATTTGGAGGTTCGAATACGATGAGTATGTCCGGAGCAAATTTTGGACAAGCAACCTACTCCTCAAGGTCGAACATTGCAAGTTCGGTCTGCGAATCTTCTACTTGGTCGTCTGAATCGGCGATTGCTGGGATTATTGCCTCGTCAATACCAAAAGGCTCTCGAAATGTTAGAATGACGATTGGAGAGACCTCCTCTACCGCTACTTCCCTGCTCTCTTTTGATTGCCTTTCTGTCCGCGCAGTTTCATCAAATTCTTCGTCAAATACGATCACCTACGTTGAGCATCAGGGAACTCGAGTAGTCGTGCTAGGACAGGGCCTTGGATCAGTTATACCTTTTACTGTCAGTGCTCGAATTGGCTTTACGTCAGCCGGACAGACTATCTGGACATCACAAACTGCAATAATCTGCAGGCAAAGTTCTGGTCTCAACGTATTCCATAGCATTCGTGTTACAGCAGGAGTTGCTCTAGAATCAATTTCACTCAGCTTTACCTATGATATTGCAACACTTTCTTCAGTCATAGGGAATACCCCTGCCATTGGAAGCAGTGTAAATTTATTGACGGGAAATCAATTAGCATCACAAGACGCCAGCAGCGCTGCAAGATATGGACATACGTCCTGCCAAGGCACGAATTGGAAATCTGACACCTCCATTAGCTGCAATTCAGCTCCTGGTATTGGGAAGACACAGATAGTCAAGGTCACTCTTGGAGTAAGGCGAAATACCATCTCTCAATCTGTTTCCTATGATGGCACGGTACCGCATTTGGCTCGTTCGAACTACCCACCTGTGCAAAGTTTGGTGTTGCTTTTGCATAATTGCATCAACGTTACATGCATAGGTGGGAATTGCAACAAAACCAACGTTACATGCATAGGTGGGAATTGCAACAAAACCAACTGCTCTCATTGGGAATATAACGTCCTAACTTCCACGAATATGTCGACCAACTTTACTGTCAAGGTGTCTGGTACAGAATTTGGCTCCACATTGTACTCTGTGCAAGTTCGGGGTGGACGTACAGGGCATGAGTTCACAGTTTGGACCAGTTCATCTTCTCTAACCACACGTCCCTCGTCTGGAAGAGGAGGTTCATTACGGATACAGGTCACGGCTGGAAAACAAACAGGAAAGACCGCAACAAATGTAGCGTCGTATCATGTTCCTGAGATGAGCGCCTTGACTGGATCAAATCGAATTTTGCCGGGGGGACCAGTCCTCAATCTTCAAGGTCTATTCCTGGGATCAAGCGATGTGAGTGTTGGTGCTCGGCAGGGAGCAAGTTCTTGCGCCATGAGCATATGGCTTTCCGACTCATCTGTCGCGTGCCGCACTCTCGCTGGTATCTCAGAGAGTAAGCGACAGACTGCAACCGCGGCCCTTCAGACAAGAACAAACACAGACACTTTTTCATACAACAGATTACTGATATCTGAGATGAGCGCAGGTAACTCAGCTGTAAGGCGCAAAATGTTCATCAGCGTAGTTTCACCAGGAGCGTTGCATGCCAAGGTTGACTTTTCGTTGTTGCTACGACTGGATGGGACAAGGGCAGAGCAAAGTTCGTGGATTTCAACTGATGAAATACTATGTAGGTTAAGCATGGCAATACCATCCAGTCCTAATCTTTTATCCCAGGTTGTTGTGGTTACAGCGGGGCTTCAAGCAGGGAGTTTGTCGAAGTCGCATACATTTGATGCGCCCAACCTGAGCAGTCTAACCCAACCAAATTCTCCATTGGTAGGTGGTGCAGTATTCAGCGTGATTGGCGTCAACTTTGGTCCATCGTCGTTCTCGCACTTTGCTCGATCTGCAATGACAGCATGCGAAGCAAGTGTATGGATATCTGATACGGCCATTTTAAGCAAGAGTCCTGCGGGTGTTGCTGCTTCTCATACTTTCGTCGAATTGTCAGTGGTCATGCTCGTCAGCACTGTCACCGGTGTATTCACATATGATACGCCGAGCACGTCGAGTGCATCACAATTCAACTTAGCTGGAATCAGTGCATCCCGATCCTTTTTGGCCTTGGGCAACTTTGCTGAAACATCTTACACGTCAAGATTGAAGTCCGGTACAGCTGCCGAGCAATCAATGTGGGTTTCAACTTCGAGTACGTCAGTGCAGACGCCTCGAGGACTTGGACGGTCGATCCGATTTTCTGTCACTACCGGTATTCGAGTCTCTACAACCTCATCGATGATATCTTTCGATAATCCTTTGGTGTTGATTCAAGAGTCGCCTGTAATTCGTACCAATACTCCAGCGACTGGGTCCGTTCTGCTCACAGTGCACGGTGTGAATTTCGGCTCTCGTTTGCATTCTTCGAGTGTCCGAGTAGCAGCTTCTTCTACTGAATTCACAAAATGGATCTCAGATTCATATGTTGCTTGTCAGTCTGTTGCAGGGTTTAGTCATACAGGATCAATCCTGGTGACGGCAGGACGACATGCCCAAAGTACGATTTCTGCAGTTTCGTGGGATATCTCTATACTCTCAAGTATGGCAGCCCGTAACGTTCCGCCTATTCCATGGGCAGCTAACGTGATAGGTGCACCACAAGTCTTTGGTCGTAATTTTGGCTCCTTGGCGTACTCGGCTTCTGTTCGGGTTGGCCAAACGGCAGTCAACGAAATCGTGTGGCTTTCTGATTCGACGTTATGGTGCAAAGTGTCGCATGGACTTCGAGCTACACTGCCAACCACAATAACATGCTTGATTGGTTTGGCAAGTGCAACCAAAGGGATTTCGTATGATGCACCTAAGAATTTTGCCATTCTACAGGTCAATGTTCCCAATACAGGATCTGTGAGAGCGTTGATATTTGGGATTGCTCTGGGTCAGGTCGATGTCACAGATGCTGCTCGAATTTCAGCTTCTGCTTGTGAGCAGAGTGGATGGACATCAAATTCTATTGTCATGTGTAGAACCCCTGCAGGTACAGCAACATGGTCTGGCATGCCCCATTCCGTGGTTCTCACAGCTGCCGAGCAATCAGCTTCTGTGTCTTCTTTGTTCACGTATCTGGCGCCATCACTCAGTGGTTCTAAATTGCCCAATGGGCCTTGGAAATTTGGCAATCTAATTACCCTTCTTGGTCAGGCCTTCTCTACATCATCCCGAAGTCACACGGGTCGCATTGGACATACTACTGTCGAAGCCACAAAGTGGGAATCTGAAAGCAGTGTGAAATGTACAGTGCAGGGAGGGGTCGGGAGCTCTTGGAGGGTAGGTATCACGATGGGAGTCTACCAATCAAGCAGCAGTGAAACTTACTCATATGATTTACCGTTGCAGACCCAGATTCGTTATGATCTACCATTACAGACTGAAATGATTATGCTCGGCAATCGTCCAACTGAAATATCATTGCCAATCACACTGCTTGGAAGTGGCTTTGCCTCGCGTGAGTCGACAGTATCAGGCCGTCCTGGTATCACTGCTGCTGAAAGATCCCTGTGGTTTTCTTACTCAAGTCTTGTTTGCAAAGGCTCTCCGCAAGGCAAGTCGAGCCAGATGGTGCAGGTCACAGGTTCTCACTCAATTGGGACGCTCAGTCGAGTGTACTCGTTTGATGGAGCCATCCTCTCTCATGTACAGCCGTCCAATCGACCGGGTCAGGATTCAAGTAGTGCAACGATTCAGGGATTTATGTTTGGACCATTGCATTTCACTCGTAGTGGACGTGTGTCTTTTGTAGGTTCGGCTTGTGAGGCATCTGATTGGGTGAGTGTATCGTCTCTGCGTTGCCAAAAAGCAGGGCATCAAAATGCTGGTGCTTCTCTTGGATTGATTCTCACATCGGCTGGAATTGCAGGCTCTTTATCAGATGCCTGGTCTTATGATCGTCATATAATATTGCGAGCTCTGCGTGCAGGCAATCTGGCAAGCACTGGAGCCTCGTTGGTTACTATAGTAGGTTTCAATTACGGGTTTGGAATTCGTGGTGTTTCGTTTGCAGGACGCGTCGCACCAACCAATTGCGAGAAAACTTTGTGGATCAGCGATTCTACGATAAGTTGCCGCAGCAGCGGAGGAGCATCTCAATCGAGATCGATGGTATCGACGGCAGGGAACCAGATCGGCAGCCTCACACAAAGCATAACATTTGAATCAAGCGTCATCGGGACAAAGAGCGGTGCGAATCTCGCTTCGACTGGTGCAATCAGTATGCTCATACAGGGCTCTGGCTTCATTTTGAATTCTTTCTCTGCAAGGGCCCGAGTAGGAAGCTCTGCCGTTGAACGCACTGAATGGACCAGTGATAGTCAAATCACCTCCCAGGTAGCAGCAAACTGTGCTGGATCTCTTCGGATCGGAATTACTGCGCAACAAAGTGCAAAGACCTTGACGTTCGTGCATAGCTACAATGTGCCAGATATCAGTATAGGAGTGCCAATTTGCACGAAGACTATCGTTACCACTTGCAGTGCATTGCATCCGTTCCAATGTACTGGCTCTTTTCGGAATATTAGCATGGTGGGAGCTATTTTCCCCGTAGCTAATTTAGTGCACATCGCAGGATTCACAAATTTTGATACGAGTCCTTGCGTTGTGACGTGGCAGAGTACTGCAGAAGCATTGACATCCTACATCGTCATAGAACAAGGTCGATGTCCACCACATATTAACTCGACACTTTCACAAATACAGTGTACCGCGCAATTAGTTTTGCCATGCAGTCTCGATGAGCAGACACCACGAATCTTCAAAAATGCTCTGGGTGTCCGAAATCTGCCTTCCCCACGGTGCTGTGGCTCAGAAATAGTATTAACTGGTAGTGGTTTCGGCTCTACAGCTCAAATGACAAGTGCTCTTCGAGCCGGCGAAACTAGCAATGAGAGAACACACTGGATTTCCGATACCTCGATTTGGATTAAAGTTGCAACTGCTTCTGGCAGCATATCCTCTCTAAAAGTTGTGATCACGGCCCAGGTATTTAGGACAGAGACGAAAAACGAAAGAGAGAGAGGCAGAACAACAAAATGAGAGAGAAATGGAAATAGAAAGATGAAGAGGGAGACTTAAAATACGTCAGAGAGACGCAGGAGTGAAAGTGGATGTTTGTATGCATTTGTAGGAGAGAGAGAGAGAGAGAGAGAAGAGTATAGAGAAAGAGAGAGAGAGAGAACAAGAGAGAGCGTGGAAGATACAGAAACAAACGTGTATGGTAATCTATGCGAAAGACATGACACACATAAATACACACAAACATACACACACATGCACACACATACACATACGCACACACGCACACACATACACACACACAAACACACACACACACACGCACGCACGCACACTCACACAGACACACACGTATACACACACACACACACACACACACACACACACACACACACACACACACACACA
>Ga0335398_10004107_pt1 | contig 20578 bp, 18 predicted proteins | sample BON03_FD_205742 | JGI IMG/M metagenome (GOLD analysis project Ga0335398, IMG submission 205742) | Freshwater microbial communities from Lake Bonney liftoff mats and glacier meltwater in Antarctica - BON-03 (spades assembly) (version 2) | ecosystem: Environmental > Aquatic > Freshwater > Ice >... | reverse complement strand
GCGCCAAAGCGTCCTGGTCAGCCCATCCCATCCAATACAGCTGCAACATCTCCCACTGCCGTTTGGTCGGCTTGCGCCCGGTCCACAGCACCAGCAGGACCGAGGCGATCAACGCGCAATAGACCTGGGAGGTCACGCCCGCGCGAGAGGTCGCCATCCAATGCCGACAGCCCAGGAGGCACTTGAGCCACTTGAAAACAGTTCGATGCGCCACCGATAGCGATAGATCAGCGCGATCAACTCGGCCGGAGCCTCGCGCAAATTGGTGAACAACAAAAACACATGCCCATCGACCTCGACGCGCACCAAACGACCGGTCGGTCCCTGTGTGCCTGCGCCGAGGCGCACTTCGGTATCTGCCACCACGCCCTGCGCGTGATCGGCCTCGGACAAGGCTCGGTCTGGCTCCAGCGCCGCGCACACCGCGTTTTTGCACAAACGTAGGACATGGCGGGCTCCGCGCGACTGGACCTCGCCGATCAACCCGTAATCATGACCGTAGTGGCGGTCGTTGACGTAACATACCCCGGGGCGCAATTGGTGCCGCCACACCGCGCGTTCGCAGCGTTTGCCCTCAGTCACGGTGGCCGCCACCGGCACATCACGCCAGACCGACAACTCCAGATGGAGTTTGGCCGCACGGTTTTGCGAGTCCTGCCACAATGCCCATGCCACCCGGGGCAAGGCCGGCAAAAGCGTGCCGTCGTTGGCTACCAGTTCCTCGACGTGCTCGCGCACCCGAGTGTCACCAAAAATCGGCTTAGCCCCTCCTTGGCCAGTGAACGCAACAACCCGGCCAACAGTTGCGGGTCCACCACATGCTGCATGTCGGACAAACTGCCCAGGCTGACCTCGTGGCTGCAAACCTCCTGTTGCACGCGTGGCAGCGCGCTGGCCGCGCTGAGTGCCCGGGTCGTCTTGAGCACCGGGTTGAGCATCCCGAACAGCAGCAGCGAAAAGTAGTCGGACGCGAACAGCTTGCGCCGGGGGTCTTGCTCGGTCGCCGAGGGCGCGGCTTTATCGAGCACCGGTTGCAGACGCCGTTGAAAAGCTCCCTGAGGTGGTCCCGGTTGGTTGGACAGGGGGAACGTGAAAGTTAGTTATGCAGTCGGGATTGGGAGGATAAAATGATTTATAGGGAGGGGTGCAGGGGAGGGAGCAAAGCTCCCGCCCCGCCCGGTATGGCCGCCGTTAGGCGGCCTGCTGGGGTTCCCGATGGTGGAGTGGTAGATTTCCGCAGGCGTTTGGCCGTCGTGGGCACTGTGAGGGCGATGATCGTTGTAGAAGCGGAAGTAGGCGCGAAGACCGCGTTCGGCCTCCACCAAGTCGGCGTAGGCCTTGAGGTAAACCTCCTCGTATTTGACCGAGCGCCAGAGTCGCTCGACGAAAACATTGTCCAGGCATCGCCCTTTGCCATCCATCGAGATTCGCACGCCATGCGCCTTTAAGACACCGCTTCGGGAGTCTCTGGTATGGGGACTTCAACAAGGGCGATTTTCTTGAGGTTCACCAGATCGCCCTTGGATCTCGCTCGGACCTGGATCTTGTCCGGTTCATCGACTGAACGAGTCATTGAATAGAAATCATGCCGAGTAAAAAGCCACATCCCAAAAGTATGTGAATTTATGAGAATACTGGCAACACCGTCGTCCCACAACTTGTCTTTAGATTATCCCCCATCCTTGATGGTGCGGACGGTCGTGGTGGTGTGCTTCCAGCTGTCGTAGGTGCGGAAGTTGTCGTGCACGGCTTTCTGGTGCTTGCCGCTTATGTGCGGTGATCTTTGGTTTTTTACGCGGGCGTCCCACATAACTCCGTATTTCGCGTTCTCCCTCTACAACAATAGGCAGATCGCCTTTTTTTTGAGATTTGTTTCCCGCAACAGAAATGTCCGTGGATAAAAGTTTTATCCACGAGGGTCCGCCCGCAGGCGGTTTCTCCTCTGTAGAGGCCTGGAGGCGCGGGGCGGAATCGAACCGCCGATAGAGCTTTTGCAGAGCTCGGCCTTACCACTTGGCGACCGCGCCTTAATCAGAGAGACGCGGAAGTTGTAAAGATTCCGGCGGTCGCGCAAGTCCGGAAACCGTTTTCTAATTTGATTTACCGTTTTAAGCGGCGGAAGGACTAGGCGTGAGCCTTGAATTCGGAGGGAGCACGAGGATCGGTGGCCTAGAATCTCCTTTTTGATAGGTCATCGCTAAACTAAACCGGAAGGTGGAGCCTTGATTTGGAACACTATCCACCGAGATAGCTCCACCCATGAGCTCACAGAGTCGCTTCGATATTACGAGTCCCAGTCCGGTGCCACCACGTCGCCGGGTGCTGGATGAATCCAATTGGTTGAAAGGTTTGAAGAGTTCGGCGACGCGACCAGCAGGAATGCCGATACCCGTATCGGTGACGGTGAAAAATAGCCGAAGTCTTCGCAGATTTTCTGCTAAAGTCTCCTCGCCTCGGGCGCAGGTTACGGAGACTTTGATACTGCCTTGCTCGGTGAATTTCACCGAATTTCCGATAATCTTCAGCAAGATTTGTCTCATGCGGGCATGATCTCCATTGAGGATCACAGGAACGTTAGGATCAACGGTCAGGGTAAATTTCAGCCCAGTGCTACGGGCGATCGGATTGAAGTGATTGGAGATTTCCTCCATGCAGTCGCGGAAGGAGAACGGGGTCTGTTTTACTTTAATCTGGCCGGCCTCCAAGCGGGAAACATCGAGGATATCGGCAATCAGGGATTCAAGGGTGATGCCACTTTGGTGAATATTAGAGATGTATTCGAGTTGGTCAGCATTGGGACTAGTCTCACGCAGAAGTCTGGCGAAGCCAATGACGGCATTTATGGGAGTGCGAACCTCATGGCTCACCACGGCAAGAAATTCACTCTTAGCGCGATCAGCGGACTCCGCAGCTTCTTTGGCCTGAACCAGAGCCGTTTCGGCTTCCTTCCGCGCGCTGATGTCGTGCCCGACCCCTTGGTATTCCAAGATCGTGCCATTCGGTGATTTGATCGCACGATGGGTCCAATTGAAACTAATGGAGCGGCTTTCACTACTCATTAGTTCTAGTTCGAAGGTCGTCATCTCGGGGAGGTCGCCTTGAAAGTCACGTTTGGGGTAACCCAAATCAAAGAGAGGAATCCGTTGGCCGAGGAGTTGGGGCCGTTTTTTACCGTGAAATTTGGCATAGGCCGCATTCACAAAAGTAAGTTTTCCATCTGCCCGATAGCGACAGATGAGGTCGACTTGATCTTCTACGACCCCGCGGTAACTTGCTTCGACTTTCTGGAGGGTTTGCGCCATGCGTTCGATTTGGCGGGCAAGACCGATAATTTCGTCGGGGTCTTGACTGAATTCGTCGTCGAATACTTCAACAGGTTCGTCGCTGCCCGTTTCAACCTGATCAGTGTGCGTGCGGGCGGTGTGATTGATCTCACGCAATTTCTCAATCAGCGTCCGGTCCCAAACGTAGCCAGCCATGACGAGTAAGATTGAGCCGATAATAGCGAGGCCAAGTATCCAGTAGGTGGTGCCGAGTCGTTCGCGTAGATCGCTGTCAAACGCGAGAACGATGAGCGTCGCCGCCAAGCTGGCTGATAAAGCCAAGATCATCGCTGTTTTGCGCTGAAACAGAGTACTCATGGTTAACGTGGTATCGGTTCGAACCCAGTGAGTCTAACTGAAAAGACTAGGGTATTTACCCTATGATCGACCCTTGAAGGTCAGTTCGGCTACCCCTGATTTATCAAGATGGCCTAAACCGATGGCGCGCATACGGTCGTACTGCAACTTAGTCGCGGCGGCGAGAGGCATACCCATCCCGGATTTGCAGCCGAGCACCCAGGCAATGGTGCTGTCTTTGGCGGCATGATCTGCGGAGAAGTAGCATTCATGATCTCGTTTTTGCATATCTTCGCCATCGGTTTTAAGCACCTGGGAATTGGCACCAGTTTGGGAAAAAACTTCGCGCAACATGTCGAGATCGAGTCCCAGTGCCTGACCTAGGCCGAGACCTTCGGCCAGGGCTGCGGTATTGATATTCATCACCATGTTCACGAGTGCTTTGACCTGGGCAGCGGAGCCAGCCGGACCAATGTAGCGGAGGTTGGCGCTAAGGTCTTCTAGCACAGCGCGGAGAGTATTGAAGACACTCTCTTCGCCGGCGCACATTAGATAGAGGGTGCCTTGACGGGCTTGGGGAATTGAAGACGCCATACAGGCTTCCAAGGAGGCAGCCCCGACGGCCTGGGCGCGTCGTTGAACCTCGACGTGCGTCGCTGGCGTGATTGTCGCGCAATTTACAAAAGTCGTGCCGGCGGCGGCGGTGAGCAGGGAATCTCCCTCTTCGGCGAAGATGGCGAGCTGGGCTTCGTCGTCGGTGACAACGGTAATGACGATATCCGCGGCGGCGGTCACCTGGGCGAGGGTGGTGGCGTGGGTCGCGCCAAGTTCGATCGCGAGTTCAGCTGAGAGGGCAGTCGCGCGATCATAGACCGCGGCGATGGGGTGCCCTTGATCTTTAAGACGACGAGCCATGTTGGCCCCCATGCGGCCGACGCCGACAAATCCAATGATTTGAGACATGATAAAAGGTAAGTTTAGGAGTTAATAGAAGAGGGATTAGTGAGCGAAAAACGGGTTATGTTGTTTCTCCTGAGCCAAGGTAGTGAGGGGGCCATGGCCGGGGGCAATAACCGTGTCGCGGGGCAGGCACAAAAGCTTGGAGCGGTTGTTGCTCAGTTGTTCGCTGAAATGCGTGGGACTCCCTCCGATTGAAGAGGAAAATAGTGAGTCGCCGACCACGGCAAGGGGCCAACTGAGGCCCTTGATGAAGAAGGTGGTTTGGCCGGGGGAGTGGCCGGAGGTCAGGAGTGTTTTGATATCCAGTTTGCCGACGTGAAAGTGGATTTTCTCTTCGAACGTCTTTGCTCCCGCGAGGTTGAGAGGTTCGATGCGATGAGACCAGATTTCGGCCTGGGGATAGGCGGCGGCGAGTTTCGGCAAATCGGCGATGTGATCTTCGTGCGTATGGGTGACGAAAATATATCTCACGCGGAGTCGGTCGGACGCGATGACATCGATCATCGCGTCGGCGTTGGCACCGGAATCGAATACGGCGGCATCGCGCGTTTTCGAATCCCACACCAAGTAGCTGTTGACCGTCATGTCCTCAAAGGGGGTGTTGAACATGGCGAAACCACGGGGGTAGACAGGTATCTCGGGATACCATGACTTCCGGGCGAGGGCTTCGAGGGCGTTGGGATTGAGTCGGAGGTGACGAGCGACGCGACGGATGACAGCATAGATGGTCTCTCCTGCTTTCACTTTCCGAAGATCTTCGATCGTTACTTCAGCCCGCAGGGCGAGATCCTCATCGGATACATTGAGCCCGCGTTGGGTCTTGTTGATGACGTCGTCGAAATTGTCTTCTAGCGGTATAAGCGGCATAAAATAAAAGCGTAAATGCTTCGGATCGGCTGGCAAGCGTGAGTGAAGGGATGGGGACGACAGTCGAGAGACTTGAGTAAATGGGCTCAACAAAAACGGCGCGAAAACCGCGCCGTTGGAAATGAGAGATTAATCGGTGGGATCAGACCAGAAGCAGCGCCGGGCTCTCCACCAGATCACGAAGAGCGCCGAGGAATTGCGCACCTACGGCCCCGTCCACGACCCGATGGTCACAGCTCAGGGTGAGGTTCATGCGTTGGCCGATGACGATATGGCCGTTTACCACGACCGGTTTTTCGACCGTGGCGCCGACGGCGAGGATAGCTGCATTGGGCGGGTTGATGATGGCCTTGAAGCTATTGATTCCCATCATGCCGAGATTGCTGACACAGAAGGTGCCTCCGGTGAACTGAGCGGGCTGCAGTTTCTTGGCCTTGGCGGCCTTGCCGAGGATTTTGGCTTCTTTGCTGATATCGAATACCGACTTCACATGGGCGTCGAACACCACGGGAGTGATGAGACCGTCTGCGATCGCAACGGCGAAGGAAACGTGAGCGCGGCTGTGGTGGCGAATTTGGGTTCCCTCCCACGAGCAGTTGACGGCGGGCACCTTGCGAAGCGCTTCGGCACTGGCCTTGAGAATGAAATCGTTGACCGAAAGTTTAATGCCATCGGCCGCGAGGCCCGTGTTGATCTGAGTCCGGAGGGCGAGCAGGGGGCCCGCATCGACTTCAACGTCGAGGTAAAAGTGAGGAAGCTGGGTCTTGGATTCGACCAGACGCTTGGCAATCGTGCTGCGCATGCCGGATACGGGACTGACTTTATCTTCCTGAATCGGTCCTTTGACCAGAATACTGGGCCCGGAGGCTCCAGCTGAGGGCACACCGTTCTTCTCCGCATTTTCGATATCGGCGCGAACGATTCGTCCGCCGGTGCCGGTGCCTTTGATCTGGGAAGGATCGATCCCTTTGGCTTGGGCAAGTTTGCGCGCCAGAGGTGAAATCTTGATACGCCGCCCGGCTGTAATCGGGGCAGGTTCAGGCGTTAAAGCGGCAGGAGGAGGGGGGGGCGGTGGTGCCGCGAGAGCGGGGGCAGGGGAGGGGGGCGGTTCAGCCGCGGCCGGGCTTGCGGATTTTTCCGGAGTAGTAGACGCGGTTGGCGGAGCTGGAGCTTCGACTTTCTCGCCTTTTTCGCCAACGGCGCAAAGCGGTGCGCCCAATTCAACTTGAGCCCCTTCGGCGGCGAAAATCTTGATCAAGGTGCCATCGAAAAAACACTCCAATTCCATGGTGGCTTTGTCGGTCTCCACTTCTGCGAGCATATCACCACTGACGACGGCATCGCCTTCCTTTTTTAACCATTTGATCAGCGTGCCCACCGTCATGGTGTCGCTGAGTTTCGGCATTTCGATAATGTCGGCCATAGGATAGGATAAATTTAGAAACTGAAGAAAGGGGAACTGAGTTGACTAGGATGCGAGCACCTTGAGGACGGCGGCCACAACACGTTCGATGCTAGGGAGTTGCACGGTTTCCATAGGAGGGCTGTAGATCGCGGGAGCATCAAGGGTGGAGACACGCAAGATGGGGGCATCGAGTTCATCGAAGGCTTCTTCTTGGATCATGAATCCTAATTGAGACCCGACGGAACAGAATGGTTTTTGTTCCTCAACGATTAGCACGCGATGAGTCTTAGCGACCGACTTCAACACGGTATCGAAGTCGAGAGGACGAATGGAGCGAAGGTCAACGACCTCGACCGATGCACCATGCTTTTCGGCGATGATTTCAGCGGCAGCCAGAGAGTGGAGAACGCATCGACCGTAAGTGACGATGGTCAAGTCGGTACCCTCCCGCTTCACGTCGGCCAGGCCGAGTGGGATGAGCAGATCTTTGTCGTCTGAAACCTCGCCCTTCTCACCGTAAAGGATGGTGTTCTCGAGAAAGAACACCGGGTCGTTGTCGCGGATGGCACTCTTGAGGAGACCCTTGGCGTCAGCCGGGGTGGAGGGAACGACCACCTTCACCCCCGGGTGATTGGCGAGCACATTTTCGGGGGTGTGCGAGTGAGTCGCGCCCACATTGGTGCCTCCATTGGCTGGGCCGCGGATGACGATCGGGCAATTGATGAGACCACCTGACATGTAGCGCACGTTGGCGGCGTTGTTGAGAATCTGGTCGAAGGCGACCGAATAGAACGACCAGAACATAAGCTCCATGACCGGGCGAATACCCAACATTGAAGCACCGATGCCAGTGCCGATGAAACCAGCCTCGCTGATGGGCGTATCCACGATGCGTTTGGGACCGAATTTATCGAGAAGGCCCTCGGACACTTTATAAGCGCCGTTAAATTGAGCGACTTCTTCGCCCATGAGGACGACATTTTCGTCGCGGGCTAATTCTTCGGAAAGAGCGGCACGGACCGCTTCGCGGTAAGTCAAAACAGGCATGGGGAATTAAAAATCAGAGTTATGAAATTCGGGTGGCTATCGCGCTCAGTTGAAGAAGAGGCGGCCCTGGGAGGTGCGTTGGTCGGGATGATCGGCTTCCCAGTAAACGTCTTTTTGGATATCTTCAGGCGTTGGGTAAGGGCTGGCTTCAGCGAATTCGGCGGCGAGGTCGGCTTCGGCGCGGGCTTCCTGATCGATGACGGAGGAGGAATCTTCGGTGAGAACGCCTTCAGCGAGAAGAGTCGCCTTGAATGCGATCAAAGGATCTTTGTTTTTCCGATAATCGTCGATTTCATCGCGGGTTCGGTAGGTTTTGTCCGGGTCGGCGACGGAGTGTCCGCGGTAGCGATAGGTGTCGATTTCGACCACAGATGGCTTGTGTTCGTTTCGAGCCAGTTGGAGAACTTCGTTCATGGTATCGCGAACTTCGTAGATGTCGTGACCGTAGCACTTGGACCAATTGATGCCGTAGGCAGCGGCGCGTTCGGCGAGACCAGGACCGGCAGAGGAGCGCAACTGAGAGGTGCCCATCGAATACCGGTTATTCTCGATCACGAAAATACAGGGTAAATCCCAGAGAGCAGCGAGATTCATCGCCTCATGCACGGCACCTTGGTTGACGGCGCCATCGCCCATGAATGCCATAGCGGCGCCCTTTTTACCTTGGTATTTCACCCCGTAGGCGAGACCGGTGCCGAGGGGGATTTGGCCACCGACGATGCCATGTCCGCCCCAGTAATTGAGCGACGGAGCGAAATAGTGCATTGAACCACCCTTGCCCTTGGAGCATCCCGTCACTTTGCCGTAAAGCTCGGCCATGAGGGCCTTGGTATCCATGCCGACGGCGATGGCGTGACCATGATCGCGGTAGGCGGTGATGACGTGATCGTCTGCGCCCATCAGCGAACAGCAACCGACGGCAACGGCTTCCTGACCGATGTAGAGGTGAAGAAATCCCCCGATTTTCTTACCCTGATAAGCGCGAAGGCTGCGCTCCTCGAATCGTCGGATGCGCATCATCTTGCGGTAGAGCTCGATTTTTTCCTCCGAGGAAAGTCCAGCGTTGATCGCAGCTGAAGCTGATTTGGAGGGAGGAGAGTCGGTTTTGGCAGTCGTATTAGTGCTCACAATTAGGGGTGAGTTGAAAGGTGAAAGATGGAGTGTTCGTTGGGGGAATTGTTAGGCAAGTGAATTGTCCCAACGAGAAACGCGGACAGTTCTTTTAAGCAAACGGTGAGTCAAAATTATGGGAGTGATGGTAAATTGCCCGTGACCTGCTCCACGGTGATTTTAAGGGGGGAATTGGGGGCACAGTCCGCCTTTAAGGCGACAAACGAATCGCGATATTGGTCGAATAACGGCCAAAGGGCTTTGCGATCGGTATCGGGCAGAAAAATGTTGTCGATCGCGGCGCGGGAATAGAAGGCAAATCGCCCTTCTTCCATGGGGGGCGGGAGCGCCGGGATGGGTTTGCGGCACTGAAAAAGGAAGAGGAGCCAGTGAGATTCTCCCTCATAGGCCTTCTCGGCGATCATCCCAAAAAGATGGAGATCGGATGTGACAAGCGAGTGTCCGGTTTCTTCGGCAGTTTCCCTAATCGCACATTCGAAGGGAGATTCTCCGATGCTGGTGACCAATTTTCCGCCGATTGGGCTCCAGCACCCGAGATTGGGGGCTTTAGCGCGCTGGAGTAGGAGTTGTTCGCCGGCGGCATTCTGAATGAAGACGAGGACAGCGATTTTGTGAATGAGCGGTGCAGGAGGTGGCATAGGCTAAAACCCGATTTCGCGGGAGAATAAACGTGACGGCAGCAGTGACGTGCTCAATGTTTTAAGGTGGAGTATGATTCGGAGTGTCCTAGTAACAATCTTAGCCATCGGGGGAATTCTGAGTGGGCGGGCACAGCCGAGTGAAAGGGGACGGGCGGCGGTAGTCGAGGTGGCAAGAGTACAAAGCGGGACGGTGCGAGACGGCGCGGGGGCGGTCTGGTATCAAATTGAGATTAATTTACGAGTGAAAGGAAGTGGGAGTGGGAGAGAACGTTATGCAAGCGGAGTGGGGGTAACTTTGAATCTGGCAACCGAAACGAAGGAGGCACTGAGCGGATGGGAGTTTTATCGCGCCGCGGTGAAGGCGGTGGCACTGGAGAACGGTCAACATGTGGTCCGCTTCTATTTGCCACCCGAACTCGTCGCGCGGGATCGACTGCAAGGTGATCTAGAATTCTGGGCAATCGATTTGTCGTTGCAGGGGCAGGAGATGCCCAAAAATAGGTCGCAAGTGGGCGAGGGCTTTTCAACCCCGGTCGCATTGGAGAACTTCCGGAAGCAATTGGCCCGCGAAGCCGGACGCAATGATGGGGTGCTTCTGCCCCAGCACCTTACGCCGTTCGGGGATTTCGATTCGGCAAATTTAGGGCCGACGATGACTCGCGCCGAGGCGACGCAACCGAACCGTTAGGCACGACCAAAATCTTCGGATGAAATTGCTGCGCACGAAAAACTCTACACGTGCCATCCGGGTGCTCGAATTGGGATCGAGCCGGGTGGTGGCGGGAGAGTTTTTACGGCTAAAATCGGGTGGACTTAAGTTAGTCCGGTTTGAGACCGAGTCGTTCCTGCCTGAACCGAAAAATGACGTCATCATCGGTCCGGGCGTCGTGGAAGCGCTGGGAAAGGTTCTGAGTGCTTTCGCGGACCAAAGGGCGGAGTGGACGCTCGTGATACCGGGGCATTGGACACTGGCGAAGGTGGTCAAAATTCCGACCTTGGCGTCGGCCCAACGGGCAAAAATTATCCAGTTTGAGGCGCAGCAAACGATTCCCTTTCCACTCGAAGAGGTGGTTTGGAACCACCACGTCCTGTCGGATTCGGAAACGGAATCGGAAGTGATGTTTGCGGCGGCTAAGCGGGAGAATGTGGATGCTTTGGTGGCGTTAGTGGAGCCAAAGACATCGAGGTTGGGCGCGATTCGATCGGCGGGTCTTTCGAGCCGACTGGTGTTGGCCGCGGGTCGTGATCTACGATCGAAGGCTGCACTGTTGGTGGTCGTGGGGGCTCGCTCGACTCATTTATTATTTAGAGATGGCTCCAAGTTTTTGATCCGCTCGCTGAGCATGGGAGGGAACACGATCTCTCGAAGTATCAGCGATAAATTGGAGATGTCTTTTGCCGAAGCTGAGCAATTGAAGCTACGGGTTTGGCAAGATGGCATTAGTTTGCCGGAGGATTCATCGGTGGCCGTGGCCGTGGCGGCGGCCGATGGGTGGTTTAGAAGTAAACTACTCCTGGAAATCAAGCGATCAATCGTCACGTTTCGCCGGCACCAGGAAGGGGCGGCTCCCGCTATAATTTGGCTGGCGGGAGGGGGCGCGCGGGGGCCAAACTTAAGCGATTGGTTGGCGGAAAAAGTAGAGAAACCGGTGCGGCTAATGAATCCATTACAGGGGGTACAGATTGCAGCGGAAATCGGGGCAAAAATCACCCAGTTCGGTCGGGAGCGTTTGAGTGATTTCGTGGGCGCAGCGATCGCCAACGAAAGTGATCTGGCAGATATTAATCTGCTGCCTCGGGCATTGATTGATGCGCGAAGCGCACGGTCCCAGCGACCTCGTTGGATGCTCGTGGCGGTGCTGGCCGTGGTGGCGGCAGCGTTACCAGGGGTCCATTTTAGCCGTTTGGCGGGCGCGCGCGATCACGCGGCAAAGGAACTAGACCGAATGCTGGGGCCAGGGCATGTTTGGCAGGATCAGAATCGCGCAAATATCGAACGGTTGGATACGGCCGGGGCTGAGATTGAAATTCTACGGCAGTTGGAAATTGCTCAGATCGCTTGGGGGGGATTTCTGGCTGATCTCCAACGGCAGTTGCGCGCGGTGCAGGACGTCTGGTTGGAGCGGTTGCTGATACTGCCGAACGAGGCAGCGAAAGCCCCTCGGAATAAAACTGAATTTGCGTTCAAGGAAGGGCCGGCTATCTCGTTGGCGACTCCGTTGCGTCTTCGTTTGTCAGGCCGATTGCTCGACCGGGAGAATCCGTTGTCCCGGGTCAGTCAATCGTCTTATGAACGAGTGACTGCATTACTCAACGGCATGGTGGAATCCGATTTTGTCATCGCGGTGGAAGGGGAACGGTTCGATGCCAGTGAGTCGGGTATATTGCGTTTCGATTTTACGTTGGTCATCAACCCGGGGAAATTACTTTGAGCGGGAAATTGAATAAAGTTCAGCCCCAACAGATGGCGATGATTCTCGTCGTGGTATTTTCGGTACTCGGGGTGGCCAGCTGGTCATGGGGGCACTATACGGGGGCCGAAAAATCGTTCCGGATTTTGCAGGTCAAGCAACGGGAATGGGAAGCACTGCGCCGGACGAATCCAGCGCCGGTGGCGGCGGTGGCGATCGAGTTGAATCGGCGGTCGGAACAAGCCGAGAGTACGCTGCGGGCGATGCGCCGAAGGCTCGGCGGCGCCACGGTGGATCCAGTTCGGAGTGAGCCGGCACCCGGGCAACGAGCGGATGCCTTTTTTGCGATTGCGCAGTTTGTCGAGGACCAGCGAAAGCAGGCTGAAAAAGCGGGCGTAAAAATCCCCGAGGGCACGAGTTTTGGTTTTTCTGAGTTCGCCAATAGTGGACCGGAAACGGAGTTAATCGGTCTGGTTCATCGGCAACGTTTGGTGCTGACCCGTTTGTTGGATTCGGTTTGGCAAGCAAGACCGGTTAGTCTCACCCGGATCCAACGGGAAGTGTCCCCAGTGCCGGGGAACGAATCGAACCGAGAGCGGCGGGGCGGGCGACAGCATGACTATTTGGATACGGCTTCGTTGCGTAAATTACGACAGGAAGGGGTCGTCGATACTTTGACGTTTCGGATCGGGTTCGTGGGGAAAACGAGCACGTTGCGACGCTACCTGAAACATTTGGGCGAGTCGGACGTAGCGGTTGTGGTGAGGGGGCTTGAGGTAGAGCCCGTTACGGGGGAGGGGGGGGCGATGGGGGGAGTGCGCTCGTTGGCGGATCTTTTCCGCGACGAAGAAGGGATCGAACCGGGGCAAAAAAGTGAGTCGGCGGCGGTGCCAATTATTGAGTCAAATGAGTCGGAGTTTCTCGTCACGATCGAATATCTCGATTTCGAGGGTGGGAAGCGGTGGGGTGGGGCAAACAGTCGGGGGGGCGCAGAGTGACGGCTAAACCGAAGCTCGAAGCGTGGTTTTTAAGGGGAGCCGTCGTTTTAGTCATGCTCAGTTTGGCTTGGATGGTCTGGGGAGAGCGGGGTGTACGGGATCTCAAAGAACCGCCTCTTGTCATCATGGCCTCGGAACTGGCGGAATTTTTAGCCGGAAGGGAGGAGGCCACCAACGAAGTTTCAGCCGAAAACTGGACCGATCCGGCGCTGGAAGCAGGAGATGATGATTGGGTGTTCGATGTGTTCACGCCGCCGGTGATTTTCTACAATCGGGAAACAGGACGATTTTCGGTGACGCGCCCGGATTTGGACGGCGTCAGTGCGGCGAGTGCCGCCGATAGTCCGTTTGGCATGCGATTAGTGGGAGTAGAGCCCGAGCTGTATCGACTCCAAATCGTGGGATACGCGGGATACGACGGGGATGAGTTCGGTATTTTTCAAAATGAAAAAACTGGCGAAGGCATCGTGGCGCGGGCCGGGGAGCGATTCGATGATCTGGGATTGGAGATCAGGACCTTCGATGTCCGGAGAGAGGATTTGATTGTGCCTCACAGCATGCCGTTGCGCGAGATCGTGGGAGTGGCCGAGGTGTTCGATCGCAATACGAGTCAGTTGGTTCGCCTCTCGTCGGGGGGCAGACGTTGGACCAACTCTCCGATTGCCGTGGTCAAAAGCCCTACGACGGGAGAGATGCGTCGAGTGCAAGCGGGAGATCGAATTGATTGGGAAAGTGATCAGTTCGAAATTCTGACGGTGCGTCTCGAACCGACCGAAGTTTTGGTGCAAAAAATCAACGAGAATGGCGTGACCGAGACGCAGATTTTAAAACCGGAAACTGAGACAGCGGCTCACTTTGATACCGACAGTTTCATTCGAACGCGTTAACCCAATGAACGGGCCCTCCATGGTTTTTACTTTTCGCATTTCTTCAAGAGTCTGTCTTACATCGGTTTTTCTAGCTGGAGTCCTCTCGTTATCACCGGTGGTCGGCTTTGGGCAGTCGACGACGGAAACGAAGATCCGGTTGATGGCGGACGCTTTGAGAGCGCGAGATAATGAAGATTTGGAAGCGGCGCTGCGGAATCTCACCGAACTCACTAAAATGGCGCCGAACGATCCTGCGGTTCGCCGCCTGTTGCGGGGGGTCCGAAGCGATCTGGCGATCGAAAAAAACCGACTGAGTCGAGATGAAACCGGGCGAGTTGAGGCGTCGCTTGCGCCGGCATCAGCGGCTCAAGCGGCTACCACTTGGGCGACTCCCCCGGATCAAACCGTGATCGCGACTGAACCGGAGACGGACGAAGATGCGGAACTTGCGGCATTGGAAGCAGAACTGGCGGAGCTTGCGGCGCGGGAAGAGAAAAGGCAGGTCAAAGCAATTGAAGAAGCGGAAGCGGAGGGGCGGCGGGCAAAGGATTTGGCGGGGAAGGGAGGTTTCGATACGGCTATTGCGGTTCTCGAGACGGCGATCCAATCCATGCCGAAAAATCCTTTTACGCTACCGGTGGTCTCGGCGCTGACCGATCAGCGGAAGGAGCTATTTTTACAGAAAGCCCAGCGGGCTTATGCGGCCAAAAATCTGGCCGTGGCGCAGGGGGCGTTCGAGGCTTATCAGCAGGCGGGGGGATACAGCGAAGAATCGCAGCGGTTAGCTCGCGATTTGGCGGCAGCGGCAGTGCCCGCTTTACCTCAAGTGCAAAGTTCTCCGCCAGTGGTGAGGGTCCAGACCCAGCCGGTTGCCAGTGGGTTAGATCAACAGTGGGCCCGGGCTCGAGCGGCATTTGCGGTGGGTGATTGGGATACCGCAGTCGAGGCGGTCGAGGCGGTATTGTCCAATGAACCTGACCACTACGGCGCGTCGCGATTGCTCGATAGAATTGCGACCGAACGCGTCCAGATGGCCGGGCAAATACGCGGCACCACGCGCTCGCAATTGATTGAAGAAGTTGGACTCGCGTGGGAGAGACCCTCAGTGGCTGCTGAACCCACCGTTGACGGAGTCAATGGCTCAAGCGGGGGGAATCCGCTCCATCAGAAATTGTCGGCCATTCAGATTCCGAGTGTGAGTTTCAGCGCGGTGGAATTGCATCGTGTGGTGAGCACGTTGAGCGATTTGTCGCGCGAGTTTGATGGCACGGGCTCTGATTCAAAGGGAGTAAATATCATCGTGATCGATCCGCAGGGGGGGCGACCTGAAGTGAGTCTGACATTGCGGGATCTCTCGTTGAAACGGGTGCTAGACTTTATTACTGATTCGATCGGCTACCAATACGAGGTGCAGGCCGATGCCATTGTGGTTCGACCCGGCGGGGAAACTTCGACCCTCGATACGGAGTTTTTCCCGATTACACGTTCCACCGTCATTCGGATGACGGGCATCGGAGGCGGGTTGGCTTCCGGAGGCTCGCCGGTTTCGAATGATCCGTTTTCGCCGGCTCCGGTAAACAATGCTCCCGCGGCAGGAGGCGGGAGTGAAACCGACGCGTTACGCTCGTTTTTGCAGCAGGCGGGCGTCGACTTTCTCGGCATCGCCGGGGCGAGTTTAGCCTACGATGGCTCAGCCATGATCGTGACGCAGACCTCGCGCAACGTGGAACGGATTCGGAATATTTTGAACCGCTACAATGATGTGCGGCAGGTTCAAATTGAAGCGAAGTTCATGGAGGTGCAGGAAGGCGCGCTGGAGGAGTTGGGCGTGCAGTGGGGCATCTCTCACGGCGTGCGAGGGGATCCTCGATATTTGGCAACTGGAGGCACCCAGAATCGAAGTCTAAATGACGCTTTTACTAATACGGTGGGAGGCACGGTCGGGAGTGTTTTCCGGCCGGCTCGCCAAGAGTTGCGCGATGCGGACGGGGTGGTCACGCAGCAACAATCGAATGAATTGAATTTGCCGATTTCAAGCTTTCCGGCGGGGTTGCCGAGAGCAGTTGATCTGGCCTCAGACGCGGGAGCTTTGGCCACGATTCAGGGGATGATTGGTGAGGTCGATGTGAATGCGGTGATTCGGGCACTTTCGCGGCAGCAGGGTTCAGACTTGTTGAGCGCGCCGAAGGTGACGGTTTTGTCGGGCAACCCGGCCACTATTACGGTGGCGCAAGAGCTGCGCTATCCGACTTCTTACGGGGAGGTTCGGAGCGAGGTGGGCTCCTCGGGACGCGACAGTTCATCGGCAGGAGTGACGATTACGGCCGGCACTCCCCAAGATTTCGAAACGCGCAAGGTGGGCGTGGAGCTTCGGGTCACACCGACGGTGGAAGAGGACGATTATAGTATTAGTTTGGACCTGAATCCAAAGGTAACCGAATTCGAAGGTTTCGTGGAATACGGCGGCCAAAGTGTCGCGATATCGAACGACACGACCGTCACAGTGCCGTCGGGATTTTATCAGCCTATTTTCTCCACCCGGGAAGTTTCCACGAAAGTGACCTTGTGGGATGGGGCGACTTTGGTGATGGGTGGTCTCACGCGAGAAGAGGTGAAAACGGTGCGCGATAAGGTTCCGTTTTTGGGCTCCATTCCCGGACTGGGTCGGTTGTTCAGTTCCGAAGGTGAAACGACCCAGAAGCGAAACCTGTTGATCTTTGTGACGGCGAATTTGGTGAGTCCCGGTGGTTCGCCGAAAAAGCAGACCCTGCAAGGGGTGGCTCCGAGCTCTGCTTTTCAGAACACAAGTGTCGTGACTCCAGGCGGGAGCGCGAAGAGAGAATAGGCGGTGGTGGTGACTTCCGTTGGGGCCGCCTCTAACGCTGTCCACGAATGGCGGTCCACGTTAGCCCCAGATATTCGCGAATCGTCCGCGTGGTGCTTTCGAGTCCGTAGGAACTGAAACCGAGCCAATCCCTCAGGCTTAATTGAGCGTGGGGCGATCTATAATCGGCAGGGCAAGCGGTGGCACGGATTCCGGCTTTAAGACCCAGTCCCATGGCTCGGGGCATGTGCCAGGCGGAGGTCACAAGTCCAACTGATCCCTCGTTACTCACGGACTTGATCGCGAGCACTTCGTCATGGGTATCATGAACTTGGGAGAGGACCCTGATGCGGAGGGGGTTTACGCCGAGTTCGGCCGCGGCTTCGGCCAGGGTTTGGGCATGACTATTGATCTTCCGTTTACCGATCGGACCGCAGACGAGCAGCGTCGCCGAGGGATGTAAATAGGCGAGCCGAACGGCTTCGACCAGTCGGGCTCTAGAGGAATTTTGTAGCCGCGAAGTCCACGGGAGTTGCTCATTTTCGGCGTGTCCACCGCCGAGGACGGCGATGAAGTCCAGGGTAACGGGAGAGGGGGTGATGGGGAGGTGGTAGGCGGGAGGGTATTGGTCTTCCAACTGCCTAATCAGCACGTGACCGAGTCCGTTATTACTCGCGAGCAGAGGGATCGCGATTCCAAGGGCGAGGAGGATTCGACCCAGGCGGGGGCGCTGACCACGCCACCGCAACCATAAGCCGAGGGCCACGAGCGCGAGACCGACAGGAAGTGGCGCAAGAATACCGCCGAGGAATGGTTTCAACCAGAGCACGGTAAGAGGGTTACACTAACCGGGCAAAGAGGGGAAAGGAAGAAGCTGAGCACTTTATTTGGTTTGAGCCCCGCGGGGAGGGAGGACTCACTGACGGTTATGTCGACCTGGTTGCTCATTGATGGATTCAATCTCGCTTACCGTTGTTTTTTCGCGATCCCGGAATTGACGCGATCAGATGGGTTTCCCACGAATGCACTACACGGATGGGTGAAAACGATTTGGAAACTGGAGGATCAAGAGAAACCGGCCGGAGTGCTCGTGTTTTTCGATCTGGGTGGCGCGCAGGATCGCTTGGCCTTACTGCCCGAATATAAGGCACAACGGGAGGAAATGCCCGAAGCGTTGAGCCAACAGATTCCGGTGATAAAGGACCTGACGCGATTGATGGGCCTAGGTGGAATCGAAATTGAAGGTGTCGAAAGTGATGACCTTTTGGCAGCTCAAGCGGTGTCGTTGGCGAAAGCCGGGCACAAGGTGAAGATTGTGAGTGCGGACAAGGATTTTGCGCAGGTGGTCAGTGATCAGATTACGATGTTGCTGCCACCTTCGCCGGCTAACCCTCGGTTGGGCTGGCGAAATCTAGATGTCGCGGGCGTGGAAGAAAAATTCGGAGTATCGCCAGGAAAGATCGCCGACTTTCTCGCCCTAGTTGGTGACTCGGCAGACAATATTGCGGGTGTGGCGGGAGTGGGACCCAAGACGGCGTCGAAGTGGCTGAATGCCTACGGGAGTTTGGAGGGCGTCATTGCGAATGCGGCTGAGCTAAAACCTGATCGGTTTCGGGAGAAAGTTGCCGCGGATGCTGACCGACTACGAATCAATCTAAAACTCACCACCTTTGATCCCGATTTACCGGTGCAGCCTTCGGTGAAACCTCCCTTCGATGGTCCGGCCTTGGTGGCCCGACTGCGCGAATTGGAGATGAAATCTGCCACGACTGAAGCGGAAAAGCGCTACGTCGAATCGCAAGGCGAGTTGTTCTAGGCGGCGGGGCTTTCAGGATGGGTGAGGGACAGAGCCCGTTTCTCCGTCTCCCGATCGGCTCGCCTCCCGCTCGCCGTTACCTTTGGCGGGTAGGGAGGTCTCTCCGAGACCGCGGAATACGGCGGAATGGCAACGCGACGGTGTCGTCATTCCGTGGCACTAGTCAGGATGAAACGCGTGTATGTCCGACCTTCGCTGGTTGGCCCCCGGGAACGCCGACGCCCCCGTCGGCCCTCCGACTACAAACTACAAAGCCTGACCCGTTTGGCCCCAGTGAAAAGCTGCCGGTGCATGAAACCGTGGTGATCGAACCGGCCGAAGTGATGGCCGCCCCTGACCAATTTGAGCGTATCGGCGAGGAGCGCAGCTTCGAAGTCGATGTGGTGCCCCCGAAGTTGTTCAAGCGTGAGTTTGTGCGTCCCAAGCATCGGGCGAAGGGGCAGACGCAGCGCCCCCCAGTGGTGGCCCCGGCCCGGGTGCGCCCAGTGGAGGGCGGTTATGACTCGGCGGGACTTTTGGCTTGGGTGTTGATCAGCAAGTATGTCGATCACGCGCCGCTTTATCGCATGGAAAAGATGTCCTCGCGGTGGGGCGCACGGCTACCCCGCCAGAGTATGGCCGAGTGGGTGCGCATCGCCTCAAGTTGGTTGGAACCGATTTATCAGGGCATGCACCGCCGGTTACTCGAATCGGGGTATGTGCAAGTTGGTGAGACGCCGGTGCGATGCCATGATCCGGATCACAAACGAGGTAAAACCAAGGACGGTTGGCCGTGGGTAATAAGTCAGCCCGGTGGTGACGTGGTCTTCGACTGGCGATTATCGCGCCAGCATGGTGAACTGACGTCGCTCGTGGAGGGGTTTACCGGGATCTTACAATCGGATGGGTATGGAGCATATCGCGCGCATGCCGCGGCGCATGCGCAAGTGCACTGGGTGGGATGCTGGGCGAATGCGCGGCGCAAGTTTTTTGAGGCGCAGGGCGAAAGTCCCCGGGTGGTCCAATGGGTCTTACAACTGATAGCGGGGATGTATCATCAGGAAAAGCAGTGGGATCTGGCCGGGATCGACGCAAAGCAACGACAGGCATGCCGGGAGCGCGACTTTACCCGCAAGCTGCATTGGTTGCGCGTGGTGGTATTACGGGTGCGCCAGCAGGTGTTGCCTAAGTCAGGCCTAGGTAAAGCATGCACCTACCTGCTGGGGCAGTGGACGCCACTGTGCGAACACCTGCGTCACGGCGAAACTCGGTTGGACAACAATCTGGTTGAAAACGCGATCCGACCTTCGGCGCTGGGCAAGAAGAACTGGTTGTTCATCGGGCACCCCGATGCCGGACAACGCTCGGCGATCATCTACTCCTTGGTCGTCAGCTGCCAGCGTCACGGGCACGACCCGCTGGTCTACCTGCGCGACGTGCTCACCCGGCTGCCTCAACGCCGAGCGGATGCGCACATCTCCGACCTGCTACCGGCCAACTGGAAAACTCCAGTTGAAGTGGAGCTGGATGGGGAATCGCAATCGTAACGATTCCTATATCGAAAACGTCACCATCGTGGTGCCCATATCGTCACTATTGTTATCCGGCAATAAGACCTCCTCTCGGACGCTTACGAAGAGGGAGCGGAAGAGTTTGATCAGCCTCTGAAATATTTTTTGATGGGTGCGCTTGCCCATCAATACTGAAATTGAAACTTTGATTGTCCCTTCGTCGCCAAGGACTACTTGGAGGACGGAATCAACGTTTCAAAGCTACCAACCAACGCACCATTTATGGAAGTTCGACGATTTTGATAGAATACCAGTTATCCACTATCCGCTGAGATATTTGCAAAACCAATTGACTTGAGGTTTCGGAGTCTAATGGGTGTAATTAGAAGTGATGGTATAAATGCAAATGATTGTACTGTACCCCGTGATAGAAGTATGCTGAACACTTGGGATGAATTCAAAACAAACGGTTGAACTAAGAGAACGGGACAATGCCGAA
>Ga0335398_10004106_pt1 | contig 20580 bp, 16 predicted proteins | sample BON03_FD_205742 | JGI IMG/M metagenome (GOLD analysis project Ga0335398, IMG submission 205742) | Freshwater microbial communities from Lake Bonney liftoff mats and glacier meltwater in Antarctica - BON-03 (spades assembly) (version 2) | ecosystem: Environmental > Aquatic > Freshwater > Ice >... | reverse complement strand
CCTACCCACTTATCGCGACTTTCACGCCCAGTAACAGTGCGTTTGCCGCATCAACCGCACCGACAGCAACCCCACAGGCCAGCGGTGATCCCGTCCCAGTTGCACTCGTACTGCCACCGGTCATGTACTTGGGCGAATCAGCCGTTGTCGGCGCAGTCCTAGGTACCGGTAACCCCAACGGAAGTGTTGCGTTTTTGCTCAATGGCGCTGGGATCTCTGGTTCGATATTTACCACAAACAGCGCCGCGAGCACCGCGTTCACCCCGTGGTTCTCGGGTAATGCAACCGTCACAGTGTCTTACACCTCGATTCAACCCAATGGCCGCACCTTCACCGGTTCCTCTTTTCAGCCGATCGCGATCAGTAACCCCCGAGCTACTGACGTAATTTCCGTGCAGGGTGGCAATGGCAACTGGTCGGTTGGCGCACCTGTTGTTCTCACGCAGAACAAGGGCGTCGCAGTTTCAGGTGGATCGCAGTCTGGTGCACCCGTTGTCTTCAGTGAGGAGGGTCCATGTGTTATCAACGGATCAACACTTACCGGGCTTGCTACCGGCCAGTGCACTGTCACTGCAACCAGCCCTGGCAGCGCTTCGCTGAAACCAACCAGCCAGGAGTACATCGTGACCGTTCAGGCACCAGCAAAGAGGCGCTAACCATTTGATGGGTGTCGGTTAACCGACGCGGGCGCGGGTTGCACTTAGTGCGATCCGCGCCCTTTCTCTATCTTGTTGCTAAAGAAGCGTTGAGAGTATTTCTGCTACCTCAGTCATGCGATATTGAGTGCTCAATTTCTCAATAATTTCCAACTCTGACATCGCAGGTTTGGAGAACCGAGCTGCCATCTCCTTTATTGCCCGAGCACCGGCATCGGGGTGCGCAAAGACAGTATTGGCTGCAAAATCATTGGGTTTAACAATTTCAATATGCGCCTCCTCGAGTATTCGTGATTCTTCAAAACCTGCACGAGCGTCATCTGTCACTATCGCGTCTACTTTTCCCACTAACGCAGCATGAACCACATGGGCGTCATCCGGATCAAGCAAAGTGTAGGAAAAGTTTCGCTCCTTTGGTGCAACCACGAGCGCACCGGGGAATGCTTCATTCATCTGGGAGAAAAGGTTGGCTCGGAATTGCCTGCTACCTGAAAATTCGCGCCCTTGGTGAATTCTTTCAAGTACGTAATCCAATTCAAATAGAATCCCAGAACCCCACACCGGTATATACGCCTCTTCCACGGCGAGCTGAAGCAAGAAATCTCGCTGTAATCCAGGAACTAACACGCAAGTATCAAGAAGGGCACGAAACACAAGTTAATTCTGTCAGGCTTTTCTGGAATTTAGTGTAGCTTCTTACCACGTGCTTCACGCAACAATTGCTGTACGTCATCGGTTTGCGTGAATGCCGCAGAACTGTCTGAGACAAATTGATTTCTGCGATTTCTTAACTCCACCCGGTATGCCAAAACTTCTTCAAGTCGCAACTTTCGACGAACTGATCCTGGGACATACGCCTTGAGTTCGCCAGCTTCTACTAGTTGAACAACCGTGGGTCGACTTAATCCAAGAATGTCGGCAGCTTGTTGCGTAGTGATCTCTTGATCACGGGCAAAGATGCTGATGGATTGCCCTTGACTCAGTTTCTGCACCACCTCTTTCAATATCTCATGAAGTTGCTTGGTGAGTTCTACCTGATCATGCTCGCCTGCCCCTGAGAGGAAGAAGGCCGGCTCCGGCGCCATCCCGTGACGGGCTTCATGAGCCTCGATAAAGCTTTGAACCTTTGCTAGTCCGTCCGACTCCCCTTGGACTGGCGAGACAATCTCACGCGTGGCGTCAGTACTCATGTGCTTTCCCCTTATGTGTAGCCTTTGAACTACGCTAAAATAGCACAGTTACGAAAGTTACGAAAGTCGGGGGGCTTACGACGTGTTTCTTAGGCGCTGCCGCGCCCTTTCAGCTTGCGCAGCGGAGCCGTGACCTTCCAGGATCGGGTGTTGGTCAGGAAGTCCAGTTCCTGGCGGAGCGCTTGGGCGGCGGATTTGTGGGCGAGGACTTCGGTGTCCTTGTCACCGGCTGCGAGTACGACAAACGACCTGATCCCGAGGAAGCCTTCGACACTGTCGGTGGCGTCGGTGACACTGAATGAGACCTGGGCGGGTTCACCGACGGTGCCGTCGCCAAAATTGAGCTCGAGGACAGAACCCAAATACAGCTCCTCGCGCTTTGGACCACCAGGTCCGCTTGCCTCAACCGTTACCACGCCTGGCATTGACCGGGTGGCGAAGAGAACCTTGAGTGCACCACCGGTTGGTCGGGTGATGCGTACGTCAATGCGGTTCCCTGGACGTACTTCATAACCCCAGGTTTGCGGGGAACCAAAATTGCCGCGCAATGCGGCGTCAACGGTTTCGTAGTCGTGCGGGTCACGCGGTTGAGCCAGCAGCGGTGTGATCGCGTTGTCGACCTGGTGCGCGTAATACTGGTCCGCGTAACCGGAATCGGGTGCTGCACTCGCGGTGGCCAAAACGTATTCCTTGCCAAGTGTGATCTCGGGGTACATGGCTTCCCTCACTGGAGTTGTTTGCGCGATTAATATCTCTTGTATTAAAACTTCTGCAACGTGATCCCACGTTATGGGTGAAACGGCACTGTTCTGGATTCTTGCCTCGAGTAGTGATCGAGTGTCAGTGTCCAAAACATTTTCCTCCAGCACGCGGACAAAGTCGTCAAGGTTGCCAGTCTCGAAATAAACGGCCAGTTCACGACCAGCCTCGGGGATTGACGAATTGTTCGCAGCCACGGGGACTTTGCCGAATGCAATCGACTCGGAGACGGGTAATCCCCAACCTTCGTAATTTGACGGATACACGGTGAACTCACAGTGTTGATAAAAATCGGTAAGGTCGTCGTCACTCACACTCGTGCTGAGCACACTGACTTTCCCTTCAAGTCCGCTTGTCGCAATATATTTGTCAATGAACTCATTACTGTTCCACCCCAGGCGGCCAACACACACCAGGTCAGGGACGTTGTCCTTACCGTGCTTGGCAATAAGTTTCTCCCAAGCATTTAATGCAAGGAGATGGTTCTTCCGGGATTCGACCGTGCCGACGAATAATGCGTAGTCGCGTGGCCAAGGTTTTTCATCACGTCGAGTTTCTTGGTCGAGTTGCATTTGCTTCGGGGTCAGGCCATTGGGCAATCCGGTGACGGCCCCCTGTGGAGTGGTTAAATCATGGGCGTCACAGTAGGTTTCGAAGTCACGTCGACTTGAAGCACTAATTGCTGGGACACGGCTCGCTGTTGTTGCGATCAAGTTGAGATAACGATCAAAAAGTCGATTGACCGCGGCGGTGTGACCGGTCTCCATCACGGGGGTCAAGTCATAGAGCAATGTCACCAGTTTTGCGCCATTCGCGTGGGCATCTCGCGCCGCGAGCATTAATGAATCCGCGATCCACAAGGCGCCGAGAAATACAAGTATTACTCGTGAATTGATAGCGATGGGGGCAGCTGACCGGGCTCGGTCAATACAAGCATTCGCTGAATGTGCGAGGGAATCACGATCGGAGTTTGTTCGTACTCCGTCAAAAATTAAAGAGTGACATTCACTTTTGGTGAGTTGAATAAATAGGCCGCGGGCTCGGTCCAGAATTACCGCTTGGGATTTGTCGTGGGTTTCCAGGATCCTTGGAGTGGTTTCCACGACTACCCGCTGCACGCCTGAGACTGATTCCTTGCGTTGCAGGAACTCCACCAGATCCGTGACATCAAGGTACGTCAATGCGTGTTCTTGGCTCACTACTTCAGCCTACCGGTGAGTAATAGCGCCAGATCTGCACTTCGTTTAAGAGATGCTCCGGCATTACCGACATGGCGTTTGGCCCAATCAAATGTTGAATCTTGCTGACCGCCTTGATCCAGTCCAACCTGCTGACCTGCGCTGATCCGATATTCGATAACAGATGTCGGGTCAATAAACATTGAGTTTTTATTTGTTGCTGCCAGACTCCACCACCGATCATGGAGCCAGCCTGCGGGAATTATTGCTGGTAATAGTCTGGGGCGGATCGCGCTTGCGCCACCGGTGGCAATTGAATGCCGCACCACATAGGTGAGCTGCTGCTTTTTCGAAAGCGTGTTCCAGTTGTTTGGGACTGGAAATGTCGAACGCAACGTTTGGTTGGTCCCCGTTGTTCCGTCACTGGCCAGCATCGCAATCGACGGGTTTGCGTTCAAGAGTGCACTTTGGTGTTCAACCCGGTTGGGAAACCACGTGTCGTCGTGGTCACCCAAAATCACTATTGAATCCCTTGGTGCCAGTCGTGTTCCCTGCAAGAAATTCTGGGCTATTCGGGTAACCGTGTCCCTCGCTCCTGTCGTGGCGACGACCGGTGTGATGCCGTTGCTGGCAAGGATGTCTGAAGTTGAGTCGGTTGAATTGTCGTCGACAACAATGAGTTGGTCCAACTTGCGGGTCTGATTCTCAATACTTGCAAGTAGTTCGGGCAAATACTTTTCGGAGTTGTGGGTAACGACTACGCCCACAACCGGAGTCTCCTGCGCACTCTTACCCGGACTCATTTAGCCGCCAGTTTCTTGATCAGACGTTCGTAGTCGTCGGTGACTTTTTCCCACTGATAGTAGTTTTCGATCCGCTCGCGCCCAGCAACCACAAAACCCCCTAGTTCCTGCGGATCAAGATTGTTAAAGGCATTTGCGAGTTCATCTGAATTTGCCCATAACTTGGCACAATTGTTGGTGACCTCGCGGTTGAACACGCAGTCGAATGCGAGCACGGGAGCGCCACAACCCATTGCACGTAGCAGGCTTGGGTTCGTACCACCGACCGAGTGTCCGTGAATATAGGTCGAGGCTTTGCCGTAGAGCTGGTTGAGTAAATCTTGGTCGTAGATGCCACCCAGTAGACGAACGTCACGATCGGAATTGGCACTCACCACGGCGTCAATTTTATCCCGGTACCAATCGGCGTAGGGGGCGCTTCCGACAATCACGAGTGGCTTGGTTTGACCGCTTGCCAAGTAACCGTGAACCGCCTCAAAAATGTGATTCTCAGGTTCAATGCGGGCAACGACCAAGTGATACTCCCCCGCCCCCAGATTGAGTTCTGTAAGTCGGTCTGATTTCGGTGTGAGAATCTCGGCGCCGTAGGGAATTACCCAACAGGTGCGGCCATAGGTTTGCTTGACGTAGTCAGCAATTCCTTGGGCGTCCGCGATCACTTCGACTCCATGTTTGATCGCGCGCTTTTCGGCCCAGGTGTAGTACTTTGCGCCCATACCGCGCCACTTCTCACGCTTAGACTCCAAGCCGTCAAGGTGAATTGCGGTGGGGATTCCGGCAAGCTTTAAGGGAGTAAGTAGCGGGGCGTTGCCCGCATTGAGGAGTAGACACACATCAGGTCGGTCTTTAATAATTGCATGTGCCGTGCTCAACGTTGTATGGCTCAGTGTTTCAGCCATACGGTGCTTAATTGCCGGCAGGTTCACCAACTTCATGCCTTCAAATTCCGTGATTGTTTGCCCGGGGTTGCGGCAATACACGGTAACTTCGTAACCGCGGGACGCTAAGCGTTTTCCTATTTCTTCAACCGCGGTCTCAAACCCCCCGTACAGGGCGGGTGCACCGCGAGTGCCCATTAATGCGATTTTCATGGATAAATTTTTCGAGAAACCTAGTGGGTGTGGTGCTGCTCGGTGTCCATGAAATGGAACGCAATCATGTGACACAAGGACATGTGAATGTCTTCAATCCGGCCCATGTGATCACTGGGTGCATTGATATGGATATCGGCCAAGCCTGCGCTCTTACCGCCGGCGTAACCGGTCATGGCCACGCTGGTTACGCCAAGCTCCTTGGCGCGCTGTTGAACAGCGAGAATATTGGGCGAGTTTCCTGAGCCACTAATTGTCACCAAAATGTCGCCAGGCTGGGCAAAGTTGGTGAGCTGCTCTGCGAAGACAACATCAAAGCTGACATCGTTGGCGTAGGCCGTAATGGTAGAAACTGAATCAGTGAGTGCTAAAACTTTGAACCGTGTCGGTTGCAGATAACTGGCACCTTTGAGCAGGTCGGTTGCGAAATGGCTCGCAGTGGCCGCGCTACCGCCATTTCCAGCGGTGAAGACTGTTCGACCTTTTGCACGCGCAACTGTGAGTAAATCAATGAACTCCTGCACGGGGGCAAGCTCCACTGCCGCGTATTCGGCGTTAACCCGTTCGCGGTATTGCGCGATCGAGTCAGTCATTTGTTATCCATCATTTAGTGTCTGCTTCCAATTTTGATTCCCGCGCCAACAACGCCGCTCCAAGGAGAACACTACGACCACCCCATGCAGCCAGGGTAATCTCCGGCGGCTTTCTCCCCCAATTTTTGGACCGCTCGGCAATTGATTCGGCCAGGGCCGCCCGCACGCGCTCCCCCTGTTCCGGCCCAGCGGTCATGCCACCACCCAGACACACCACGGCCGGATCCAGCAGGGTGATTGCCTGCCAAAGCCCTTGGCAAAGGTCAGCGATCCAGTCGTTGAAGTTGTTTTCCTCGGCAAGGTATTCACTCGCCGGCCTCCCGGTGCGTTGCTCGATCCAACGGCCGCTGCACGCCCGTTCCAGGCAATTAGTACTGCCACATGAACACATTTCCGATGGAAATTGCTGTTTTTGCCTGGGAATTTGCAAGTGACCGACCTCGCCCGCGAGGGATTGCACACCCGGTATAAGCGCCTTGGTTGTCAGCCCTTTGGGTGTCAGTGCATGGGTTAGCTGTGTGGATTCTAAAAATGCGATCGCACCGCCAATTCCAGTGCTGAGGGTGACGTACAACATGATTTCATGTGGGAATTTCACACTTTTCTGGTAAAACCGGGCCTCGGCAACGGCGGCGGCTTGGGCATCGTTAATTCCAGAAATCCGCACACCTAACCCATGCGAGTCAACGGTGAATAAATCTGCGAGCCGAAAGCCCTCCCAGCCTTCCGTGTGCAGCGACTGCCGGCAGATTTGAGATTGCGTGTCGAACTGACCGCCAAAACCCACGCCGATGGAATCGACCGGTTCTATGAGCTCGCTCAGCATGGTTTCGCCGGACTGCCGAATCCATTTAATGATGTCTCCGGCACTGGGCGTAACTCCACCGGCAACGAGATCGCGGGTCAGGGTGGTGCGCTCGACAACGAACTCCGGGGAAAGCCCACCGGAGGCATCCATAAGAAAATCAACAATCGCGAGCGAAACTTTCGTACCGCCAATATCAATCGCGAGCGTGCGCACATATGGAGTGTAAGCGCGCTGCTAACCTGTCCCGGTGCAGGTGAGCCCCTATTCCATCAGCGGAGTGTGGCGCTTTGACCCGCTCTTACGGCCCGACGACCGCGGTGTATTCCTCGAATCTTTCAAAGAAAGCGTGTTCACCGACACGGTCGGGCATGCACTGCACCTCGCCCAAATGAATATCTCGGTCTCCCGGGCCGGAACAGTTCGCGGAGTGCATTTTGCCGATATCCCACCAAGTCAGGCTAAATACGTGCAATGTTTCGACGGGCGGATCCTCGACATTGTGGTGGACATTCGTGTCGGATCCCCAACATTCGGGCAATACGAAGCAATCGAGCTGGACTCTAACTCACGCTCAGGCCTGTATATTTCCGAAGGTCTGGGACACGCATTTTGTGCTCTCAGTGATTCGGCCACCGTTGGCTACCTGTGTTCGGAAGGCTACTCACCAGAGCGTGAACACGGGATACACCCGCTAGATCCCGATCTTGCATTGCCGTGGCCCAGTGAACTCGCCGGTGCGCAATCTGTTCTCTCACCGAAGGATTCCGCGGCGCCGAGTCTGGCCCAAGCACTCGCCGGCGGTCTACTGCCGCAGTATTCAGACTGTGTTGAGTGGACTGAAAAACTTAAATAGCTATCGACAAAAAATCTGTTACAGGTTGTAGCCGCCATCAAGCTTAATGTTCGGGTAGGCCTTGGTGTCGAGTTGCATTTTGGGTCCGAACTTCCAGGAGCCGGCCCACCACGCTAGGGCTATTTGTTGCAATGCATATTCTTCTTTGCCAAGTTTGTAGGACTCTTCCTCGTTGCCCTCAGCGTAGATATGACCGTCGGTCCAGCGTTGCTGCAAGGCGCGAGTATCTCTGGCGTGAGCTGCCAGGAACTCACCGGCACGAGTGTCCGGTGCGGAATACACGTTTGCGAAACCGTCAACGCCAACGAACGTTGCAGGACGGCGCACGCCCCAACCGATTCCCATCGGGTAATAAATCTGGCCAAGTGGTTTGTAGACCGTCCCACCTGGTGCCGCGTACGGTGGACTGGGGAAGTCAACAACACTGAGGGCCCGGTAGACAATGTCAGCGTTGTAGAAAAATGCTTCGGGAACCGGGATCCTGCCAGCACGCAGAATTGTTGCCGCCCACCAAAGATGCTGCACATTTTGGGTGTAATCGGGGTTAACAATTCCGTGGTTGGTAACCGTGCCATTTTCATTGGCATTTGTGCCCGGTAAACGAAGTGCGACATTTACGCCGTTGATTGACTGGCTTTTTGTTAAGTCACCGGGTCTACTAAATGCGGCGAGCCCCAGGGAAATTGCACTTTCCTTCCAGATTTTTGCGTTCTTATGTGTGGGCATCATGGCTAGGGCCAGTGACGGTGCCAGCATGTCCCATGAAACTTCATCTGCTTTTGAGTCACCCGGTGAGATTTCATTCCCCGCGCGGTCGCGGAAGTAGCGCGGACCACGTTTTGCCGCCGCATTTGCTTCACTTTCCACCATTGTCCCGACGTATCCACGTTCGGCTTGGGTGAGTTTGTCCCAGAGCATCCAACCGGCTTGGCCCGCGGTGGCCGCCCACAAGGTTGACTGCCAGGTCCCGCCCCACCCACCCTGACTCGTCGCTGCGTGCTGACACGCGATCGAGCGGATATGCCAAATTGCATAGTCTTCAACACTTTTACGCGTGAGTCCGTCAAACTTTTTTAGTTTCGTGGTTGTCAGAAGTGTCGCGGCTGCCATTGCAGCATTTGCATTGCGCCGGATTGACTCCTCGGAGGTTCTCTTGGTACTGATCGGGTCGTAGTAGGTGCTACTCCAGCGATCAACGAGTCGATCAGTCCGATCATTTCGCAAGAGATACGCGACACCGTCTTCGAGTGTCAATCCGATTTCACGGTTACCTTCAATTGCGCGGGTGCCCGGTGGAGTTAGCGGCTTATTCACTTGCTTTGCCGTTGCCGCGGTACGCATTTGACTGCTTTGGGTTTGGGTGGGGCAAGCATCAATTCCGCCAACACGTTGACCGACGAGCGGGGTGGCACCTGTCGGCATCATGAACGTCGCTCGTGATGTCTTTTTTACTTTCTTCAAGTTTTTAAGGAAAAACCAATCGCTACCGCGAACCAAGGCTGGCGTGTCACGGCCTGTTCCATTCCAGTCACCTGCAATCGCAATGTCTGTTGGGAGTCCCAGTGCGAAACTCGCAATACCTGCTCGTAGTTCGGGAATCCATTGATAGGTCACTTTCTTGCCGAGTACCTTTGGTTTTCTGGTCACGTTTGTGAATCGCAACTGAAACTGTCCGGCCCGGTAAACACCGAGATCTGTTATGCCGTCACCATCCCAGTCACCGGTGATTGGTTGATCTCCAATCTGACCGAATTGGTCGGTTACTTCGCCGCCAGCGGTCAATTGCCACAACCAAGTTCCATTACGGAAGATTCCGCGGTCCGCGCGCTTGTCACCGTCGATGAGTGCGGTAACCGGGATGTCATCAGGCTCTCCACCCCAGTTTCCCATGATTTCCCATTGCGGTGAATCAACACTCGAATTTGTGTACAGCCATTCACCGTTCATGTAGCGACCAGGTGTAGCAACCCCATTGCCATCCCAGTCGGCCATAAGGGCAACGCCTTCACCCTTGGGCAAGTCCATACGGGTACGACTCGTGCCGCTAGTACCGGCCGCCCAACTCATCCAGATTCCACTCATTGGGTTACCCGCGGCCGGGATTGAACTCAACTGTGACTTGGATTTCTTCTTGGCCGTAGCCGGACTGGCTCCCGCTAATGGCAGAAGGGTGACTACCAGTGAACCGATCGCGATGAGCGCGGTTGGTTTGTGAAATCTCACAGGTTGCAGTCCTCGCACATTGCATTGGACGGCATGGGTACCTGCGTTGAAATCACCCTGCTTGGATCCTGGCTTCGCGCCCAAGGCGTGATCAGGTCACCGGAAACCCCGCGAAACCACAGGGCGTTGACCTTCAGGATTGGTTCGATTCTCAACGCGAACTCGACGTAATCTAGTGTCTTGCTGTCGTAGGGGAATGGCGGCAACCCTTCATAAAAGTTGCGTTGATTCACACTAGTGACTTCGGTCAAGCTGGAAACCCACACATTAACCAGTGTTCCTGCTCCGTCAAATAGGAATGGCATGTAGTCCGGGCTCGCCTGTGCCGTGTTCGCCGCGCGAACAATCGCTTCACCTACGAGTGGGTTTTCAATTCCATACATTCGTGTGTTCGCTGCTTGGATTCCCGGCGCGAATGTGAAGCCGTCCGACATTTGCGTTGGAGTCACACCGAAGTAACCGTAGGCACCGATGCTGATTCCGCCCGCAAGAGTCATGACGCCCAGTTGCTTGGCCTTCGACGCGTCCTGCACCGCTCGCATAGTTATTACTGCAGCCAGCGCAATGACCACCGGTGCTAGAGCCAGCATTGCGGCGCTGAGGGCTTTGAGAACGTAGTAGGAACTCACTCGACTCACGTCCGATGCGTCGGTTCCTGGAATGAACGTGATTGCAAGGACCGCGAACATAATTGCCGGTGCACTAATTGCAATCCCGAGGGATTTGTTTCGGCGCCACAACATCAGAACCACGAACAATGCAAGAATCGGTGCCGCAATTCCCAACGCAATGTTGAACGGCACCATTCCGGTCGCCACCGCGCCAATGTCCGAACTGAGTTCACCCGCTGTCGAACCAGGTCGAATAATTGCTTGTACCTGTTGGAATGCCAGCAGAGCTGCGACCGCACCACTGCCCAAAATCCAAATAATTGCCCGGGTAGGTTTCACTTTCCACAATGCAATCAGCACCACAACACCGGCTGGCAGCAGGCCGATCACCATTGGGGTCCACAGGTTAATCACAGCTACCGCTGCAGCCGGCAGAACAAACCAACCCAGCATTGCCGAACTTCGCATACTTCGCGCACTCACATAACTGGCTGTTGCAACCACCGTTACACCGAGGACAAAGTTGGTGAATCCCGCATTGAAAAACAAGGCTGGGCTACCCAAGAGTGTGAACATTCCCGTAGCAAATACAGCGAGTACCGCAGCTTGCTTCGCGTACTTGTTGCCGCTCAATCGCGCGGCGAGATCACCAGCGATCCACGAAAGAAACATCATGCACATGGCGAATGTGACCGAGGTCCAAATAACAAATGGCCACAGTAGGTCAATCCGAGTCAGCTCCGCTGCGTTGACCGCATACTCACTCAAGGCCCAGATCGTGCTGTGAAGGGATGGGTACCACTGGTTCCATGCTTCACTGCCGTCCGCCGTGCTCCAACCACTACTTCCTTGAACGTAGGTGTTGGCAAATGCGGTGAAGTGTCCTTGGTTATCCCAGCCAGAGAAGTAGAGCCCGCTTACAGTTTCATAGGTGTTACGCCCTGCATAGGAGCCAATAATCCAACCTGCTGTTCCGGTGAAAAGTCCTAGGAGCATTCCCTCAACCAAAGTTGGCCGGCTCACCGGGACGTAACGCCACTTGGGAACGAGACGTAACGCCAACGCTCCCAACAGAATTGCCACCAACGATAACTGCGCTGAGACTGTACTGATGGGAATTGAACTCGCCCGCGGGAATACTAGGGCGATTAATGCGAGCACGACCATTGCTGAAATCGCAAACCGTTCGATAAGCCCGCGACCCCACGGCGGAACAATTGAAAGCAACACAATGGCGGCAATAAATCCCACTACGGGCAGAACAAAAATTAATGCGACCGCAATTGAACTCGCGAGGCCCAGGATTACGAGAAGGCGGCTATCTTTCATCGGGTGAAGCCTATTTCGGCGTTGACCGGGCCGGACTGCACGGCGGACACGGTTGCGGTTGCATCCGTTACCTTCATACCGGGCTGTTTTACCGGTTCAAATCCATTGGGGCCGGTGACTTGGAAAGTAATTACTGAATCATTGAACAAGGATTGAGTCTCTGCTTGCACCCGATAGGTGAGTTCCCGGGAATCTCCACTTGTGTCGCCATTGCTAAATGTCCCTGCCGGGAGTTCATAAGAAACCGAGACCGCGCTTTGACCACCCGGTGGGGTCCAACCAACTAACCGGATTAGTCGGTGACCGAATCCGTCATCCACCCAGCCGCCGCCGAGTTGTTGGTGACCGCGAAACGGGCGGACGGTGAATCCGACGGGATACGTAGGCTTGAACTTCGTTGCTGCGTCCGGAACGTACATTAAATACGCGTTCTTGAGCCACGTGGTTTCATAACCGACTCGCTCAGGTGGTCCTTCTGGTTGCCCAGCCGGTGTCGCATTCGTCAAGGTAAGTTGTTGCGTAACGCGCGCGCTTCCGTCAGATTCCAGGTTCACGTTGACCAACACATTGCGTTGTTGGAAAACGTCTACCTTGCTTTGGTTACCGTTTTGCGTGTAAAGCGCAGACCAGTCACCCACTCCTGGGTCGGAAACAATTCCAGCAGACTTACTTTTCAGCGCTAATTGTTCTAGTGCGGGGTTTTTCATGAACATCTGAAAATGCCTGCCAGGTGCCGTGCTGAAAATCGCTTGTCCGGCGTTAATCAGATCGCCTCCGGAGAGTATGCGGGTTAACAGCTGATCAAGGAGTGCCTGGTTTGCGTCTTGCCGCTGGGCTGCATCCTCTTGACCGAAATCCTGGTACGCATCAACGAGCAGGATTTGACCAATTCGATCTCCTGTCACTTCACCGAATACATCAGATTGAATAGGTCCGGTTGCGTCCAGGACCGCTGCAATTGCGGTTAGGTCCATGAAGATGATTCCGTCAACAGCGGGGTAGCTGGGACTATCCCAATCGCCCGACCATGCAGCCATCATTTCCTTGGCGCTATAGACGAAATTTGGATGTGTATTGGTGACAACAAATGGGTTATCGCGTGGATTTTGAGCAAAGAATGGGTTTAACGATGGCCCGAACCAATTCACCTTCGCATTAATCGGTGGAAACAATTGGGTGCTGGTTTGACCTTTGATGGGAATCGAAACTCGACCATCTTGGAACTCCACCATGACGAGCGAGAGCGGTGCTCCACCGGAAGCGCGCATCTCCGCTTGATTCCCAATTGCGATCAGGTACCGCTTGGGACCGTTCGCGCCAAGTGCATCTGGCAGTACCGGAGCAATTTCATTGAGTGTGTCGACGCCAGATTGAATCGGCACTGCTTCACGCAATGCGCGGTCACGGATTCGCACCAACGGGTCAGAAAAGATGGTTGTTGCGCTAATTCCGGCAAGGTCTGTCACCGCCTCGTCAATTTGACTTTTGAGTTGCTCGCTCTGTGCCGGCAAAGCTTCTAGTCGCGCCAGATTGACCGCACCGTCAGAGAAAATTCTTTGGGCGCCAGACTTCCCCGACAAATCCCCGTACAAAGTGATCAGATCACCAGTGGCTGCTGAGATGTTGAAGGCCGCCGCAACTGTTGCCCGCCAATTGGTGACGGCCACCTTGATGCCTGGAATGTGCTCAACTAGAGCTAGCTGTGAGGTATCTACCGACTTAAGCATTAGTTCGGTGCTGCGGTTAGCCCGCTCAAATTCGGCCTGACCGGTTTCGTAATCCCCGCCGGTTAGACCGTCTGCTGCATTACTGAGGTGGGACTGCAATCCGTAGCCACTCCAGCCAAGAGCAATAAAGGACCCCACCAGGCCTAGTTGAAGCCAAAAGATGAATCCCCCTACGAGCGCGATCAGCCCAAATAGCACTGCGATGCCCCAACGAAGGGGTTTACGGGAAGACACCGCTTGAGTATATGCAACAGGACCGATCCGGCCGAATTCTTTAGAGGCTGAGCCTCACCGAAAGTTGCTAGTACGCCCCACGGCCGGTCAGCACAACTTTGACGGTTTTTGCCACGATTACCAAGTCTAAAGCAGGGGACCAATGCTCAACGTAGTCCAGATCCATGCGCATGCGCTCGTCCCAGTCAACGGCTTTGCGTCCGGATACCTGCCACAGGCCGGTCAGACCGGGTTTGGTGAGGTGTCGGCGGTGGTCCGCGTCCCCGAATAAGGGGATCTCGTCGAGCAAGACCGGGCGGGGGCCAACGAGTGACATGGTTCCGCCGATTACATGCACGATCTGGGGCATTTCATCAATTGACCAGCGGCGCAAGAAATGACCAAATGGTGTGATGCGCGGGTCATTCAAATACCGCTCACTGATTCGATCGTCGGGGACACCAATTACTTCATCGCGCTTTTCATCGGAGCCGACGTACATGGTGCGGAACTTCACCACGTCAATTACTTCACCACCGCGACCAATGCGCTGGTGCTGGTAAAGGATGGGGCCGCGGCTTGAGAAGAAAGTACCTATCGCCGCCACCAGCATGAATGGTGCGAAAAGAATGAAAAGCAAAAATCCAAACACAATGTCGATTGCACGCTTGATTGCACGCTTGGGTCCGGTTAAATGCGGTTCGTCAAGGTGAATCAGTGGCAGGTCAGCCTGCATACGCATTGTTACACGCGGGCCAACAAAATCTCCAAGAGTTGGGGCAACAAGTAGGTCAATGCGGGGGCCTTCAAGTCTCCACGACAACCGCTTGATCAGATCCTGACCTTGGACGGGTGTTCCTGCAACCGCAACCGTGTCAACGTCATTTATTCCAATGCGTGTCATTACTTGGTCGAGCCATTCATCAATCTGCACATCCGTGGAATCAACTTCAGATTCTTCAACAACGTCGACGACTGTGAAACCTGCGACTGGATCTCGATCAAGCATGTCAACGATCTCGCTTTGACGGTCCCCGGTCCCAATCACCATTGTTCGGTGAAGGTAATTGCCGTAGCGGCGTTCATGTCGCAACCAGGAACGCAGAATCCAACGATCCACCAGCAGAAGGATCACCCCGACAACAAATGTGATCAGGACAAATCCGCGGGAGAGATCGAGTTTGAGTGCGAAGGCAACAATGGCAACGGCGCCAAAAAGTCCGGCTGAGGCGGTAACCACTCGTTTGAACTCTTCAGAGCCGACACCCAGCACGCGAGTGTCATAGGCGCCTCGAACAACAAGCGCCACAATCCAAGAAAACACAACAATGAGGGCAAAGAAAACGTACGTGACGTCTGACACATTCAGGTTATAGGGAATTGTCCAGCGAAGCACGAAACCGATCGTCGCAGCCGAAACGATTGCGGCCGCGTCCCACACGACAGCGCGAGTTGCGTAAACCCGCAATGGATCGCGACGTTGAATGGGTCGATCACTGTGACTACTCGGGGTGGCCCAACCCCCTTTTGTGTGGGCCTCTCGTGCAATTCGACGCCAGGTTCCGGTGTCAGTGAGGGGATCGAAAGCGTCAACCGTTTTGCCTGATTCACTCTCGCTAACTGAACTCATAACCCTCACGTTACCAGTGAGCGGGCCGAAGACCGGCTAACTACTGAAGGTAAATACGTACAGGCACCTCAGAGAGAGTGATCTCGCTGCCACCGGCTGCCTCTTGACAGTTAGCCAGCGGATCGCACACCAACTGGGAGTTTTCTGGGGTTGTGTAGGGAACTTCCCCCGTCTGTGCCCAAGCGACAATCCAACTGGCACCTTCGCCACTGAAGTTGCAGACAACCGAATTCCCGGATTCCGCACAACCGTCATAAGAAGCTCCAACAACCCAGTTATCGATCGTGAAGAAGCCCTGCTCGCCGTCCGATCCTGGGTAGGCCTGAACGCCTAGAAGGTCGTAGGGGCCAAGTGACCAGATGTACCAGTAGGAACGCTCAATTCCATAGCGTAAGTCATCGATGTAGGTGCGAACCACAAACCCAGCTGCGCGAGCACCCGTGATTTCTTGTTTTGGTAGGTCACCTGGGCCAGCTAGTCCGTAGTTCAATTCTGTATCCCACAGTGGAAGTTCAGGAGCTCCGGCGGCTACCAAGACATCTTGGGCCATTTTGATTAATGCACCACGTTCGACTGGATCACCGTCGGCTTTTGGGTACGTGTGAATTGCGAATACGTCAACCGGCCAACCAAGCTTGCCAAGTTCCTCCAAATACGCTGAGTAAAATTTGTTAAATGGACCACTAAGGCGCGTACTCGGGGAGGAAGCCACAACCAAAGCGGTCGGGTCTTTCGCCTTAATAATGTCGTAGGCCCGCTTGGTCATGTCGGCCATTTCAGCTGGAGTGCCGTTATAGAAGTTTTTTAGGTTTGCTTCATTCCAGATTTGATAGGAGCTGAATGAATCTGCGTATCGATCAACAACTGCGTTTACCCAGTCATCCCAATCCTTCATGTTCTTTGGAGCACTCGCTGCACCGGGTTGTGGGTAGTCTGTGTCGTTTATTTCTTTTGCAGCCCACTTCGGAGTAGTTCCGAGCACCATCATGATGTCGGTCATGCCTTTTGAGGCTGCATTCTCCAACAAGCCGTCAATGTTGCTCCACTTGAACTCACCTTTGGCAAGTTCAATCTGGCTCCAAGCAGTTCCGTTGTCCCACATGCGCAACGCTCCAAATGGTGCCGCTGCCCAAGCGCCACCCTCGGCACCTTCGATGTGCATGCCCACCGTCGATGCGGGCACGCCATTGACAACTTCTGCCATAGGTGACTCCGAACTGGGTACCGAAGGGTCTGCATTCTCTGAACTTGAGCCACATGCGGTCAAGGTCAAAGCAAGTGCAGACACCCCTGCGGCAAAAGCGACTACTTTTGAGTTGCGGTTGTTCCGAACCATGTGGGCATATTTCCTATCGCAATTGACTGTCCTGGTGTTACGGCAATGCACTGGTTGAGTGCATTGCACGAGAGTGTTGCATTAGCCGGCACAGTGTAAGCATTAGTGCCAACTGGCGACCACACCACTATGTCCACGTTGTCGTTATCACCGAAATTACATTTATTGACTGGTCCGGTCGTGCAGCTGTAGTACGACTCGTTCATCCAGTTGAAGACTGACTGGTAGCCGGCCGCTCCGGTGGTTCCGTCCTGCATCTCAATACCAATTCGTTTGGTATCCGGCGCCCAGAAGTACCAGTAGGCGCGGTCAATGCCAAGGCGCAGATTGTCAAGGTAGGTCTGCGCAACCCAAGAGGCGGCGGTTTCTCCACTGATGGTCTGGCCCTTGATCTTTCCTGGGCCCTTAATTCCGTAGTTGACTTCGGTATCCCACAGCTCTTTACTAGAAGGGACTCGAGACTTGTTGAGTTGGATCTTGACGGTCTCGACCAGTTCGGCACGCGTTGCCGGGGTGCCGCGACCATCGGGGTAACTGTGAATTGCAATTGCATCAATCGGCCACTTAACTTTCTTGAGTGCTTTGAGATAAGCCGGGAAAAACTTCTTGTAGGCGGACGTCAAACGAATCGTGGTGCTTGCGCTGACGACCTTGGCGGTTGGATCTCCGGCCCGAATAATTTTTGATGCAGTTTTAGTGAGTTTCGCCATTTGCTTTGGCGTCCCCTGCCAGAAATCTTTCAGGTTTGCTTCATTCCAAATCTGGTATGAGTCGATACTGTCGCCGTAACGGTTGACAACGGCTCTGACCCAGGTCTTCCAGTCTTTAAGTTTGGGCATTGATGCCGCGCCCTGATTAGGGTACGTGCCCTGCTGCACCTTTGTTGCGGCCCACTGCGGGGTTGAACCTAGAACATAAAGAATGCTGACATTCTGATCATTCGCATTTCCAATCGCGCGATCCATTCCATCCCACCAGAACGTGTTCTTCTTTTGTTGGACTTGGCCCCAGGCAATACCTGAGTCCCAAAGACGGACCGCTCCGTAACTCACTCCGGGGTCCACACCGTCAGCGATATTTGGCACGTGCATGCCGAACTGATTTAGTGGGATCGGGCTTGTCACGGCATTTGCTGGAGAGACACTCAATCCAACGAGTGAACTAGCAATAAAAGCGGAACTGATTGTTAAGGCCAAAGCACGGCGCATATTGTGAAACCCTTCGCGGTTGGGGGAAGTACATGTTGAGGACTTGGGGTTAACCTGATTCAACCTAACCCATTGGGGTGGTTTTTCCTTTCAGCGACGCCGCAAGATGTACAAACTTTGGCCATCTGTTTCCCGGCCGTACTCAAATCGGTCAACCGCGAGTCCCCCTATGTTCACGAGGGATTCGAAGTATTGACGGGAGAAACGAGTGCAATGCAACCGACCCTTCCACTCAAGTGGGCCATAGCCCGCCGGGTTTTCATCCCAGTCGGGTACGTCTTCCTCAACGAAGCAGGTGACAAATGCCGTGCCGGTCGGGGTGAGTGCCTGCCCGAGAAGTTCCAAATACCCGGCGGTGTCTGCCGCATTCATGTGACTAAAAACCGAGTATGCATAAAACACGTCAACACTGTGCGGATCGGCACTAAGGGTGCGTTCGGGTGAGCCGTCGGGGTTGTAACGCTCGTTACTCACGTCGACGTAGGTGAACCGGTAGCCCTCACCCGCCAAATTCTCCTGCGCCCAGTCGATCAACTCCCGCTGCACGTCAACACCGTGGTAGTCGCGGATCGAAGGGAAATACTCCTTGACACCTATTGCCAGGCGGCCTGCGCCACTGCCCCAGTCGAGTAAAGACGACTCAGGGTTCAGATCACAGTACCTTTCCAGACGTTTAACGTCACGCACGGCAGTTTTGATAAACGCTTTGTCATTCTTGAAGTGCTTGCCACCCATCCGATATTTCGAGGGTGGCAGCGGGGTCTTTGACTTCCCACCAATTGAAAGGCTTCCGATTTTAACCACACGACAAGAGTATCCCCAGTTCGTCTTAATTTGACACGCTCCACACAGACTTACGTTTTCTGATTCCCGCACAGGTCAAAGAAGAACACAATTTACAGATGTTTGATCCTGTGGTGAGTCAGTTGTACCAAAATCCGATCGAGTTCGGCGCGCCAGAAGAAGTCGAGTCGAGTTGGACCGCTCACGAGGTCAGGTCGATTGACACGCTTTTTATTCCGGGCGGTACCACTTCAACCAAAGGCGTGCCCAACGTTCCCCTTGAAGATCTCCGGCTACGACTGGGTCGACTTCGATCACCACCGGTAATTTCACATGCCAGTGCCGCACTGTTGCTAGGTCTCCCACTTCCACTGCGAATCGCCAGCGACCAACGATTACACCTGACGGTGCCTCGTTCTCAAGCGCGACCGACCCAAAAAGGACTGCACTCCCACCTAGGGGACTTAGTAGGCGGTGAAACCTTCACCATGAACGGGATCCCCATCACTTCACCACCACGAATCGTGGCTGATCTTGCAGGAGTCCTGACCCTCCCAGAACTAAATATTCTTCTTGATGGCGCTGCAGATTGGCTCACATATTTTGAGCCGGACAACGGAGCGACCGTGACAACCCTTAACGAATTCGACAACATCATGATGCGCCGCAATAGATTTCCAGGTCGAGAACAACTACATAAGTTGTTGGATCTAAAAAATCAGAAACTTATTCCGTCTCACATAGGCCCAGCTATTCTGGGACCTAAAAATTGGCAGAGTTACCTGGCTGCCTTGATCGCAAACCGTTACTCAACCCAAGTCAAGGTTTTGAGTCCAGACCAACTCGTGATTCCCGCCCACAATGTAATCGTGGTCCAGCCTTGGCACTTGGAAGACGACCGCAACACCGCCATGAATATCGCAGCAAGCATTACGGCGCTTCGATCATTTGGTTGGTGTGCGTTTTCGCTGTCTTATCGTGATCTGCTTTCAGAGAAAGACTCGCTCGAACTTTATTCCAAGGCTCGAAATCGAGAGGGATTCAATCACCTTCGCTGCCGCTGACGACTGTATTGCCGGGTTCGCCCACTATCTATTCGACACGTCGAGAGCCTGCAACGTCCGCGGCGCCCACGACACCCACGACACCCACGACACCCACGACACCCACGACACCCACGACGCCCACGACGCCCATGTGAACAGTGTGTTAGGTGTGCGCATTGGATCCACTGGAAAGTGAAATCCTTGGGGAAACTAGCGGTGTGAACTTCGGGTCAAGCCAGAAAAACCGCACAGCTAACCCACTACGTGAAGTTGGATCAATAAAAAAGGTGGGAGTGTTCCCGGTTCAATCGACTCAACCGGATCGATCGGCTCAATCGAATCAATCGAATCAATCGAATCAATCGAATCACTGTCTCTTAATGCTTTTATGGCCTGGCGCTCATTAGGCCAAGATCTATGGCAGCCTTCGTTAGTTCATCTCGGACACTCGGGTGTGCGGCAAATCGAATGATATTGCGAGCCTGTTGTGATTGGCTTCTGCCAAATGCGTCCGCAATTCCATTTTCTGTTGCAACAGCGCTG
>Ga0335398_10004093_pt1 | contig 20625 bp, 16 predicted proteins | sample BON03_FD_205742 | JGI IMG/M metagenome (GOLD analysis project Ga0335398, IMG submission 205742) | Freshwater microbial communities from Lake Bonney liftoff mats and glacier meltwater in Antarctica - BON-03 (spades assembly) (version 2) | ecosystem: Environmental > Aquatic > Freshwater > Ice >... | reverse complement strand
CCGGCACCTATTCCCAAAATCAATCAGGCCGGTGCGGCTGCCCTCCAGACGGGCATGCCCGATTTCCGTTCAGCCCCACCGGCCAAGGTGGTTGTCGGCACCGGCCAAGATGGTTGTCGCTCATCACGAGTGAGCATTTTTTCACGATACCGGCTCAGACTGGCGCGTAAGCGCTGGCTTTTTCGCGCCTTCCGCAAACGGAGGGAGCTTAAGCCTGTCGTCAGCCGTGTACGCAGCATCAAGCCCACCGATATTTTACTGTTTTCCACGCTGCGCAATGAACGGGTGCGCTTGCCGTTCTTCCTGAAATACTACCGCGACCTTGGCGTTAACCACTTTATGATCGTGGATAATGACAGCGACGATGGCTCGCGTGAGTATCTTGAGGATCAAAAAGACGTGTCGGTCTGGCACACCAAGCACAGCTATAAACGCTCGCGCTTTGGGATTGATTGGCTGAATTGGCTGCTCATGCGCTATGCCCATAACCATTGGGCGCTGGTCGTCGACCCTGATGAATTTTTTGTCTATCCTTTCTGCGACACCCGCCCTTTGCGCGCGCTGACCGATTGGCTGGATGCCTCGTCGATCAAATCTTTCGCCGCGATGCTTCTCGATATGTACCCCAAAGGCCCGATTGGCGCGGACCCCTACGTTGAGGGGCAAGACCCTTTTGAAATTGCGCAATGGTTCGACAGTGGCAATTACGGCATCACGCGCAACGGCCACTATGGCAACCTTTGGATTCAAGGTGGCCCCCGCGCGCGCATGTTCTTTTCCGATGCCCCCAAACGGGCGCCTGCGCTGAACAAAATTCCGCTGGTCAAATGGCAGCGCCATTATGCCTATGCCTCCTCAACCCATATGCTGCTGCCGCGCGGCCTTAACCTTGTCTATGACGAATGGGGCGGCGAAAAGGCCAGCGGTTGTCTGCTGCATGCCAAATTCCTCGACACCTTCGCCCTCAAGGCCGAGGAGGAAATGCTGCGCGCCCAGCACTATGCCAACAGCCATGAATACAAAGCCTATAAGGCCGCGCTAAACGACAGCCCCGATATGTGGTGCAAATGGTCGGAAAGATACATCAACTGGCGGCAGCTTGAAATTCTGGGCCTCATGTCCAAAGGGAACTGGGCATGAGCATTGGCATTGGCATTGTCATGCTCTGCCACACCGCGCTGGATCGGGCGGCACAGGTCGCCCGCCATTGGATAGACCGCGATTGCCCTGTGGTCATCCATGTCGACAAGCGCGTCGCCAAAGCTGATTTTGACAAACTCCAAACCGCTCTTGCAGACCTACCCGATGTGCGGTTTTCGCGCCGTTATGCGTGTGAGTGGGGAACGTGGGGCATCACCGCAGCCACCCAGGCGGCGTCCACCATCATGCTCAAAGACTTTCCCAGCGTCCGGCATGTCTACCTTGCGTCCGGGTCCTGTTTGCCCTTGCGCCCCGTCAGCGAACTCGTCGCCTACCTAAATGACCGCCCGCGCACCGATTTCATCGAATCCGTGACCACCTCTGATGTTGGCTGGACCATTGGCGGCCTTGACCTGGAACGCTTTACGCTGCGGTTCCCCTTCTCTTGGCGCAAACAACGCCGCTTGTTTGATGGCTATGTCCGCCTGCAACGCCGTATTGGGTTTAAGCGTAAAATCCCTGCGGGCATCGTGCCGCATTTGGGTAGCCAATGGTGGTGCCTGACCCGCCAAACCCTCTCGGCGATCCTAGAAGACCCCGAGCGAGAAGAAATTGACCGCTATTTCCGGCGGGTCTGGATACCTGACGAGTCCTATTTCCAAACGCTCGTGCGGCGCTATTCCACAAATGTTGAAAGCCGTTCGCTGACCCTGTCGAAATTCGACTTTCAGGGCAAACCGCACATCTTTTACGATGATCACCTGCAACTTTTGCGGCGCTCTGACTGTTTTGTCGCCCGCAAAATCTGGCCTCATGCGAACAAGCTTTACCGCGTTTTCATGACCGAGGAAGGGGCAGGCCAACCCGCTGCTGAACCCAACCCTGGCAAGATTGACCGTCTGTTTACCAAGGCGGTTGAGCGGCGGACCAAAGGCCGCGCTGGCCTCTATATGCAAAGCCGCTTTCCGAATGATAACTGGGAAAATGGCAAAAGCGCCTCGCCCTATTCGGTGTTCGAAGGGTTCGCGGAACTGTTTGAAAACTTTGAAACCTGGCTGGGCAAAATGACCGGCACGCGCGTGCATGGGCATCTGTTCTCGCTTGACCGGGTAGAATTTTCGGGCGGGGAGACGATTTACAACGGCGCGATGTCCAATTCTGCCGCCATCCGCGACTATAACCCCAAAAGCTTCCTTGCCAGTCTGCTCTGGAACACCCGCGGCGAACGTCAGTGCTTTCAATTCGGCCCGGCAGACAATCCAGAAATCAACTGGCAACTCGCCAGCGACCCCAATGCCACAATCTCTGTGATTTCAGGGGCTTGGGCTGTGCCTTTGTTCAAATCCAACCTGAATTTTTCGGAAATCCGGAAAGAGGCGGCACGCCTGCAACGGTTAGAGCAGGAACATCTGAACATTCTGCGCAGCCCTTGGGTCAAAGCCCGCAGTCGCATCTGGAATTTGGCCGAATTCGTCGAAAACCCGATGGAACCGTTGCAAACCATCGTTGATGAAATCAGCCCGCGCGCCCTGCGCCGCCTCACCGAGGCACCGCGCATGACCGACCTGACCGGCTTTGGCCAATTCCTGCAAAATCTGCGCAATCAGGGGATGCAGCCGGTCTTGATGGGTGATTTTCCGGTGAATGATGATTTCCAGCAAAACGCTGCCCACCGGGGCCGCCCTTATTTGGTAAAATAGCCCCTTGGACCGCCGATTTGACAGTTTTGTCCTGCTCGCAGAAATGCGTACTGGCAGCAATTTCCTTGAGGCGAACCTCAATGCCCTCCCCAATGTCGCCTGCTATGGTGAGGCGTTTAATCCGCATTTCATCGGCAAATTGAACCAAGACGCGGCCTTTGGTGTTACCCTCGCCCAGCGTGAGGCTGACCCAACGCTCCTGCTGCGCGCGATGCATACCCAAAGCGATGGCCTGTCAGGTTTTCGCTATTTTCACGACCACGACCCTCGCGTTTTGCCCATAATCTTTGGCGATCCCCGCTGCGCCAAGGTGGTGCTCACCCGCAATCCGGTTGAAAGCTATGTCAGCTGGAAAATCGCGCAGGCCACCGGCCAGTGGAAACTGACCCAAGCCAAGCGCCTCAAAACCGCCAAAGCGCATTTTGATGCGGCCGAATTCACCACGCATCTGGCCCAGCTTCAAACCTTTCAGCTGCGTTTGATGCACGGTTTGCAAACCAGCGGCCAAACCGCGTTTTACATTGATTATGACGATATCAACGACACCGATGTCCTGAACGGCCTCGCGCGGTTTTTGGGGGTCACGGGCGAACTTGCCGCCCCCGATGATACGTTGAAAAAGCAAAACCCCGAGGAGATTTCGGAAAAGGTTGAAAACTATGACGAAATGGTCGCCGCCCTCTCACGACTTGATCGTTTCAACCTGTCGCGCACCCCCAATTTTGAACCCCGCCGCGCCCCCGCGATCCCGTCTTTTCTGGCCGCTGGTGCAGCCCTTTACATGCCCATGCGCGGCGGTCCTGAGTATACGGTGACTGCGTGGCTCGCAGGTCTTGGCCCTGTGTCCGCCGATTTCAACCAAAAATCTCTGCGCCAATGGCTGCGTAAAAACCAAAATCACCGCAGCTTTACCGTGCTGCGCCACCCTGTCGCCCGCGCCCATGCCGGCTTTTGCAGCCATATCCTGACCGGCGCGTTGCCCCATATCCGTGAAGGCCTGATCAAAAGCTATAAACTCGCCTTGCCCAAAATTGGTGAGGCGATGTCCCTTGCCGATCACCGCACCGCATTCTTGGGGTTTTTGCACTTTTTAAAGCTGAACGTGGCGGGCCAAACCGGCCTGCGGATCGACCCGCGCTTTGCCAGCCAAACCGCCGTTCTGCAAGGGTTTGCCCAGTTCCAAGGCCCGGATCTGGTGCTGCGCGAAGACAGCCTGCCCATGGGTCTTGGCTTTTTGGCGGTTGAAATCGGCGCCACCTGCCCGCCCATTCCCAGCCTGCCCGACCCGTCGCTTGATCTGCTATCGCAGATTTATGATGCCGAGATTGAGTCTGCGACCCGCGACGCCTATACCCGTGATTACATGGGTTACGGCTTTGCCGATTGGCGCTAAATTAGAAATCCAAATCTGCGTAATGCGAGGGCGGCGGAAACCCCGGCACCTGATCGGCCAGCAGTGGCCGAAAGCTTGGTCGCGATTTTATCTTGGCATACCAGTCCTTTACATTCGGCGCGCGGTTCCAGTCCACGTCTGAGATATAGTCCAAGCAGCTTAAATGCGCAGCGGCGGTAAAATCTGCCAAGGTCATCGCATCGCCCGCAAGCCAACGCCGCTGGTCCAGCAGCCACGCCATATAATCCAAGTGATATTTAATCCGCGCCGCGCCAAACTTTACCGCTTTGCTGTCAGGATAGCCCAGTTTCATCACTTTTTTATTCACCCGCTCGTACAGAAGGTTCGACGTCACTTCGTCATGAAACTTGTCGTCAAACCACGCGCAAAGCCGCCGCACCTCAAACCGCCCCGCAGCATCGCGCGGCATCAAAGCGGGGGTCGGGTTGGTTTCTTCCAAAAACTCGCAAATCGCCTGACTTTCCGTCAAGTGCTTGCTGTCCATCTTCAAAATCGGCACTTTGCCCGCCGGGTTACGCCGCAGAAAATCAGCCGAGGGTTCCCAATACCGTTCTTCCACCAGCTCAACTTCCAGCTTTTTCTCGGCCAGCGTCAGCCGCACCTTGCGGCAAAACGGCGAGAGGGGAAAGTGATACAGTCGGTTCATCGCGTCACTGCTTTCGACAAGAAGGTAGGTCCCCTTATCTGCCAATTGGCAGATAATTCAATACCATATCGGGCCAAGATCCGTCCCACCACCCGTCTAAGGGTCAAAACAGGCGGCGCGGCCATCACGTCGAATGGTTTCAGCCCCGTCCAGAATGCGGGCAGACTGTTTGCGCAAACCGGGCGGCGGGTTGGCCGCGTTACGATCTTTAGGGTCCGGCAAAACCGACGCTAACCTTGCCGCCTGCACCGACGTCAAATCACGCGGCTCCACCCCAAAATAATGTGCTGCCGCCGCCTGCACGCCAAACACGCCCTCGTCAAATTCTACAACGTTTAGATAGACTTCCAAGATACGGCGCTTGGACCAAAACGTTTCAACCACCGGGGTGATCAGCGCCTCCAGCGCCTTGCGCGTATAATTCCGACCATGCCACAAAAACACGTTTTTCACGACTTGTTGGCTCAGGGTTGATGCACCGCGCGCGCTGCCTTCATCAATGGCGGCGCGAATGGCACCCATGTCAAAGCCCCAATGCAGGCAGAAATTCGCATCCTCAGCCGCAACCAAAGACCGCGGCATCACGGGCGCCACATCCTCTAGCGCCACCCAGTCTTGCTTTACCCCGCCCAGCCGCTGCCCTTCTTGCCACATGTAAAATGTGGTGGGCGGGTTCACAAAGCGAAACAGCAAAACCAATACCACAAAGAACGCCGCAACCGCCAAAGCCCCACGAAACACCCAACGCAACCCCCATCGAAGCGGGCTGCGGCGGAGGTTAGGTGCTTTGGATTTTGCGTTGCGTTTGGCCATGCCCCGTTAAGCCACGAAGCCCACGCGTGATCAAGCCAAGATCGGGCAAACCAAGGCCCGGCAGCAAAACCGCCGGGCCAATGGGTTTACTCGGCAGGCACCGCTTCACGCTCATCCGACAAAGGATGCGGCAAATGCACCAGCATTTCCTTCGGGCAAGCTTGCAAGAAATTCGCCCGCTCATTGGCCCAATCGTTCAGAATAGCCTTGGCCTTCAGGCTGCCCGTGGCATCAGCATGGCGCTGGATCAGGCCTTTCAGCTGCGCCTCCCAATGCGGATGGCTGACCGCACAGGTCACCAGACTTTCCAGGTTCATGAACTCTTCGGCAACCCCGTCCGGGTCGTACAAATAGGCCATACCCCCCGTCATGCCCGCACCAAAGTTGGCACCGATAGACCCCAAAATAACCGCCACACCGCCGGTCATATACTCACACCCATTGGTGCCGCAGCCTTCAATCACCACCGATGCGCCCGAATTGCGCACGGCAAACCGCTCACCCGCACGGCCCAGCGCGAACAAATTGCCCGCCGTCGCCCCGTACAAAACCGTGTTGCCGATGATGGTGTTTTCCGACGCGTCCAGCGGGCTCGACATATGGGGCCGCACCACTATCGTCGCCCCCGACAGGCCTTTGCCAACATAGTCATTGGCATCGCCAAACACTTCCAGCTTGATGCCCCGCACCGCAAAGGCCCCCAGCGATTGCCCACAAGACCCCGACAGTTTTACCGTCAGATGGTCCTCTTGCAACGTGTTGCGCATCCCAAACCGCTTGACGATATGGCTGCTGGCCCGCGTCCCGATGGTCCGATGGGTGTTGCGCACAGCATAAGACAGCTGCATCTTTTCCCCATCTTCAAAGAAGCGCGCCCCATCGCGGATAATCTCCGCATCCAGCGTGTCCGGCACCGCATTACGCGGCTTACTGCGGTCATAGGTAATCCGGTTCGCGCCATCGACGGTAATCAACAACGGGTTCAAATCCAGATCATCCAGATGCGCCGACCCGCGCGAAACCTGAGACAGCAAATCCGCCCGCCCGATCACCTCATCCAGTGACCGCGCACCAATGCTCGCCAAAATCTCACGCACCTCTTGCGCATAGAATGTGATCAGGTTGACCACCTTATCCGCATTGCCCGTGAACTTTTTGCGCAAATCCTCGTTTTGGGTACACACGCCCACCGGGCAAGTGTTGCTTTGGCACTGGCGCACCATGATGCAGCCCATCGCGATCAGCGCCGCCGTGCCAATACCGTATTCCTCGGCCCCCAGCATCGCCGCCATCACAATATCACGCCCGGTGCGCAGGCCCCCATCAGTGCGCAACGTCACCCGCTCGCGCAGGTTGTTCATGCTCAACACCTGATGCGCCTCGGTCAGGCCCATTTCCCACGGCAGCCCTGCGTATTTGATGGATGTTGCAGGCGACGCCCCCGTCCCGCCATTATGGCCGGAAATCAAAATCACGTCAGCCTTGGCCTTGGCCACCCCCGCCGCAATCGTCCCCACGCCCGAGCTCGACACCAGCTTAACCGTCACCTTGGCGCGCGGGTTAATCTGCTTCAGGTCATAGATCAGCTGCGCAAGGTCTTCGATCGAATAGATATCATGGTGCGGCGGTGGCGAAATCAGCGTCACCCCCGGCGTTGAATGGCGCAACCGCGCGATCAGCGCCGTGACCTTCATCCCCGGCAACTGCCCGCCTTCACCCGGCTTGGCCCCTTGGGCCACCTTGATCTCCAACTCTTCACAAGCGTTCAAATACTCGGCGGTCACGCCAAAGCGCCCCGATGCCACCTGCTTAATCTTGGCCGATGGGTTATCGCCGTTTGCTTCAGGCAAGAAATGCGCGGGGTCTTCACCGCCCTCACCCGAATCCGATTTCGCACCAATACGGTTCATCGCCACGTTCAAGGTTTTATGCGCCTCAGGCGACAGCGCCCCAAGGCTCATCCCCGGCGTCACAAAACGCTTGCGGATGCTGGTGATGCTTTCCACTTCCTCAATCGGCACAGGCTTGCCCAAGGATTTGATATCCAGCAAATCGCGCAAATGGATCGGCGGATTGGCCCGCATCGCCGCCGAATATTGCTTCCAAATGTCATAGCTGGCACGGTCACAGGCCGATTGCAGCAAATGCATCGTTTGCGCTTCCCAAGCGTGCTTTTCGCCAGATTGCCGCGCTTTGTAAATGCCGCCAATCGGCAGCACTTCCGCACCGCCACGCCAGCCTTTGCTATGCACTTCTTCCAGCTTATGCTGAATGCCCGACACGCCAATCCCGGAAATCCGGCTTTGCATCCCAGGGAAATACTCAGCCACCATCGCGCGGCTTAACCCCACGGCTTCAAAGTTCAGACCACCCCGATACGAGGACAGAACCGAAATCCCCATCTTAGACATGATCTTCAACAGCCCAGCGTCGATCGCATCGCGGTAGCGCCGCGTGGCCTCAGTCAAGGTGCCTTCCAACAAACCGCGCGCAATGCGGTCGCCAAGGCTGTCTTGCGCAAGATAAGCGTTCACCGTGGTCGCGCCACAGCCAATCAGCACAGCAAAATAATGCGCGTCAATACATTCCGCCGACCGCAGGTTCACCGAACAAAACGTCCGCAAGCCCTTGCGCGTCAGCCAGCTATGCACCGCACTTGTGGCCAAAATCATCGGCATCGCCACCCGGTCCGGCCCTTGGTGCTCATCCGTCAGCACCAAATGCCCGGTCCCCGACCGCACGGCATCTTCGGCCTCGGCACGAATACGCTCCAACCCTTTGCGCAATGCATCGGGTTCGGCATCGCGCACAAAAGTACAGTCGATCACCGAAACCGTATCGCCAAAATGCTCCATCATCGCGTTGAATTCAGAGTTGGCGACAAACGGGCTTTCCAGCACCAAAATCTCGGTCTGGCTGCTGTCTTCGTCCAGTACGTTCTTCAGGTTGCCGAACCGCGTTTTCAGGCTCATCACCCGGCTTTCGCGAAGTGAGTCAATCGGCGGGTTGGTGACTTGGCTAAAGTTTTGCCGAAAGAAATGCGACAGCGGGCGGTAGATGCTCGACAGCACCGCCGCCGGCGTATCATCGCCCATTGAGGCGATCATTTCCTTGCCATCCTCGGCCATCGGCGCCAGCACCTGCTCCAGTTCTTCCAGCGAATAGCCCGCCGCAATCTGGCGTTTGCGCAGCTCGGCCCCGGTGAATTTCACAGCCTCCGGCACGTCATTCAGCAGGTTGCTCAGGTCCACAACCTTTTCAATCCAATCACCAAAGGGCTGGGCCGCCGCAAGCTTATTCTTCAGCGGCGTGTCATGGTACAGCTTGCCCTCGGCCATATCGACCGCAATCATCTGCCCCGGCCCCAAAGCGCCTTTTTCGCGGATCGTGGTTTCATCCACCGGCACCATACCCGTCTCAGACCCCGCGATCAGCAAGCCGTCGCCCGTCACCACATAGCGCATAGGGCGCAAACCGTTCCGGTCCAAGCCCCCACACACCCAGCGCCCATCGGTCATCGCAAGGGCAGCAGGCCCATCCCAAGGTTCCATCACCGCGTTGCAATAGGCATACATATCGGCCCAGGCTTTCGGCATATCGGTCGTGGTTTTGCTCCACGCCTCCGGCACCAGCATGGTCTTGGTCATCGGCGCACTACGCCCCGACCGCACCATCATTTCAAACACCGCATCCAGCGCGCCACTGTCCGACGCCCCCGCCGGAATGATCGGCTTAATATCCTCGGCCATGTCGCCAAAGTTATTGGACGCCATGCGAATTTCATGGCTCCGCATCCAATTCACGTTGCCTTTCAAGGTGTTAATCTCACCATTATGGGCCAACATGCGGAACGGCTGTGCCAGCCACCACTGTGGGAATGTGTTGGTCGAATAGCGCTGATGGTAAATCGCAAAGGCGCTCTCAAACCGCTCATCCATCAAGTCGGGGTAAAACACCGCAACCTGCTCGGCCAACATCATGCCTTTGTAAATGATCGAACGGCACGACAGGCTGCACAAATACAAGCCCGCAATCTGCGCCGCATTGGCCGCCTTTTCGATCCGCCGCCGAATGATAAACAGCTCGCGCTCAAACTGGTCTTGGTCGATGTCCTTGTCGCAGCGGATCAAAATCTGCTCAATCTCGGGCCGGGTCGCATTGGCCTTGTCGCCCAGCACAGTGGTTTCCACCGGCACATGCCGCCAGCCGTAAATGTAATGGCCCATCCGCAGAACTTCGGTTTCCACGATGGTCCGGCAACGTTCCTGCGCGCCAAAATCGGTGCGCGGCAAAAACACCTGCCCCACCGCGATCAGCTTGTTCAGGTCAGGCTCATGCCCCGTACGGCGCACTTGGTCATAGAAAAACTTGACCGGGATCTGCACATGAATGCCCGCGCCATCGCCGGTTTTACCATCCGCATCCACAGCGCCACGGTGCCACACGGCCTTCAGCGCGTTGATCCCGTTTTCCACCACCTTGCGGCTCGGCTTGCCCGAAATCGCCACAACCAAACCCACGCCACAAGACGCATGCTCGTCCTCGGCCTTATACAGGCTGTGCTCGTTCATATAGGCGCGCTTGGCTTCCTCGGCGGCAACCCATGCAGCATCATAAACGGGTGTGTTGGTCATTGGACAACTCCTGTGAAAGGATCGAAATTGAAAACGAAAAGGGCGGTCATTCTGGCTCTGCCCCTGTTAAATCTGCCATCATCCGGGCGTACACTTCATTCGGCGTCATCGTCCAAGGATAGGCCTCGGCCCGGTCAAACGCATCGCGCCAAATGTTATACGTCTCGTCAAACAGCTCATGGTCTACATAGAACGGGTCGGCCTCCATCAGCTCAACCTCCAGCGTGTGGCTTTGCCAAAACGGCGCGTGCGAAATGGTCGGCGCGTCGCCTTCGGGCGCCTTAATCATCACGCTAATCACAGGCTCGTCCGCCCCGTCTAAGTCCTCAGGCAAATCCACCCGGCCAATCCAGATGACAACCGGGTCAAACTCATCGCTCTCGCAGGTGTAAAACCCGCCCAGTTCCAGCTCACTTTCCATAGGCTGCATCCGTCGCAAACCCGCTTAACACCGCGTCACATTCAAACAGCGGCTGGGTCGTGAAAAACCCCGGCTCGCCCGGAAACACAAATTGCAACGGGCTGCCATCAATCGGCACCGCCCCGCTGCCATCATCCCATTCCGACGGGCCTGCAAAAAACAAGCGCCAATCCCGATTCACATATTCCGTGCCGCGCGATTGCCGCTGTGTGCCGTCCGACGTCGTTTCAGAAAACTCAAACGCGGTCTGCGCCAAGGTCACACCGTCAATCTGCACCGTTTCCCCGGTCAGCCTGTCAAACCCGCGCACTTGGCTGCTCTCACCATTGTCGCGCGACAGGTTAAAGGCAAACGTGTCCAAACCGCCCAACAACTCAGTGAACGAGGCCGCATCTTCAGGCCCAGCATCCAGCGTTTGGCGAACCATCGGGTTCATCTCAATGCTTTCCACCCATTGCCCTTCACGGTCCGTCCGGCTGGCAAAAAACAACCCTTCTTGGTCAAAATCCGTCCGCCATTGGTCGCCCGGCACGTCTTGGGTGCATTTGTAATAGTTCGAAACCCGGCAGGCGCGTGATTGTACCGTCAACCACCCCGTACAGCCCACAGGCGGCGTGAATGACCCCGCACTTGCCGCGCCAACACCCAGCCCACCAAAGGGACCAGCGCCCAAAGCGATCAGGGAAAAGATGAATATTTTCCTCACACTGCGTCCCCTTCGGATCATGTCAACATCGCTGACCCATGCAGAATTTCAAACCTCGCAAACGTACATACAGATGACATACGCTTGGCATACGGATGGCATACGCCCCAATCTGCCCTATTCCGCCGCCACCGCCGCACCCTGTGCGATATAGTCCAGCATCGCATCCGCCGCCTCGCGCCCATCGCGAATGGCCCAAACCACAAGGCTTGCACCGCGCACAATATCGCCCACGGCATAGACACCGGGCAGGCTGGTCGCATGGGTTTTGAAATCGGCGCGGATCGTGCCCCAACGGGTCACGGTCAGTTCCGGCTGGTCCCACAGCGCAGGCAGCGCTTCGGGTTCAAACCCCAGCGCCATAATCGCCAAATCGGCAGGCTCAATGTAATCGGCACCTTCAATCAGCTCTGGCATCTGCCGCCCCGACGCATCTGGCGCACCCAAACGCATCTTTTGCACCATAACACCGCTAACCGTGTCGCCGCCCGTGAACCCTTTTGGCGCAGTAAGCCAAACAAATTCAACACCTTCTTCCTCGGCGTTCTGGGTTTCGCGCTGGCTTCCCGGCATGTTCGCGCGGTCGCGGCGGTACAGGCATTTTACTGATGTCGCCCCTTCGCGAATGGCCGTGCGCACACAATCCATCGCCGTGTCGCCGCCCCCAATTACAACAACCCGCTTGCCCGCGGCATTCAACGTGCCATTGTCATACTCTGGCACATCATCGCCAAAGCCTTTGCGGTTGCTGGCGATCAAAAATTCCAACGCAGGCACGATGCCCTTGGCACCCACGCCCGGCACCGGCAAATCACGCGCCTTGTACACGCCGGTTGCAATCAGCACTGCATCATGTTGCCCACGGATCGCATCAAACGTCAGATCCTTGCCCACGGTACAGTTCAGAACGAACTGCACGCCGCCCACTTCCAACTGCTCAATTCGTTGCATTACAACGTCTTTTTCCAGTTTAAAGCCGGGGATACCATAGGTCATCAGCCCGCCCGCGCGGTCATAGCTGTCATAAACCGTGACCTGCACACCCGCCCGGCGCAGCACATCCGCCGCCGACAGGCCACCCGGCCCAGCCCCGATAATCCCCACGCTTTCCGTGCGTTCGCGGCCAGGTTTGATCGGCTTCACCCAGCCGTTTTCCCAGGCCAGATCGGTCAGATATTTCTCTACCGACCCGATAGTCACGGTGCCATGCCCCGATTGCTCAATCACGCAATTACCTTCGCACAGCCGGTCTTGCGGGCAAATCCGGCCACAAATCTCAGGGAAGGTGTTGGTCGCCTGTGACAGCTCATAAGCCTCTTCCAGCCGCCCCTCAGCGGTCAGGCGCAGCCAGTCAGGGATGTTGTTGTGCAAGGGGCAATGCGTCTGGCAAAACGGCACACCACATTGGCTGCACCGGCTCGATTGCTCGGCGGCCTTCTCGGCTGCGAACTCGCGGTAAATCTCATGGAAATCTTGGGCGCGCAGGTTAGGCGGGCGCTTTTCGGGCATCTCCCGCGCAACGTTCACAAAGCGGAGCATCGGTTCCTTGGCCATCGTGGCGCCTCCCTGACGATCATAGATAAGAAGCACTTGATACTTCGCAGGAAACCATAATAAAAGTCAGCAATGCTTACCTAATTGGCAGTATTTCTCTCGATGGGTAAGGTTTGCTGTCATTTTGCAGGAAATATAGGTAAGCACAACCTACCTATTAACTCAGTACCCAAAGGACAGCGCCACCAACGCCAACCCACCCACGATGATTCGCCACCAGCCAAACAGCGCATAGCCATGGCGGCTAACATAACCAAGCAGCCAGCGCACAACCAAAACGGCCGCAATAAACGCCGCGATAAACCCTATCGCGATTTCAGTCATCGCACTGGCATCCAACACATCACGGTTTTTATATAGGTCATAGGCAAAGGCCCCGGCCATCGTCGGCATCGACAAGAAAAACGAAAACTCCGCCGCCGCCCGCTTGTTGGCGCCCAGCATCAAAGCCCCGACAATCGTAGCGCCCGATCGTGACACACCCGGAACCATCGCAAGACATTGAATAAAACCAATTTTTAACGCCATGCCCAAAGGCAATTTCATTGCATCATCATAGCGTGGCACCGGGGCAAAACGGTCGACAAACACCAAAACTATACCGCCCAAAATAAGCATAACCGCAATCAATCGCGGGCTTTCAAACAGCACCGTTTTGATAAAATCATGTGCCAAAACGCCAATAAACACCGCAGGCAAAAACGCGATCAGCACCGACAAAATGGTCCGCCGCGCCTCTGCGCTATGCGGCGCATCGCGAAACACCGCCCACAGCTTGGCCGCATAAACGGACAGCACCGCCAGCACAGCCCCAAGTTGGATCACCACCTCGAACGTCTTGCCCGAGCTTTCAAACCCAATGAAATGCCCGGCAAGCAAGATATGCCCGGTTGAAGACACCGGAATAAACTCGGTCAGCCCTTCAAGAATCCCTAAAAACAGGGCTGCCAGCGTTGTATCCGCCATGGCTTAGCCCCCTTAAGGTTCAGTTTTTACGAAGATTTTTAGCACTGGCTTTAATCGCGGCATACTGCCCAGAGGGGCGATAACACCACAGATATTCCGGCAAAACCGACGCCATCGTGACAGGCGTAATACCCAGATCTGCAAAGGTTTTCGCGCCTTCGCTGACCACATTATCAACCCGCAGGCTTTTCACTTGATCGCGCGTCACCACGCCGTTGGAAATCAGTCCGCCCGTCGCAATTGCCAGAAAATCAAAGGCGCCGGCCATCACGGTCGCGAACACGAAAGGAATATTCACAACCAACCTTTTGCGCTGCACCACAGCCAGCATTTGCTGCATCAGCGCACGGAAACTCGCCGCATCCGGTCCGCCCAGTTCATACACACCCGGTGCCGCAGCGCCCGTGGCCCCCATAACGGCAGCCTTGGCCACATCATCAACAAAAACGGGCTGAAACTGGGTGTTTGCGCCGATAACGGGCAAAACTGGCCCCATCCGCGTCATGCCGGCAAAGCGGTTAAAGAACGCATCTTCTGACCCAAAGATCACCGAAGGGCGCAAAATCACGGCCGTCGGAAAAGCAGCCAAAACGGCCGCTTCGCCCTCGGCCTTACTGCGCGAATAGGCGCTTGGCGATGTAGCATCCGCCCCAATGGCCGAGATTTGAACAAGCTGCGAAACGCCTTCTTGGCTTGCAAACCGCGCGATCCGCCCAGCCCCTTCGGCCTGGACAGCCTCAAAGTTGTTTTTGCCGCCAATATCAAAGGTACCAACACAATTGACGACTGCATCCGCCCCAACCATCGCACGGCGCACCGACGCGTCATCGCGAATATTACACAAAACAGGCTCTACCTGCCCAACAGCCCCATAGGTTTTGACGAAAAGCGCTTCATTCGGGCGCCGCACAGCCACGCGCACGCGCCAGCCATCCCTTGCCATCCGCCGCGCGATATATCGCCCAACAAACCCTGAACCGCCATAGATTGTGACCAGTTTGCTCATCCGTCTTGCCTCCATCGGGAAAGCTTTTTGCTTGCTTGCCTGCATATCCCCCCGCGCCTGTTCAAACAAGCAACAAAAGGCCGCACCATTTTGTTTGATCCCCGTTGACAGTCCTGCAGCACCGCTTTACATCGCCCATCACGACACCTGCCCAGGTGGCGGAACTGGTAGACGCGCACGGTTCAGGTCCGTGTGCCGCAAGGCGTGGAGGTTCGAGTCCTCTCCTGGGCACCATTTACTAAAAGAAAAACTCGTAACCTTAATAGGTTGCGGGTTTTCTTGTTTTAAAGATCCACCTAATTATCCACCCTTTGTGTCGTGGTGCTTTCGTTTCCTTACGGGTCAGGGCTAGGCTCCAGACTCATTGATAATCAAAGCCAGAACAAGACGGTTGCTGCGAGGGTGGTCTTGCCCCGTTTTAGTTCCGGTCTCTTTCGAGCAATATTTGCTATGAAGGAGATATGGAATGGCAAAGAAGTACACAGACGAGTTTCGACGTGATGCAGTGCGGATGGCGACGACCAGCGGCTTAACGCGTCCGCAGCTTTCATCGGATTTGGGTGTTGGCGTCTCTACGCTGAACAAGTGGGTCCAGCAGCATCAACACGATGATCTGATGTCGGGGCCGCATGAGGACGTCGAGAAGGAAAATGCCCGCCTTCGCAAAGAAGTGCGGCTGCTGCGTGAGGAGAGGGAAGTACTAAAAAAGGCGGCAATCCGTTGGCCGGTAGGTGAATGGTACATTCACCGTTAGGCTTCTTTGCGGGCCAAAGCCCCCTCTCGCGCATGTAAACATACGCTGCCGGGCAGCGGATGAGGTTTGCCTTCATTGATGCCTGGAAAGAAGATTGGCCGGTCGAGTTTCTCTGCCGTATCATGCAGGTTACATCTCGTGGGTTTCGTGCGTGGCGAGGCCGCCCAATGAGCCAACGGCAGCGAGACGATATGGTCCTTCTCGCTCATATTCGCGAACAGCATCGGCTTAGCCTGCAAAGCTACGGGCGGCCAAGGATGACTGAAGAACTGCAAGAACTGGGGTTGAGCGTGGGTCACAGACGTGTGGGCCGTTTGATGCGCGAGAATGACATCAAGGTCGTCAGAACCCAGAAATACAAGGCCACAACGGATAGCGATCACACGTTCAACATCGCGCCCAACCTGCTGGATCAGGACTTCACTGCAAATGGCCCGAACCAGAAATGGGCTGGTGACATAAGCTACATCTGGACCAGCGAAGGCTGGCTATATCTGGCCGTCATCCTTGACCTCTACTCTCGCCGCGTCATCGGCTGGGCTGTCAGCAATCGCATGAAACGGGACCTGGCGATCCGTGCGTTAGACATGGCTGTGGCTCTACGGCAACCACCGAAGGGCTGCATTCATCATACGGATCGCGGGTCGCAATACTGTTCACATGACTATCGGAAGCTTCTTTCGAAGCACGACTTCAAGGTCTCGATGAGCGGCAAGGGCAATTGTTACGACAATTCGATGGTTGAGACGTTCTTCAAATCCATCAAGGCTGAGCTGATCTGGCGCAACCGCTGGGACACACGCCGTCAGGCAGAAGGCGCGATTTTCCAGTATATCAACGGGTTCTATAACCCACGGCGCAGGCATTCATCGTTGGGCGGTAAAAGCCCCTTGGCATTCGAACGAAAGGCCGCATAAATGAGTTGAGAGACCGGAACGTAACCGTGACAAGACCAAAAGTGTCTGGCTTCAAAAAGGCGCGTATTGCGGTCGCCCGGAAACTTGCCGTGGCTCTTCACTCCATGTGGAAAACCAACACGCCATTCCGTTGGACCCAGTCGGCAGCATAAGAAGGGATAAGTTGCGCGACTAAGCCAGCGGACGCGTCCCCGCCGGGACGTATGGCGCGGATCAGGCCGTCCCTCTGAATGCACTGCACAACGAAGCAAGTGCGAGGACCACTTAGGTCGATCCGACCATCCGACGCCAACATGCGGCGATCCGTCGAGATCGACCGCGGAGAGAACCATGAACCCGGCGCGCGCTAAGGCATCAATCAAAGAACTTGACCAATGCGATTAGAGAACTTCAGTGGGGGCATTCCAAGTGCGACGAGTTCGCATGAGTCTGCCAGAACCCGGAGTTGGCTTTGAAGCGATAGCTGTCATTGTCGGTCTCAAAGATCTGGCACCGATGCGTGGCCTGGCGTGGTTTGGTGAACTTAAATGCCTTCATCGTTCTCAACTCCCTTCCCAACAGGGAAATGCTATCCGAAAACTCTAGTTCCAAACGATCCAGCTTTCAGGGGGCAGCCCCTATTAAATCGTAAAAACTTCTGCCGACCCTGCAAGACCGGAATAAAACGCCAGCTTGCTGCGCCCTATCCATTCCGATCAATTCCCACCCAATAACCTACGCAAGGCACGCGCCGCTTCGGCCTCCAAAGCCTCTTGCACGCGGCGCTTTGCTGCCGCCTCCAAATTTTCACCCTCTTGCCGTTGAATGCCCAACTCTTTTTCAAGTTTGGCTTTAACGCGAGCTTCTTCTGCTCTGGCTTTTTCTTTTAAAATCGCCTTCTCCTCGGCTAGATTTTGGTCAATCAACGCATTCATATCCAGCCGGAATTTTGGCTGGGACCAAGCCCCTGAAATGATCACAGGCACAGTGACGCCGCCACTGCCATCCGCTTTGGCCAATGCTGTGGCTGTCAAACGATAGTCCAAGTCGCGCGCACCGATCCCCACACGCCCTTCCCCCGTGGCGCTCACATATGGCGCCGTCAAACGCAGATCATCATTGCGAAAAATGCCGTCTTTCATCGTAAATGACCCTGTTATCGCGTCAAAAACCGTCTTTTTCCCTTCGCCAACATAGCCCATATCAAGCGTCCGCAGCATCCCCACCAGATCGAGGCCTAGCAGCTCTCCTTTGTCAAATTTCAGATTGCCCGAGCCAGTCAGCGACGCCATGATCGCGGCCATGGTATTGCCGACACCCAAAAACTTCACGCTCATATCGCCCGAGCCAATCAAGCGGTCAAATTTGGCCACGGCTTGCAAGAAGGGCTGCATCGCCACGCCAGTCGCTTTCAGATCACCCCCCACCGATAACCCGCCCCGCCCGTTGACCACAAAACTGCCAGCAAGATTGCCGCCATAAGCCTGCAATTCGCGCGCCTCAATGACCATGCGCGCCCTGTCTAGCGTGATGAGCAAGCGTGTACGCCCCAGCCGCGCAAGCCCCATATCAATGCTGTCGGCCGACAAGGTCACGGCGGCATCCAAAGCCGCAAGTGCGCTTACGTCAATCGGCGCGCGCGACCAACCTGCTGCAGAGGTGACAGAATTGCTGGTGGCGCCCCCTGCCACAGGTTGTGCAGCAACGCCCCCAGCAACGCTTGCAAAGTTAAGTGCGCCCGCCATAATCTTGGCTCTGAGCTTGGGGCGCGCACGGTCAAACGTCAGGTCAAAATCTCCGGCCAACCTGTTGCTGTTCAGCTCAATCGCGCCATCACGCAGATGCAAAGAGCCAGCATTGGTCAGGGTCATTTGCCCCGAAAGCTTGCGGATGTCGGCACCGAAACCTTGCGGCAATGCTGGGGTTGCTTGCCCAGCAAGCGCTGCCACTGACGCAAGATCAGACAAGTCCGCCACCAATTCACCCTCGGCCACCAAAGGCATCATCCCCATTCGCCCCTTAAAGGTGAAGGTCGATCCACCGATATCCGCGCGCCAGTCTCCATCACCAAGCTTGCCCAGGGCAAATTGGTCAAACCGCGCCACCTTCCCCGCGACGGCAACCTTTACCCCATCCTTCAGCCCCGATAGCGACAAGGTCGCCGGACCTGAATAGTCTGGCACCGATACCTCGGCTGTGATGTTTCTCAATGTAAAACGCGCACCCGTGCCATGATCCACAAACAAAACGGACCCATCCTTAAGCGCGCCATAGTCCAGCGTGATCCGCCGCGCCTGTGCAATGGCATCTGCCGGTGACGTGCTGCTTTCGGATAAGGGCGCCGCAGTGCCTCCTTGCTCAGGGGCCGCCGCTTGCACAATCTCCCAATTGCCAACGCCATCTTTGCGGCGTTCAAGGATGATCTGCGGCTCTAGCACTTCAATCTTGGTGACCTTGATATCGCCGCCAAACAGCGATGCCATATCCACCCCAATCGCAAGGCCTTGCGCCTCAAGCATCGGCCCTTCGCGCGACCAGTCTGCATTGGCGACCCGAACAAACCCGGTTTTGACCCCCAACACCGGCCAAACTGTCGGCTTAACCTTGCCCTCAATCGTCACGACACGGCCTGTCGTCTTGAAAAACTGTGCCGTGGCAAGGCTCGCTACCTTCTCAGACGGGATCAAATAGACCAATCCCACCAACACCACGACCAGCATCACAAGACCTGAGGCTATCCGAACAATCCACCGCATAAGGCACCCTCCAATACTCTCTTGAAAACCTACTGCCGCATTGCAATTTGGGCAACAGTGGTGGCGCATGAAACCATTGTCGGAGCCGCCGCCCAACTAAATGCCCGCCAGTCCTTTCAGCCTTATACGCTTTGGGGTCGGCTGAGGCAGCATCGTTTTTGACTAGGCTCCAGACCCATTAATTTGCTTGAGGCTTTGATGCCTGCATGATTCAAGCTCCCGAACATGGGGGGCACGATGAGCAATCTTTACTGGCTGAGCGAAGATCAAATGGTGCGGCTTCGGCCGTTCTTTCCGAAGATCCATGGAAAGCCACGCGTGGATGACAGGCGCGTTCTGAGTGGCATAATATTTATCAATCGCAATGGCTTGCGGTGGTGCGATGCACCGAAGGAATACGGTCCGGCGAAGACCCTCTACAACCGCTGGAAGCGGTGGGGCGACATGGGCGTCTTCGCTAGAATGATGGAGGGATTGGCCTCTGAGGCGGCAGTTCCAAAGACGGTGATGATCGACGCGACCTATCTTAAAGCACACCGCACGGCTTCGAGCCTTGGGGTGAAAAAGGGGGGCGCGGTCGTCTGATCACTGCCCGACAGGGTATTGCGCAGCAATGTCCCGAAAGGGGGGCCGGACCAAGGGCGGCATGAACACGAAACTGCATGCGGTCACTGATGAAAACGGTCGCCCAATCAGCTTCTTCATTACCGCAGGCCCCCCTCTCGCGGTTTGAAGACAAACCGCTGCCGGGCAGCGGATCAGCGATTATACAGGTGCTGCGGCCTTGCTGGGCAGCTTGCCAGCCGCAGATTGGCTGCTCGGCGACCGTGGCTACGATGCCGATTGGTTCAGAAACGCGTTAAAAGACAAAGGGATAAGGCCATGCATTCCGGGTCGGAAGTCCCGTATCGAGCCTGTCAAATACGACAAGCGTCGCTACAAACGCCGCAATCGCATCGAGATCATGTTCGGGCGATTGAAGGACTGGCGAAGGGTGGCAACCCGCTACGACAGATGCCCGAAGGTCTTCCTGTCAGCCATCGCCCTCGCAGCAACCGTCTTGTTCTGGCTTTGATTATCAATGAGTCTGGAGCCTAGAGCGCCGGATCGCACGTGGGCTGCGCAGGCATTCCTGCAATTCCTTCTTTAAAACCCCACGGGTTTGGACATAAAGGCTGCGATATATCGTTTCGTGTGACACGCGATTTTGCTCTTCATC
>Ga0335398_10004085_pt1 | contig 20649 bp, 8 predicted proteins | sample BON03_FD_205742 | JGI IMG/M metagenome (GOLD analysis project Ga0335398, IMG submission 205742) | Freshwater microbial communities from Lake Bonney liftoff mats and glacier meltwater in Antarctica - BON-03 (spades assembly) (version 2) | ecosystem: Environmental > Aquatic > Freshwater > Ice >... | reverse complement strand
ACGGATCGCTCGATGCGGTGGTCTTGCCCAATTACTATTACAACCGTGGCATCCATGTTTACCCCGGCAATGGCGACGGGACTCTGGGCCTGCCGGTAATCCATAACACCGGGATCGACCAATACTGCCACTTCGTGGAAAGCGGCGACTGGAATGGCGACGGCTGGCCGGATCTCTTGGTGGGCGGAAGCCGATACATGCTTCTGTTAGAAAACCGGGCGGATGGAAGCGGAGGCTTCGTGCAGCGAAGCTGGGCCTACGGGGAGGCTTACGGCGGGGAGATGGCGGACTTCACCAAGGACGGACGGGTTGACCTTTTGATCGCGGATTACGATAACGACGTCCTGCGCCTCCTTGAAGGAGATGCCCGCGGACTCCTGGCCGGGGATGACACCTCCGAGGGCGTGCGGCACGGCTACGGCCGGGGCAACAAGAGCGACTCAAACGATAATGATTACTTCAAGTTCAGTGCGGAAGCGGGCCAGGTCCTGACGGTGGCGGTCGATAATACCGTCTTTGGCGGGAGCTATCGCTACACCCGCTTTATCATCTATGATTCCGAGGGCAGCCAGATCTCGGATAACTACCCGCAGCAGAGCACCTACCGCGCGGGAGAAAGCTTGCCCTACATCATCCCGCGGGATGGCACCTACTATGTCCGTATTACTTCGGGCTGGGGGAACTACTTTGACGAATACCGCTTCCGGGTCAGCCTGTTTCCCGAAGGAACGCAGGTGGAAAGCGAAAACAACCACAGCATCGCCCAAGCTGATGGCGTGGGCTTTGCGCTCAACGGCAATGAACTGAGCGCCACCACTGGAGGCTACCTCGCCGTTTACGATACGGTCGGGGACACCTTCAACCTGGGCAACCTCGCCGAAGGAACCCTCATCGAACTCGACCTGCGCCTGCCTTCCACGAGTGGTCTGAACGGAATTCTCGAGTTGTTTGACTCTGCCGGAACATTGAAAGCCCAGGGCGTGGCGGGGGATTCCCAACTCTCGTTATTGATTCCTAATGGCGAAGATGGAACTTACTTTGCGAGAGTCAGCGCGGACGGCGGGGGAAATGTGATGGCGGAATATTTGCTGAATATTTCGATCTCCGATGTGCAGCCTCCCATTGTTGTAAATACCTCGCTTCCTTCAGTGCCCTTTGGAGGATTGGTTGAGTCGTTCACACTTTCCTTCAATAAAGACATGTTGGCGGGCTCGGTCACGGACTCCGCCAACTACACTCTGGTTCATGCGGGAGGAGATGATGTTTTCTCAACCCCCGACGATTCGGTTTATCCGCTGAATCCCGGGAGCTACTCCGTCGGACTGACGCTGGGACTTACGATCAGCAATGGGCCTCTGGCACCGGGCTTCTATCAATTTAGAGCCTCCGGATTGCTGGATACTTTTGGAAACTCCCTGCCAGTGCCTTACGAACAGGCTTTTGAAATTACGCAGGAGGCCGGGTTTGTGACCGAATCGGAAGACAACGGGACCTCGGGATCTGCAGAAATGCTGGTCTTTAATGAAGATTTGGCGGGACTTTTGACCGCAGCCGGGCGGGGACGTTTGGATTCCAATGCCGATCGGGATTATTGGAGTTTCAACGCCGAAGCGGGTGATCAACTCGTCTTCGAGGTTGCATATCCCGGAACTCCCGCAGGACAGGGGTTACGGTGGTATCTTACCAGCCCGACGGGTCCGGTGGTCTTTGACCGTTATTTGTCGAACAACGATCTGGAGGCCAATCTTCCGGTCACTTTACCCGAGACAGGCGTTTATACCTTCTTTGTCAGTAATTGGTATGGTATCCGCAGTGAATACCGGGTGCGGGTGACCTTACTTCGCGGCCTGGACTACGAGAGTGAAGACAATGACAGTTTGGTGGAGGCTGATCCGCTTACTTTCACCACAAACAACGGCATCGAAGCGGCAGACCTTGCCGGGATGGTGTCGCAGAATACCGAGTTGGACTATGTCGATTTGGGGAATGTTGCCTCCGGGAATACCATCTTCCTTTCCATTGATCATCCTGAAGGATCGGCCTTGGTGCCCATCGTCGGAGTCTATAATTCGAGTGGGATTTTACAAAACGAGGTGAATGGAACCAGCGGCGACGGATCGGCAGAGGTGCAGATTTCGCAAACTGGAAATTACTACGCCTTGGTCCGGGCGAACAACCTTTCGGCGGGCTTAATGTCCCAGTATCTCTTGAAGGTCCGGGTCTTGCCGACCACGGCGGTCAATTTTCCGAACCTTCAGGTGGTCGGGTTGGATGATATCGAGGTTCCCGGCTTGCAGAGTGGCGATACCATCACCGTAAATTTCCGGGTTGGGAATGTCGGGAATCTCGGGACGGGAGCGGAGGCTTGGTCTGACCGTCTGGTGCTGTCATCGAACGATGTTTACGGAGATGCCGACGATATCCAACTAGCCCTTCTCGCGAGATCGGGGGCGCTTGCGGCGGGAGGCGATTACGTGGTGTCCCACGATGTCAGCCTGCCTCATGGAATTGCGGGTAATTTCCATCTCTTTGTGGAGACTGACCGGGGCGACAATGTCGATGAAATCCTACAGGAAGGTGACAACGTCAGGAGGACGGCTTCGAGCTTTACGGTTCATCTCAAGGCCTATCCAAATTTTGTCGTCGAAGATCTGACAATCTCCGGGCCGGATGGATCCAATCAGTATGAGTTTGGCTGGAACCTGGCCAATCGCAACAACGGCGTGGGAGCGCCGGGGACCGAAGTTCGCCTGCAAGTCGTGAATGTGACGAGCGGAGTGAGTTTTATTGATACCATCCTGACGTCATCGACGAGCTTGGCACTGGACGGAACCGATGCCTTTGCCGAGAGCCTGCCGTTGACTGATCCGGGATACTACCTCGTGACCGTGACGGCCGATCCCAATGATCTGGTCTACGAATTTACAACGGGTGGGCATGCCTTGGCGGAGCAAAACCGCCGGACGAACAATTTCCAGATTTTTGACTTCTTCGACGTCACCGTTGCAGCTTCTCCCGCTGAAGGTGGAAGTGTGAGCGGGGGTGGGAATTTCCGTCAAGGGCTTTCCGTCACTGTCAATGCCGTTGCCGATACCTCGGCCTTACCTTGGTCATTTATTAACTGGACCGAAGGGGGAGTCTTTGTGAGTTCCCAGCGGGAATATACCTTCACCGCAAATCGTGATCGGAACCTCGTGGCGGTCTTTGCTCTTCCTCGTTTTCAAATTACGGGAAGTGTTTTACCCGCTGGAACCGGAAGCATTGCGGGATTGGGAAATTACGCCCTCAACGACACTGCCAGTTTAAGCGCCCAACCCGCACCGGGTTACCTCTTCGACCGCTGGTCGGAGGGCGGGACGACCCTTGGGGGGAGCAATCCTTTGCAGTTTACCGTGAATTCGACCCGATCGGTGAGGGCGCATTTTGTTGAGGCAAATCCTGAACACTTGGTTGTGATGGCGACTCAACCGCCGGGATTGGCGGTGATTCCGGGGGCCGGAACCTATACCAACGGCCAACTTTTGAATACCATCGCTCCGGCGAGTATCGTGCAAGGGGATCAGGAATATCTCTTCAAAAAGTTCTTACTCAATGGACAACATCTCAATACGGTGCGAACGCTCGCCAAGACCTTTTCGACGCTGGATCCGGGGAACATGGCATACACGGCAGTCTACACGCAGCGCAGTTTGCGCCCGGTCCTGGTTTCGAAGGAGACCAATTACGGAACTTTGATTCCGGGTGCAAACAATGTCGCGTTCAGGGTCGTGTTTGACCGGGACATGAACACCTCAATTCATCCCGGACTCGCTTTGAGTTCCGGCAGTGCGAATGTCATTCCCGTGGTGGCGGCGGGTGCCTGGAGCGGGAAGCGGATTTATGTCAGTGGCTTGACCGACTTTTCAGGGGATAGCGCCGGGGCCTACAATCTGAGCGTCACGCTCGCGGCCGATACCAACGCCCGGGTGATGGATGCCGATGCCACCTTTGGATTTACGGTGGATGTCTTACCTCCCGCCACTCCGGTCCTGGCACTTGGCGGAATGACTTCGAGCACTGCCGGAGTGACCTGGGCGGGCTATGCCGCTCCGGCCGACCTGGCGGGATTCCGTTACTTCCTCCAGACGAGTAATTTCGCGACGGTGGCCGGATTGAGTCCAGTGAATGCTGCGGGAGCAAGTGCCCGCCAATTCGTCTTCTCCAGTCTGGTTCCGGATCAGGATTATTTCGCTGCGGTGGTCGCGGTCGATACCGCAGGGAACGCGAATTCGACAGTGGTTCCTCTGAAGATACGGCTTGATACGGCGATGCCTCCTGCGGTCGATCTGGTGATGGAACGTCCGGGCATTGACTCCGTTCGAGTTGACTGGGCCGCTTACGATCGCGACCTCATCGGCTTGAAAGGTTTCAAGCTTTACCTTTCCGAAAGCCCCTTCGTGACCGTGGCCGGGATGACTCCGGTTGTTGATCTTGATGTTGAAACCACGGAGTATCTCCTCGAAAACCTTGACCGTAGCGAAGATCGCTACCTTGCGGTGGTGGCCTATAATCGAAATGGCGAGCAGCTTGATGAAGTGACTCCGGTGGTCTGGAGCGACCCACTTTCAGGCTCGCTGGCCGAGGACTTCAGTATCGGTGGTGAGGGGGCCGTCATTCCAATTTATGAGAGCCTGATTCTGGATGGGGGAGCGACCTTGAAAATCCTGCCCGGCACGACTCTGTCCTTTGCTCCGGGAACTTCCCTGACGGTTTCAGATGGTGCCTTGAATGCCTGTGGCTCAGCTCTTGCACCGATTCATTTCACCTCGGCCGGAGAATTTGCCGATCCGCCGAGTTCGGGGCGCGGAGACTGGGCGGGCTTGATTCTCGAAGACGACGATCAAACTTCGATTTTGCAACATCTCTGGGTTCGCTTTGGCAGTGGGGTCGAAGTCGGGGAGGGAATGCCGACGGTCGATCATCTTTATCTCGTCCAAAATAGTTCGGCCGGTTTCTTGGTTCGTGACCGCGGCCAGGTGACCGCGACGGACTGCCTTCTCACCTTCAACGAGCGAGGGGCGCGGGTCACCGGGAACGGAAGCCTCACCCTGTCGAACTCGGTGATTAAAAGTAATACGGAAGCCAATGCGACCCAGGAAGGTGCCGGGGAGCTCATCGCGGATTCCTGTTTCTGGGGCGGACCGATCGCAACAGGGTTGGAGGGCACGGTGAGCGCGGCTTCTCCGCTGGCCAATGAACCGGTTCTCGGCGAAGCGTTCGTTGTTCAGAACGGTCTCACTGAAACCGCGAGTCAGGATGTGACCCTTTTCCTGATCTCTGCAAATGGAGTGGGCTTCCGGATGAGTGAAGATTCCGTCTTCACCTCGACGATTTTCGAGGATCTCTTTGATGCCGACGATGACTATCGATACAGCCCTTACGGCTATGGATTGCCCTTCACCCTCAGTGAAGGCGGAGGGCTGAAGACGATCTTCGCGCAGCTACGCTCGGAGACTGATGTCGTGAGCCCGACTCAATCCACTTCGATTACCCTCGTTACGGATGGCCCGGTCGTTGACAGCTTCAACCTGGTCGACCGACAGACGGTGAGTCGTCCCTTGACCGTGACGGCGACAGGAAGTGCCGCGCTTGGAGTGGCTCGAATGGAGTTTGTCGTGGGGGGTGTCGTGAAGGCCTTTACAACGACCGGAGCCCTAAGCTTCCGCTGGGATCCACGAAGTTTGCCCTCCGGGATTGCAAGGGCGGAGATTGTCGTGCGGGACCGTGCCGGTTCGGTGGCCCGCCGATCAATCAACATCATCCTGGCTCCTGCCGCTCCTCCCCAGCCCACGATTACTTCTCCGGCAGGAGGAACCGTGACCAATGCGAACGCGATTGTTCTGAGCGGAACTGCCGAACCCGGCATTCGCCTGAGCCTCTCGCGTAATGGTGATATTCTCTTTCCCAATCTTGCCGCCAATGCGGCCGGGGTCTTCACCATTGCCGATGTTCCTCTGATCGAAGGTGGCAATTCCTTGATCGTGACCGCCTTCGATGCGCTGGGTTCGAGTGCCTCGCTTCCCCGAACTGTCAGTTCGGATTCGGGACCTCCTGATGCTCCCAATTTGTTGTCAGCCGAACGCGGGGCCGGGGGAACCTTGATCGAGTGGTTGAGCGAATCTGCGGAGTCTCCCACTTATTATCGCCTCTTCTGGAATGCCGCCTCCTTCAGTGATCCGGATCTTGCGAGCAATTCAACAGCGGACCTGACCAAAACCATCGATACGTATAATCTAGGCGATGGTGACTGGTTCGTCGGAGTCGCGGCTTATGATGCCGCAGGGAATCGCAGTGCGCTCTCGAACGTGCTTCAGGTCTCGGTTGATTTCACCAAGCCGACCCTCACGGTCAGTTTTGACAAATCGATGCCGGTCGGGCCGGGGCTTCTCTCGGTGCAAGTCGAGTCCAGTGAACCGTTGGAAACAGTTCCCGGTTTGACCCTGCGTTCGGCGGGGAGTTCCCTCCCACTGGCCGTCTCCCTGACCCAGCAGACCGCGACCCTTTTCACGGGAACCTATCAGGTGAGCACCTTATCCAGCAGCAGCGGAACCGCGAGCATTCGAGGTTCCGCCCGCGACCTGGCGGGAAACACCTTTGTGGGAGCGCCTGGCGGGGAGACCTTGGTGTTCGATGTCACCAAACCCACCGTCGGGATTTCCCTGAGTTCCCCGCCTCCGATCCAGACGACAACTTCGAAGGTTCTCGAGGTCTCCCTGACCCTGTCCGAAGTGCTGGCACCGGGAACGATTCCTGTCTTGCAATTTGAACCTCCGGTCGGTGCCATCGTGGAGATTCCCTTGTCCGGAGTCGGCTTGAATTGGAGCGGCTCACTCACCGTGAATGCCGCGATGGGCAGTGGCGAAGGCTTCTTCCGCTTCACGGGAACCGATGCGGCTGGCAATGATGGAACCGTTGTGAGAACCGGCGAGGTGTTGGAACTCTACAACTCTGCCACCCCCGTTCCACCCGGACAGGTGACTGGATTGACAGGTCAGATATTGTCGGGCGGGCGGATCCGCATTCAATGGGCCGCCGCTCCCCGTGCCGAGACTTATAAGTTATACCGCGAACCCGGGAGCGTGGGAGGCACCCCGACGCTCTTGGTGGAGGGAGCGATCAACGATTTCTTCTATGTCGATACCCCGCCTACCGACGGATTGTATCGATACGCGGTCGTGGGAAATTTGCGTGGTGCGGACGGACCTCCTTCGGGGGTTCTGGTGGCGGAATCAGACCGTGTGCCTCCGGAGGCCGCCGAGGCGGTCACCGCTCAATTGCTGGTGCGAGGCGTCGAGGTCTCGTTCGAGGCTCCCGCAAGCGGAACCCCACCGAGCAGTTATCGGGTTTATCGCGGAGCGACCTTGATCCGGACGATGTCCCAACCCGGAACGATCACCGAATATCCCCCGCGCGGAATTCACGAGTATCGTGTCGCGACCGTGGATCAGTATGGCAACGAAAACCTAAGTGCTCCGATCACCGTCGAGTTGCTGGTCAGTCCCGTGGATCAACTTCATCTCCATGCCCGTCGCGGGGATCCGTATTCCCTGACCTGGGCCAGCAATGACCCCACCGTGGTGGGATATAATCTCTACCGTGATGGCGTGATCCAGAATGGTGCTCCTCTTGCGCAACCCGCATTTGTCGATTCCCTGAGTGCGAGCGGTCGTGCCGTTGTCTACGAAGTCTCGGCCGTCAATGCCGGTGGCGATGAAAGTTTGCGGAGATCGGTGACGGTCTATCCGGTCCGGTTTGAGAGTGTTCTCAATCCCTCCAGCCTGGGCACAGAAGGATCAAGCTTTGCCGGATATTTTGACAAGCTGCGCTTAAAATTTGGAAACCTGGCCGGAGCGGGTGTGCTTGATCTTGCCTCGGTCACGACCAATCGAATGGTAAGTGGCGAGGACGATCTGAATCAGACAAACTCACTGCCATTATCAATTGACCCCGGAATGACGGGTAGCGGGGATGTGGTCATCCCGGCTCCGCTGACCCTTGACTCTCTTCAGTCTTTCCAGGTGATTGCCGAAGCGGCGGCGGATTCGGGTGGAAGCCGGGTCACCTATGAATTTAATTTCTCAAAATCCTCGGCGCTTTCTGTCGGGAGTGCCGCAAACCTGAATACCGATGCGATTCCGATAGCCGGGGCTGCCACGGCCGTGCAGGTCAGCCTGCAGAACTTTGGTGGTGCGGATATGGACATTGTTCTCGGTCGGGGAGGTGGTGCCCTTCCCGGGGACCTCGCCATCGTTGTCATTGATGCCAACGGAGGAGTGGTTTCCCGCCAAACTTTCAATGGCTTCGGAGCTTCGGGCCTGGTCTCCCGGACAAATGGTGACCTGAGTGTCAGGATCGCGTCGGGGGCACGGTATTCACTGACGGTGCCCGGAGTATTGATTCCGGAATATCTGGGACCATTGGGAGAGGGAGCCACCCTGGCTTTGGAAATTTCGAATCTTTATTCGGGACTGGGAACGACCATGCCCTTGACCCAGACCTCGATTCTGGGAGCCAAGATCTTCACCGCTCTCATTGAAACTCCCTACTACGCCGATCTGACGACCGATAAAATCGGTTACTCAGATGATGAAGATGTCCTGATTTCAGGTCAGGCCATCAACCGGGACACCGGATCACCGGAGCCGAACGCGCCTCTTCGAATCGGTTTCGGAGTCAGGGACTATGTCTTTTATCAAGAGGTGACCACGGATGCCTCTGGAAATTATAGTCACACCTATCGACCTCCGGCTGGTTTTTCCGGCAGCATCAACTTGTGGGCCGCCCATCCTGAAATTGTCGACCAGCTCAATCAGCGGACGATTGAATATCGCCGCTTCTATGTCATGCCCGGCAGCGGCCAGATCGTAATGTCGAAGAATGACACACTCGAATTTGAACTTCACCTGACCAATCCCTCCGATCTCCCGATCCAAGACGTCCAGGTCACCAATCGGGCTTATACTTCCGATGGCGGAGTGGAGACCGAGATTGATTCCATCAGTTTCGAGATTCTGACCCCGGGGCCCATCAATTTGGAGCCGCTGGAAGTTCGGGCCATCAGCCTCCGCGTGACCGCCGACGTGGATGCACCCGATGATGCCCTCTCGACACTTCGGTTCATTTCTTTAGAGGGCGCGAGTTCCAAGTTTGAGGCCATCATGGCATTACGCCCGGCGGTCCCCATCCTGAGTTTCACTTCTCCAGCGATCGGATATGTCGACATGTCCACCAACAAAGGGGAGATCACGAGCAGCGAAGTGGTGCTCGAGAACAAAGGCCTCCGTGCCCTCGAAGGAGTGGAACTTATTCCGCCCCAGAACCTCGCTTGGATGGATGTCAATCTGCCCCGGAATGGTTCTGATCGGATCATCCTTCCCGATATTCCCGTCGGTGGAACGCTTCGTTTCACGGTGGTTTACGCTCCTTCTGAAGCGGTCACGCTTGGGCTGCATGACGACTTCCTGCTCATCCGGGGAAGCAATTTACAGAGTGATTTCCGGGTGAACTTGTTTGCCCAACTGACGAGCAGCGAGGTGGGAAGTACGAAGTTCTACGTCGATAATATTTTTGCGGAAGCGGTTCCGAATGCCAAGATCCGTTTGCGGAACCCGAACCTCAGAAAAGAACTGGGACCGTTCTACACCGATTCATTGGGTGAAGTGACTATCGCCGATCTCCAGGAAGGCAGCTGGTCCTATCAGATCTCAGCATCCGGTCACACCGTGGCAACGGGGACCTTCGAGGTCATTCCCGGACAAGTAGGCTTTGTGACGAAGAGGCTTTCCAAGTCACTCGTCACGGTGGAATTCACGGTGACGCCGAAACCCTTTACCGACCGATACGATATCACCATCGAGCAGACTTATGAGACCAATGTCCCGGTTCCGGTTCTGGTAATGGATCCGCCCATGACCCAGCTCTATGATCTGCCCGATGTTGCCGAGGGAACGATCATGATCAACATCAGGAACGAGGGGCTGGCATCCTTGTTCCAGGTTGTCGTGCGGGGACAGACCATGTCGTATGGCTCCTTCGTCCCGATGATCTCTTATATCCCGGAATTGCGGGCACAGGAATCGGTCGAAGTTCCCTTCAAGTGGACCTGGGATATCAGGAATCTCGTCGGAGAGCGCGACCTTGGCGCCAGCCCGAGTTTCGGAGGGAATATCGAGGACTTCCTGGCAAGCAGGGAGAGGACGAACGCCTATGCCGATAAACTTTCGAAGGCTCTTAGTTTCCCGGATAGCGGAAATGCAGGATTAGATTTCTGCGCCGGCACCTTCTTGAATCCTTTCCCGGACCCCAAAGGGCTTGCGGCCTTGACTCAAGGCTTGGCCTGCTGTCCCGATGGCGCACCCATGGCTGCCGGTGCGACCTCCTTGCTGATTGGATATAGTATTTATAGTCTGGTCACCGGAGTCCCCACGGCCTTGGGTGGCTTCGCGGCCTGTCTCTTTGGCAGCTTGTTTGGTGCGATCGACTTCGGACCAATAGGGGGCGGGGGAGGGAATTCTCCACCCAATAGCGGAGGAACATTCGGGCCGGGCGGGGGATGCTTCATCGGGCAAACCGTGGTTCCCTTGAAAGACGGTCGCTTCAAATACATCGAAGACATTCAAGCCGGGGATCTTGTGTTGACCGGTGAAGGGCAGGAAACTTACGCCCCCGTGCAGGAAATGATTTCACGGGAAGCCGACAACCTCTTCGAGCTGACCCTTGAGCCGCTTCTGGCTGACGGGAGCGACGATGTCATCAGCCTGACCGGCACGGGCGATCACCATGTCTGGACTGATCGGAAGGGGTGGGAACGCCTCGACCAATTGGAACCGGGGGTGTGTCTCCATCATCAGGACGGTCGGATTTTCCAGGTGGTCGATCAGAAGGCCTTGGAGGGAATCCATAAGGTCTACACCTTGAGAGTCCAGGACGAAGGAGTCTTCTATGCAAACAATCTGTTGGTGCAACATCTCTGCGGCGTTCTGGACCCGGTTGGCGCGAACAAGGCTGAAGCCGATCCTCCCGGCCCCACCTTCTTAATTGTTCCTGACAATCAGGAACCCACTGACCCGAACCCCTACGGCGGCGACACCTTTCCTCTGGAAAATCCTTCGATGAAGCCCTTTCAGATCAAACCAAAGCAAATGATCAAACGATGAAAATTCCGACAATTTTTACGAACTGTTGTCTCGCGTTCCTGCTGGTCATGCCAGTGATGGGGCAGAAGCAATTCCAGGGACTGTGCAATCGAGTCAAAATCGAAATCGCCCAGGAACTCACGACCGAGCGCATTGGTTTTGAAGCGGTCCTGAAGGTGACCAACAACGACGGCGAAGATCCGATCAACAAGTTCTCGGCGGCCCTCACTTTTAAAGATGTGGTGACCGGCGAAGATGCAAGTAACCGGTTTTTCGTCCAGCCCCCGGAATTTGAATCGATTAACGACATCGACGGAACCGGGGTCATCGGGCCCACCAAGACCGGAATCGTCACCTGGTTTATCATTCCCAAAACCGGTGAAAATGCGCCGGGAGGGGAAGATCCAAGAGGCAAGGAATACCAAGTCGGCTGTGATTTGTCAGGGTATATTCGAGGCACCAAGATCCCCGAGGAAGTTCTTTTTGCCGCCGAAGATACCATCACGGTGAAACCCGAACCCCAGTTGGTAATTAACTATTTTCAACCCCGGGATGTGCAGGGGGATGACCCTTTCACTCCTGAAGTTGAAAGCCCGATTCCTTTCACCCTGGGTGTCCTGGTGAAGAATGACGGCTTCGGTCTTGCGAAGAGCGTAAAGATTGATTCAAAGCAACCCAAGATCGTGGAGAACAAGAATGGTCTCCTGCTCGTTGCCCGTTTGCTGGGGGCCCGGGTGCAAGATTCACCATTGGATGAAACGAGTTTGTTGGTGGATCTCGGTGACATTAATCCACAAAATGTCCGGAAAGGGGCCTGGGATATGATCACCTCACTGAGCGGCGAGTTTGTCGAATTTAAAGCGACTTACCGGCACGCCGACGCTCTCGGCGGCCAGGAAACGTCAGTCATCAAAAGCCTCGACGCCCATTTTATTGCCCGGGAAGCCCTGAATGATGAACCGGGCCGCGATACGATCATGGACTTTTTGGCGGATGTGGATCGTGATTCCAATCGAATCCCGGATACCCTTTATGAAACCGATGGCGCGGTGCTTCCGGTAAATTATCAACCCCAGGCTGTCGTCGGTCCTCTTTCGACAGGACAGACCACGGTCACGCTGGCCGCTGATCGCGAAGGTTGGGTTTATCTCCGGCTCGACGATCCGGGGCAGGCCTCCTACCCGATCGCCAGTGTCATCCGAAACGATGGCAAAACCCTCAATCCCCGGAACTATTGGACCAATATCCGCTATCGTCCTGAAGATAATTTCAAGCTGACCTACCTCAATCTCTTCGACCGGGTCGAGAGCGGGGTGAGCTACTCCTACAACGTGACCTATCAAACCACGAACAATGATTTTGATGCTCCGTTGACTCGGATTCGTTTCTCGGGGGAATCATCAGGTGAGAATCCCTATTACCTCACTCCCGAGACCCAGATCTATTTTACGAGCGAAGATGCCAGCCCCGTGAGTATCGAGTATCAGCTGGATGGAGGGGGTTTTCGGCCCGCCATTCCTTTCAGGCTGGATCTGCCGGGAACCTATCAGGTCGATTTCTTTGCCACGGATGTCCCGGGCAATGTCGAACCGACCCAGTCCGTCACACTTATCATTCCCGGGTCCGGAACCACCGTTGATTTGTTGGCTGATGAATCGTCGATCTTTCCAACCGATCTCCTGTCAATCAGACCCAGTGAGACACCTATTCGTGCTTCCGTTCCCGCCAATGCCCTCGCCGTCGAGGGGAAGTTGGTCATTTATAAGAACGTCCTCGCTTGGCCGAGATTGTCCGGGATTCCGGTGAGTCCTACTCCGCTTGGAACCGCCGAGATCGCGGTGAGCGGTCAGTTCGTCGATTTTTATCGCTACCGGATTAATGGCGGTGCCTGGTCTTCCGAACGCATGGTGGTTGATCCAATCTCGCTGGCTGGATTGAGTGGCCAAATCAACTTGGAAGTGAATGCCCGCGCTTCATTGGGAGGGTATCTTCCCTCTGACAAGGTGCTGAAGGCATCCTGGAGCATCGATCCCGCCGCCGAAAATCTCAGCGTGTCCGGAGTGCCTGCCACTCCGTCGGACAATGCCGAAAATGTCACCCTTGATGTTTCCACCGGCGGTACCTCCACCGAGTATCGCTGGTCTGATGGCAATGTCGGGTATTTCCGGGCGGCCGCACCCTACTCCGCTGACATTGTTCAGGAAAGGCTCACGGAGGGCGCAAGAACTGTCCGCTTGATCACCAATGCCGGAGGCAGCTTCCCTGATGAAGGATCGCCGGACCCGGTGGCCCGTGTCCGGTGGAATTTTGATCGTTCCTGGGGTTACGACTTTACCTCTCAGGAGGCGGTCCGAACGATGGATTTGGGAGAGGTCGCCGGTCAAAATCTCGAAATCATTTGGGACGGCAAGAATGACGCGGGGGTGACTCAAATTCCCGGAGCATACACCGCTTATCTTCAGCTTACCGATAGCTTGGGGAAGGTCACGCGAGCTGCCACCGTAATTGAAATTGAAGGATTTTCCGGCGAACGCATCGTGATTGCTCCTTCAGCTGTCGGACCCAAGAATCTCCGATCAAAAGGGAATTGGGCGGTCTGGCAACAGAAGGACGGAAGCGTGGCCAATATCCATGCCTACAACTTGACGGATGGGGCGAGTAAGGTGTTGACCACCTCGGTGGGGTTCGACCAGGAAGATCCCTCGACCGACGGGAACTATGTCATTTGGCAGTCACGACTTTCGAACGGTGCAACGGACCTTCTTTTTAGTTCGCTGGGCACGGTATCAGCGCAAGCCGCGACGACCACTCCCGGTCAAGTGGAGGCCAATCCGGAAATTGAGTGGCCATGGATCATCTATCAGGTCAAGTCGGCCGCCGCACCGTCCGCGCCTTGGCAGGTCGAAGCGTTCAATGCTGAAACGAACGAACGGTTTCTCGTCTCGCCGGGAGTGGGCGATCAATTCCGTCCCCGGATTCACGGTGGTCGAATTGTCTGGGAGGATCATCGCGATGTCGGGCCGGGAGAAATCTACTTCGCTGATTTGGAAACCCGGGAGGTGCAGAGGATCACCAACAATACCTTTGGTCAGAACAACCCCACGATTTACGGTGATGTCATTGCCTGGCAGGACAACCGCAGTGGTCAGGTCGATATCTGGATACGCGATTTGCGCCGCCCCCTGGAAGAACAGGTCACGAGCACATCCTATAATGAAATTAGTCCCTATTTGGAAGGGAACTGGCTCTTGGCGAGCCAGGACTCATTGGGGAGCGGGACCGAGAATATCGAACTCTACGACCTGCAGGCCGGGAGTCGGATCGCCCTGACCCGGGCAACCCGAAAGCATACTCTTGGTGGTCTGGGACATGGTTTTGGCTCTTGGATCGAAGAGGTTGACGGGAAGCGAACGGCAGTTGTAAATCGTCTACCAGGCCTCCAGGCCGTGATGACCAGCTCCAACGCTCTGGTGGTCAGCGCAGGGCTCGTGAATCGCTATGATTCCGCCTTCGCTCTGCTCCGGGGGTGGGGTGGAGCCAGTGGCATTGAAAAGGTGAGCCTTTACCAAAGTATCGAGCCTCTGGTCGTAAGGACGGCCGGGTATGGCGGTGGCACTCCCACCGGAGATGACTTTGCTCTGACCGCAGGGAGCTTCCTGTGGGTTGAGTTTTCAGCGACCAATCTCGTAGATCTGGGGGCAAGTGAATCCGGCGTGATTGATCTGGTGGCCGGAATGAATGCTTTAAGCTACACCGGATTTCCGGTAGGATATTCAGCCTACGATTTTGTCGGTTCGATCGGATCGGACAAGGTGCGTGGTTTGCGAATGTATGATGCTTTTGCCGGTCTTTGGCGGGCTGTGGAAGTCGATGAAGCAGGTCTCCCTACGGGACCAAATTTCACGATTCCCCGCAGCGCCATGGTCTTGGTCGAAACGCGCGAGGCCGTGCCGGGAGTGGATCCAAAACTTAACGAACGATAACCAGAAAGAGACTTATGAAATTGAAATGCCGGCTTTTAAAAAACTTGGGATTGGGACTCTGGATGTCTTTGACGGGCCATCTTGCTGCCGGGAAAATTATGTGTCAGGACTTGGCGAAGCATCTGCAGTCGCCGGAGACTGCGCCCATGTTGATCGATATCCGCCCCACGGAAGCTTTCGTCAAGGGATCGATCCCGGGCTCGATCAACATTCCCGGACCCGTTCTTCTGGAAAAGAAGATGAATTTCAGAAATGGCTGTATCTTGATTTCCGATGGGATTGCCGACAAAATTGACCCGGCCGAGCTCGCCGAAAAATTCAGACAACAGGGGGTCTCGGCGGACTATCTCTACGGAGGGGTGGCGGCATGGGCCGAGATGAAAGATGCGACGTCGACTCAAGGTGGAGGCGCTTCCATCGGAAGGATCAGCCGCACTCTCACCTTCGAGGATATTAAGAATCGCAAAGGTGGGGTCTGTCTTGTCGATCTGCGCTCGGAAGCTGAACGCATTGTCCCGGAAGGTCATCAGTGTCCGGTCTTGGGATTTTGCGATCTTCGGCGGTTCCACTATTGCGTGGACCTTCCGGATTTCCACAAAATGGGTGCGGGAAAATCCCGCGAGCTGCGCGCCGGGACAGGACCTCTGGTGGTGCTCGTTGCCGGCAAGGAGACCGACAGTGATCAGGTTTTGAATCGCTTGCGAATCGAAGGGCATCGGCGCGTGGCCTTGCTTCTGGGAGGCTCTGACATCATCGCAAGGGACGGCCGACGGGGTAAAAAGCGCGTGGGAGGCAGGGTGATTGAGGTTGATGAGAAGGAGGTCGTGCGAGCGGTCAAAGAAGAAATCGAGAGGGAAAGAAAGGAACGTTAATCTTTAAATGTCATGATGATGAAATTCAAGAGCTTTTGGTTCTTCGGGCTGGCGCTCATTTGCCAGGCGGGAGCGCAAATCAATGATGTCACGGTGGGGAATGTCGCCAGCACCTCCTTCGCGGTTTGCTGGAGGACGGGCGAAGATTCGGTCCCGGACGTTCAGGTCTTTTCAGATGCTGCCGGAACCACTGAGATTACTTCTTCGGTAAAAATTGAACGGCAGATTCTGACGTCAGAACCCCGGTCCATTAATGGCGGAACGCCAATTTCGCGTGCGAAAAACCGGGGCGTCCAGGCTGCCATGACCGCGCGACGGGCATTTTTGGTCAGGATCTCCGGTGTCGAACCTGATCAGGAGTATTGGGTGAAGGCGGTGGCTCGCGACAGTGGCGGAAACGTTCTTCACCAAAGTGAGCTTTTGGCCCTCACGACTGCGGCCCGTGCCGAATTTATCAAGGAAGCACGGCAATTAGTGGTGGACCTTTCGGCAGGCGCACTTGCTGCGGGGGATCTGTCGGGCCTGATCGTTCGATTGCGCAATGACACTTCGCCGTATCCACTCTTTTCCGTCGTCAACGATGGTCACTCCGGGCAACTGGCCTACTTCGATCTCACTCATTTTTTGGACGCGGCAGGAGAAACCCAGCTGGTCTTGAATTCCGGAGCGACCCTTGACCTCATGCTCTCTTTCGTCGGTGGGAATTTGACGGGGACCTTCTCCGGCAATGAGGTGGCATCCAACGGGGAATTCGTTTCAACCCGCACTTCCCTGGTGGGGTTTGCCCCGGAGGACACGGTGGTCAACCTCAATGCTGTCGCAACCCGACCGACCGCGCTGTCCGGGCATCCCATGAATGTCAATCTTACCGCAACGGACGCCGGGGGACAGCCTCTGCTGACCTTCAACCGAAGCTTGACTCTGACCTCCCCGGCACTCGCAGGGGGAACGCTATCGAGTGAAGCTCTGGAAAACGGGGTGTTCAACGGACAGCCAGTGATCCTCGCTGTTTTGGGGAACCAGACGGTCGTTGTGACCGACCCGGAGAGCGGAGCCACCACCGACTTTACGGTGAATGTTCTTGAATACAGCTATGAGAACTACCGACTCCACTATTTCGGGGATTTGACCTCACCCGAGGGTGAACTGACCTCCAACAACGATGGCGACGAATTTGAGAACTTCGATGAATTCACTTTCGGGCTCGATCCCACGGTCAACGAAGGGCCGGTGGCGTATGAGATCGGGGGCGGATTGCTGAAAAGAGGCGGTCCCGATGTGGTGCTGCGGGTCGATTCCAACGGGGTGGATCTCCGGGTGACATTCCTGCGCCTGAAAAACCATGAAGCGCTTGGAATTCAATATACTCCCGAATTGAGTGCCAATATGAGCTCCTGGTTTGGCGTCTTGACTCCTCCCGTTGTCATTGCCGAAGAGGGAGAGGTGGAACTCGTGAGCGTTCCTTACCCTTATTTCACATCAGAACCCAGGAAGGCCCGTTTCTTCCGCCTCCGTGTTTCGATACCATGAGAAAAATGATTTACGGCTTTTTGCCCTGTTTTTTTGCCGCTCCAGCGTGGTCTGCCTTGATCATGAGCGGGGAGGTGAACCTGAGTATCACCACGAATCTGGATGGCATCTATCTCGATCTCGTCAGTGGCTCGGTGGTCCCGGTCGATGACGATTTGAGCGATAGTCAGGTGAATCTCTTTTTCGGAGGTGACGGGATTTTCACAAGTGAGCGCTTCCTTCCCGCCCGTGTTGGGACGGGCAATTCCGACTCTGTCCTCAACCTTGCCCTTGGGTTGCCGATTTCCAATGACCTGTCCTTTGCCTCGGCTGGATTTGGGTCATCGATGACGCATATTGGAAACAATGTGGGTCAATTCGAGATCGGCACGGAAGGGTATATCGGCTTCAAATTTGACCGGCTCGATGATGATAATTACACCTTTGGCTGGATGCGTGTCACTCTTACGAATGGCTCCAGTCCCGGAATCGTGCATGAGTGGGCCTATTCCGATACGCCGGGTGAGTTGGTCGAAGTTGGAGGTCCCGTGATCATTCCAGAACCCATGACCGGGATCATGACCCTCCTGGCCTCCCTCGGAGCTGTTTTTCTGCGTAGGAGGATGTGATGCCGCCATTTCGAAGTTTCTACTTTTGGGCTATTTTTTTCGGAATGGCACTTTGGGCGGAGGGAGAACCCTTGCTCGTGATCATCGATACCGGGGTCTCTGCCAGCCAGGTAACGGAAGCTGGGTCTCCCCTGGGCAAAGCTTTCGCGAAAGTCGATGGAAAGTCGCTTTCCTGGGATTTTGTCGAATCGAGTTCTGAATTCGCTGATGAAAATGGGCATGGCACGCATGTCTCGGGAATCGTCTGGAGAGAGTTGCTCTCCCGCTCTCCCGGGCAGCCCCCTGGTTTGGTGATGCTTCGCACGGGGAGGGATCGCTTGCAGGTGGACAGGCTGATTCAATCTCTGGAGAGAATTCAGGAGATGAAACAATCAGGGCACACTGTTCCCGTGATCCTCTGTTCTTTTGCCCTGACCCGGATCGACGCCGGGCATGAGAAGTTTGACCGCTTTGCAGGGATGCTGTGGGATCTCCTCGACAGCGGAACGATCGTTGTCGCGGCCACCGATGGCAAAAGCCGGGATTTGGATCAATTGGGCGAGGCTGATATTTTTCTTCCGGGCTGTCTCGATCATCCGAATCTCCTTACGATTACCGCGTGCTCGAAGGATGGTTTCCTGGCACCCCGCGCCAGCTTCGGCAGGGAGCGGGTTTTTGCGGCCGCCCACGGTACACGGGTCACCTCTCTCTGGCTCGAGGGACAGACCAAGCAATTGAGCGGCAGTTCCCAAGCCGCCGCTCTGGTGGTTGCCGAAGTCTTCTATTGTTTAACCCGGGCTGAAGCCCCTGCCAGTCCTGAAAGCCTGAGAACGGTGATCTCGAAGCGAGGTCGGCTCCATCCCAGTCTCCTTGGGAAGACCGCCAGCCAGCGCTTTTTTTCGGCATCTCATCCGTGATCGAAATGAGCGCGGGCGTCTTCGATCAAGATTTGACCGATCCAATCATCGAGAGTTGTCGTTGGACGTAAGCGACTGAAACACCGCCACCAGCCTGATCTGGCATCATGACTTGGGCGGCCTCAAGGTCTCCGGATGTCCAGAACATCACCCAAGACATGGCCGGTCGCCGACGCCCTATTCGTCGAAGTCGAGATCCGCCATCCCCGCGAGCGTCAGAGGCACATCCCTTTTGAAGGCGGCCCCCGGCTCGTCATCGGAAGCTCCGACCAGATCCCTCTGGCCGCCGAACTCATCGGCCACCTTCGTAAGATGGAGCGCAGCCTCATCAAACGGCGCACCATCCGGCCAAAATTCCGTCGCAAGGACGACCGCACCCTTCCGCCCCTCGTCGCACCCGCACCCGCCAGTCCGCTCCCCGGCGGCGTCCCCACCTTCGGCCTCACCGCCGAACTCATCATCTCGAAATACGCCGACCACCTTCCGCTCTACCGGCAACAAACCATCCTCCAACGCCTCGGCCTCCACGCCCCGCGCGACACCCTGAATCACTGGACCCTGCAAAGCCTCGAACTCCTGCAGCCCGTCACCGAAGCCCTCCACCTCGAATGCCTCGCCAAAAGTTACCTCCAGCTCGACGACTGGAGCGGAGCGACAAAGACGACCAACGGGAGCCCGCAGGGGACGAGCGGAGGCGAGGATCAACCCCCCATCAAAGAAACTCGCCCCCGGCACCGGAAAAACGCGCACCGGATACGTCTGGGTGTTCAATGACCCGTGCCCCGGAGGCAGCGTGAGCTACCGTTGGCAAAAAGGCCGCAGCTGCGGAGACCTCGAACAAGCCCTCGGCGAAAGCGCCTTGGATTGGGAAGGGATCTTTCAATGAGACGGCTACAGCGTCTACCCCAGCCACCAAAAGAATCATCCCGAACTCATCGACCTCGGCAGCTGCATGGCCCACATTTGATGCTCCCCTCCGGTCGCACTCCTTCGGAGCACGTCACTTACGTTCCTGTCCATGACGTTCCACTCCATTGGCGCGGCTTCACCAAAGCCCTCGATGCCGGAGAGCGCGACGCCGCCCGCATCATCCGGCTCATCTCTTACTTGTATCAAATCGAGGGTAAGCGTCTTTAATTCGACCACCTTCCCAGAACCGCCGAATTCGTGTATTTGCGTGGGTCATGTCAAAAATATCAGACCCCGCCCCGCCCGACACTTCCTGTACCGAATTCGGTTTTGCCGAGGTCGATTTTCCCCGAGTCCCCCAGCCACGGCTCGTCGTCCGTTTCGCCGACGGGCTGCAGTTGCTGCTGTGCGATTCCAGTGAGCTCGATCTCGCCGCGCAACTCATCGCCACCGTCCGCCTCATCCAACGACGCCAGGAGAAAGGAGCGACCCGATGATCAACTTCGCCAGCGCCGCCCTCAAGGTTTTTCTCGCGGTGAATCCTACCGACATGCGCAAGTCATTCAACGGACTCTGCGCCATCGCACACGATCATATCGGCCAGACCCTTGCCCACGAAGCTCTCTTCGTCTTCTGCAACAAACGCCGCAACCGACTCAAAATCCTCTACTACGACA
>Ga0335398_10004077_pt1 | contig 20676 bp, 21 predicted proteins | sample BON03_FD_205742 | JGI IMG/M metagenome (GOLD analysis project Ga0335398, IMG submission 205742) | Freshwater microbial communities from Lake Bonney liftoff mats and glacier meltwater in Antarctica - BON-03 (spades assembly) (version 2) | ecosystem: Environmental > Aquatic > Freshwater > Ice >... | reverse complement strand
TCTGGCCAGCGCTGCATTTCTGGTGTTCAGCGCTGACGCATTTATGGATGTCATGTTCGATGCCGTGCCGGATGTTCGCGGCGGCGGAGTGAGTCTGCTGTTTCGTAACCCGTTGATTGTCTTCTGGAATCGCGTCTTTCGGCTCAGAACTCGAAAAGACCGTCCGGAGCTAAGCCACTCCACCGGAAATCTGGCGCGGCATTCGATGATTATAACCACGGCCGCCGTGTTCAGTGCGGGCACTGTGATTCTGTTGCCATCACTGCTGTTTTGATCCTCCCGTTTGTGGGTTGTTTAAGCGGGTTTGCCAACGTCGAACCCCCCAAAATTCCTTTGAGGTAAATCCGGAATGTCTGAAACGACTGGCCGTGCAGTCTCTGCTGATGGTGTTCCTGATCGGGGCGATAGTGCAGGTGAACGGCAGCTCCCTGAGCTGCGCGACTGGTTTCGGTTGCGCAACGTGTTTGGCTGGATCTTTGGTTTTCTGGAACGCTGGTTTGGGTCACGCAGCTATCGAGGACTGCTGATCGGCGTCCCGTTCATGATTTTCGGAATCATGAGCCCCGCATTCCTGTGGTGGCTGAAAGACGCGCCGCAGGATGCGGTGGTGAAAAACTACGAGGCTGCAGCCACATCAGCACTCGATGCCGGCGAGCATGAAAAAGCGAGCGTCTATCTGGAAGGTCTCGTCAAACTGCGTCCCCACGAAAAACGCTATGCGTTTAACCTGGCGTTGCATCTGCTGCAGCACGGGTCACGTGATAAGGGACTGGCTTACCTTCAGGTGCTGACTAATCGTGGTCCTACCGGCTACAACCCGGCGCGGCTTTGGCTGGTGACACAGGCTGGTGAGCAGGCGCCCCTGATTCCTGTATCGCCTGAACTGCTGGAAACGCAGCTGCGATTGGTCGTCGCTTCCGAACCCTACAACCGCCAGGCGAATCGACTGCTGGCGGGAATTCACCTAAAAAACGGCCAGTGGAAAGAAGCGGAAACGCGTCTGCTGAACATCGTGGAAACTGTTCCCGCTCTCAGCCTGCCACTGGCCAAAGTTCAATTGCAGCTGCGCCGCAGTCAGGAACAGATTAATTTTCACCTGTCAAAAGCGATGCGCTATTTTGAAAGCATTCTTCAGGAAACACCGACCAATACCGCCGCCCGTGTGCAGTATTCCGAAACGCTCGCTCTGGCTGGTCAGTCTGAAGATGCCGCACAAACTCTGCTGGAAGGCCTGCAGCTGGAAGAAACCGCGAGCCTCAAGTCGGCCCTATCTGCCTTGTACCTCAAGATTGCTCAGCAACAGATGGCGGTCTCAATTTTGAATCGTGATCGCAGTGCCCAAATTCTCGTAAAAGCAATTCAGTTGGATCCCGCTAATCGCGCCGCGATTAATCAAATTCTGCAACTGTCACGGCGTGGGGCAAAGTTTGCGCCGAGTGATCTCGTAGAGGCCATTGCTGCGCTTGCGAGTGAAACCGATCGAGGCATCTCAGAAGACGTAATCCTTGCCGAACTGCTGACGATTGCAGGGCGGCACGCTGAGGCGGTGGCCACACTGGAATCCAAAGCGGAAGCCGAACCACAATTGAAAGTAATTCAGGCGTCTGTGTTGAAGGCTGCCGGGCAGCAGGAACAGGCGGACCGTATGATTAAGACGCTGCTGGCGGACTTTGACAATCGAAAGGACAGCCTGTCCACGGCCGACGTGTTGAGCTACAGCAATCTGCTGATCATGGTGTCCCGGTTTGAAGACGCTTGCAGCGTGCTGCGGACCACTCTGCAGCAGATAAAAAACGCGGCTGCAGGCGATGCCGTCACAGCGGTCGACAACGAAAAACAAATGCTATTGGCAGGCCTTGGTCGTGGCTGCCTGGGGCTCTTTGAACAGCGATTTCAGGATGAGACGTTCACGGATTCAGAGGCTGCCATGCAGTTGCTGGATGAAGCTTTACAAACCGATGGAGTCACCTTCTTCGTGCTTGATCGGTTGGTGCAGTTGACTGCGGCGAAGGCGAAGTTTTCAGAAGCGGCCGATCAGGCGTTGACACGGCTGCTGGCGACCGGATTTGCGAACTCAGATATCTACAACATGCTGGGTACTAAGGCGTTGAATCTCAATGATGCAGTGCGCGCACGCCTGTACCTGGAGCGTGCGTACTCCCTGAACAAAGCAAACCCGATGGTTCTGAACAACCTCGCGCTGGCCATTGTGCGGCAGGATTCCAATGACGCTGCCAGTGTGCAGCGCGCGTTGGACCTGGTGACTGAAGTGCTGCGAATTCTTCCCGATCACCCCGACGGACTTTCCACGCGAGCCGAAATTCTGGTCGTGATGGAACGCTGGGAAGAAGCCCGTGGTGACCTTGAGAAATCTCTGCTCACCCGGCCGGACAGTCGCACTTCGCGAGAACTGATTGCGAAGGTGTATGATGCTCTTAATGAACCAGCCCTGGCCGATGAGCATCGCCGCATTCTGAAAGAACTGGATGCCGCTGATCTGGAATCCGGAGTCACGACACCGTAGTCACGGTGTCGGACTACCGATCGATCTGCAAATGTTGAGTTGTTTGTTCATGCACGTCTCGCTCGCCGGCCAGCGTTTTATATTGTTGTTGCACCTTCGACTGGGAGGGAGAGCTTCTAGACATGAATGCAGACTTTCGAACCAAGCCTTCATCGCGGCAGGTTTTGCCACCCGGTTTCATTTCACGCACGGCACGTAACTACGAATCGTGGCCTCCAAGACGCCACGAACGGCGGTCGGGCTCCATCCCGGCAATGCTTTGATCAGCGGCGCAGAGACACTAAAAACATCATCAATATTCAAAACATTGTGTGGGGCTGTGATTCACAGAATGGCTGACACAATTGGGGTCTCTGGCGCGACAGCTTGAGCTCGCGTTTTATTGACAAACGTACAACCGAATGATCTCGACGACAATCGGCGACTCATCAGCCGACCACTCAATTGTACCGAATGGCACCTGCGCAGATGCCAACGTTCGGCATGAAAACCTTCGTAGTTGAAGTTGATTCAGGCTTTTGTGGCCGAGTGGCCACCGGTGCAATTAGACCAATCTTCACCCCGAGCACTTCAACAGTTGCAGTGTTAGATCGATTGTTATTTGCGTCGCGGTTTTTCTTTGCATGCTTAATGTCGCTTCAACCAAAAGCTGGATGCCGCAATGTTCTTTTCAGTTACCACAAGCGACGAGTACGAATGCACGAAAAAAGCGACTGCAGTTGCTGCAGCCGCTTTGGCTATGACTGGTTGCAGTGTTAAGTTACTTGCTTTTGCCCACGACGACGTCGCACTCCCCAGAAAGCCGCACCACCAAAGAACAATGCCACAAAGCTGGAAGGTTCTGGAACGGTCGCTCCACTCACTAATGCTAAGTCGATGGAATCTAAACCAAAGTTGCCACCACCGTTATTACTCAAAGAGAAGTTAAGTTGATTCACACCGATACCGCCGCTTAGAGCTCCAGACGGTGTGAACGTTGTTAGTGAGGTGTCTCCAATTCCCCCCGCCGCTCGGAATGTTTCGGAGAGAGCACCTGACGACACTGTTGACGGCGAAACCGCATTTGAAGCATTCAATGCGTCGAATCCCCAAAGGAAATTGGTCAGGCTGAAAAGTCCGCCACCGATCCTCGAAATCGACAGTGTTGCCACTTGATTGGCGTCTGTCTGCAGCAATGTCTGGGTTACAGAACCTGGTATCGTGGCCGCATTAGCGATGACAGTATTAACAGCTGTCAACTGGAAATTTCCAATCGTCGCAAAGCTGAAATTTCCTGATCCGAGCCCGTCAAAGTCAATTACTTCTGCATCTGCAGACGTGCCTATAAATAACACACCTGCGATTAACGTAGCAACTAAACGCATTTTTAGGTCCTCTTTCTGTTTTCTAAACTTGGATTCACGAGGCGGCTTATTTTGTTTGAAAGGCTGAGTTCAGGTTCAATGTTGTTTTCGACTAGACACTGCGTCACGATGTTCGCCTAAAACGAGTCGGCGCTGAGAGGGGATTCAGGGAAAAATGTTCCAGACGAAAGAGTTCGCAAACGGGTTCCATCTGGTGTCATCAGCTGGGTATACACTCGCTTGTCGATGCTCTCACTCAGAGTTCTCGCTGATCCATCGCACATCGACATCACCACTATTCCCGGGTGATTCGATGTTGGGAAAGGCGCACCTTCAGGGCCGGATTTTTTTTGGTTCGGAAAAGGTTGCGTCCCGGTCTTTGTCCCGGCAACGGAATTGGAAAGCAGCAGCATTGAGGCCTTGTTTGTATCCGTCGGACTTGATGCTTCTCCGTTGATCGGAAAGATAAACCCACAACTGTTTAAGCTCGGGTTGGCCCAATTTGTAATTCCCGCGTTGATGTTCTCTGCGAGCATGATCGTGTTACTTGACCCGTCATATATCTTTCCCGGGGCAAAGCATTTGTTACTGCAGACTGCTTTTTCCCTAATCGTCGAAAAATGCGACCAAAACACGCCCGTTCTGAAAGTGATTTCAATGTCTTCCGGATCACCAGGGCCTGCCGGGGATGTACTATTCCAGTCCAAGCGAGCATCAAAAAACGTGTGTCCTCTCGAGTTGTTTGAAGAGTCCGCTCCAGTGGTTAACTCAGCGAATCCAGCATTTGCAACGTAGGTGAGTCCACCGGGGGTCGCAAATGCACTTTCGTCATTCGGGCAAGCAAGCGCCTCGATATAAAGGCTGCTGGCCAGCGGCAGGTTGTTGGCTCCATCCCAAGGCTGGTTCCGATCCCATCTGTCGAACGTTCCCTGTTGGTCCATGAACGGTAGGATCTCCAATACCCAACTGCTGCCTTCCATAAACGGCGGTGGAAATGCAGCGCTCGTAGGGTCAGGAGGATACAGGCCAAGACTCGGGAAATGTCCGTTTGGGTTCGAGCTTGCGAAACTCATGCCGGCCACAGTGACGTTCCGAATGTTGTTCAGGCACTGAGTTCGGCGACCCGCTTCCCGAGCGTTCTGAATCGCCGGCAGGATCAGCGACATCAACGTGGCGATGATCGAGATCACGACCAGCAATTCAATCAACGTGAAACCACGTTGTCGGTTTGATGATGGTCGGGCCAAATTGGCTAGTGAGATTTTCTGCATAACAGACTGGGCTCCCGGGTTAAGAGGCGATCAGGAAACTGTGTCGGCGAATTTTTTTTCACACATTGTTTATGTAATCCACACAGTTTGCTGCTTTCGCAAGTCCGTCACCAGAGATCCGGAATTGTTTCATCAACAAGTTCTAAACTTAATCGTTGAAACGAAGCCACCAACGACAAACGCCAGTTGTTCGCGGCCACTGCTGAACCAGCACTCTCAAGGCAACACCACATGATCGAGGAAGCTTGCCGCACCCCGTCAGGAAATTCTTAGGCACCGCCACTTAGAATAAGTTCACCAAGTGCCCTATTGTGAAACTCTACCGGGCCGTCTGAGAAAGGAAAAACAGAAAGTCAAATTTTCATCAGTGTTTATTCTGAAATTTTGATTTATCTGCCAACGAAACCGGAATTAACTGAACAGAACATCAGTAAAGATGTCAGGAACCTCGTGATTTCCTTGGGTGTGTCGTTTCAGTGACATTTGCCCGCGTTTCGTCCTGACGATCAGAATCGTCAATCGTTTCCGCTGCAGGGGTTCTTTAAGCGGCTGCCACCCGAAACTGAGCAGTCGCCTGACGGATTCAAATCCGAAATTGCGGCAAATCCCAACCTCAAAACAACCGACTTTTGTCGCTCGTGTCTTGACATTCATCGCGGACGAAACGGCATCCGCAGCGATCCGTTTTTTTCAAACTCAATCGAATGATCGCGCTGAAGTGGAACGTTTGATCCGAAAGGATCCTTCTCCTCACCTCGCGCGCTCGTGAGATGGCGATTGCGATACTTTCTCGCCCCGCACCGCATCTGACGACGATCGAATAGGGGTAGCTCGATAGAGCCAGAACCTGCCTGAGTGAGCGAGTTCAGTAAGCACTTCACGCTGCTCACAATGGACAGCTACGTTCGAACGGACTCACGGATTGGCAATACCCGCCGAACCTGAGACAAACAGGACAGAGAAACCCTGATCGAAACCAGTGCGTTATTGGCGTCGCCAAATAATCCGTTGACGATGGCTTTCATGCGTTGTACACTTTGAAAACGTACAAAGAGGAGTATGCCATGCCCAGAGAAGCCGTGAGTGAAAACAGTCGAGTCGCCCTACGAATTCGTTCAGAAGACAAAGCGGTCATTATGCGTGCCGTTGCCTTGGCACAGACTGACATGACAGATTTCATTCTTCGTACGGCATTGCGAGAAGCTCATTCCGTCATCGAGGAACATGAAAACGTCAAACTGACGCAACGCGATAGTCGCCGTGTCCTGGATCTTTTGGAGAATCCTCCGGCACCCAATGCGAAACTGCGTAAGGCGGCTCGTGCTCTGCCGAAGCTGTCATGAACGTTTCGGCATGGCACGAAGAACCAATTTCAAAGAAACATGATCGTAGTTCGTTTGATTGTGGAGAGGCCGCCCTCAACGAGTTCCTGCAGCAGCATGCTCGAAAGAACCACGACCGGGGGGCTTCCAAAACGTTTCTGGCGATTTCGAACTCGGACAGCAAAACGATTCTTGGCTTCTACAGCCTCAGTCCGGCTTCGCTGGAATATGCGATCACGCCCGATGTTCTGAAAAAAGGGTTGGCACGATACGATGTGCCCGTGTTTCGACTCGCTCGTCTGGCGGTCAATCTTTCCTGTCAGGGAGAGGGGCTTGGCGGGCAATTGATTCTTGCGGCTGGCCGACGGTGCCTGCTTGCGGCCACCGAAGTCGGCGGCGTCGCCATTTTGATAGACGCCAAGTCCACTCGGGCTGCGAAGTGGTATGCCTCTTACGGGGCCATCCCGCTGAAAGACGCTCCTCTGACGCTTGTGTTGCCACTGACAACAATAGCGACCGCGCTCAAAGTGGACACGTAGGTCCAGCCTGCCGGGTTCGGCAAGCAGGACCTACCGCCCGTCGGCGATGAGCAAACCTGGAACGCATTGTTATTACGACAACTTCGGAGGGTGTTCTCCCATGGCCACCCACAGTCGGCGAACTCGAACCAGTTGTGGTCGATTCATTCGCAAAAGATCAATTGTGACCACCCCGGTGCGCGTCAAGCCGATTAGTTCGCTTGAATTCTCGTTCCATTCGAAGTGCTCTGTCCATGTTTCGCGATGAGGATGAAACAGCGGCGTTCGTTGAGTCGGCTCGTTCGAAGGACCAAATGTGCGATCAGACTTATATCGATTACAAGTCGGACATGACAAACACAGGTTTTCAAAGGTCATTTCTCCGCCGATGGAACGCGGCAGGATATGCTCAAACTCGAAGATCACGACCGTTAACTATTCTGGTGTGCGGCAGTAGGCACAGTGATCTTGAAAGTGGGCTCGAATCCGTCGGCGAAGATCCACGGGAATATAGGAACTCACGCGCCGGTCGCCTCAGTGTGCTGACGAAGGGTGTAGCGTGCCCTTGTTTTGACGATTGTCAGTTGATCAACTCTAGCCAGCAAACATTCCAGCTCTGCCTTACCATCAGCATCAAGTCGATTCTCGGCGTTTTCATCCAGCAACTCATCCAGACGAGCCTGAGATGCAGGGGCGAGTGTGCTATTTGCCAATGCCTCAAGTTCTTCGTCGCTCAGGCTCGTTAGTAATTCAATATCGTGATGCATGGCAGCGTCCCTTGATTCCTTTGGCGATGTCCTGATGGTACTGCTTTGCTCGCAAACACACACACCTTCCAGTATTGAGATTGTCCGTTTTGTTTCGGAACTTGCAATTGCAATTATCTTTGTGCCACTGTGTGGAGATTGTCGACGTTCCGCTCAAAGAAGTTGCTGGAATAACCTTTTGCCGGTGGCGGATGTTTTCCACGAGCGACTGATGGTGAAGTCGAAGTATTCGAATCCGCTGGTGGCTTGGCGTTTCCAGATGGACGCGGCGATGGCTCCCTGACGGAAGACTTTGACCGGCGCTGATGCTGGTTTTTTCTTGATGTGATTCATTGTTGACTCCTTTCATGGTTAAACATTCCCCACCAATTACCACGGAATGGAGTCAATTGTCCAGAGGTTGGGTCAAGAAATGTGTCCAGCATCGAACCAGGGCAAACGCATACTAAAGTGTTGTTATGCCAGGTACTTGCGCCAAGTAGTCAAGGTTCCATCCGGCGACTCTGCGTCGCATGGCGATGCTGTGCTTGTCGTTTTGTTGTTTGAGAAGGCTCAGTGCGAAGCGTTTGATCCATGCGAGATTGTCTGCCGCAGTGCGGTTTCGAACTCGACATTCGTCTTCGCGAAACGTCACGTCCAGACACCAGTGAAGCGTGTTTTCAATGGCCCAGTGACCGCGGACAAATCGTGCGAATCGTCTGACTCCCATCTCGAGCGAAGTGATGTAGAACCGAACGTCTGTCAACCACGTGGCACCGCTTGTACTCTGGCGAATGGCAACGCCGATCGTCTTCAGGCCGGACCACTTTTCCCGGTTGACGAAATCCCTGGGAACGGGCGTCTGATAGTAGGTGATTTCATCGACGCGCCCGTGGCCTTTCAGCGTTTCGATGTGGGTGCGAACGTTGATGTCCGCGAAGTCATTTTCCATGTGCGTTTCAAAGTACTCCGACACCGCATCATACAACTTGCCTTGATTGCCTTTGAGCGCCAACACATAGTCGCCATCCCCTTCAACGATTTTCTGAGCGATCGCTCGCTGACAGCCCGCCGCGTCGATGGTAATGACCGCATCTTTGATTTCGATGTTGTCGAGAAGTTCGGGAATCGCCGTGATTTCGTTCGATTTTTCGTCGGTCGCAAGTTGTCCAAGACTCATACCACGATCCACGGCCCACGCACTAACCAGCCACGCACTAACCAGCCACAGAGGACCAGGGCCACGGCGTCGATCGTGACTGCGTCTGAGCACCTTTCCATCAATCGCGATCTGTTTAAGATCAACCACATCGTCGGGCACACCGACACTTGCAATCCACGATTCGAAGCATCGTGGGAAGGCGGACGGTTTCAGTGCGGCCAGCAGTCGTCCAATGGTGTCGTGCGACGGAATCCCGTTGGGCAGCGGGAGTCTCTTTCTGAGCCACTGTTTGTTGTTTTCCGCCCACGTTCCGATGGCCAATGGGCCGTCGGCTCCAGCGATCACCGCCATGATGCTAATGACGATCAGATCGCCGAGTAGATGTCGTTGATTGATATTCGCTCGCGGGTCTTCGAGCCGCTGAAATGTTTCAAGCAGAGAGTCAACATCGTGGATACTTTTGGGCATAGCAGTTGCTCCGTGACAGAGGCGTGCGATCGTGGAAATTCGAGTCCACCATCATCGCCAAAACCAGCCCCCAGCGCAACTCGACTCAAGTTGCCAAGAGCCCCTGAAATGCGCGTTGACCGTGGATAGTCGAACGCATTGACTCCGCTCAACTCGCAGGTGTAGATCAGGCTCATGTACATGTCGCCGACGCGAGCTCCGTTGCGAGTCTTGTAGAACATCGAATTCTTACGATGCAGAATGCTTTCTTCATCGCACGTTCGCAGAGATTGTTGTCCAGCGATGCTCCTGCTTTGCGCAGGAATAACGTCAGCGGTTCCCAGCGTTTGAGCAGATAATTGATCGCATCGCCCAGGGCCGAGTTCCGTTCGACCAGTTTGTCGTTGAGTCGACGCTGCAACCGCACATGAAGATCGTCATGCAAAACTCTGTTCCATTCACCTTCGATGGATCGAACGTGTGGTGTCAGCAGCTCCTGATATCGTGGCAGGGAAAGCCGGTCGAATCATGACTCGCAAAGCGCCGAAAATTATCGACGTAACAGAACAGCGGTTCGAGGAACTCCTTCATCGCGCTGAGTCCAATTCGCTTCGTGACGATGACATGGAGTTAATGTGCCAGATCTTTGCCTCGTATCGAGGCTTATTCCAGCTCGTGGGAGATAAGAACACCACGATCGCTCGTCTTCGCAAATTGATGTTTGGTGCGACGACCGAGAAATCGAAAGACGTCCTTGGCGATGCGGAAGCGGCTCCGAACCAGCCTGCTGATGACGCATCGACTAACACATCAGCCGATGCCAGGAACGACCAGGCCGACGATTCTTCAGAGCCTCCGCCTGGTCACGGGCGGCTTGGTGCCGACGATTATCCGGGTGCCGACCTGGTCGACGTCAGCCATCCGGAACTTTCGCCTGGCGATGCGTGTCCCGAATGCGTTCAGGGAACGCTTTACGAAAAATCACCCGGTGTGTTGGTTCGCTTTACCGGTCAGGCTCGGCTGCACGCGACGGTCTATCGCATGCAGAAGCTGCGCTGCCACCTTTGCGGAAAACTCTTTACGGCACCAAGTCCCGCTGGCGTTGGCGATGACAAGTTCGACCACACGGTGGCCAGTATGATCGGACTGCTGAAGTATGGAAACGGGCTGCCGTTCAACCGCCTTCAGGGCTGCAGGGGAGTTGCGAAATTCCTCTGGCAGCCTCGACTCAGTGGGACACTGTCCACGCCGCGGCCTTGTTCGACTATCTGAACCAGTTGCAGCTCAATACGGCGGATGTCACGAAATCTCCTGATCGCTGGCTGCCCTGGAATTATCTCGAAAACGTCAAATCCATTTCCGATGCGGCGTAACACACGACATCGAAGTCGGCCCGTCATCGGAACACTGATCCGTAACGAAGGATATTGTGGCTGATGGCAAGAGAGACAATTGAGATTCAACTGACACCAGAAGAACGCACGCTTCTGCTGCGCTACGAATATCCGTTCGAGCAGATTGAACAGGCGATGAAGGTCTGCGAATCAAGTCGCTAAATTGAGATCGTCGCAATGGACCGTTTCGAACTGGAGCGGCTGATCGGAGATGTGTGCCGATCCATCAACCATATGAAGGGCGGTGCGACGCAGGATCAGGTCATGGATCTCTGCGATCGACTGGAGGCTGCCGAAAGATACCGCGACAGCATGCTGGACACGCTTTGAGCCGGACGCCAGATGTGCCCGGTGGCTGGCTGATAACCGATGCCTGACCGGCTCGGGCAGCTCTGCTCGCACCCTCAGTGGAAAATTCGAAGATTGCAGGCTTACCGGAAAGACACCAACATTCTGGATCGATTTCTACAAAGTGCAGAAGTGATTCAGATGACCGGACGAAGCTTCAGAATGCAGGGTCGGCAGGTCGATAAAAAGGAAGATCAGGCGATCGTCGACGAGGCCGAAAATGAGCTCGAAACCGGCCAATCCAAAACCGGCCAAACCCGCGCACCGGGTCCACCGAAAAAGACGACGAAAAAACCAGCAAATTAGACCACTTTCCACCAAAACCCTGGCCGGTTTTGACCCGCAAACAAGTGGCCGGTTTTAACGCGCACACTGACACCCAAACAACTGACTTGATTCAAGGGGCCAGCTTCTCGTCTTGCAGTAAGGTGTTGCGGAAGCCGAGAGTGCAACACTCCGTCTGAATAGAGACAATGGTGGTTGCCAAACTATCCCCCAATCTTTAAGTGCAGATTTGTTCTGCAACTTATTGGAGAGGGGCTTGTTACGTTCACAAATTTCTTGTTTTGGCTGCGCGCAAAAAAAACTCTGGCAGACACCCGCCAGAGTTTCATGTGTTCAATGAGCTCGATTCACACCTCTAACAGATAGGAGTTGTCGCGTCAACTGACTGTTGCAGACGCTGACGTCGACGTCGCACTGCGATTCCACATGGAAGCAGAGCCAGTCCACCAAGCAACATTGTTGTAGGCTCAGGATTAGCGGTGAATGTCAATCCTACCGTGTCATTGAATCCTGCAGCAAATCCACCAGATGTCGTTGTGTTGAGTGCGAACGACGTGGTTGTCATTGCACCGACGGCAAGGGTGCCACCACCACCGTTCAGGCCCCCGAATCTCCAGCCACCAGTGATGTTCGTAAATGGTGCTGTTGGATAAGTAAACCCAAATGCACCTAGGTTGGGAAGCGGAATCCCCGGGATTCCTGCCCCGCCAACCGCACCCGTATCAGTGACCACCACATCATAACCATTTAGATTCGCACTGTGCGCGGGATTTCCATAGGTCAGCCCATTGGTTACGTTAACGACAATAGTGTGGGCAATCGTGATCGCTGGCCCACCCGTTGCATCAACCGTTGTAACGGCGAAATCAACAACGAACGGGACATGCAAATCAGTAACTGTCATGTCTAGGGTTACCAGAGTGCCAGCCACGGTGACGTTGTCCAGCGTCCAGCCAGACGTTGAGGCGGTTGTTGCACCCGTGATCATCGCAGCATTACAGGTGCTGGCGAACAGCAATCCTGATAAGGCCACACCCATCCGGGTGGTTAAAGACATTCCTGAGTGAACCATAATTTCGTTCCTGAATAAAGTTGCCGGGGAAGACTGAACGAGCCCATTTCTCCCATTTGAAACGCAAATATATGTAATGTCAATAAAATGGGTTGGGTAATATAGAAAAAAGAGAAGGGTTCTACGGATCGCCCGGAATTTCGGAGTTCTTAAGCTTTTCCGCCCTCAGCCTGTGACTGTTTGAAAGTTCCTGCATTTGCAGTTGTGCGTAGGCTTCAGCTAGTGCTTCATGTGTGGCAACCCGGCCGGGAAGCTTTTCCAAGAGCGGTTCGAGCTCTTCAATGGCTTCTTTCCATTGGGCCAGTTGGACGAGGATATGGCCGCGGGTGTCATGCAATTCGGGTTCATCGGGCTGCTGTCGGAGGGCAGCATCAATGATCTGCAGTGCTCGTTTTGGGTCGGCGGGAGACTGTTTAATGAGATGCCAGGCAAAATTGTTGGCAACAATTGGTGAGGATGGTACCAGCTTGAACGCTCGTTCCAGATGAAAGTCCGCTTCTGTGACGTTTCCGAGTTCATACAACGCCGTTCCAAGTACGAGGTGACTTACACCAGTCGCAGTTCCAGAAGTGATGTTCTCTTCAAGAAATTTCTGCACATCAATGGCGACCTCGTCGGACCCTTTTAGCAGGTTCAGAAGTCGATCGAACAACAGAATTTCGTGAGGAGTGTTTTCAAGTCCGGCTGCAATCAGTGAGAACGCCGCCCTGCGATTATCCGGAGACGCTTCAATCACAGAGTCCGACCATTTAATAAAGGTCATTGTCAAGGCGTCACGCAGTCCTGCACTTTCGCCAAGTAATAATCCCTGTCTCAGAATTTCAGCGGTCTGCGGGTACTGTTTTAAAATCAGACTGGCTTCTGCATAGTCCAGCCTTAATGGGACATCCTGTGGCGAATTCCTGCTGGCCGTTTCGGCAAATTTCAGGACAGACTCAGCGACGCGTTTGGTGCGTTCAGTGTCTCCCTGTGCATCAAGCGCCTTCGCCAGCATCAGTCTGTATTTTGATGAATTTGGTGGAGTTTGATCCAGATGCAAAATTGCGGCATCCAGGACACCTTTTTGGAAATATAAGTCACCCAGTAAGGCATGTGCCTGCTGGTTGGATTCATTCAGTCGTAGCGTCAACTGAAGATGTTTTTCAGCGAGGTCGAGGTCACTCGACTGAAGTGGTTTTCTTGTGAGCAGCTTGACCGCTCGCCAGAGGTGTGCTGGAGCATACACGGCTTTGTCAGATGGGGCCAATTGCTCAACGATTGCAAGCATCTGCGCAGAATCGGAGGTCGCTTCAGCAGCCCGAGCCAGGTTGTAAAGGGTTCCCGGGTTGTTTGAGCCTAGCTCAACAGCTCGTTCCAGAAACAGCTTCGCAGACTTCCAGTCTTTTCTTGATGCAGCCGCATTTCCTGCCGAAAGGTATTTGTTCCCGCGATCCGAAACAGCAGAGACGCGGCCACCGATCACGAAATAGATACTCATGCCTGCGACCAACAAGGTCGGGAGACCAAACAGCAGATGTTTCCACTGGCGTGTCTTCCAGCCTTCGTAAATCAGTTTCGAAGTCCACACCACCATCCGAATCAGGTAGCGAATGGGCGCTGTGATCGCGTTGGCAAAGAATCGTAGGAGTGCCTTTAGTCTTCCAGCGAGCCCTTTTTTTTCGGGAGCAAACTTATTTGAAGAGTAACCTAACACCATTTTGGGATTCCGGTCGGTGATGCTGCATCATGAACACGCTGATAGTGAAACGTCGGTGAGCCAAACGCAATAACAAAGTGGACGGGCACTAACAGCACTCATAGTCTAATTGCAATATGTCAGTTATTCGGAATTTTTCACGAAAAAAGCCACCCGCTGTTGCGGGTGGCTTGATCGTAATCCAGCAGTTCAATCAACTCGCGGTTGCTTAAACGGCCTCTGTGTTTGCAAGCTTCTGTTGTCGCCGACGTCGAATAACGACCGCACCGGGAATCAAAGCTAGTCCACCCAGCAACATTGTTGTGGGTTCAGGGTTTGCTGTAAACTGAAGGGATGCTGCGGATAGACCCGCGCTAGAGGTGCTCCAAGTGAATGCTGCTGTCGAAATCGGACCGCCATTGTAGCTCGCACCAATGCCACCACCGTTGAGACCTCCGAATCTAAATCCAGTAGGAATATTGTAGTTTGCCCCGTTCGGTTCGAACGTGAATGATGACGTTGGCAAGTCCGCCAAAGCTGTACTCATCGCTGCAGCACCACCTGTTCATCCGGCGTTTATGATGTCAAATCCATTCATGTAGTCCGTTCCGCCTGTGGCTGGGGTCAGGGCGTTGGTGATACTCAGCGTTATTCGATAATCAGTGAGGCTAAACCCGTCTGATGGACCGAAAGTGAAGTTCAAATTTGTGGGAATGTGTTTTTGTAAAACAGTCAAACCAATCGCCACGTCTGCTGTGCGCGTTGTCGGTGACGTCGCAACTACGTTGGTTACAACAAGGGATCCATCAACTGTTACAGCTGATGTGTTTGACGACGAAACTCCTGTGACCAAAGATCCTTGAGAGCCAGGACACGCGATAACCAATGCCGCAGCGGCAAAGGCAAGACTCAGTTTGCTCATGTTAAACCTCCGTTTATTGAAGTAAGGGAACTTATTGAAATTTCTAACAACCCAATCGATGTGGTTCAAGTAATTGTCTTGGTAAAATGAAACGATTAGAGGGTTTGTGTTGATTTAGTGGATGCATGTTCAGTTGGGAAATTTGCTTTGTGGCCATAATCGGTTATGGCTGAGGCAATACTGCTAAAGCGTTATGGCGTTTCGCGATTTCTGGCTGGCCTAAGGCCGCATACGCTTTTCCAAGGGCAATATGCGTGGCAGATCGATTGGGAAACCGCACTAACGAGGCTTCCAAATTCGATATCGCTTCATCCCATCGGGACATTGAAACCAGGATATGACCCTTGGTATCTCGATATTCCACTTCGTCAGGAAAAAGGCTGACGACCTCTGAAATGATCTGCAACGCCCTTTCCGGGTCTGCAGGTTCAGTTCGGGATAGGTACCACGCAAAGTTGTTCGCGACAATGGGCCCCTGAGGCAACAGTTTAAATGCTCGGTCCAAATGAAAGCCCGCGTTCTTCGCGTCGCTGCGTTCATACAAAGCGGTACCGAGGATCAGGTGACTGATGCCAACCGCCCTGCCCTGGGCTATGTTGTCCAACAGAAATGCCTCGATTTCCGTTGCGGAATCTTCCTGTCCTTTCAGAAGCCTGTTGATGCGGTCGAACAGCAGCATTTCTTTCGGAGCGTATTCCAGCGCGCTGGCCAGCAGCTGAAATGCCTGTTTTCGTTGGCTGGGATCTTTTTCCAATATAGAATCCGACCATTGAATCAAGATCTGCGTCAGCGCTTTCTTGTAGCGGACTTCGTCATTAAGCGCCAGCCCTTCCTGTAGAATCCTGACTGCGTCGGGGAATTCCTCCAGAAGCAAGGTGGCTTCTCCAAGGTCCAATCTGGCTTCAATATCTTCCGGATTTTCTGAAAGCTGCTTCCGGAACACCTGCTGGGCTCGAATGCCATACGTTTTTGCGGCAGCTTTATCACCAATCAGTGCACACGCCTTGGCCAGCATGAGACACCAAACTGGTTTTTCATAGCTGGCGACGACCAGGTAGGGAACGGCATCTTCATATCGGCCCAGCTGGAAATAAATATCACCCAGCATGCCGTGAGCCAGTGGATCCTTTGGTGCGAGTGCGAGGACATGTCTAAGATGCACCACTGCAAGTTGAACCTGTTCTCGATTTAACGGCTGCATTGACAGCACTGTCGCAGCTTTCCAGAGGTGCGCTGGAGCAAAAACAGGACGGTCAGCCGGCGCCAAAGACTCCATCACGGCAGATTTGACAGCGTTGTCGCCGGATTGTTCAGCCGATTTGGCGAGCTCAAACTTTGTAGCAGGATCGCTGATTCCCATTTCTATCGCGCGCTCATAGAACAAAGTGGCTTTGTCCCATTCCTCCACCGCGAAAGCAGCTTGACCGGCGCTTCGATAGAGCATCCCACGTTTTTGTGAGCCGCCCGATACCTTTCCGTTAACAACAAAGAAACAAGTCACCAGACCAAGCAGGATTGTCGGGATACCAAACAGAAGGTGCTTCGTTTCCCGTTTCCCCCACCAACCGCTCAGCAGATATGGCAGGAAGGAAAACGCCCGTACAAGCAGCACAAATGGGCTGGCGATTATGCTTAATAAGCCACCCACGATAGGCCCAAACCGGCCCAACAGTCCCGGCTTCGCTCCCTGCGGTGTGACTTTTCCAAATAGACGACTCATAGTGCTTCAAGCTTGATGATTCATGAACTAGTTAAAGTGACGTATTACTTCGACAGCCCTGTCTTCTGGTTGATCTGATCCGTCAGAAGCCGTTTCGCGTCAAGAAACAGTGCCGTGAGTTCGTCTTTCGATGTTTGAGGCAGCTCTTCTGGTGATCTAATTAATAATTGTGTCTGCAGAAATGTTTGCGGTTCAGATGATGCATTCTTGTCATCTTTTTTGTCTGTCAGAAGTGCTGTCCAGCGTCTGGCGGCCGCATCAGCAGCGTCGCCTTTTGCAAGGTCTTTGAACAAAACCTGGGTTTCACCAGCCAAAGAAGTGTGATTGAACAGCAACATCGCATTCCCAAACAGCGGTCTGCTCATTTCCGAGATACCGACTGGACCGTCTGCGTTGCCGGAAAGCTGGGCCAGTCTCTCGGCTGGCAAAACTTCATGTTCACCGATTTTCCAACCAATGTTGTGGTAACAAACAGTCAAGTCATGTGGCCCGGGATATGGGTAGTCCACTGAAATCATGCATAGAAAGTCGTCCTTGCGATAATACCACTGCTGGCTGCCCTGACCGAATGGATCCCCTGGAACTCTGGCAATGGTTTCATATTTTTCCCGTGTGAATCCGTTCAGAGTTTCCGGTAGCGCACTTTCACCCAGTTGCGGCAGGTCATACGTTTCGTCAAGAATCGCCATGACATGTGGCACGGCAGACGGCATCGTGAAAAACTGAACCAGCAACAGCAGCGGAAACACAAAAGTAACTTGCCGAGCAATGGTTAACAGGGAAGCCCCTGCTGGTGTTGGTGTCTTGCCTGAATTCTCTCCGGCGTAATATTTCTGCTTTCCATCTTTGTCTTCCCTTAGCTTGCGAATCCTTTCCATCAACGATGGAGCATTGGGAGGAAAGAAGAACATCAGCAACTGGTCGGTGGAAAGGATCGTTAAAAGCGACAGACAAAACAGGACAACCCCCAGCATTTCGTGGCTGGAGCCTTCGCTCCAGTCCCACCCACGTCCCCACGCCACGGCGACGGAAACGATCCTGGCCACGTTTTCTATCAACACGATTGCGAAGGTACTGACAAGCAGCATCAAAGAATGAAAGATGCCACGGTGTCCCCACGCGCAGATAAACAGCGCGGCTGCCATTAGCACATAAAGCGAATGAATGCCACTACACGCATCTGCGATGAACAGTGGTTTTCCAGGCAATTCAATCACATTGGCGTAGCTGTTGTGCAGCACACCGATTTGGTCAAGGACTGAGCTGCTGATTCGAGTGGTAATGCCACGTAAGCGAATGATGAGATCTTCATCCATACCGAATGGTAGTGGCACAATGATCCATGAGAAGGTCCATAGTGGTAGCCAGCGTTTTGCGTTTCTCCATCCCGTGTTGGCCACCAGGGCAGCGCCCCAGCCGAGTTGAAAGCTAACGGCTGCAATCCAGGGCGACCAGAACCAAGCAGCCACTGATAGTCCACCCATTGACACGACCAAGGCCGCTAAACCCAGAAGGATATCTCGTTTCGATATCAGCTGGGACGTTTTTTTGTCATCAGCGGCCGCCACCAACATCCAAATTGTGAGGGGCATGAGAAACAGAAACTGGTAATGCGGTTTTTCAAGCAACTGGCCGACGTGCCAGAACAGCAGCGGAAGAAACCCGCTGACGACCAACAGCAAGGGCAGTTGTTTCCGCCAAGTGACATTTGTTTGGTTGACAGATTCACTCATCTACGCACGTCTTTATCTTGAAAAAGATATTCAGCTGGAATCCTGTCTCAGGCACAGGACTCACCAATTCCGTTTGCCGGATGACCCGGCAGGCTGGATTGATGCACCGACACAAGGTCACTTAAAAACTCTGATTATGAAGATCACGACGCAAACCTTGCATATGTCAACAGGCAGCACCGCAACCACGTTTTAGAAGTTACGCTATCGCGATCCTAGGGGCTGGGCAAGGGAAACCTAATTGCGCTTGTGTAAACTTCTTGAATTCCCTGGGGCGAGGTCTGCAGCAGGGCCTCTGGCTATTGATCGGCCTGTTGAATTTTCGCCTCATGCAACTTGGCCCGGACATCGGCGATATACTGTGCACGCAGTCGGCACGCGATCAATCCTGCTCGCCCTTCAAGTAGTCCAAGGCGAATGACATAGTGATTGATGAACCAGATCCAGTGTTCAAGCGGACAGCGGCAAACCAACTGCTTTAGAAATCGTCTGCGTTCCTGAGCGTTCCCGAATAGCCGCGCAAGTTTTGCCGTTGGAGAAATACGAGAAAACAGCGAATGCTCTTCCTTGAGTTTCATTTTGAGGGGCTGTGCGACTCCGCCGCCGACTTCCCTTTTTTCGATCTTCGCATTTCTCTGCGTTTCATGACGATCCACCCTTCGTACATGGACATCATGCGACTGAACGTCCAGCCTGCCCGCCCATCCATGAATCCGAGTTTGAGGACGTATTGATAGAAGAATCGAATCGTTGGCCGCAGCGGGAGGCGACGACTGAGAGACCTCAGTGTTTGACGTCGCACGGCCTTGTCTAAATGAAAGAAGTTCTTCCATTTGAGGCCGTGAAATTCTTTTAGTTCATATTCAGCTTCGCGCGTGGAGTAGCGATTATGGCGTTCAATCCAATCGGTCAGACCCTTACTGAACGCATAGTGCAGGAATGGTTCGCGGATTGATCCCATTTTCCCATCCACTGCGGGAACAGCCACTTCTCCATGTCCGCAGTCTTCGAATTTGGCTTTTCCGTTTCTGACCAATCGCATGATCCAGACGGGAAAGCCATCGGAAAAGCGGAGCCACTGATCCATAAGCATTGTCTTTCGGCACATCCGAAAAGCTGCTGTGTCTTCCGTCGCTTCGGCCAGAGCAGTCTGCAATGCCCGATGCAGTGACCGTGTGCCGACCTCATCCGCATCTAGGTGCAAGACCCATTCGTGCTTTAGATCAGCAAACTCCATAGCCCAGTTTCGTTGGGCAGCGAAATTTTCAAATTTGTGCTGGACAACGCGTGCACCGCATTGCAACGCGATATCTGCCGTGCGATCAGTTGAGTGATCATCAACGACTACAATGTCATCACTGCTGCCGATCGCCAGAATGCAGCGTCTGATATTTGATGCTTCGTTCTTTGCCAGAATGACAACACTGAAGGGGAATAATTGATTTCTATCGACATTTTTAACCATTGTTTTTTCCGCCAACGCCCGTTCGCGAATTTCATTGAGTGGGTTACGCGCAACGTTTGTCGATTGAGAAACGTGCTGCCCTGACACGGATGCTGCATGCACGACGGATAGTTTACCAAGAGGAATCAACGGACCGACTCACAGTTTTGAATGATCGGCGATCGCGATCAAAACGATCAATTCCATATCAGAATCGCTCACATGGCGTGAGGCGGAGCGTCCAAGCGAGCCTTGGGAAACTGTGGCGTGATTACCCATTGTTAGATTGTCGACGAAAGGTCATCTGGTGTTGTAACAGAGAGAGACAGTCGTTCTCTGGTCTACCCAAATTACTCTTGCGACTTTCTTACCGAGGTTCAGTTACTAAGTCCGCCATTATCGCTTAGTTGGGTCGATTAAACCTGCAGCATCGTTGAAGATTAAAAGCTAAGTAGTTCTTCCCAGTGGGCCAAGACTTTCGGCTTATCATATTTCAGTGCAATTTCTCGTAGCGACACTGTTGGCCGGACTTGCCAAAAGGATCGCCATCAACGCGTTTCAGTATTGGCGTGCCCCTGTTTTCTGCTTCTGGAGCGGACGCGAAAGAAGCAGAAAACTGCCGCGCGAATTCGACAGGAGTCTGGTCGCCAAGTGAACTGTGCGGCCGACGCTGATTGTAGCAGTCTCGCCACGTTGAGATCACCTGACGAGCTTCGGCAAGACTCCAGAATAACTCACATGCCAGGCACT
>Ga0335398_10004070_pt1 | contig 20703 bp, 10 predicted proteins | sample BON03_FD_205742 | JGI IMG/M metagenome (GOLD analysis project Ga0335398, IMG submission 205742) | Freshwater microbial communities from Lake Bonney liftoff mats and glacier meltwater in Antarctica - BON-03 (spades assembly) (version 2) | ecosystem: Environmental > Aquatic > Freshwater > Ice >... | reverse complement strand
ACCCCGCGCAGGAAGGCGCGCATCGAGCGCGTCAACGAGCAGCTGCGCGAGTTCGTCGGCCCCTTGCTCGCCACCGTGGCCACGTCCCACTCGGCGTGGGCGGCGATGGTCGCGCAGACGGGCCTGGGCGCCCAACAGTTTGCCGCGCGCGTGGCCGCCGACCCCTCTGGCGACGAGGCGGCCGCCTACCGCGCCTGGATGACCTCGGTGCTGCAGCCGCTCAACGAAAAGGGTCAGTGGAGCGTCTCTTTGGTGTCGTGGTGGTGACTAGGGGGGGGCAGGGAGAGAGGAGGAGGCGGCACGAAAAAAGCCGGGAGCCGCCGTCCTAAGCCAAAACGCGCTGCCGCCCCCGCGCCCCGCCCTGCCCGCGTCACACTCTCACACCCGTCACCCCGTTGACAATAAACAAATGAAAAAGCAGCCGCCAAGCTCGTCTTCGAGCGCATCGACCTCCTGGACGACCTCAGCGCCGTGCCCGAGCTCATGCAGCTGGTGGCGCACGCGTGCACGGAGCGCGTGGTGCTGGCGCGGTGGGAGGAGGGGGACCTGGCGGCGCGCTCGCGGGTGTCCTACCCGGACGGCCTGCTGGCGTGGGCGCGGCGCGAGTTCTTGCGGGCGAAAGGGCACCAGGCGTCGCTGCTGGGTACGGGGGGTAAGGCGGCCGAGGCGGCGGGCAAGGCCGCCGCGGGCGGCGGCGGCGGCTCGGGCGCGGGCGGCCGAGGGGCGCGGGCCGAGGCGGCGGCGCTTGCGCTGGCGGTCCCCACCCAGCCGCAGCACCTGCGGTCGCGCCTGTGATTTGCCGCTGTCGTCGAGCGCCGCCGCTTTGTGTAAGCCACAGAACCAGGGCCGCCACCGGCGGGAGAAGAGGGACAGGGGGCGAGAGAGTCTCCCCCGCCCCCCCCGGGAGACAAAAAGAGGCGGCGCCGGCGGGAGCCGACCGCGCGGTTTCGAGGACGGCGGCGGCGGCGAGCCGACCATGCGCGGCCGGAAACCGCGAGAGAAGAACTCGCCCCCCCTCTCGCCCCCTCGCCTTCCACTGCTTCGAGACCCCAATCACCGAGTCGCAATCTCCGACACTCAATCGCATCCATTCACCGCGCGCGCGCCGCACCATCGCGGCCATAGGCACACGTGGCGTTTCGTGAAAAGAGAGGAAGAGGAAAAAGAGAGGAGCGGCTGGTTCCGAGGCACTCGGCTTCCCGCGACGCGACGCGCCCTCCCCCCGCCTTTTCCTCAATAGCCTCTCTCTGGTCGCCCGGTCGCGCGCCTGTCACACGAGCCCCCGCGTCGGTACCCTCGCGCGCCCCGGTGACCTGAGAAAGCGCCAACCCCGGGCCCACCCTCAAAAAAATGATGAGCTTTTTCAGCGGCGGCGTGGGCGTCGGCGGCGGCGGCGGAGCGGCCTCGGCGGCGGCGGCGGCGGCCCCGGCGCCCGCTGCGGCCGCGCCCGACGCCCCGCCCTCCCGCCCGCGCCACGACCAGGACGGCGGCTGCTGCCCCGCAGGCCGCCACTCGGACCCCGCGGGCTCCGAGCACGGCTCGCACGACTCGTCGGCCGTACCGTGCTGGATCTGCCTCGAGGCGGGCGCGGACGACGGGGGCGAGATGCTGCTGCCGTGCAAGTGCCCCCGCCCTGTGCACCCAAAGTGCCTCGCGCGGTGGCAGCTGCAGAGCGCGGGCAAGACCGGTGAGTTTTCTTCAGGGGCCGTACCTTTGTCGCGCGCGCGTCCCTTCCATCGCGCCGGCGCGCGCCCTCGGTTGGCGCGGAGGAGAGGGAGGGAGGCGCGGATCGGGAAAAAACAAACACGGGGCCTCCATCCGCCCTGGTTGTTGTTTTCCGCAGGTCCTCTCTCCCGTTTCGTCGCCCTCCCTCTCTCTCTCTCCTTCTCTCTCCCCTTTTCGGCGCGCGCCGGTGGGCATGCCGCGTCCTTGACCCGAACCTCGGGAGCGCCGAGCCCGGTGGCCCCAGGCGGGCGCGACCCTTCGCCGAGAAACTACGAGGCGAGCACCGGCCGAGGTGGCGGCGGCGGCGGCGGCGGCTGGGCGAGCGGGAGGCTCGCCGCCCCCTCTCCTTGCCCGTCGTCGGCTTGCCGCCCTGGTCTCTTTGCCCACGAGCGGCGACCACCCCCTATGCCCGAGCGGCTGCACGCGCGCGGTGTGTGCGTTCTTCTTCCGCGTGCCTCGGCATGCAGGCGCGCGATCCCAAAGACCGCAAGGACGCGCGCGCGCAAGCACAACACAACCCCGTGTGCCCTCCCTCAGCCGCCCCCCGCTCACCCGCCCCTCGTCCTCCTGCCGCCGCAAAAAGAACAAACATCATAAAAACACGCAAAACAACAAAAACGAAATCAACAGAGGAGACCCGCTGCCGCTTCTGCCAGGAAGTCCTGCCCGACTGGCGCGGCGCCTTCACCACGCCCGACCTCGCCCCGGCCGTGCCCGTCATGTCGATCCACTTCAACGACTCGACCTACTGGCTGCAGGTGCATCCGGGCGCGGAGGGGTTGGAGCGATTCAAGGGGGACGTGCGCAAACTCTTAGGTTTGACAGACGACCAGGCGTTTGACATCACGTTCGAGTGCAAGGTCCCGGGCAGCGGGTCGCGCATGGAGCTGCGCGGTCTGTCGGCGTTTGACGCGGCGGTGTACTGCGCGTCGATCACGGCGGCGGAGCGGGTCAAGACCAAGCCGGCGGCGGCGGCCAAGGGCGCGGCGGGCGCGGGCGCGGGCGGCGGGCGCGGCGCGTCGGCCGGCGGCGGCGGCGGCGGACCCGCCGGCGCGCTCCTGGGGCCGGCGCTCAGCTCCCTGCCGAGCACGGCCATCGGCGTGGGCATGTACGACCGGAGCGGGTCGGGCACCGAGGACGAGAACGAGGGCTCCCTGCAGCAGCACAACGGCCTGGGTGGGAGCGGCAGCGGCAGCGGCAGCGGCAGCGAGCTGGCCGCCGCGCCCGCCGACGGCGAGGACGAGGACGCGGCGGGCGGCGACGGGGACAGCGGCGGCGGCCTGGCGGCCGACGACGACGACGACGACGGCGGCGGGGCGTTGCCGCCGCCGCCGCCGTCGGCCGAAGCCCAGCAGGAGGAGCAGCAGCAGCAGCAGCAGCAGCAGCAGCAGCAGCAGCAGCAGCAGCAGCGCGGCGGCCGCTCGTCCTCCTGGTCGTCCGGCCCCGACGGCGCGAGCGCGTCGGCGGAGGCGGCCCCGGCGCCCGCCGCGCCGGCGCCGCGCCCCTCGGTGACGGACAAGCTGCTGGCGCCCGTGCGCTCGTGGGCGCTGCGGATGGCGCGGCCGATGTGAGGACGAGAGGAAAGCGGACGGGCGGGCGGGCGTCGCTCTGGTTGTTCTCTTCTACTGCCTCGGCGCGCGCGAACGCCGCCTGCCCCCCCCTTGCCCACCCCCCACCCCCCACCCCTGGTCCTTCACGGAAACACGAATAAACGGCACACACACACACTTGCTCCCGCCCCGCCAGTCTTCCCGACTGGGAAGCAGCATCACACGCGAACAAATTGCGCGCCGCGCGCCCGCCCCTTGCGCGCCGCCCGCCGCCGCCAGTGGCGCCACCACGCCTTGCTCCCTCTTTCGTCCATTTGAATCATCAGTTTTATTCGCGCGGCGTGGAATTTTGCTTCTTTCAGCTGCGGTGTTTTTGCCCGCCTCCGCACCATCAAACAGCAGCATGCAGCACTCACCGCCCCCTGTGGGCCGCCGGACCCTTCAATTCATTTTGGACCGCAAAAAAGACGAGAGGTGCGCGCGCGTCCGAGCGCGCCCGCCCTCGGCCCCACCTTTGCCCCCCCCCAACCTAAATCCACCCCCGCGCGAACGAAGCAAGCCACCCGAGTCCGACCACGGGCAAAGTGTTGCTCTTCTCTCCCTTGTGAAAGAAAACACAGAATTTCGACTCCCTCTTGCCCGCCCGCACGCCGCCACCACCGTCGCTGCTGCTGCGTGCGCCCCGCCTCTCTCCGCCGAGTTTTTGGTTACCTCGCGGGTGATCGGGCCGTGGGGGAGGAGGCCCACAAGTTGCGCGCTGGCACTGCGTGCGCGCGACACAAAGGGACGAGGCATCGACGCCGCCCCCTTCGGGGGCCTTGTGAAAAGTTAAAAAGCGAGATCCAAAATCACAGCCCCCCGTGGGCGCCTCGGCCGACTGAAAAGCGACGGCGAGAAAAACACGCCGGAACGAAGGGAGTTGCTCTTCAGAAGCGTGCGCGGCAAAAAGGGACATGACTTTTGCGGGCGCTCGCCCCCTCTGATGTGTATCTCTGTCTGTGTCCACATCCAGCCGCTGCCGGTGATGTTATTCACGGCTCGCCCGCCGTCCGCGCGCGCTTGCCGTTGGCGCCCTCCCCCGCGGCCGCCGTTGCCGCCCCCCCGCGCGTCGCCGCCCCCCCGCCTGCGCGCGCCCGCGTCGCCTCGTACACCGCCGCAAAGTCGCTGTCCCCGAGGCCCCGCGCCCGCGCCGCCTTGAACACCTCGTTGGCCGCCGCCGCCACGGGCAGGGGCTGCGCCACGGCGTCCCCCAGCGCCAGCGCCAGCCTCAGGTCCTTCTGCTGGTGCTTGAGAGGAAAGGCCGGCGGCAGGAAAGAGCGCTCGCGGACGCTCGCCGCTTTCAGGGCAAACATTGGGCAGGCCATGGCTCCCAGGCCCAGGACCTCGGACAGGTCGGCCTGGCTCAGGCCCGCGGCGTCGGCCAAGGCCATGCCCTCGCAGAAGGCGGCCATCATGGTGCCCATGACGCCGTTGACCTGTTTGGGATCGTCGTCGTGTTTTGTGTCTTTGTCGTGGTGTGTTTTTGGTTTTCGTGAGCGGGGGCCAAACCTCCTGTCGCCGCCGCCCTTTTTTGTCGGGGAGGCGGGGCCAACGCGCGATCTCGTCGCAACCTCGTCCTTGGCCCCCCTCGAACATGCATTGGGAAGCGCCCCGGTCCCGGGACACCAGAAGGTGCGAAACCAAGATAACGAACAAGAGTCCAGACAAAACGAAGACACCGCCGACGCCGAAACGAAAACGAAACCGCAAAAACGAAAACGAAAACGAAAACGAAAACGAAAACGAAAACGAAAACAAAAACGAAAACGAAAACGAAAACGAAAACGAAAACGAAAACGAAGAGAACGGAAAACGGGGGCGGGACCCACCACCAGTTTCATGCGCGCGCCCGCGCCGACCTCGTCCGACAGGTGCAGCGCGCGCCGCCCCATGACGTCAAAGTAGGGAGTGGCCGCGTCGAACGCCGCGCGCGCGCCCGCCGCCAGGATGACCAGCTGCCCCTGCTGCGCGGGCCCTCGGGAGCCTGAGACGGGCGCCTCGAGGAAGACGCCGCCCGCGGCCCCGACCGCCGCGCCCACCGCCGCGCTCGTCTCGGCGTCCACGGTCGACATGTCCACGTAGATCTTTTTCGCAGCTGCTTTACCGGCGGCGCGCAGGCCGCCGGCCACGCTCGCGTCGCCCATGCCCGTGGCGGCGGCGAGGGCGGCGGGCGGGTCGGCCAGCATGCCAAAGACGAGCGAGGCGCGGGCGACGACCTCGGCAGGCGAGGCGGCGGGCTCGGCGCCCAGGGCGACGAGCGGGGCGCACTGTTTTGTTGTTGTTTGTCGTTCCGTTGTTGTTGTTTGGCTTTTGTGGGTTGTGGTCTTGTTGGTGGCGGTGTGAGAGATCGAAGCCACGCGGCTGGCGTGACAATGAGGCACGGGCACCAAGAGGAGCGCGCGAAACGAGGAGCGCGCGGCAGGTGGGGCCCAGCGGCGTCCGCCATCCTCGTCGTCCTCGTCGTCGCCGCCATCGTCGTTCTCCCTCGTCGACGCACCTTGGACGCCGTCCTGTTCCAGACGACCACTTTGTGGCCCGCGTTCAGGAGGCGCGTGCACATGGCCTCGCCCATGATTCCGACCCCGAGCCAGCCGATCACGGTCTCGTCCCCCATTGGCGTTTTGAGTTTGAGAAAAAACGTGAGACAAGGGCGCCGAGGATGCTGTGCAAGGGAGAGAGGCGATCGCGAGTGATAACCGAGGTGCTGGACGATCTTTCTGTGTGCGCTTGTGTAATTGAGCAGGAACAGAGCGTGATCACATGGTGTTGGAAGACCACGGCGTGTTTCGACACAAAAATTTTCTGATCAACTCTCCTCCTCTCTCTCCCACTCTCTCTCCCCGAAATACCGGTTCCCCCCTCTCACCCTCCCCCACATCGACAGAGCCCTCCATCACGGACCGACAAAGCACGACACAGATTGTACCATCGATACCATCGTCAAACAGCAGCCCTTGAAAACGAAACAGAGCGGGTCGATCGACCCGACGGCGCCTCACCCGCCCCCTCCCTCTGCCTTGCCCGAGATGACGAAACGCGGCTGACCGATACGCGCGTCCATCGATCTTCCCGCACAACTGCGCGCGCGCACGCCTGGTCGTCGTCGTCGTCCACAGCAGCGACCAACGCGATGCTCGGCAGCGGCGTCGGCGGCGGCGCGCGCCCGCCGTCGGCGGCGACGGCGCGGCCGACGACGGCGGCGACCGCAGCGGCGTCGGCACCCGCGCCCCCCCGCCTCTCCTCGTCCTCCTCCGCGCGGCGAGGAGCCCGGCGCGCCGTCCTGCTGCTGCGGCGGGCCCAGGGGCGTGCCACCCGGCCCCTGCCTGCCTTGCGCGCGACCGGCGAGAGGGCGTCGAGCAGCGGCGGCGGGACGAGCAGCAGCAGCGGCACGGCCGACGACGAGGCGGCGACGGCAGCGGTTGTGACGTTGCGGCGGGAGCAGCAGCGGGAGCAGCAGCAGCAGCGGGAGCAGCAGCAGCAGCGGGAGCAGGCGACCGAGAGGCGAGCGCAGGTCGAGCGGCAGCAACAGCAGCAGCAGCAACGGCAGCAGCAGCAGCAGCAAGCAGCAGCGGCGGCGAAAGCCAAGGCCGAAGCAGCGACCGCCGCTGCCCCCAAAGCGACGGCGGCAGGAGCAACAGCAGCAGCGGCGGCAGCAGCAGCAGTCGTGCCCACTGACGGCGCCCTCACTTCGCCGCCCGACCTCTCATCGCTGGCAACGACGCGGGCCAAGCAGCAGCAGGCCGCAACAGCCGAGCGCAAGAGCAGCAGCAGCAGCAGCAGCGCGCGGCCGCCCCCCGCCGCCCGCCCCGCCGCCCCCGTCGCCTCCTCCCTCCCGCCCGCCTCGGCGGCGCCCTGGCCCCTCTCCCTCCTCCAGCAGCACCAGCAGCAGCAGCCCAAGCGCCCCGACCCTTTACCGTACCCCGCCCCGCCCCCCCCCCGCCGCCGCGCCGCCCCCCCGCTGCTGCCCGAGCTCGACCACAGCGGCGCGCTGCGCGGCGGCCGCTACCCATTCTCTTTCGACCCCGTCTACGGTCTGCCCGTGGTGCGCGACGTGCTCCCGCACGCGGCCCTGCTGCGCGACGTGCGCACGGGCGCGGTCGAGGCGCTCTACTTTTTCGGGGGCGGCGGGTCGAGCGGCGCGCCCGGCGGGCCGCTGGCGCCCGAGCTGGCGGGCCCTGTTGGGTCTGGCTTGCCGAGCGCGGCTGCGTCGGGCCGCTGCCTGGTGCGCTACAAGGACGGGCGCGTGGCGCAGGCCGTCGTCCCCCCCGAGGACACGCGCACGCAGTACGCCCTCGCCGCGCACGGCGTGCGCAGCGTGCCGCTGCCGCCCGAGCCGAGGCACGTCCCGGCCGTGGCTGCCGCCGACACCGGCCTCCGCTCGGGCGCCGGCCGCGACGTCGGGCTCGCCCCCTTTGAGCGGCTGTGGCGCCGCCTCGTCGGGTACCAGGAGGCGGAGGAGGGCGCCGCCCGGCGCGGGCCGCGTCTGGGCCCGACCAAGGGCGAGGTGCTGCTTGGCACGGGCGGCGAGCGCGGCGACCTGCTGCGGCGCGAGGCCGCCGACGCGGCCATCGGCGCGCTGCGCGACTTTATGGGGGCGGCCGACCGCCTGCCGACCGAGGACTGGGAGGCGGACCAGCTGAGGGCGGCGCGCGAGGCGGCCGGGATCGCGGACGTCAAGGTGCGCGGCGGCGGCGGCGGCGGCGGCGGCGGCCGCCGCTTTGCCGACGGCGACGGCGACGCAGACGCGGCAGACGCGGCAGACGGCGGCGCCGCCGCCGCCGGCCGCGGCCGCAGCCCCGTCTCGACCGCCACCGCGTCCGCTTCCGCGACCGCCGGCAGGGGTGAGGCCCGCCTCAGCGCCCGCGAGATTGAGGACGCCGCCCTCGCCGCCGCCGAGGCCGCCAGGCTCGCCAGGGGCAAGTCGTGGGCCGAGCGCGTCGTCGTGTCGCAGGAGGCGCAGGCGGCGCTCGCCCGCTACGTCCCTGTGGTCGGCCCGCTGGTCGGATCGGCCTTCATCGTGGCCCTGTACCTGATCGCCCGCCTCCTGCGCGGCGACCTGACCGACCGCCTCCGCATGATGGACGCCGAGGAGGAGAAGCGCCGGCGCACGGCCCTGCGCGAGGCGCGCGTCGCATTCCTGGAGGAGGAGCTGCCGGCGCTGGTGGCGGGGGGCGCGACGCCGGAGCAGCTGGAGGCGCGGCTCGCAGAGGTGAACAAACGCCTCGGCGAGAAGTTTGAGATCGCGGCGCTCGAGATGCAGGGCACGGTCGACGCGGTTGCCGTGATCCTGGCCGAGGGCGGCATGGACCGCGCCGCCCTGGGCGCGGGCGCGGGCGCGGCCGAGCGCCTGCTCCAGCTGGAGGAGGCGACGCAGGCCAAGCAGCAGCAGCAGCAGTCTGGAGGCGGCGGCGAGGGCGGCGGCGGCGCGCCCGCGGCGCCCGGCGCCGACGGCGAGCAAGGGGACGCGCAGGCCGACCCCATGGCCGACATGGCCAAGCTCCAGACCGCGCGCGTGCGCAAGGCCATCGACCCGCGCGTGCTCGACGTGAAGAAGCGCGTGCGCGCCGCGCGCCGCTCGCTCAAGCGCGAGTCCAAGGTGCAGCTGTCGGACGAGATCATCTTCTTCGACGACGTGGCCGGCAACGACGAGGCAAAGGTCGCCCTCATGGAGATCGTCGACTTTTTCCGGCGGCCTGACCGATTCCGCGCGTCCGGCGCGAAGGTGCCAAAGGGCGTGCTGCTGGTCGGCCCGCCGGGCAACGGCAAGACGCTCATGGCGCGCGCCGTGGCGGGCGAGGCCGGCGTCGCCTTCATCAGCAGCTCGGCGTCCGAGTTCATCGAGATGTACATGGGCCTGGGCGCCGCGCGCGTGCGCGACCTGTTCGCCACCGCCCGCAGCCTCGCGCCGTGCATCATCTTCGTCGACGAGGTGGACGCCGTCGGCCGCGCGCGCCGCGGCGGCGCCGCCTCGGGCGGCGGCGGCAACGGCGGCGGCGGCGGCAACGACGAGCGCGACAACACGGTCAACCAGCTGCTCACGGAGCTCGACGGCTTCGAGGCCGAGCGCGCGGGCATCGTGGTCATGGCCGCGACCAACCGCAAGGACGTGCTGGATGCGGCGCTCACGAGGCCAGGGCGCTTCGACCGCTCCATCGAGGTCAAGCGGCCCGATTTTCGCGGGCGCATGGAGGGCATCGCCGTGCACCTGCGCGACCGCCCCCTGGCGGACGACATGGACATGATCAAGCTGTCCCTGCTCACAGGGGGCCTGTCGGGCGCGCAGCTCGCGGGCGTGTGCAACACGGCGTGCTTCCTGGCGTCGCGCGAGGGGCGCCGAGAGGTGCGGCAGGCGGACGTGGTGCGGGCCTGCGAGATGTCCCGCGACGGCACGGGCGCGCACGACGCCGCGCGCGTGGTGGCGCCCGCGCGCCTGGCCCGCCTGGCCACGGTCGAGGCGGGCGTGTGCGTCGCGGCCACGCTGCTGCCCGCCATCGAGCCGGTCGAGAAGGCGACGGCCAAGCCGTCGGCGCGCTCGCCGGTCGGGCGCACGGTGCTGGCGCCGTCGCTCGCCCGGCACACCACGGGCGTCTGGACGCGCCGCTACCTGCGCGAGCAGCTGGTCCTGTCCCTGTGCGGCCGCGCCGCCGAGGAGATGGTGTACGGCGTCGACGAGATGAGCACGCTGCACCAGTCGAAGATCATGCTCGCCCGCCAGATCGCGACAAAGATGCTCAACTCCGGTTTCTCGGATCACCCGGACTTCGCGCACCTGAGATCTCTCGGCCCCGTGTACTACGACCCTGGCCCCGACCCCCACACGTGGGACCGCACCATCGTCATCGCGGACGAGCACATGACGTCCGACGAGGCGGTCGACGTGGACATGGAGCTCGAGGCGCTGCTGAACGGGAGCTACGCCGAGGCGCTCGCGCTCGTGCGGCGGAACCGGGCGGCGGTCGAGGCGCTGAGCGTCGCGCTGCGGGACGCCGAGGAGCTCCCCGGGCGCGAGGTGCGCGCGATCGTGGAGCGCGAGGCGGACCGGGGAGACCTGGCGCGGCGGGCGGAGGCGCTGGCGGCGCTCGGGGCTGAGGCGGACGAGGCGCGGGCGGTCCTGCCAGGGAAAATGGTGGGGAGCGGGCTGCTTTGAGAACAACAGGGGAAAGAGGAGGAGGACGAGGAGGAATGATCGATTTGTCATCATGTTTTGTCATCGCGTGTTTTCTTTTAGATGCGTCTGGTTTCTAATTTTTCTGGACATGCTTCCTCTATCGTCTCCGGCGCGCCAGGGGCGGGGCCCAGGCCGCGACGCCGGCGGCAAGTGCGGGAACGGCGGCGGCAGCGGCGGCGGCCGGGCGCCGAGGGCGAGGAGGCGCCTCTCGGGCGTTCGCCTCCCGCGACCGCTTGCTGGCGCGCGCGGCCTCGAGCGCCGCCGCCACGGACCCCCCGCCGGCCGCCGCCCCCGCCCGCGCAAAAATCGGCTGCGACAAGATGCGACGCCGCCGCGCCTCCTCCTCCTCCTCCTCCACGCCGCCGCCGGCGCCGCCGGCTCGCAGCCGCTGCCGCGCCGCCGCGAGCGCCTCCGCCGCCGCCGCCCCGTCGGCCGCAGTCAGCGGAAGCAGCCGCACCGACGCCGACACGCCCATCCGCCGCCGCGCCCCCTCGAGCGCCCACTCCTCGCCACGGACCGCCCGCATGCGGTCCCGCAGCGCCCGGTTGAGCGCCAGGCCGCGGCCGGAGGCGTGGCGCGCCGCGCTGCTGTCCTCCAGAGCCTCGAGCCGCGACCGGCGCTCGGCCGCCCGGCGCTCGGCCATATGCCCCCGCTCAAGCGCCGCCATGGGTCCCGCCGCCGCCGCCGCCGCCGCTGCTGCTGATGGCGGCGCCCTCCCGACAACGTGGTCCCGCGGCACCGCATCCGACGGCCCGGCGCCCAGCAGCTCCTCCTCCAGCCGCAGCAGGCGCGCCTCTGCCGCCGACGCCGCGCCGCCGCCGCCCGCGCCGCGCCCGTCGTCGTCGTCGCCCTCGCCTTGGCCGCCCCCGCCGCCCTCGCCCGGCGCCGCCCGCCTCCGCGCGCCCGACACGACCGCGTAGTCCGCCCTCGCCGGGTCGGTCTGGACCACGATCACGCTGCCGCAGTGGTGGCTCATCGTGAAGCTCCAGATCGCGGTCGAGTGGTAGTTTCCAGCCCGCCGTTTGGCGGCGTTGAAACGGACGCCCTTTGCGATCGCCTCGCCGCAGCGGCCGCAGGCGAGCGAGAACGGCACCTCGAACCGCACGACGAGCGCCCCGTCGGGGAGCGCCCGCTCGCGCAGCGCGTGCTGGCCATGGTAGCGGTTGAGTGTGCGGTGCGTGCTCGGGTCAAAGTCCTCGGGGAAGTAAAAGTTGTCCGCCTTCGCGGCGGCCAGGGACGACATTTTGTCGTTCGCGCGCGGCGGCGGCCGAGCGACGGCGACGCCGACGACGCCGACCGGGCGCCGCCCCCGGCTCGCTGCTCGTTTGCACGACGAGGCGAGAATGAGCGCAAGTGTTTGTTCGCCGCTCGAGGTCGCTGCTGGTACTTTGCTGTTGCGAGCGGGCGGCGACGAGGGGTCAGGGCGCGTTCGCGTGATGCGGTTGCGTTCGAAGAGGAGGGAGGAGGAGGAGTTTCGTGGGCTGCTTTGCGTGCGTACGGGTGCTCGTTGATGGTGCCGCTGATGTGTCGTGAGCTGCAAGCGCAGAGGGCGCATTGGTCGGGACTGGGCTGAGGCCGGAGCGCGCTTCATATGGCTCGACGGCGCGCGTTCGCGCGTTCGCGCTTCGCCGGCGCCTGCGCGGACAGCGCGCTTGGGCACCAACACGCCTGTCCGCCCGCTCCCCGCGCCCAGCCCACAACGTCGCACAGCTGTCGAGCACCACCACCACTCGAAAACTCTGTCACACATCAGAAAACCAACCCAGCATGGGTCTCCAGGTGCGCGCGCTTGAGCAAGACACCTGTCGCGTGTTGTCGTCCCGTTCAACTATCGCACGCAAACGCATCCGCGCGGCAAGCATGCGTTTCAGCGTTCGGGTCGACTCGAGCCGCGTGCATCGCGGGCAGCCACCGGCGCGTTCACAAAGGCACACAAAGTGCGTGCGCATGAAAAAAACAGGTCCAACCGCCCTCCCTCCGCCCCCTTGGCTTTCATACGCCCGCCCCAACAACACAGGAGGACTTTGACGCGGCCGCCGCCGAGGTCACCAAGTACGCGATTCCCAACCCGACGGAGCTGCTCGAGGTGTACGCGCTGTTTAAGCAGGCGACGATCGGCGACGTGAACGAGGGCGAGTCTTTTATTTTTTTTGGGAGCGGGCTCGGAAACCAAACGCAAAAACGACCCGAAAAAAAAACGCCAACGCCCTCCCCTTACCAATAAAACACACACACACGCGCGCGCGCGAGGGACGCTCGCTCTCTGTGACCGCGCGCCGCCCGCTCGCGCAAACCCCTCCTCGTCGCGGCTCACCTCCTTTGCCTCCCCCCACGAATCACAAATCTCAACACACACAGGCCGCCCCAACATCCTCAACCTCAAGGGGCGCGCCAAGTGGGACGCCTGGGACAAGAAGAAGGGTGAGGCGTTCCCTGTCGTCGCATGTTTCCCCCGGCACCCCGTGCCGGCCCGCGGTCGCAGAGTCGCGCGTCTCTCGCGCGCTCTCTCTTAAAAAAAAGACCCGCCCTCGTTCACGTCGCCGATCGTCGCCTGCTTGAACAGCGCGTACACCTCGAGCAGCTCCGTCGGGTTGGGGATCGCGTACTTGGTGACCTCGGCGGCGGCCGCGTCGAAGTCTGCCGCTCATTCGCCGCTCGCAACCAAATCCAAAACCGAAACCAAAACATAACAGGCATGAGCAAGGAGGACGCCATGAAGGCCTACGTCGCCCTGGTCACCGAGATCAAGGGCAAGTGCAAGCTGGTCGCGGGCAAGTAGACACCAAAGGCAGCGGAGGGCCGCCCGCCCCAAAATAACGCTCTCTCTGCTTCCGCCCTCCTCTCCCTTTTTCCATCCGGAGAAAAAAGAGAAGAAAAGAGGCGCCTGCGCCGCGGAGAAAAAAAAAACCCGCGAGTTGATCGCTCCCCTTTTTTCCCCAAAACACTACCACTCCCCTTGTCTGCCCTCGGTCGTGACGCGAGCGCGCGCGCTGTGTCTTGGAGAGACAAACCAACAGAACGCCCGCCCCGAACCCCCCTCTTCGTCCTGCGTGTTGTGTAACAAACCCGCAAAATTAACACGCGACAAGGAAAAAGAGGGAAGGAACGAACAACACGAACACATCCCCCTTTCTCTCTCAGCGCTTGTACCACGCCCGCTTGAAGTTGAACCACAGGTGCAGGATCCCGCGCTCGAACGTGCAACGGAACCCGCGCCGCTGCGCCACCTCCCACTCCTTGTTGACCACGCGGAACGCGACGTCCTCGTAAGGCGGCCCCGCGCAGAAGCGGAGGATGCAAGTGTTGTTGGCGGCGCCGGCCTCGGGGTCGCGCTCGACCTTGTAGGCGGGCGCCTTTGTTCGGTCCACCAAGTCGGGGTAGAAGATGTTGAACTTGTACCCCTGCACGACCTTGGGCGGGGGGTTGTCCCGGTCGTAGTGCGTGCGGTTGTAGCGGTTCCAGTCGTAGCCGGTGGTCACGCGGTTGAAGTAGCGCGGGCGGCGGCGCTGCAGGCGCGCGGCCAGCAGCGCGCCGCCGGCGCCGGCCATGGCGGCAGAGGCGGCGGCGGCGGCGCGCCCCCCTCCCCCTCCTCCTCCTCCCCCGAGCTCGACCTCCCCGACAAAGTCGGCCGCGGCCTCGCCGTCCAGCAGCGCGGCGCCCGCCTCGCCGTCCCCACCCGCCGCCGCCGCCGCCGAGCGCATGGCGCGCTGCGCCAGCAGCCTTAAGCGGCGCGTCTCGTCGTCGAGCCGCTGCGCGTCGTCCGAGCGCGGCGCCTGGCGCGCGAGGCGGAAGCGGGAAAAGGCGTCGCCCGAGACGACGCCGCCGATGCCCATGCCCGGGACGACGGGGGCGCGGGCGCCGCGGGACAGGAGGTTGAGGGGGTCGGGCGCGCCGCCGCCGCCCGGGGCCGAGGGCGCGGCGGCCCCGGCCTCGGCCCCGGCGGCGGCGGCGGCGGCGGCGGCGGCCAGGGCGGCGGCCGAGCCCGGCGGCGGCGCCAGCGCCGCGTCCAGCGCCGCGCGCTCCGCGGCCGCCAGGCGCACGCGCTCGCGCGCGGCGACCTCGGCGCGCAGGGCGCGCGTCTCGGCGGCGTCGTCGCGCGCGTCGACGACGCGCGCGCCGGGGCCCAGGCGCGAGACGTCGACGGGCCGCGGGCTGAAGCGGCCGTCCGACTGGGCGAGCGCGTCGGGCCCGCGGCGGTCGGCGCGGACGCCGTGGCGGCGGTCGGCCGGCGCGCGGCGCGGCGGCCGCCACTCTGCCTCGTCGCTGTCCTCCTCCTCCCTGGCGGCGCGCCCGGCCGCCGCCGCTGCTGCTGTTGCGGGGCCGCCCTCGTCGTCGTCGTCGTCGTCGTCGTCGTACGCGTCGTCGGCGTCGTCGTCGGCCGCGTCCGGCTCGGCCGTCGGACCTGCAGAGGGGCCGATGATGGGGGCGGCGGTCTCGGCAGGGGCGGCGGCGGCGGCGGCCAGCGCGGCGCCTCCGACCGCTGCCGCCCCCTTGTCCGCCCCGTCGTCGTCGTCGTCCCCCCAGTCGTCGCCGATGTCGATCTCGGCCTCGTCCTTGGCGGGGGCCACGACCACGACCGCGACGCCTTCCATGCCCAAGGCGCCGCCCCCGGCCTCGTCCTCCTCGTCCGGGCCCTCGATCCCGAGCGCCGCCGCCGCAACCGCCGCCGCCGCCGCCTCGACCTCCTCGCGGCGCCGCGCCGCCTCCTCGGCCTCTTCCTCCTCGCCTTGTCCGGCGGCGGTGGCGGCGGCGGCGGCAGGCTGCTGCTGCTGCTCCCCTGGCGCCTCCTCCTGGCCGGCGGCCTGTCCGCCCGCCGACGCCTCTGCCGCCGCCGCCACCACGGCCTCCGCCGCCGCCGCCTCGTCCTCCTCTCGCCGCGCCGTCCCGTGCGCGCGCGCCGCCGCCGCCGCCGCCGCCGCGTCGCGCCCGGCCGCGCGCCGCGCGCGCACCTCGGCCGCCGCCTCGACGAGCTCGGCGCGCGCGGCGGCCACGGCCAGCCGCTCCAGCACGGCCGACCAGTAGTCCGGGTCGCCCTCGCCCGCGCGCAGCTGGGCCTCGATCCCGGCGCGCAGCTGCGCCAGCTCGGCGGCGCCCTGCCCGCCCAGGAGCGCCTCGACGTCCCGGTCCACCTGCGCGTGCACGGCAGCGGGGGCGGCGGCCGCGTGGGCGGCGGCCTTTGCGGCGGCGGCGTTTGCGGCGGCGGCGGCGTTTGCCGCGGCGGCGGCCCCTCCAAGCGCCCCCCCTTGACGGCCCCGGCCCTGGCCGATCTGGCCGCGGCGCTGCGCGTCGGGGTGCTGCGCCGCGCGGCGCGCCTCGGCGCGCGCGACGGCCGCGTCGGCGACCACGCACACGGCGCGCCAGTAGCGACAATGCAGCGGGTCGCGCGAGTCGAGCTCGCGCGCCTCGCGCGCGTCCTCCGCGGCCTCGCGCAGCTCGGCCAGGGTGCCGAGGCGCTCGACCGCGAGGTGGGGCTGGCGCGCGAGGGCGGCGGACGAGGGCGCGCCGTCGCCGGGGTCGTCCCCGCCTTGGCCGCCGTGGCCGCCGCCGTAACCGCCGCCGCCGCCGCCGCCGCCGCCGCCGCCGCGCCGCATGGCCTTTTGCCGCCGGCGCGCGTCCGCCCGCCGCTGGTGCTCCGGGTAGTAGTGGCGCTCGCCGCGGCGGGCGGCGCCCGCGCCGTCCCCTCCCTCGCCGCCGCCGTTGGCCCCCGTGCCGCCGCCGCCGTCGTCCTCGTCGTCCTCCTCGTCGTCGCCGGCGTCGCCGCCCGCGCCGTCGGCGCCGGCCCAAAAGTCGCCGCCGCCTGCCGCTCCCCCGTCGCCGCCCAGCCCCCTGTAGAGCTCGCGAAACAGCAGGTCCACCGCGCGCGCCCGGCCCTGCGAGATGCGCCTGCTCGCGCGCACGAGCGCCTGCTGCAGGTGGAACTCGTCCTCCTTGGCGTCGAGCCCGACGGCCTCGGCTGCCGCGCGCTGCCGCTGGAGCTCGGCCGCTTCCTTCTCGCCGGCCTCGCGCTCGGCCTCCTTCTCGGCGCGGCGCTGCTGCACCCGGGCGATCTCCTCGAGGCGGCCGCGGTGGCGCTCCTCCTCGGCCTCGGCGGCGAAGTCGCGCACGGACTTGGCGCGGCCCTCGGCGAGGTCGCGCTCGACTTTTTTTACCCACACGAACTTGTGCGGCACGAGCGCCGAGCGGGGGCCGTTGCGGGCCGTGAGCAGCGCGGGGTCGCCGCCACCGCCGTCACCGTCGCCATCGCCGCCGCCGTCGCCGCCGGGTCCGCCGCCGCCGCCCGGGCGCGCGCCGCGCTCCCAGTACTCCTGCACCTTGCGCGCCCCGCGCTCGGCCCGGCGGCGCTTGCGCTCGCCGTCGCTGTCGTTGCCGTTGCCGGGGCCAGCACCGCCGCCGCTGTCCGAGGACGGCGAGCGCGAGCGGGAGGAGCGACGACGGTGACGCTTGCTGCCCGCTTCCTCCCTCCGCGTGCTGCGATCGCGCGACCTGGACCGCGACCTGGGCCGGCGGCGGTGCTCGCTGCCGCGGTGGTGGTGGTTGCCCGGCCGGCTGCTGCTGCGGTGGCGGTGGCGGTCGCGATCGCGATCCTCTTCACGAGACGACGCCTTGACTTTGGCCGTCGTCGTCCCCCCCCCGCGCTCTTCCTCTCCGCCTGGGGCCTCCTCGCTCCGCCGGCGCCGCATGCTGCGCTCGTCGTCGTCTCCCGCCATGCGGTTGTCGTAGTTGGATTGGTTCGAGTTTTTCTGTGAGTGTGAGCGATGTCAACGTCGCGCGCGACCCGTCTTCAATCGCCGCCGGCGCGAGCAACGGCCCCCTCGGACGCCGCTGACGCCGGTGGCTCGCTCGCTGATTAAAGTGGCCGATTCGCTCGAGCTCGACCCCGGTCTCCTCACGCACTCAATAGCCATCACAACACACAACGTCGCCTTCACAGACGTTGGACCTTAAGTACACACTCTTCAAACAAGACACGCCGCAAAGCAAGAAACGCCCACACTCATCCTCTCCAGACGCCCTCTTCTCTCTACGAGCCGACCTCCGCCCGCCCCCACTGCTACTAACCGAACGATCGACCTGCGACACAGCTAGGTGCCCGCGGCCGTTGCAAGCCCCAAGCAGCGGCTGGACGATGGTGCGTTCTTAGGAGGAGGCGTGAAGGCGCCCTCCACGCCCGCCCGCCCTCCACGCGCCTCCCGCCTCGACACGCCATCGGTCGGCGCGATGCTCTCACGACAATCCTCACATTTGCCTCCCCCCCGCTCACCACCAATCCAACGACGCAAACAGGCGTCGCGCGTGCTCGCGCAGCTGCTGGTCGCCGGCGCGACGACGCTCGCGCGCGCGGCGACGCAGGCGTGGATGCAGGCGCTGCAGAGTGAGTGGTATTTGTATTCAAGACCAGCAGCGGCAGCAGCAGCAGCGGCAGCAGCATTCCCCGTTGCTTTTTGTCGGTCGCGCGATCTCTTGCGCCCGCCGTACGTTGGCTCACGATCACCCTCCCGAACCAACAAAAAACGAAAAAAAACCAGACGCGCACAAGACGGGCGTCGCGCAAGAGGCGGCGCAGGCGGCGTCCTCGGCGGGCGCGGCCGGCGCCAAGGCGGCCGGCCGCGCGGGCGACATGGCCCTCGACGAGGCGCGCAAGATCCTCGGGGTGGGACCCGGGGCCGCCTGGGACGAGGTCTACCGGCGCTGCGCCCACCTGTACGCGCGCAACGACAAGGACGGGTCGTTTTATCTAGTGAGCAAGGTGTTCCGCGCGGGCGAGGCGCTCGAGCGCGCCTACGACGGCGAGGGGCGGCGGCCGCCCGGGGCGCCGGCGGTGTCGCAGGTGTGGCAGCCGGAGCAGGGGCAGCAGGGGGGGCAGGCGGGCAAGCCGGAGCAGGGGCTGCAGCAGCAGCTCGGCGGGCGGGGGGACGGGCAGGGGCAGCAGCGGGGAGGAGGCGGCGGCGGGGACGGCGGAGCGGGCGGCGGCGGCGGCGGCGGCGGCGGCGACGGACGATGACCGCCCGGTTTTCTTCTTTCTCACGATTCGCATCCCTAGCCAGCGGAACGAACGAATCTTGTTACGATTGGTGACGACGTCGACCTTGCTGGCGTGGGACAGAGGGTTTTGAGGGAGGGAGGCTTTGCTTTGCCGGCTTCTTTGCGATCGGGGCAGGCGGCGGCGGCGGCGGCGATCGTTGACACCAGAAACTCCCCCCCCCTCCACAAAAGCCGCCGTCTCTCTTTTTTGACCAGCGGCCAACTCTACCAACAAACACGCGAGCGCACGGCGCGGCGCGCATTCTCCGACCAGGACGCGCGCGCGCGCGCGCGAGCACGCCGCGATGCCGCTGTACGAGCTGCTCGCGCTCGGCGTGCCGCGCCTGCCTCGCGAGGAGGTCGCGCGCATCATCCAGCGGCTCGGGCGCGCCGTCTACGAGCGCGGCGGCGTCGTCACGGGCGTCAAGTCCTACGGCGAGCAGCCGCTGGCGTACAAAGTCCGCGGCACGTCGGGCAAGTACGATCAGGTGCGTTTCATTCATCATCCATTGTTAAAAAGAAAGGAGGCGCCGCCTCGATTTCGCGCCCCGCGCCCTCCATCTCCGATCGCTCTACCCGTACACACACACACGCACACACACACACACACACACACACGCCCAACACAGGCTCACATCTGGCAGCTCGACTTTGCCGCCGCGCCCGAGGCGCTCGACGAGCTGCGCCACGAGCTCCGCGTCGACGAGCGCTTGCTCCGCTGGGCCGTCGTCCGCCGGCGGCGCGGCGGCAGCGCGGGCAGCGTTGGCGCGCCGCCGCGGCTGCCGGCGCCGCGCGACATGTTTCACCGCGACCCCTCGTTCGGGCCCGTGCTGAGACCGGCCCGGCACGTGAGCGAGCGGGCCTTACCGGACGTGTCGGCGCTGTTTGCCGAGACGGCGGCGGCGGCGAGGAGGTGACCGCACGAATCGAAACAGACAAACAAAAACGCGTCTGCTTCGACCGATCGACCGGACTGCAAAACAAATCTTGTGCGCCCGCCCCCCCGCCGCCCTCTAAACTCCGACCCCCTCTTTGGGTCACCACCCTTCCCCCCCTGCTTTTCTCGGAGCGCTGGCGCCCGTCGGCTCGACGATCTACTGGTGAGTTGGCTCTGGGCTTGGCTTGATGCCTTGGCGCAGCCTCATTTATCTGTCGTCCTTTCCTTGCCCTTTTTCGCGTTTTTTTGCGCTCTTGCCCCCCGAGGCCCCCGACCCCAAACCCAAACAAAGAGAAAGAAAGAAGCGAGAGGCCGCGAATGAGGAGATTCTTTTTTTCAAGTTATCCCTGTCTGAGTCATCAAGGCCGATGTTCATTGAGGAGACAACACAAGTATTAGCTCTAGCTGACGCACCCCCCCTCGCTTCTTTCTCTTGCTTTGGTTTTTGGGCTCGGTGTTTGGCCTCGGGGCGGCGCGCCAAACGCGCTCTTCTTCTTTTTTGCTTTTTTTTTGCTTTTTGCGTTCGGCGTTCTCTCTCTCTCTCTCGCTCTCGCGCCCGCCCCGATCGCGCGCGCGAGCGCAGTGGGTGCCTTGATGATCCTGGAAAAATATCAAGCTCAACAGATCTGCAGGCCCCTCTCACGAGCGGGGCCGTTGATGAGCCTTTACTTTCTCCGCTGTACTGAGCACCGCAATCGCACCACACGCGCTGTTTTTCCTTCTCTTCTTTTTCTTCCGGGGGGCGAGAGTGCGGCGGGCGGCGGCGGCGGCAAGAGGGGGGCGCGAGGGCGTGGAGGACGAGAACGCTTCTCTTCTTTAGTCGGATTCCCACTGATTATCCACTGATGCACACCAAGCACCCGACCGGCGCGCCTCGGCGCGTCGGGCTGACACGCCCCTTGCCCTCCCCGCCCCCCCGGCCGCCCCCCCCCCCGCCCCCCGCTTTTTCGTGTGCCGCCGCCGCCCCTGCCGCCCAACCTTTTTTTACTGACGCGCCGCCCCGTCCCCCTTTTCTCCCCCTCCCAACCCAACAAGCTACGCAGGCCGGCCTCCTCGCTGCGGCGCCCACGGCCCCCGTGTCAGGTCCCGTCGCTCGCGCGGGCTGGCTGCAAAAATCCGTCGCAATCTTACCTAGTGTAAAATACGAATCGAACTGTGTCGCCGACGACGAGAAGCAGAAGACAACGCCGACGAGAATCAAAAGCGCCCTCAAAAAGAGACGCGAGCGGGGGGGGGGGGGGGGAGAAAAAAAACCCCCCGCA